>Ga0233425_10001926_pt1 | contig 43473 bp, 31 predicted proteins | sample Watercolumn_Towu_2_FD_181712 | JGI IMG/M metagenome (GOLD analysis project Ga0233425, IMG submission 181712) | Freshwater microbial communities from Lake Towuti, South Sulawesi, Indonesia - Watercolumn_Towuti2014_140_MG | ecosystem: Environmental > Aquatic > Freshwater > Lake | place...
TGGTCAAGAACTCGACTTTTTATCAGTCCACCCGCCCCGTCTCCCAGGAAATACCTGGGAGTTCTGGTGGGCCTCGGAGTACCTCGACCCACCCTACGGACTCGACTTTTTATCAGCCCACTCCGTCCCCCTCATCCCCGACCCTTCTCCCCCGAATACGGTGGAGAAGGGAGAACAGATTCTTGCGAACAGTGACCTTCATCGGAATCTGAGACCCCAATAACGGCCGTACGCCGGCCGTTGTTCCCCGTTCCCCGTTCCCCGTTCCCCGTTCCCCGTTCCCCGTTCCCCGTTCCCCGTTCGCATTGAATCTGTTCGTCGCCGTCGGTAGTCTAGTCCGAAGGCGTATGGAGGCCTGACAATGCTAACGATTCCTGGCGCTGGGTCGCGATATTGTGATGGGCTTTCGCGTCGCACTTGGATGAGGATTGGCGGGTTGGCGCTGGGTGGCTTATCGCTTCCCGACTTGTTGCGAGCGGAGTCGCAGAGCGGAGCGCGAGAACCGGCGAAGGGGATCATAATGATCCTGTTGCCGGGCGGACCTTCGCATCTGGACATGTATGATTTGAAACCGGACGCGCCGTCGGAGATCCGAGGCGAGTTTCGCCCGATCGCCACGAATGTTCCCGGGATGGAGGTTTGCGAGTTGCTGCCGCAGCTGGCAAGCCGGGCGGAACGGTTGACCGTTGTTCGTTCACTGGTCGGATTTCACGACGATCACAACACGCATTGGTGCTCGACCGGTTGGGAGTCGCACCCCGCGATGGATTCGTCGCCGCTGGTTCCCGGATTTCCGCCCGGCAATTGGCCATCGATCGGCGCCGTGTTGTCGCGGCAATTTGGTCCGCGTGTTGATGGTGTGCCGCCGTCGGTGGATCTTACGCCGATCGACGCGGACGCGAGGTTCATTCTGCGAACGCCGCCGGGCCAGCCCGGATATCTTGGATCGGCCCACGCCGCTTTCGAAGCACACGCAGTCGATCGCGGCAACATCACGCTGAATGGGGTGAGTCTGCATCGACTGTCCGATCGGCGCGCGTTATTGGCGGGATTTGATCGGTTCCGTCGAGCGTTCGATCGGCGGTCCGGGGTTGAAGGGCTCGATGAGTTTCATCGCCAGGCGTTTGAGCTGCTGACTTCGCCTCGGCTCGCAGAGGCGCTCGATCTGCAGAAGGAAGACAGTCAGGTTCGCTCGCGGTACGGCCTCGATCGTGCCTATCCCAACGAGCGGCAGGGCCGCACGCTGCTGGATCAGTTTCTGCTGGCGCGGCGTGTGATCGAAGCGGGGGCGCGTTGTGTTACGCTGGCGTTCAGTCGCTGGCCGTTCGGGCGTATGCTGCGCGGTGACTACAATTGGGATTGGCATAAGGATGCTTTCGCGGAGGCGCGTGGGGCGCTGCCCTTATTCGATCTTGGACTCTCCGCGCTGCTCGACGACCTCACCGACCGTGGGATGCTTGACGACGTTGCGGTCGTGGCTTGGGGCGAGTTTGGTCGAACACCGAAGATCAACGCCAACGCCGGTCGAGATCACTGGCCCAAAGTGGGCGGCGCACTGCTGGCCGGGGGCGGCCTGCGCTCTGGTCAGGTGATCGGCTCAACGACCCGTTGGGGCGAAGAGCCGGCCACCAGGCCGGTCCATTTTCGCGATATCTTTGCGTCAATTTACGACCGCTTGGGGATTGACGTGGCCAGCACGCAATTTCACGATCTGGCTGGACGACCCCAGTATCTCGTCGGTGAGCACCGACCTCTGCCGGAACTCGTCAGCTGAAATCCAGATTTGCCGTCGGCAAGCCGCGCAGCACCCGGTGAGCGTCATCGAGGGGGGCGAGACATTTCCAATTCGAGCCTTTCGTAAGCGTTCGGCGCGGCGTCGCCTCTCTCTCATCGACGCACCTACTTAATTGTGAACAGCGCTTGCCAGGTGCGCACGACCCGTTCGAGGAACCGCTGCGGGCGAAACGTATGGACCAGTGCGTAGAGCGGCAGTCGCTGGAGCATTAAGTCGCGGAGCGCAATGCCAAATCCGTCTCGCCACTGGTCCCGATCGATCGTGCGTCCCGAGGATTGCTGCAAGGCCTGGCGGTGCAGTTCGAGATAATAGGGAGCCGACTCGGCCGCCGCGGACGGCGGGAGTACGAAGCACAACAGTTCCGCCAGGTCGCGCTGCGGCAGACCCAGGCAGGCCAGTTCCCAGTCGTAGGCGCACAGACGCAGCCCCCCCGCTTCCTCGCGGCGAGAACGGCGAGAACGGCGAGAGCGGCGAAAAGCCAGGTTGCGAGGATTGAAATCGTTGTGGATCAGCGTTCTTGGGAGTCGCTCCAGCCTGCTCCACCAGTCAGGCACCGTGTCGACCAACTCGTCCAACTGCGCCTGGGGCGCGGTATCCAGCCAGCAAGAAAAATATCGTTGAGCGTAATCGTGAATCGCCCGCCACCAGTCGGACATTTCCTGCATCTCACTGGCCGAGGGCACCGCGCCCAGCCAGGGTTGGGCGCGGAGTTCCGCGTCGCGGCCCAGCCAGACCGCGTGCACGGCAGCGATTCCTCGTACCGCCGACTCGACATGCTCGCGACTCCAGGCCGCAGGATCGTCGACGGAGTCGAGCAGTTCCAATCCGGACAGGCTTTCCATGACCAGAATCCACTGTCGTTGCGCGTCGTCCTGGAGATGTCCATAGAGCCGCGGCAGATGGTCGCAAAAGCGGGAGTCGGTCTGGCGGTAGATTGCAATTTCCCGATCGTGGCAGCGTCGGATGCCGAGTCGGTCACGGAACCTGGCGAAGGCGGCCCCCGCCGTATTGCTGCAAAGCGTCGACACACTTTGCAGCACGTCCATGACATCGACGTCGGCCGGCTTGGCCTTGACGAACAATTCCCGCGTTTGTTCGCTGGCCGCATGCGCGGATTTGACGACTGCCTTGAATCGGAACAACCCCGCGCGGGTTCCATGCCTCCAGGCCGTCAATTCCGATGCGATACTGTTTTCCCAGGTTTCATTCAATGTGACGAGTTCGCTGATCCGCAAACCTGGGTCTTGATCGTGGCTGCGCAGCACCTGTGTCAAGATCTCGATCCATGGCGAGTGTGATGACGGAGGCGACACGGCGCCGAAGGCCTTGTCCGAGCCGCCGCCCGGTTGCTCGGCCGCGCCTCCGACGCGATCCGTCATCGCTTCCCTGTGCCGGTCGGTCGGCGACAGGAGTTGGCGTTCGATGAGCGAACGAACGCAACGGTCGAGCAACCGCGCGTTGACCGCGGCCCGGGGACGCGAGAGTTCGGTGAGCAATGCATCCGTGCGGGCGCCGCAGACGCGACGCGCGGTCGGCAGCGAAAGCAGTTCCGGCAAGGTCAGACCACCACTGCCGCGCGGTTCAAGCCGGAAGAACGGTCGCAGACTGTGCAACGGATGCTCCGAGGATGCGGCCTCGACCTCCAGCCGCGTCAGCCAGTCGCGAAACGGAATCAGCGGCAAACGGTATCCGAACAAGTTCAGCCAGAGTACTACTTCCCGCCAATTGCGCTGGGGACTGCCGGTCAAGTGATAGACGTCGAGCGAACTGGTAGGCCGGCGCGAGAGCGCCACGATGGCGTCGGCCACATGATCCACGGGACAACTGGCGAGTTGCCAGTCCAGGTCCGGCGCCGCGCCCATGCGAATGCAACCACGGATCATCGAAGGCAGCAGATCGTCGGGACTGGACAATCCCGATCGGCGATCGCCCAGGATCAAACCCGGACGAACAATCGTCGCCGGTAAGCCTCGGTCGGATGCCGCGCGCACCAGCGACTCCGCCACACACTTACTCTGCGCATAACCGAAATGCAGTCCCCGCAGGTGGTCCCACGAATCGCTCCGCTCGGTTACGGCCTCCGTACCGACGGTGGAGTAGCAGGTGGCCAGTGACGAAATGAAGTGGAAAGTCTTCGGCCTCTCCCGGCATGCCAGCCGCAGCATTTCCAGTGTGCCGAGTACATTCAGGTCGCGAAGGCCGCCGTACGGAAAGACCCAGTTCACGGCTGCCGCGCCGTGGTAGATCACGTCGGCCGACCGGCAGAGTTCGATGTAGCTAGTCGGGTCGAGCCCCAGTCGGGGCCGCAGCAGGTCGCCGGGCACCACCTCGATCCGATTGCCGTAGGCCGGATTCCAGAGTCGATAACGCGCGAGGTTGTCCCGCACGCGTCGCGTTGGCTCGGTCGTGTCTCGCGCTTGTCGAACCAGGCAGATGACGTCCGCCGATGTTTGTTCCAGCAGCGCGGCAAGCAGGTGAGCGCCGAGGAAACCGGTGGCGCCCGTGAGCAGGATCGTGCGCGGCGCATCGCACGCGCGGGACCCCGGTCTCGGAATCACGTCTTCGGGGAGCTGGGCGTCGTCGTTCATCTGCCGCCATGGATTGCTTTCCGATCCCTCGCGCCGCAGTCTGAACAGAACATCGGCCTGCGATCGGTTCAAGTACTGCTGCAACGACGCGATGTCGGGATGGTCGAGCAGCAGGTCATCGGGCAGATCGCGATCCAGCTCGCTGCCGATCGCGGTGGTGAGCTGCACGGCTGCCAGCGAGTCCAGGCCGTATCGGGATAGCGGCACGGTCGGGTCGAGTTCCTCCACGGGCAACTTCAAACAGTCAGCGACCAACTCGACGAGCCAGTCCTTGCGCGTATCGGATTCCGCAATGGCATTACGTATCATCGGCAGGCAGGCTCCCGGTTGGTATTGCCGGCCATGCGAACGGTGAGTGGCGGCATGGTCCATTCCAGGACGCAGTCGAGTGTGCCGGCAACGAATCCATGCCGGCATGCATGGCGTTGGATCTTGCCGCTGGACGTTTTGGGAATACTGCCCCGCGAAATCAGCACGATGCCACAGGTCTGCAGTTCGTGCTGCTCCGCCACGACTTGCCGGATGGTACCGATCACATCCTGCAAATTCTGTTGCGTTGCGGCATCCGTTTTCGCGGCGAAGGAATCGCCACGATTTTTCAGTGGTCGAGTTGGCTGGACCTCCGCGATAATCACCAGCCGCTCTCCCTGATCGGTCGGCACCGCGATGGCAGCCGTTGCGTTGGGCAGAATCAGATCATGGCTGGACTCGACGGTTTGTTCGATATCCTGCGGATAGACTTTGCGGCCGCGCACAATCACGAGGTCTTTGAGTCGGCCGGTAACGAACAACTCTCCGTGCGCCAGATAGCCCATGTCGCCGGTCCGCACGTAGGGACCCTCGCCAGAGCCGGCCAGGCGCGCGGAAAAAGTCCGCTCGGTCTCCTCCGCGCGATTCCAATAGCCGCGGGCCACGCTGGGGCTGCGGATCCAGATCTCACCCACTTCGCCGTCGGGCATTTCGATGAGCAGTTCGGGGTCCACGATGCGCAGTTGCGTATCGACGTCCGGATTCCCGCATCCAACAGGCCGGTCATCGGTTCGTGACTCCACGGGGCCACCGGAAACGAAAACCGTCGCCTCCGCAAGGCCATAAGCGCCCCGGAATGCTTCCCAGCGGAATCCATGCTGGTGGAAGGAATGCCAGAACCGCGCCAGCGTCGTGCGGCGGATCGGTTCAGCGCCGTTGAACGCGATTCTCCAACTGCTCAAGTCGAGCTGCTCGCGGTTTTCCGGCGGGATCCGCTCGACACACAGTTCATAGGCGAAATCCGGTCCGCCGCTGTTGGTGCCGCGATAGCGATGAATCGCGGTGAGCCAGCGCAGCGGCTTTTGCAGGAAGGCGACCGGCGACATCAGGTAGGACGGACAGCCGAGATAGAGTGGATACAGGATCCCGGCGAACAGTCCCATGTCGTGGTAGGTGGGAAGCCACGAGACCTGGACGGTCGCCGAGTCGCCGCCCGTGCTTCGGGCAAGATACTGCAGATTATGCTCGATGTTCCCATGCGTGATGATGACTCCTTTGGGAGCGGCCGTCGATCCGGAGGTGAATTGCAGAAAAGCGATGGAATCGGGTTCGCACCTCGGAGGGCTCCATTGCTGGCCTCCAGCAGGGTCGACGGTGTCGCTGGCCAGGAGTGCGCAACCGGCGAATTCCGGCGCGGCGTCGAGCAATTCCCGCAAGCGCGCGGCGATGGCTGTGGGGCAAAGCACTGCCTTGATCCCGGCTTCGGCGGCAATCGCTCGCAGGCGCGGCCAGCAGCGTGCCGGTCGCGAGACGTGGGGCGGGTAGGCCGGTACCGCAACCACGTCGGCGTACAGGCAGGCAAAAAAAGCCGTGATGAATTCCAGGCCGGGCGGATACATCAACAATGCCCGGTCACCAGGCTGCACCGTTTCCCGCAATGCGGCGGCAACGGCCCGCGCCCGTCGCTCCAACAGCCCGTAGCTCAAAATCTCGCCAGGCGTCTCTCCATGTTCAAGAAAGGTGTAGGCCTGCTGGTCGCCGTGCGTATCGGCTCGGTCGATCAGGCGGCGGATCAGAGTGGCGGTCATTCAATGCCTCCGAATCAGGTCTGAAGTTGCTGCTGCCACTCGAGGAACCGTTCCCGCACAGCGGCCCGGTTCTTATCGAGCTCGTCCAGCCGCCAGTCGGCTGTAGCGATCGGCGGTTGAAAGTGGATCTCGACGACACCAGGTCGGTAGTTGTATCCCCAGCCTGGGTTCATCGCTCGAGGAATGTTGATGTAGAACGGTACCATCGGGGCGCGCAGGCTGGTGGCCAAGTGGAAAGCGCCTTTGTTGAACGGAGCCAGGATGTCGAGTTGACCTTGATTGCCTTCGGGGCTGGCGAATACCGATTCGCCCGTGCGACGCAGAATCCGATCCGCGCGCTGAAAGATCTTTACCCGCCGCTCGGGAAATCGCTGGGGTACTGTCCAGAAGACGCCGACGAGGTAACCGATCACGGCCATCGGCAACTTCCTCCGTAAATGGCCGCTGAGAAAAAAGCGAGCATTCGGCAGCCGCAGCGCCAACAGCAGAAACACGTCCAGCGTCGACCAATGGTTGGCGACGTAAACGACCTGGCCGACCGGGATCCGCTCGCGGTGGTGAACGACCATCTTGATGCCGGCCATCCACAATCCGACGCGCGCCATGCCGGCGGCCATGACTTCGCAATAGAATCGGCGGGCTTGGAACAGCGTCAGCAAGGCGACGACCGGCATCGCGACCGCGCCGAGCGTCATGACCGTGAACCCGGCGGCGTAGATCGCGATCATGCGGCATTGTTCCAGCCGCGACCGGGCCGGCGCGCGAAATGGTGCAGCGCCGACCGTCGGCAGTGGATCGGATGGTACGGGATGCGGCAGGCCGTCGTGCAGCGGCCCGATCGCTTCGTGAAGTGTGCTCATGGCGCCCTCCGGCAGACGACCGTCTGCATTGCCAGGTTCAAGTACCGCTGGAACATCAGCACGGGGCTCAACAGTATCTGCCCCAGAAAATACGGGTAGATTGCACGCGACAGGTCGATTCCGCGTCCCTGACGCCATTTGAATGCCAGTCCGGCAAACAGGTAGAAGTACGGCGGGAATGCGCCATACGGAAGATAGTCGACTACCTCCAACCCTGCCTTCTCGACAAACCGCAACAGTTTCGCGCGATCGTAGAGCACCGTATGCTGCGGCGCCTGCAGTCCGGGCCAGCGCTCGCGATACAGGCGGAACGACAGACTGTCGAGACGCGGTACCTCGATAACCAGCCGTCCGTGCGGCTTCAGCACGCGCCGCGCCTCATGCAACGTGCGCAATGGATCGTAGTCGTGTTCCAGAAAATGCCACATCGTCACCAGGTCATAGGTATCGGCCGCAAGCTGCTGGTCGTAGAACAGTCCGCAGTGAAAGTCGATCTGGGCGAATGCAGGCAGGTGCGAGAGGTCCTTGAAATCGACGCCGGTAACTTGGGCACTGAATCGCGTGTGCATTCGCGTTAGAAACGTACCGGCGCCGCAACCGACGTCGAGCAGCTTGCTATTTGCGTCGAGCTGCACGTAGCGGCGGACCAGCTGCTCTTTCTGCCGGTCGTGCTTGTCCATGGCGTAGTTGTAAAACCAGGTCAAGATGCCCCAGTCTGACTTCTTTCGATGCGCGATATACTCGTCGTCGTAATAGTCCCGAATGTGCGAGAGTGCGATTCTCGGATTCTGGTAGACCAGTCCGCATCGATTACACTTCACAAATCGGAAGTTGCCCGGCTTGCCGGTCAGGTCGTCCTGAGCGAGGACGAAGTCGGTCGCCGCACTTCCACCACAGTCGTAGCAGTCGATCGTCTCCAGCATGGGCTGCAGGCAGGTCGGTTCCAGGGTCGCGATTGCCATGGGCGAAGAGCTCCTTCAAAGTTGGCAGGACAACAACCAGAAAAAACAGGGAGCGAAAACGGCATAGCACCAGGGCCCGGGCGCCACCAGCCGCTGCCGAAATACGAACAATGTCGCCAGAACCACGCCGCCTCCGCCGACCGAGACCGCCTGGATCGGAACCGCGGCAATCGAACGCGGATGGAGATGCCAGGCGATCCCCGCAGCCACGGCAGCAAGCGCGATGTAGTCGACATGGAATGTCGCGGACGCCAGCGGATCGGCCCGTAGACGCTCGTCGTGCAGTCCTTCGTATACGCAGAAGCAGAAGTAGACCAGCGCCATCGAGAACAACTTGGCCTGCGGTGGATCAAGCATCGGGCCGGTTGCGATCAGCGTGGCGAACAGAGGATACTTGATCAGCAACAGGTGATATCGAAACGTAATCGGCAGCCGCTGGCGGTCGCGCACGACGCCGGCTGCCAGAGTCACCCCACTCAGCGCGACGAACGTCAGCAATCGCTCCGGCGATCTCAGCAGGCCAATCAGCAACCCGTTCGCCAGAACCACGCTGCCCAGCGCAATCTGGAATGGACAAAGCGACTCGGCCCGGGGCAGCACGCGGTCGGGATGCTCGCGCCGATCGCGCTGAACATGACTAAGGTCGTTACCGAGTCGAAACTGGAGTACCAGCATCCACGCCAGGACGACTCGGATTGCGGCATCGCCAATCGTCGCCTCTTCAGCCGCGAGGCTGGCGATACCGAGAAACACCGCCAGCGGCAGGCTCATGCTCCATGCCAGGCGGGTTTGCCGATAGCGGTTCAGTTCAACGATCGATCGATCGAACAACGCCGCGATCTCCATCCACTTGGATCATCTGACCTTGCGCAATCTGCCGCGTCGCGTCAGGAACGCCAACGACGGTGGGAATGCCATACTCCCTTGCCAGTATCGCGCCGTGGGATAACATCCCACCCCGTTCCATCACCAGGCCTTTGATCAGAAAAAAAACAGGAGCCCAGCCCGGATCGGTTTGGCGGGTTACCAGGATGTCGCCTTCCGAAAGCCTCGCGCATTGCGTGACATCGGTGAGGATTGCGGCCGGCCCCGTGACCATGCCGCCGCAAGCTCCCATGCCGGCATAGCGACCATGATTCTCCGGCGCAACCGACGAACGATCGGAATTCGCGCCGTCCGGTTCCGAGGCAAGGTAGTCCCCTTCCGGAATGCGAAAGCTGTCCGGCGGCGTGGAATCGCGGAGTTCACCGTGCCACCTGCGCCTCGCCACGGCCAACTCGCCAATCCGATCGGGAAACATCGCGCCTCCCGAGAGAAGTTCGAGGATCTCGCCCACGGTCAAAAAGAAAATATCCTCCGTCGCCTCGATCCTTCCCTGCTGGACAAGTCGATCGCCGATTTCCAAGACGATTCGGCGGCACCGGCCGTAGAGCATGGCCTGCTTGAGCCGTGCCCGCTCGCGGAATGCGATCGATGCTTGTGCCCACCGCAACGCGATGGCCGCCAGCCACGCCCGGCCTTTGCGCAGCGGCCAGGAATGCCGCCTGTCGTTGTGCATCCGACTCAGAACTTTGCTTGTGATCTCGGCCCGATCGAGTTCCTGGGTTCGCAATCGTTCGTGCGGCGACTCTCGATCGCTGGCGACGTAGGCTTGCAGTATCGCCAGCAGCGGTTCGGGCTGTTCCTGGTAACTGGGTACGGTCAGCATCAGTTCGCCGGAACAGCGGAATCCCCACTTGTCCAAGTAGGCGTCGATGGCCCGGCGCAGTCCGGAGAACTGCTCGTCGCCGCTCTGCAATGTCGACCATAACGCGGTGGCGTTGCGGGTCGTAACCAGTTCTCGCCAGTCGTCATTCGACCGGATCGTCCGCGACAGTTCCCAAAGCTCCACGATCGGAGCGCTACTCACAATGTCCCGCAAGCCCTTCAACAGCGAGTTATGTAGTCCTCGTTCGTCCTGGTTCAGATCGGGTTGAACGAGTCGCTGGAGCAGGCCGTAGCTGAGCAGCGCAGCGCTGTCGGCCAGGGACGCGTTCAGCCAACGATGGCAACGAATATCGAGAAAGGCAGCCAGATCATTGCGGAGTTCCAGCAGTGGCCGGCTAGCCAGAGCGTCGAGCGTGGTCTGCTCGGCAAAGTCATCTACCGTCCGCTCAAAGGAGGTAACTCGCCGCGCGAGGAAACTGAAGTGCCGGGTCATGCGCCACGCGATGCGAGTGACTTCGAGCAGAGGCAGCCAGCCAGAGCGGCCCGGGGCGTCGATCGATGCCGCCGGCGAATCGGATTGTCGCGGCGGCCGCGCGGCCGCCGTCAGCGCCCTGCCGACCTCGCGATCAACTGTGGCGGGACCGCGTACGACGAGTCGCGAATCGCTGTCGGCACCGACAAAGTTGTCGAACCAGTCCGCCAACAGATCGCCGAACGGCGCAAGTCGCAGACAGCCATGAATGTGCGTGAGATTGTAGTACATCCTCGCCCCGTGCACCCCGATGATGTTCCGCAGCGAATGCTCCATCGCTTGCACGCGCGGCGCACGGATTCCCATCGCCAATGCCAGATTGCGGAAGTAGTGGTAATAGCCGACCGAGGCAATGGAATAGAGCAACGGGCAGATCGGGTCGGGGAAATTCTCGTTGACGTTCGCGTTCGACCAACGGACCATGGGAGCATTGGTCGAGCAGCGAGTCTTCGGCGGTCGCTGCGGGGCCTGCTGGGCCGGCCGCTGTGTTGTGATCGCACGCGATTGCACGAGAAAGAGCTGACCCTGTTGGTCGATGGTCCACTCGATATCCTGCGGAGAACCGAACAACCGCTCCAGACCCAGCGCCGCCAGCGCCAGACGCTCGGTCTGCTGGAACAGAAGTTCTTCCGCGTCGTGCCCGTCCTGTTCCGGCGTCGCCAGCCGTTGGCAGACAAGCGTGCCGCGATCGATCAAGAACCGGCCGGGATTGACCTGCCCGGAGACGAGCAGTTCGCCGGGACCAAAACAGTACTCCGCCAGCAAGGCCTTTCCCGTGCCGTGCGTCGAGCAAGGCGGCTCGGTGAAAAGCACTCCGGAGATGCGCGACGCTATCTGCCGCTGGATGATCACTCCCATTCCACGCAACGGCACGCGACGGGTGTGCTGATAGTAGATTACTCGTGGCGACCAGTACGAAGCCCAGCAGGCCAGAATCGCATCGCGCAATTCGGCCTCGGTGTGAATGCCGGGAATCGAGTCGAGTTGCCCGGCAAACGCCGCACCCGCCGAGTCTTCGCCGATGGCGGAACTGCGGACAATCCAGGTGGCGGACCGAAGACCGTCGCGCAAAGCGTCCATGACACATTCCCAGGCACGGGGCGGAATGTCGGCTTCGAGAATCCGGGCGCGGATCGCCGCCGCTGTCGCCTGCAGCCGATGCGTGTCTTGGACATCGAGTCCGGCCAATCGTGATTGCACAAACAGATTGAGTTGATCCTGCTCGAGAAATTCCTGGAACGCGGTATCGGTCAGGACGATGCCCGGCGGGACAGGCAGCCCGTATTGCATCATGCGCGCCAGGTGCACTGCCTTCCCGCCGCACAGATCGAGCGGACCGGCCGCCGACAGCGGCATGGTCCATGGGACGGCCGCGGAGCCCGCATTCGGGCGAACGATTTCGATCGCGTTGGTGTTCATGCCGGTCGTGCCTTCACGCCCCAGTAAAAGAGCAGCAGGTTGAACGACCAGTGAAATACCGGTCCGACAATCAAGATTACGATCCAGGTGAACGCCGGTACGCTGACGACGATCGCCAATGCCAGCAGGCCGCCGAGGATCGAGTCGAGACGGTCGATCAAAAAGCAGGTCACTTTGCTCCACCCGTCCATCGGCGCTGCGCCAGGAGCAATTCCGATCCGTCGCTTGACAAACGAATTGGGCAATTCGCCCAGCATGAACCCGAAACCGACCCAACAACCAAGGAACAGGTATCCCGACCAGGTGAGCTGCCAAAGGCCGCTGCGTTGCGTCTCGGGAAGAAGCTCGACCAGCATGCGCAGCGTAAGAAAACTCAACCCCGTGGCGGGGATCATGCCGACGAATCCCCGGTAGGTCTTGTTGTCGCCCAGGATCCTGCGCCCGCCGAGCGTCCGTCGGGCATCGAGCGGCGCCCCGAAGTAACGGCTCGACCAGCGGCTCCGCAGCCAGCATGACTGCACCAGCCCGGCCATTACGAATGCGATCGTCAGGAATACCGCACACTGGATGGAGTTGATGGTGTCCACTACAGGTCCAAGCCGGTCTGATTCCGATTCTGGAAAAGGAACACTTCGCCGGGAATCCGTTTTGCACAACGCAACCATTGCCACCACGAAATTCCGTTATCCGGCGCGTAGCCAACGCGATCCAACTGATATCCCGGGACCTGGCTGTACATGTGGTGCAATTCGTGCGCGTTGAAGTTGATCAGCACCAGCCGGGCGAACCAGGCGGGAAACCGCAGCGAACGGGTGAAGTGCCGCTGCTCGGCCGGCGCGTGGGGCGAAACGGCGCGGCCCTGGCTGAGTTCCATCGGGATATGCGTATGCTGGCTGAGGATCAACGGATCCTGCATCATCATTGACAACAAAAGCCCCAGGCCAACCGCTTCCACAAGCCGTGCAACACCGGTGGCATAAACGGTGCCGGCGTAAGCCGCGAGCAGCAGCAGCATGTTGACGACAATCCGACGCCGCATCGGTAATCGCGGAAACAGGGAGAATAGCTGACGCGGATTCCAGTAGTTGCCGATGCGGTAGAGCACCGAAAATAGCGGGATCGAGTATCGCCACGACAGATTGATCGCCCATCGTTCCCATCCCGACAAGGGGCGGGGAACAAGCGAAGCGGTAGTCACGTCGAGATCCTGCCAGCCGGTCCAGCGGTGATGGATGCCGTGCACCGCGGTCCAGGACGCGAACGGAATCAGCGCGAAATAGCCCGCCATCTGGCCGGCCAACCGGTTGGCCAGCCCAGAGCGAAACAACGTCTTGTGACCGCACTCGTGCAGCAGCACGAACCACTGAAGGAAAGCAAACGCCAAAACAAACTGGCCGGCTGCCCACAGCAGCCAGCTTTCAGCAAGCGATGCGGAGATCGCGATCGCCGTGGCGCTGAGACAGCCTGCCAGATAACACGCACCAATCCCATCCCGCGGCTTCAGGTGAGCCAACTCGGCGATGGCCGGCGGCTGCGGAATGATGCCGGGCGTCGGTGAGTCCATGGTTGCGGAGCCGGACTCCATCCGCTGTCCTTCGAGCATTGCCATTGAATTCAACCTCGTTGGATGACTTAACCAGCTGCATCCCGCTGACCGGCAAGCGAGCCGGACCGCTCGTCGATGCACAAAGCGCCGATCCGCTCGATCAACAAGTCGGCGTCGTACGGTTCGGCGAAATAGTCGCGTGCGCCGAGCCGAAATGCTTCCGCAACCTGCAGCTGCTTCAGACCCCCGTCGACCAGCACCACGCGCAGCTCCGGATAGCGATCCTTGACTTCACGTAACCGCTCCAGGACCGCGCCACCAAGCCCGGTGCCATCGAGCACCAATACGGTGGTCGTCGCCAGTAATTCCGTTCGCGCCAGAAAATCGACGCTTGTTGCTACGGTGACGGCATATCGTCCGCGCAGCGCCCGCAGCAGCCTGGCATCGTCGCTGACGGCCGTGCCCGCGAGGCATACATGGCCGCACTCGGGTCGCTTGATCGTCACGCTGATTCCTCGATTCCAAAACCGTTGACGGAACGCACGACTGGCTCCCCAGACGTTGCCGTTTCCGAAGCGGCTGAAAGCAAGTGGCGTGCCGCGGTCGATATGCTGCGAAACCAGCAGCGCCGTCAACAATCCGCCGATCCGTGGCGGATGTCCGCGTCAGCAAATCATGACGTCGACGTCAGCCACCGGCCCGACATGTTCTGTAGTCGAGTTGCTCCGCAACTCGACGCGGAGTCGCGGCGCGACTCGGCCAGATTGCTGCCTGCCCGCGCTACGACTGCGGCTGGTGGGCCTCGGAGTACCTCGACCCACCCTACCGCTACTGCGGCTGGTGGGCCTCGGAGTACCTCGACCCACCCTACCGCTACGTCGACTGGTGGGCCTCGGAGTACCTCGACCCACCCTACCGCTACTGCAACTGGTGGGCCTCGGAGTACCTCGACCCACCCTACCGCTACTGCGACTGGTGGGCCTCGGAGTACCTCGACCCACCCTACCGCTACTGCGACTGGTGGGCCTCGGAATACCTCGACCCACCCTACCGCTACTGCGACTGGTGGGCCTCGGAGTACCTCGACCCACCCTACCGCTACGACTGCGACTGGTGGGCCTCGGAGTACCTCGACCCACCCTACCGCTACGGCTACGGCGGATTCAGTTACGCGCGGGCGTTTCGGCTCTCGATGCCGTACTTGCGCAGTTTGGCGTGGAAGTTCCGTTCGCTCAGTCCTGACCGCTCGGCCGCGCGGCTGATGATTCCCCCGCAGATCTGCAACAGGGAGGTCAGGAAAGCGCGCTCGAAGTCTTCAATGACCCGGTTCTTCGCCTCGTGAAATGTTGTCGATACGACCTCGGGCGATTCGGCGCGGCGATAGAGGATCTCGTCTGGCAAATCGCAGGTTTCGATCCGGCCACTGCGGCAGACGATCACAGCCCGCTGGACGATGTTCTCCAATTCCCGCACGTTGCCGGGAAAGTCATATTGCTGCAGCAGGTCGCACACCGGCCGGGCGATGTCGAGATCAGGCTTGTGATACTCGTCAGAAAATCGACGCAAGAAGTGCCGCAGCAACAACGGAATGTCATCTTTGCGTTGCCGCAGCGGCGGTATTTCCAGGCGGATGATGTTCAGCCGGTAATAGAGGTCCTTGCGAAACTCGCGGCGTTCGATCAGTGCCCGGGGATCCTCGTTGGTTGCGGCCACCACGCGCACGTCGCAGACGCGGGTCTCGGAGTCACCGACCGGCGAGTATTCTCCCGACTGCAGGATCCGTAACAGCTTGACCTGCAGCGCGAGGCTCATTTCACTGATTTCGTCCAGAAAAATGGTGCCGCGATGCGCAAGTTCGAACCGGCCCGCGCGCTGGGTCGTGGCGCCGGTAAATGCGCCCTTTACGTGTCCGAACAATTCCGACTCTTGCAATGACTCGGCGATCGCCCCGCAATTCACGGAAACCAGCGGCACGGCGTTCCGCCGGCTCTGTCCATGGATCGAACGCGCAATCAGCTCCTTCCCGGTGCCGGTTTCGCCCAGGATCAGCACGGTGGCATCGGTGTCGGCGACCTGACGAACGAGCTCCAACGCTTCCAGAACGCGCGCATCCGCGCTGACGAAGGCCGGCGACTGCAATGGCTGCGCGGCGTGCCGGATCGAGCGGTTGAACACCCGCTGATCGTTACCGTGGTTGCCCTGAGACGCACCATCCGTCATGGATCGCTTCCCTTCTCGATCGCCGTCGGGACCGTCGAAGTGCCACGAAACATGTTGCCCACCTGGCCGCAATCGATCTCCTGCTATTTCACCGCCACAATTTCAAACTTGTTTGCCTTGATCGACAGCGTTTTGGCAACTTCGCCATCGAGCTCGACGAGTTTCTTGAGCCGTTCGGTGATGAGCCCTTTTTTCTTTGCTTCCAGTTCTTCCCGCGATACGACAGTGTAAACCCATTCCGGGACATTGGTGAGCACGATTCCTCGGAAGATCATGTCGTGATGAAAGCGATTCTTGTTTTCGACCGCTGCCTTGATTGCTTTGACCTGTTCGGCGATCGGGCCGTTTTTCAACGCGTCGGCGGCCAGATTGGCTCCCGCCGCGAGCTGCTCCGCCGTCAGCTCGGCGACGCGCGTGCCGCCGATACGGACGTCATATTTTCCGGCTGAAAGACCGCCGACTTTAAGTTGATACTGGTTCAATTCCTCCAGAATCGGTGACCACCGCAGGATGCCGGCAGCCTCTTCCGGAAAAAACGGCAAGGCGGCGTCGAGCCGCGAGAAACTCAGCCCGCCGTCACTGGCGGCGAGATTCTCGATGGTGCAGTTGCTCGCCGCAACGACTTTGCGACTTGCGGCGTCGATCTCGACCGACGATACCAGCGGCGGAAAACCCAGCCCCTTGAGAATCGAAGCGGCCATCAGTGCCTGCCCGGGTGGTCCCGGATGAACGGCGTCGCCCGCGGTAATCCGTTCGTACTTCGGACTCTGGCCGCGAGCACGATCCAGCACCGCCAGGTACGGGTGAAACTGGTCGACGAACAGCCCGCTGTTTTTCTCGGCAATCGTCTGGGCTCCGGCAGAAAATTTCTCCAGAGTCAGGTTGTATCCGGTGAGCGCCGTCGTACCGGGATCGGCGTTATCCAGGGGTTGCGGCGTGACCCAGGCAACGCGAATATTCGCCGCCTTGGCCTGATTCGCCATCCCCTGCAGACCGTCCATGTAAGGCTTGAACGTGTCCTCGCCAAACGCCCGATAGCTGCCGTCATTCATGCCGAAATCGACGGTCATCGCCGTCGGCTTGTGGACTAATACGTCCCGAGCCATCCGAGAATTCCCGCCAACCGACCGATCGCCACCGATCCCGACATTGCGAAATGTGAGCTGCCAGTTCGGGAATCGCGTCACGCTCCAGATCTCCACATAATTGGAATAGAGATGCTGCTCGGTGATGCTGTCGCCGATCATGACGACCACGTCGCCGTTCTTGAAAAAGAAATCGGCCGCATTCGCCGGCGCCGCGCAAAGGACGGTCAGCGCAACAATACAAAAGCGTGCATGCAGCAGCATGGATCACATCTCCTTGGTAAGGATAGAGCGTCCGATTCGACGCGGTGCGAATCGCCGCGATTCTAGGCTACAGGCTGCGATGGAACAATCGTGGATCACGGGTGTCGACGACGGGACAGGAAAGAGTACACTAATGCCATCAGGAGAATTCCAGAATGATAACCGTCGGCATGAATTACCATGTTCTGGCAGGCAAACAGGCTGATTTCGAGGATAAATTCCAGGCGGTGATCGGGGCCCTGAAGGCCGCACCGGGGCATACAAGCTCAACGCTCTGGAAAGATGTCAGCGACGATGCGTCGTACCTGATCACCAGCGAATGGTCGGACGAAAAGGCCTTCGCCGAGTTCATCCAGAGCCAGGCATTTCGCGAGGTAACGAACTGGGGCAAGGAACAGATTCTTTCCGGTCGCCCTCAACATAAGATCTACAAACATTGATTGAGCCGCGCCGTTGACGCTCAAGAACGTCAAGCCGTGGGGCAAAACTCGTTGTAGGGAGTCAACTCCGCCGAATCGGTGTCGAAGATAGCAAAACGCCCGTCACAGATCGCGCCGATCACGACAAAGCAGCGGTCTTGATGCAGCCGTAGCCGCCCGATCCCTGACCAGGATTCGATCCTCTCGGGGGTCACCAGCAGCCAGCGATGATAATGCCCGGCGAACATCCAGCGTGCCGGCACTGCGTTGAAAATGCGCGCCAGCTTATGCGGTTCATCCGGCGGACCCTCGTAGTAGTTGATCTCCAAGGGATCCATCGGATTAAGCCACGGTTCGACATGCGAAAAATGGCAATCGCCGATCTGCAGTCTCGGCTTCAAGCTGGCCATGAAATCGAGTACGATCGGCGGATACCTGCCCCGAACATCCTCGTCGGGTTGGTGGCATAGCCCCAGATCGTGATTGCCCCAGACGCCGATGACGCCCGCCTGCTTCAGCAGGCGGCAGGTCTGCTCAAGTTCCTCGTTCATGCAGACCAGGTCCCCGAGTACGACAATTTGATCGACCTGCTGCTGCTCGAACCGGTTGAGTGCAATCTGCAGGTGTTTCAGATCTTCGTGGATGTCCGTCAGCAGGCCAAGTTTCATGATCGAAGCAGCAGTGGCGATGAAGACCAGATTATGCCGCAGCCAGAAAGAAAATGATACCAGATCCTGACGGTCGATCGGCGCCGAATGTTGGGCTTTCATTTTGCCCAGAGATCGCCCAGCAGGTTTGCCATGGCTGCCGGTCGCAATTGTGCCGTGGAACCTAACGGCAAGCCGCAGGCCGCGCGGACCTGCTGCGCAAACTGGTCTTGGCACGACGAGTGTTTCGCGTTTGAAAATTCGCATGAATTCCGTTAGGATTTTTCTCGAACTGTCGGCGTCACATCGCACCATCGGCGACCTGATGACTTTGCCTGATGACTTTGATTGTCGCGGATTGACAGGCCGAATCGAATGGTAACGGGAGAACCGGTGGATGTTTCGAAGTATTATGGGCCGGGCACCTTGGGTCTTCGTCTACGGTTCCTTGTTGTTGAGTTCTGGCTGGGCTGCCGACGCGGCGGAACCGTTGGTGCGATTTTCGGAACGATTGATTGCCGACAAGTACGGTTACACTTTTGGGGTGGCCGCATACGATCTCGACGGTGACGGCGATCTCGATCTCACCAATGTCGACATCGTCGGCAAGAATCCCAGCGACGCGTCGTTGATATGGTTCGAGAACGACGGCAGGGGCGGGTTCCAGCGGCACCTGATTCACCAAAAGGAGAACGGCTGGCTGGAACGGCATGCGATCGGCGATCTGAATGGAGACGGGCGCCCCGATGTTGCCGTCGTCAGTAATCGGGACGGTCTGCTGCTGTGGTTCGCTCATCCTGGCGCTGCGGTGAGAGGATTCTGGCAGCGGCACGTAATCACGACGAATTTTCCCCACGCATACGATCTGGCGCTGGCCGACTTCGACGGCGACGGCGACCTGGATGCGGCCGCTGCTGGATACGTCAGCAACACTCTCGCCTGGTTCGAAAATCCCGGACCGGCGGGTGGCTCGGACGGCGAACAAGACGCTGGCAAAGGCGGGGCCAGCCGTGAATGGCGGAAACATCTGATCGACGCGTCATTGATCGAGAATCGCACGGTCCGACTGGGCGACTTCAACCGCGATGGTCGAGTCGATCTGGTGGCCGCGTCCGTCGGCGTATCGATGACCGTCGCCGGCGAGTCGGCGACGCCCGAACAACATGGCGCCAGCGTGGTCTGGTTCGAGAACCCGGGCCGGTCGCCGGATGCGCAGTGGAAGAAACGAGTCATCGACAATCAGTCGCGGGCCCCGATTCACGGGCAGGCGATCGACCTCGATCGCGATGGGGACCTCGATGTCGTGATGGCCTTCGGAATGCGCCCGGAACATGTCCCGGAATCCCATCACCAGATTGCCTGGTACGAGAATCTGGGGCGGCCGGGTGACGCGACGGCCTGGAAGCGGCACGTCGTCGGCCCGCTGCCATGTGCATTCGAAGCCGTCGCGGTCGATATTGACGGAGACGGCGACATCGACCTGGCAGCGACGGCCTGGTCGAAAGGGGATCGGGTTGTCTGGTTCGAGAACGGGGGTGATCCGCGCGGCGAATGGCGGATGCATCTGATCAAGGAAAAGTACCTGGCCGCCAATCAGGTCATCGCCGCTGACATCGACGGCGACGGTCGCAGCGACATCGTCGCCACCGCCGATGACGGTTCGCGGCGCGTGCAGGGAGCGAATGAGCTGCGCTGGTGGCGCAACGAAGGACGCAGGTAACCTGATTCGTGTTCGATCGCACGATGCTCATTTCAGCGAGGAAGCGGATGGTTCTGGCCAGGAACTGGATCGGCGGCGTTTTGCTGTTCAAGATCGCGATCGTTGCGTCGTGTCTTGCGGCGGCAGCGAACGGGCAGGAGCGTCCCGGCGTGGCGGAAGGCGAGTCGTACTTCTTTACGGCGCCGGGTTTCGCGCACGAGGGCCAGGTCCGCTTGCTCGCGTCGGGTGACGGAACCGCATCGATCAAGATCGTGGTCGTCGATGTGGCGACCGGCAAACCGACGCCTTGTCGAATCGCCGTGGTCGGCGCGGACGGACATTTTTATCAGCCGGAAAAGAATCGATTGTCTCCGTATGCGATGACCGGCAAATGGCCCAATCCGGGTGATTGGGGCAACCGTGCGGAAAAAGCGCCCTGGCGGTATTTGGGCCGGTACTTTTACTCCATGGGGGAAGCGGAAGTTACCGTGCCGCCCGGAACGGTTCGGCTGGAGGTCGCCAAAGGCTGGGAATATGCGCCGATTTCCCAGCCGGTGGCTGTCAATGCGGGAGAATCGAAGCGGGTCGAGGTGCCGCTGCGCAGGACCGCTCCGATGTCCGAGATGGGCTACTTTGGCGGCGATCTGCATTTGCATTTTCCCCGAACCAGCAAGCAGGACGAGGAGATCGCTTTCGATCTGCTTGCCGCCGAGGATATCGCCTACGCCGCGCTGCTGGCCTACAACGAGCCTGCGGGGCCGTACGCCGGCGCGATGTCGGAAATGGATTCGCCCCAGTTCCGCGGCTTTGGCCCGAATTCGATCCGGACTCGCAACGGGATCTCGATCGTGTCGGGACAGGAATTTCGCAGCGTTCATTACGGACACATCATGTATTTCCTGCAGGATCGGATTGTCCACGAGGGCAGGAGATTCAATATTGACGACGAGTTGTCGTTTGGCCCGACGTCGGCCGAAGTGATGGCGGCGGGCGGCGTGGCGATCATGGCGCATGGCGGCTATTCGCGCGAGGTCTATGCCGATGCCGCCTTGGGAACACTGCATGGCGTGGAACTGTTGCAGTTCGGCATCTATCGTGAAATCGGGCTCGTCGACTGGTACCACATCCTCAATAGCGGATATCGTTTTCCCGCATTCGGGAGTTGCGATTTTCCCGCCTGCCGCTTTCTGGGCGATGCCCGAACCTACGCCTGGCTTGACCGGCCGACGGACGTGCCGCCGTCGCTTTCCGATTGGCTGGCCTCCGCCGCGAAGGGGCAATCGTTCCTGTCGACCGGTCCATTGCTGTTGCTGGAGGTGGACGGGCATCGTCCTGGTTCCACGATCGCTGTGCCGGAAGGCGAGCAGCGGGAGCTGCCGGTTCAGGTGCGGGTACGCTGCGAAGTCACGCCGGTGCGGCAGCTGGAGTTACTCGTGAACGGCGTGGCGGTGAGACGCGTTGATATTCCGCCGGACGCGGCCCATCAGCAATGGTACGAACTGAGCCATCAATTGCCGATCAAGGAATCGTGCTGGGTTGCGGCTCGGGCTTGGTCCACGACCGCGGGCGGTCGCCCCGACGCGGAATCGCATACGAATCCGGTCTATATCTACGTCGGCAATCGGCGGCCCTACAGCCAAAAGTCACTGGACGAATGGCTCAAGCGGATCGACGGTCAGATCGAGTTGCATTCGAAGCGCGACATTAAAGACAAAGCCAGGGTGCTCGACTATTTCCAGAAAGCACGCGATCTGCTGCTGCGGATCCGCGCGCAGGCCGGATTTGCGGCGGACGTCGAACCGCTTTCGTTGCTCAGCGCCGTCGCCGCGGACGATATCGATCTGGCTCGAGCGGACATCAGCGAGCGCGAGCTGCAGGAGTTTCTGAAACCGGTGCCGCCGCGGAGCCCCTCGGAGGCGCTGAAGTCGTTCGAGGTCGTCGACGGGTTCGAGATGCAACTGGTGGCGGCCGAGCCGCTGGTCGTCGACCCGGTGGCCGCGGCGTTTGATGAAGATGGGCGACTCTACGTTTGTGAAATGCGCGATTATCCGTTCAAGCCGGCCGAGGGCCGGGAACCGCTGGGGACGATTCGGCGACTCGTCGACACCGACCAGGACGGAGTGATGGATCATGCGACGATTTTCGCCGACAAGCTGTTGTGGGCGGCGGGCGTCGTTCCGTGGCGGGGAGGTGTCTTTGTCGCGGCCTCGCCCGACATCTGGTACTTGAAAGACACCGACGGCGACGGCGTCGCCGACCTGCGCCGCAGGATCTTCACCGGTTTTGGCACCGGGAACCAGCAGGGCATGGTCAATAATCTGCAGTACGGCCTGGACCATTGGATTTACGGCTCGACCGGTCCCAACGGAGGCATGATCGTTCGCGTTGACGACCCGGACTTCAAGCCGATCCCAATTTCGGGCAGGGATTTTCGTTTTCATCCTGAGACGCTGGAATTTGAGGCGGTGACGGGCACGGTTCAGTTCGGCAACAGTTTCGACGACTGGGGCCATCGCTTCACCTGCAGCGAGTCGCAGCCGCTGGAGCAGATCGTCTTTCCCGATCATTATCTGGCGCGCAACCCGTTCCTGGCGGCGCCGGCCGGGATCCACAACATCGCACCGGGGCCGGTGCCGATTTTTCGCATCAGTCCGATCGAGCGTTGGCGGCAGATCCGCAGTTTGCGGCGCGTGAAGAGCGACGAACGTGCCGCGACCGCCGCCGGCGCCAGTCATCATGTGGTGGACGCTGCCGCCGGAGTGACGATCTATCGCGGGGGCGCCTATCCCGCCGACTGGTACGGGCAGGCATTCGTCGGCGACGGGCAGAATAACCTGATTCATCGCCGCCGTCTGATACCGAAGGGCCTGACGTTTGACTCGCAACGCGTCGACCTGAATACCGAAGTGGTCCGATCATCGGACATCTGGTTCCGCCCGGTCAATGCTCTGAATGCGCCCGATGGCACGCTTTATTTTCTTGACATGAGCCGCGAGTATCTGGAGACGATTCATGTGCCGTTGGACGTGGCGAAGCACCTCGATTTCCGCAGCGGCCGAGCCAACGGCAGGATCTATCGTTTGGCGCCGCGGGGGTTTCGGTCGACGGCACCGCCTCGACTGGGCAGCGCGACTCCGGGCCAGCTGGTGGCCGAGTTCGAAAGCCCGCATGGCTGGCGCCGCGACACGGCGCACCGATTGCTGTATGAGCGCAAGGATCAGGCAGCCGTGCCGCAACTGCGGGCGATGGTATTTACATCCGATCGGCCCCAGGCCAGGCTCCACGCGCTCTGGACACTGGAGGGATTGGACAGGCTGGATGCGGAGACCTTGCAGCATGCGTTGCGCGACCCGCATGCCGGAGTACTCGTGCAGGCGATCCGATTGTCGGAACCGAAGTTACGTCATGAGCAGCAGATTCTGGAGCGTCTGGCCGGTCTGGCGGAACATGGCGATCCGAACGTTCGTTTCCAAACGGCGTTCTCGCTGGGCGAGGCGGCAGGACCGACGGCAGCCAAGGCGCTGGCGCGCCTGGCTCGACGCGACGACAGCGACGTCTGGATGCGGGCGGCGATTCTGAGTTCCATCGCGAATGTCGCGGTGGAATTATTCGAGGATCTGTTGTTGCAACAGGAGGCAGCGCCGCAGTCTTTCGCCGCCAGCAAAAGCGGTATCGCATTCCTGGGACAATTGGCGCAAGTCGTCGCGGCGCGCAATCGGAATGGAGACATCGCGCGTGCGATTGAGGCGTTGCGCGGCTATTCCGAGGCGGGCGAGGAATCGACTGTGGACGCCCTGTTGCTGGAGCTTGGACGCGGCCGAAAGCGTGTCTCACGACGGCTGGTGCCGGACGAGTTGCCAGCGCCGCTGGCGACCTGGTTGATCCATCGCTTTCATCGGGCGGCGGAGAGGGCGACGGGCTCCACAGCGGCGATCGAGTTTATTAACTGTTTTCCGCTGGAATACGCTCAGCCCGTGCGGTTGAAGATCTTGACCGCGGAGGCGCCGGAGACGATTCAGATCGCAGTAATGCGCGCTTCGGCCGGCGATGCCGATCCATTATTGGCCGAGCGGTTGCTGGAGCTCTGGCAGCGATTCGGCCCTCAGGCTGCGCGCGTCGCCCTCGAAGTGATGTTGGCTCGTGAAGATCGTACGCTGCAATGGCTGAACGCCGCGCTGGAGGATCGCGTTCCCGCGGCGGAGGTTGATTCGCTGCAGCGCGAGGCGCTGCGATCGCACGGCAATCCGGCCATCCGTGCCTTGGCGGAACGGGTCCTCGCACAAACTGCCTCGCCTTCGCGCCAGGCGGTTGTGGAGGCATACCGCCCCGTGCTTGCGATGCGCGGGCGAGTGGAGCAAGGGGCGACTGTTTTCGAGAAAAACTGTGCCGGCTGCCATCAGGTCGGAGGCAAAGGCGTCAATGTCGGACCGGCCCTGGCACCCAATGCGGTTCAAGATCCGGCGACATTGTTGGTCCATATTCTCGACCCCAACCAGTCTGTGCAGCCGAATTTCGTGCAGTACCTGGCCGTCGACAGCAGCGGCGTTACCCACGCCGGTTTCCTGGCCGCGCAATCGACAACCAGCCTGACGTTGACTCGCCAGAATGCCGAATCGGTGACATTACTAAAGAGTGAAATCGAAGATTTGAAGTCGACGCGAAAGTCGTTGATGCCCGAGGGATTTGAGAGGTCGATTGGGCAGGCTGAGATGGCCGATCTGATCGCTTTTCTGCAGGAAATGACGAAAAAGAGACCCGGTGATCCGTATTCGGAGCGGGATCGCGGGACGATCGCCGGTACGCTGATCGAGCCCTGATCGGCTTGAAATATGGAGCAACGGTCATGAAAGATCGACCCTTGTCCTTTGTGCTCTGGCTGGCCGTTTGCACGTCCAGTTCCGCGCTTCCTGCCGCGGATGGGATGCCGATCGATATCGGTTCGCGACGCGAGCTGTTCGTCGACGATCTGCTGGTCGACCAAATGCACAACGTGCGTCTTGAACTGCAGCATCCTCAACCGCAGGAAATTGTCTTTGCCTGCGATCAGCCTTGGGAGGGAAATACCTGCATCTATTTTCGGATCCTCACCGAGGCCGGAAAATTCCGGATGTGGTACCAGGGCGCCCATTGGCAACTGGATCCGGCCGACCCAAAGAAGACGCACCCGTATCATATCTGTTACGCGGAAAGTACCGATGGGATACGCTGGACCAGACCGGTGCTCGGTCTGATCGAAGTCGATGGCTCGTCGGCCAACAACATCGTGGTGACGGGCGTCTACGACAACTTCACGCCGTTTCGCGACGAGCATCCCTCCTGTCCGCCGCAGGCGCGTTACAAAGCGATCGGGCAGTCGAAAGACGGACTGATCGCCTGGCAGTCGCCCGACGGATTGCGGTGGGAGCGGCTGGGCGATCAGCCGATCATCAAGCAAGGCGCATTCGACAGCCAGAATGTCGCGTTCTGGGATCCGCCGACGGGCAAGTACCGGGCCTATGTCCGCGACTTTCACGAGGGATTGCGCGACATCCGGCTGGCGTTCTCCGACGACTTCAAGAACTGGACCGTGCCGGAGCGATTGCAGGTCGATCCTCCGTTGCCGAACGAGCAGTTCTACACGAATTGCATCGGCCGCTATGAACGGGCGCCGCACCTGTTTCTGGGATTTCCGGTGCGGTACGTGGAACGTCCCTGGTCGCCATCGATGCGGGCGCTGCCCGACTTGGAACATCGTCGAATCCGCGCGAAGGCAGGCGAGCGCATTGGCACGGCGATCACCGACGGGGTGTTCATGTCGAGTCGCGACGGGTTCCATTTTCGGCGCTGGCCGGAGGCCTTTCTGCGGATTGGTCCGGAGCGGCCGGGATCCTGGGTCTACGGTGACTGTTATCCGGCGCACGGCCTGATCGAAACAGCGAGCAAAATGCCTGGCGCGCCGAAGGAATTTTCCTTTTTTGTGGCGGAACAGTACTGGCGAAGCGAAGAGGCGATTCGGCGCTTCACGCTGCGGCTGGATGGATTCGTTGCCGCCAAGGCCCCGTTGGACGGCGGTGAGTTGATTACCAAGCCGTTTGTCTACTCGGGCCAGCGATTGACCGTCAATTTCGCCACCTCGGCGGCCGGAAGTCTCCATGCCGAGCTGGCCGACCAGGATGGCAAACCGCTGCCAGGGTTTTCGCTCGCCGAATGCGACGAGCAGTTTGGAGACAGTTTGGACCGCACCGTGACCTGGAAGGAATCGGCCGACGTTTCGGCACACGTCGGCAAGACCGTTCGATTGCGTTTTCGACTGCGTGACGCGGAGTTGTACGCTTTCCAGTTCGTCGCATCCCCGTAGGATCGGTCGACGCCCCTCTCCCCATGCAACCGTGGAATACACGGTCGCATGGGTCGAGGGGAGCCGAGGGATTCAGATTGGGGTGCGCAACAGATATGGTCCGGTCAAAAACTCGACTTTTTATCAGTCCAGGGGCGGGTCCGTTCCCTCTCCCAGGAAATACCTGGGAGTTCTGGTGGGCCTCGGAGTACCTCGACCCACCCTACAGGCACTTGATTGTGATTCGGACGAATCGGCGATAGACTTGGCGTCGTCAGTTGGATCGGAATCGGTTTCGACGCGCGTCGGCAAGCGGGGGGACTGGTGAGCCCTTCGCCGGCGGGGATGGGTAAACGGAGAAGGCACTATGGCGGACCGACGTCACCCAGGAATCGGCGGCCGGAGTCGACTTGGTGGCAGCCACTTCCGAGGTTTTACCTTGGTGGAGCTGCTGGTGGTGATCGCCATTATCGGCCTGCTGGTGGCACTGTTGTTGCCGGCGGTCCAATCAGCGCGCGAGGCAGCGCGGCGGATGCACTGCACGAACAACATCAAGCAGATTGCTCTGGCACTGCACACCTATGAGTCTTCGCACGGCGCATTCCCGGCTGCGGGGCGCGGCGCCAATCAGGGGTACAACACGCCTTTGAACGGTGAAATCAAAGGCACCAACGGACTGGTGGCACTTCTGCCGTATCTGGAGCAGAAACCGATCTACGATCGATTCAATCGCGATCAGGCCTGCTCACAGTATACGGGCTATACCCCAATTCCTAATGCTGCGCTCGTGGGCGATCCCGCTTTGAACGGTAATGCGGCGCTCTCGGAGACCGAGATCAGTGTGTTCCTTTGCCCTTCGGATGCTTACGCAAGACGGAACGCGGAACGGTCGTTGGAGGGCTGGCATTACGGACCGGCACCCGGAATTCGCTCGGCAAAGACCAATTATGATTTCGTTACCGACTCGTACTGGATGTTCCTCAATTACACCTGGAAGGAAGTGCAGCGCGGCAATCAACCCTCGGAGCGGATGTTCGGCTGGGAGAGCGAGTGCAAGTTCGCCGACGTATTGGACGGATTGTCGAACACGTTCATGTTAGGCGAGACGACGGGATATCATGTGAATGGAGCCGCGTTTGCATGGGCCTATCGAGGGCACGTGATGTGTGGAGTCGACCCGGTGTTCGCGGATTCGCCTTCGTATGGCGGCATTAATGTCTGGCACCAACCCTGGATCCACCCGACCTGGCAATCGCCGCCATTCAAGCCATTTCCAGGACGTGCGCGGAGCTGGTGGTGTCCCGCCGCCAGCCTGCATCCCAACGGAACGCATTTCGCCATGGGCGATGCCTCGGTGCATTTCGTGCACCAGAACGTCGAGTTCGCCGCGTTGGGTTACCTGACACGGATGATGGACGGAAAGACGTCCGAGATCCCCTGATGGAACTCGTCAAACAGGCCGTTTGTTTTCTGCTGCTGTTCGGGCTCCCACTGAGCGGGTGTCGTGGCCCGGCGGTTCCGGCGCGGGTTCCGGTCGAGGGCACGTTGATGTTGAATGGTCAACCTCTGGCCAACAAGAGCCTGCGATTTTTGCCGGAGTCCGGGGAAGGACTGACGGGACAGGGAACGACCGATGCGCAGGGAAATTTCAAACTCATGGCCGTCGTGCCGGGAGCGCTAAGCGACTATTTCGGATTGCCGCCGGGTGCTTACAAGGTCATCGTGCAGGACTCGATGTCGATCATGGCCACCGCCGGTGAAAGTGGACCCGGTGAGATGCTGATACCCAGTGCCGGTTCGACGGAGATTCCGAATTTCCTGCAGTCCGAGCAGACAACCCGGCTGCGGGTGGAGGTGCGCGAAGGCCAGCGCTTGGAACTGGATCTGGCGAAGGTCGAGTGACGCGACCTGCTGGGCCCATTCTTGCTGGGGCGGGATGCCCAGCCACCGGGGAGAGTTGATTTTGGCGACGGTTGAAAAGCAGATTTCGCTGGTGATTCCTGCCTGGAACGAACAGGATTATCTGCCGCGGTTGCTGCAGAGCGTTGCGATTGCCTGTGCGGCGTATCGTGGCGGGTCGGAGCGCATTGAGGTGATCGTAGCCGACAATGGTTCCACCGACGCGACGGCGCAGATTGCGCACGCGGCTGGTTGTCTGGTCGTTTCGGTGGAGCGACGATGCATTGCGGCTGCGCGGAACGGCGGAGCGGCCCGCGCCAGCGGTCGAATTATCGCATTCGCGGACGCGGATTTCCGGATCGATCCTGAGACATTCAACTACATCGACGCGATCATGAGTCACGATGAGGTCGTGGGTGGTGCCACGGGCATGACGATGGAGCGATGGAGCCTGGGGATTCGCACCACCTGGTGGTTGGTTGCGCCGCTGATCTGGATGATGGGATTGGATGCGGGGGTATGGTTCTGTCGCCGGAGCGACTTTGAGCTAACGGGCCGATTTGACGAATCGCTACGGGCGGCCGAGGATCTGAAGTGGTTGCTTGCTCTCAGGCGGCTGGGTCGCAAACGGCGGCCGCGAGCGCGAACCGTGACCTGCCATTCGGCGAGGCGTTATGGCTTGCGACCCGCGCTGGCGATCAATTCGGTTCGCAAATTTGACAAGCATGGCGACTGGCATTTTTTGCGGCACATGTTGCTCAACGCACCGCGGCTGTTGTACGCTCGCAAACTTGTGGATGACCATATCGAAAATTACTGGTATCAGGACCGCGCGTCGAAGGAACCGCTGACTGGCGAAGCGAGCGTGATCGACCATCCGGAGTCACCGTGAGCATTTCCCGTTTCTTGAAGTGGTATCACGCACGTGGTTGGCGACTCACCCTATTGTGGATCGCGGCAGGTTGGTTGAGCGGGCGATCGGCCGGCGGTTTGACGGCCGGCGATCCTGCGTCATTGCCTGCGGATCGTGCGCCGCGGCTGCATCAGATTCAGCTGCTCGGCACGCACAATTCCTATCATCTCGAGCCGGATCCGGCGGCGATGGCCCTGATTCGACTCGCGGCGCCGCGCGAGGCCGACGCCAACGCCTACTCGCATCGGCCCCTCGAAGAGCAGCTCGATCGGCTGGGGTTGCGTCTGTTCGAATTGGACCTGTATCGCGACGATGAGGGAGGCAAATTCGCCAAGCCACTGGCCTACGTGACGGCTCTGCAGCAGGGCGCCGACGTCCCGGCTCACGATCCTCAGGGAGTGCTGCTGCGGCGCGGAACCAAGGTCCTTCACAGTCCCGATTTTGATTTCCGCACCCATGTCTACTCGTTGCGGGACGCGCTGCGAACGATGCGCGACTGGTCGTTGCGGCACGTCGGCCATTTGCCGCTGTTTGTGTTGCTGGAATTGAAACAGGACTCTTATTCGCCGCTGTTGCGACCCTTGGCCTGGGACCCGGCGGGGCTGGAGTCGCTGGAGAAGGAGATACTTGAAATCGTGCCTCGCGATGCGATCCTCGCGCCGGACGACGTGCGCGGCTGCTATGGCGCGTTGCGCGACGCCGTTCGCGGGCAGGGCTGGCCCCCTTTGAACGAAACACGGGGCAAGATGGTATTTTTGCTGGACAACGAGGATGCGATTCGCGACGCTTATCTGCGCGATGATGCGGCGCTGCGCGGGCGGCTGATGTTCACCAGTGTGGGCATCGATCATCCGGCAGCCGCTTGGATGAAGCGGAATGATCCCGTCCGGAGTTTTGACGAGATCCAGTCGCTGGTCCGAGCCGGGTTCCTGGTGCGGACGCGAGCCGATGAGGGGACGGTGCAGGCGAGATCCAACGACGCGCAACGCCGCGAGCGAGCATTGTCGAGCGGGGCGCAGCTGATCAGCACCGACTTCCCCGAACCCGACCCGCGATACTCGGAATATGTGGTTAGGTTCGACAGCCGATGCGCAGCGCGGCCTAACCCATTGAACGGCGCCGGAGTGCCGACCGACCTGGAGCCGAAACCGGCGAAGTAAGTCGGGAATCGCGCGATTGCATCGGCCAAACCATTAAGGAGCGACAAATGGAAAGCGTACCAGGCGCGCGAATGCTGGGCCGCCGTAATCTCATGTCCGGCGCCAGCGCGGCGATCGGCATGGCGTTCTTGAATCGGGCAATCAACGCGGATGACGACGCCGGCAAGCAGGTGCCCGGCGCCCAGGTGGCCGACACGGGAAGCGCCATCCGCTTGACCGAGATGCGGCTCTACTGGGTAGGTCCGGTCGTCTATCTGAAGCTGGAAACCAACATGGGAGTCAGCGGCTGGGGGGACTTGAAAGGCGTCGATCCGCGCCCGGCGAAAGTCCTGGCGGAATCGCTGTTCGAATTGATCAAGGGAGAGAATCCGACGCGGATCGAGCATATCTGGCAGAAGCTGTATCGCGCGCACCGCGACATCCGTGGAGGCGCGTTCATGGTGCACACCATCGCGGCGATCGATATCGCGCTGTGGGACCTGGTCGGCAAGCTCTGGAAGGTGCCTGTCTATCGATTGCTGGGCGGTCCCACGCGGGATCGGATTCGCGTCTATCACACTCCCAAGGCGCAAAAAGTCCCGCCGCATGGAATCTACGAACATGCCGTCACGCCGGCCGACATCGAGCGCATGGTCCAGGCGGTGGCACGGGCGCGCGAGCAGGTTGGTCCGGACGGGGCCGTGATGTTTGATGCGCACTGTGCCGTTCCGCCCGCCGCGTTGATTCAACTGGCCGCGGCGCTGAAGCCGTACGACTTGCTGTTCATCGAAGAGCCGGCGGTGCCCGGCAACATCGAAGTCTTCAAACGGTTGAAACAGCAGATCAGTATTCCGCTCGCCACCGGGGAACGGGACCGGACGATCTGGGGAATGATCCCTTATCTTCAGGAGGGCTGCATCGATATTCTGCAGCCCGATTGTTGCCACACGGGCGGCATCAGTCAGATGAGGAAGATCGCCACGCTGGCGGAAGCCTACATGATTCCACTGGCCCCGCACTGCACCGCCACATTCCTCGGAATCGCCGCTAGCCTGCATGTGGCGGCATCGATACCGCTGCTGCTGATTCATGAGTTCTACCCGCAGAATGCCGGCTTCAATGCGCCGGGTGTAACGCGGATGGCGTACGAGGTCGATGCAGAAGGTTATGTCAGCCTTCCGCCCGGACCGGGGCTGGGCGTCGAGGTGGACGAGCCACGACTGATCGAAGAATCCCGCAAGCCGCAATCGTACAAGTGGCCGGGGGCAACGCTGAAGGATGGGTCGATCGCCGACTATTGATGCGGGTCCGGCCACTGGTGGGGCTCGGCCCGGCTGGTGGCTCGACGGTCTGGACCGGCTCGTGTGCCACTGGCGAGGTACTCCGAGCCAGTGCTCAGGCGACAGAGTACAGTTTAGACTGTAGACGAATGGCGGGTCGGGGATCGGGATTTGCGCGAAGTGCCAAAACAGATTCGATGACACGGCGTCGCATATGCCGCGCCGCGCTCATTCGAACTCGATGTCCTTAACCACCAAAATATTGCGACGATTATCCGATGCCCGACTCCACCATTCGCCGCTCTTCAACCCGTGCTCGGTCGCTTGAGCACTGGCTCGGAGTACCTCACCAGTGGCACACAGAGCGAGCAACCCGGCAAGGAATAGCCAGGCCAGGGCGGGAAGAATGTCCCGCTGGCCCCGGCGGATCGCTCCGTCGGGGTCGCTTTTTGGCCATCAAATTGCAAACTATTCTTTTTGCCCTGAAATGCCTCAAAAAAGCCTATCAGACCCTTCCAGAACGCCTCCCGGAACCCATGAATTCTGCTGAGGAGGGAAAAAATAATGACCTGCGTGACCTCAGGCATCCACCAGTGGCCGGCGGGCCTCGGTTGCCCGCCCACCGAGATTGCCATAGCGATGGTAGTCGTGCGAAATGCTCTGTTCGCGCAGATACCAAAGGAGCTCAACGTGGCCCTCGCTGCTGACCGGCATATCGGCGATGTAGACACCGGTGGCCGACGCTGCGTTGCGGATCGATTTCGGGACGCGGTCGCGTGCCGCGAAGCGAACTCGAATCAGATGCGGCTGATGAAGATGTTCGACCAGTGACTCGACGGTCTCCTCGAGCAGCTCGATACCTCCCGCCCAGGACTCGGTCCAGAGATCCAGCCGCGAACGAACTTCCTGGCTTACCGCGGGTGCGAAGGAGGCAAGCACGCGGGCGCCGGTGACACGGGCCGCAGCGATCCGGGTGACAATTTCGAACAGGGAGTCGGCGGGCTCGATCCGCACGCAGATTTCGGAAAACGGCAGATAGCGGCGGACATTATCCTGTCCCAGCAGGCACATCACGTCATCGCAATAGGAAAATTCCTCCCGCCACGCCAGATCATAGCTGGCCAGCGCCCGGTCGATACGCGCATGTTCGTCGATCGTCAGGTCGAGCTGACCGGCAAGCACCGCCAGATCGGCAGACCCGATGCCGTGCTCCGATCCGCTGCCTCGAAATGGCGCATCGACAAAGTTCATGAATGCTGCCACGTAATTCGGTCCACCCGCTTTCAGGCCGGGACCGACGGCGGAACTGCCCCAGCCGCCGAATGGCTGCCGCATGACGATCGCCCCGGTGGTGCCGCGATTAACATACAGATTCCCGGCGCGAATTCCCTCGCGCCAGACGGCAATCTCGCGGTCGTCCAGGCTGTGAATCGCGGAGGTCAATCCATATCCGGTGGCATTCACGAGTTCCACCGCCTCGGCAATCCTTTCGTACCGCATGACCCCCAGCACCGGACCGAAGAACTCGGTGCAGTGGGTGACACTGCCTGCGGATACGCCGTACTTGACTCCGGGAGACCAGAGATGCGGATTGTCCCCGATCTGCTGGGGCATCACGGCCCAGCTTTCTCCCGGATCGAGCGTCTTCAGTGCGTTCTCCAGCGCACCGCTGGGAGGCCGAATCAGCGGACCGATCCGCGTCGCCGTATCGTGCGCCGAGCCGACGCGCAGGCTGCGGACCGCGTCACACAACATCCGCTTGAATTCCGGGTCGTCGTAGATTTCGGAATCGAGCAACAGCAGCGAGGTGGCCGAGCACTTCTGCCCGGAGTGGCTGAACGCGGAATGTACGACATGCTTGATCGCCAGTTCGCGGTCCGCCAGGGCGGTGACAATCGTCGCGTTCTTGCCGCCCGTCTCCGCGCTCAGCCGAAGTTCCGGCCGCGTCGCCAGCATTCGCAGGGCGGTATCGGTCCCGCCGGTCAAGATGACCGCGTCGACATCAGGGTGACGGATCAAATGACTGCCGGCGACCGCGCCGGCACAGGGCAAAAACTGCAACGCGTTGCGCGAGACTCCCGCGCGCCAGAAACATTGGCAAAGTTCCCAGGCCACCAGCACTGCGTCCGACGCCGGTTTGAGAATTACCGTATTGCCGGCGGCCAGTGCCGCGGCGATGCCGCCACACGGTATGGCGATCGGGAAATTCCAGGGCGGTACAACGACGACGACGCCGCAACCGCTTGCCCTCGCACCGCGTAACGTATGGAAATGCCGGGCGGTTGCTCGGTAGAACTCCACGAAGTCAATCGCTTCGGAGACTTCCGGATCGCCTTCGCTCAACAGTTTGCCGCCGTTGACCATCGCGGCCCACAGCAGGTCGCCTCGGTTCCAACGCAATTCGACAGCCACATTCCCGAGCAGTCGGCTCCGCTCGTCGACCGTTGCCGTTCGCCAGCCGTCGGGATCGCGCCGTGCGCATTGCACGGCCTCGTCGATCACCGCGACATCGGCTTGCGAATACCGGCAGAGTTCGCTACCCGGCCGCGACGGGTCAAGACACGGCCGGGTCGGCAGGTCATAGAGTTCGGTGGCTGCGACCACGGCGGGAATCACCAGACCTTGGAAGCGGGATGATTCGCGTTCCGCGATCGACTGCGCCCATTCTGAATTCGCGGGAAGCGACCAGTCGGTATCGGGTTCGTTTCGAAATTCACGCCAATGGCATTCGGGCTTTGCCGTCGCGAACGATTCCGTCAGCCGATTCTGCCTGCGTCTCGGCTGATCGTCGACCGGCAGCCGGAACGATTCGCGAAAACCACGTTCCAATGCGATCCACTCATCGCTGCCCACGGTCAACCGAAATGCGTGCCGCAGAAAATTTTCTTCGCCGGTATTTTCATCCAGGCGTCGGATCAGGTAGCCGATCGCGTTCAGGAATTCCTCTTTGCGGCAGGCCGGCGCGTAGAGCAACAGGCGGCTGGTGTTCTCCAGCAGCGCGCGCCGCTGATGGTTGGCCATCCCCTCCAGCATTTCAAACTGCACGCGGTCTCCCGCCCCGAGTTTCTCCGCCAATGCCAGGCCGTAGGCCACATCGAACAGGTTGTGCGACGCGATGCCGATCCGCACCGCCTGCAGGCGCCGCCGATCCAGCGCGTAACGCAGCATCCGCTTGTAGTTGGCATCGGTTTCCCGCTTGCGGGTGTACGGTGTTTGTGGCCAATCGTGGAGAGCGGCGTCGATTCGCTCCATTTCCATATTCGCCCCTTTGACGATGCGAATCGTGACCGGCGCGCCGCCGCTTGCTACCCGTTCGAGAGCCCAGCCGGTGATGCGCTGCTGCATCAGGAACGAATCGGGAATATATGCCTGCAGTGCGATTCCTGCCTCGCATCGCTCCAGGCCCGGCCTGCTCAAAGTCCGGATAAAAGCCTCCGCCGTCAGGTGCAGGTCTCGATATTCTTCCATATCCAGGTAGATGAACTTGGGGACATGCGTTCCGTCGGCACGCTCGTAATGCAGGTGCTGCGCTTCGCGGTAGAGCAGTTCCAGCCGATCGCAAAGGTGCCGCAGCGTGAATTCGCGGGCGATCGGCAGAATTTGTGAGTAGATCGTGGAGATTTTCACCGAAAGCACTTCGACCTCCGGAGATTGCAACGCCTGCAGGTACTTGTTGAGGCGTTGCTGGGCCTCCTCCTCGCCCATCAACGACTCGCCCAGGAAATTCAGATTCATCCGCACGCCTTGGACGCGGCGCGCTGCCAGGTGCTCGCGCAACAACTCCGGTTCGGCCGGCAGCACGACATTCGACGTTTCGTGTTGCAGATGGGCTTTGACCAGCGGCACGGTGACGGTCGGCAGCCAGCCTCCGAATGTCTGGAATCCGCGCAGCAGCGCTTGATCGATCGGACTGAAGAAGCGGGGGATTCCCTGCACGTCAAGGATGTGCGTGAATTGCTCGGCGGTCCGCGCCGCCACGCGTGACCGGAATGCCTGGTCGGTCAACTGCACTAGAGTGGCTTTGTCGGCCGGATTGCGCAGCATGCGGTCGAGTTCCGCTTGCTGCCGCCGCTCGGACGGCGACTGCAGCGCGGTCGCCCTGGTCTGCAACGCACCAGCAAGCCGGACCGCCTCGTCGACAAGTTCCAGATCGTCCATCGATTTCGGCTCCAAATCTTCTGGTGCACTACGCGCCGCGAACGGGCACGGACCCCTGTCGGCTACCGGGACTTGGGTCGAGCCTACCCCAGCAGTTCCAGACGCAATTGGCCGTCTCCGGCGACGCGATGGGGTCGCTTCTGCCGGTCGTATACTTCCTCGTCGGGCGAGATGCCGAGCAATGCCAGTGCCGTCGCCTGAATGTCCTTGGGCGATATCGGGCAGTCGACAACGTCGCCCGCTTGTCGATCCGTGCGTCCAATCACGGCGCCCCGCGCGGCGCCGCCTCCGGCCAGTACGGTACTGTAGGCGCGGGACCAGTGATGGCGAGCGGCTCCCGCTGGCTTCGAGTCGATCTGCGGGGTGCGGCCATGTTCGGTCGTGCAGATGACCAGCGTGTCGTCCAACAGTCCGCGCTGTTCGAGGTCCAGGATCAGAGTGGAAAAGGCAGGATCGAAGCCGGGCAGCAGGTACTCCCGCAACCGGGGATAATGATTCTGATGCGTATCCCAGCCGCCGCTGAAATACGTGCCGTAGGCATCCCAGAATACGGTGACGAAACGACTGCCCGCCTCGATCAGCCGCCGTGCCGCCAGGCACGATTGGCCGAACAAGGTATAGCCGTACCGCTCGCGCAACGCTGCCTCCTCACGCTGAATATCCAAGGCCTCGCGCAGCGAAGGGCTGGAGAGAATATTCGTCGCCAGTTCCTTCTGTGCGTCGAGATTCCGCACCGCAAGCGACCGCTCCATTTCACGTTGTGCCGCGTCAAACTGCCGCAGCAGACCTCGCCGCAGTCCGAACCGGGCGTCCGAGAGTTCCTCCGACCGCGCGCCCGAACCGCGGAACTCAAAACGGGAGTCGCGCGCGCAGGCGGCGTACGGATCCTTGTATTCCTTCGGTTGCTCGTGGCGACATTTGGGGGCCAGCCGCTGGCCGTCACCATGAAACTGCGTCCAAACCGGGTCAAACCGCGGACCAAGAAATGTTGCGTAAGGTCCGGCGATCAGTCCCAGATCGTCCACTTGGGAATTGAGCACCCAAGGCAGGCCGACATGTTGCAGCACATCGTCTGATTTGCGGCCGGCCCGCCGCGTCCAGCAATAGTCCGCCATCGAGCCGATATACGGCCAATGTTGCGCGTCGTGCGGGCGGGTCTCCAGATCGGTGGTGTACACCGGCAGGCCACTCAAGGCGTACGCCACGCCGTGCAGTGGGTAGGGATGGGTCATCGAACGGACGATCGCCAGCCGGTCGGCAATCGTCGCCGTACGTGGCAGTCCTTCGCCGAACTGCACACCCGGCAAAGACGTAGCGATCGCCTTCATCTCTCCCTGGATCTCGGCCGGCGCGTCGGGCTTCGGATCAAATGTCTCGTGCTGTGGCGCGGCGCCAAACAGGTAGAGCAATATGCAGCGTTTCGCTTTGCCGAACTGCGCGATCGACGGAACGGCCGCCGCGCGGGATTGCGGGGCAGTCGCCAGCGACAGTCCCCACATGCCGATGCCGCCCACCTGCAGAAGATCCCGTCGCGTCATGCCGTCGCAAAGGCGCTTGCGATTGCCGAGAAGTTGGATCATGGTCCGATGCCCTCGCAGGGTGCGTCCAGTCGCCCGCTGCCGCAAGTATACCACGAACCGCTCATTTCCATAGCACGCGTTTTCGACGAGCGAATGCCAGCATTTGTAGTCTTACGACGCCCGAACCGCGATCCGTTCGACCTGGCCGATTTCCGCTTCCAGCAGGCGAAAATCGTCGATCGACAGGTCCTGGCGCAAATGATCGCCGTTCGTGGATCCGGTCAGCGGCCAGATGCCGACGTCGAGCGCGAACCGGAATACCACCTGCGCCGCCGTGCGATGGTACTTGTTCGCAAGCCTGACGATCGGCTCCGTAAACAAGTAGTCATGGTTCGCCGTCAACAGCGAAAAACCCTGGTAGATCATGCCCTGTGCACGACAGAAGTGCCGAACGTCCGCGTCCCAGCGTTGCACGGCAAAACAACGATTCTGGACGAATCGAGGACCGATACGCGCCGAGCTCGAAAGTTCGCGGAGCTGATCGATCGTCACGTTGCTGACGCCGAGTTGCCCCACTCGCCCCTCGTCGCAAAGTGCCTCCATGGCACGCCATGCCTCCCAGTCGCTCGCGCTCAGTCCATAGCGCTGGCTGGGTCCGTGCAGAATATACGAGTCCAGCGTCGTGACGCCAAGGTGTCGCAGCGAACTGTCGAACGACTGTCGCACCTGCTGCGCCACAGCAGCCGCCGGGTCGTACGGCAGGCGATGGTCCTGCCCGGCTCGAAACGTGAATTTCGTCTGCAGGAACAGTTCCGATCGTTGCAGTCGGCCCGCCTGAATCGCTTCGCCGATCGCCGCGCCTACCTCCGCTTCGTGGTAATGACGCCGTTGATTGGCCGTGTCAATTCCGCGGAATCCGACCGCCAGTGCCTGCAAGGTCACCGCCCGTGTTCGTTCCTCTTTCCAGGCAGTTCCGTACAGGAACAGCGGCAGGTCACTTCCCTCGAAACGTCCTTCGTAACCTCCATCCAACTGCGTTTCCAAAGCCTGAATTCCTCCCGATCACAGATCGACGTCGGCTTTCTTTTCGCAAGAGCCGACCCCTATTCGTTCCAGAATTCCTTCAAGTGGACATCGATACAATCGGCGACCGCTTCGGGGTGATAGCCCCCTTCCATCACGCTGAGAATGCGTCCCTGGGCGTGTGTTCGAGCGACCTCCAGCACCTGCTGCGTCAGGGGGCCGAAATCATCGGCCTCCAGTTCCAGCGAGCCGATCGGGTCGAGTCGATGTGCGTCAAAGCCGGCCGAAACGATGACCAGCTCGGGACGCATCCGCTCCGCGATCTTCTCCAGCGCCTGCTGGAACATTTTCCGATAGTCGTCGCGGCGGGTGCCGAATGCAACCGGTACATTTTTCTTGGTCCCCTGGGCTCGGTCGCCGCCCGTTTCGTCGGCCAGCCCCGTGCCCGGATAAAAGGGGTGACGATGGATGGAAAAAAAGCCGACCCGCGGTTCATCCCAGAAAATATCCTGCGTTCCGTTGCCGTGGTGCACGTCCCAGTCCACGATCAGTACGCGGTTCACCTGGAACCGCTCGATCGCGACGCGCGCGGCGAGGGCCACGTTATTAAACAGGCAGAACCCCATCGCCCGATCGACCAGCGCATGGTGTCCGGGCGGGCGAATCAGGCAGAAAGCCCGCCGCTGCTCCCCCGTAATCAAACGCTCCACCGCATCAACGACGGCGCCGGCCGCGACCCGGCCAATCTCAAACGATTCGGGACATACGACCGTGTCCGGGTCAAGCCGCGTGCCCGGCTGGCGGCAGGCATCGCGCACCGAATCGATATACTCAGCGCGATGCACCAGCCGCAATTCGTCCAGCCCGATCGGTTTCCACACGGGACGCTGGCACTGTTTTTCCGACGCCAGGGCGGTCGCTCGCCGGGCGGCCAGAATAATCCGTTCCGCTCGCTCGGGATGGTTTCCCGTATCGTGCTTCAGTACCAGGGGATCGTAATAGAAAAGTGCCATGAGGATCAGTCGACGGCGTCGAATGCACGCGCCACATCGCCTTGCAACAGAATCACCAGACTCCAGATGCCCACCGGTAACCCCAGCAGGCAGCGGAAAGTGCCGATGTTCAGCATCGACAGGATCGATGCGACAATGCCGTAAATGCGTGTCTGAAATCGGACGATCTGGATTCCACCGCCGAGAATCACCAGATTCAGCAGGATCATCAAGCCCTGCACGGTGGCAGCAACGGGCCCGACCGACCCTTGCTGCATCGCTTTGACAATTTCCGGAGCGTTCGGATCGAGCTGCGGTGGTTGAACGGCTACGGCATAGAAGGTGTTGAAGACGGAAGCCGCGAGTCCCAGCAAGGAGACGGCGATCAGGGCGATCCCCGGCGCGCGCACTTTGGTCGACACCAAGGCCACGAGCTGCTGGCGGCTGCTCATGCCAAAGGCCGGCGCCTGGTACGGATTCCCGGGCGATGAAAACCGGGGGTCCGCAAACGGATTTGGATCGGGATTGCCACTCGACACGACGATCACTCCTCTGCGACATGACGGTTTGCTCGGCCCCAGGACACGGCCGTCAGTCCGGCCGATGGGACCGCGTGCCGACCATTCTGCGGTATGCCACCGGAAATGAACATCCCCCTGCCCTGCGCCGAAAAAAGTTGACGACAATTCACAAGATCGCCCGATCCGCGGCGAACAAGCCAGCAAGATTTCAAACTCTTTCAGGGGAGCATCCGATGTCAGCCACCGCGGCAGCCTATTCCTGTCCTGAACATCGACTTGACGCCGACGCTTGGCGCTCAGCCAGTTATCCACGGCACTTGGCGCGCGGGGAGGCAAAACCGGCCTCGCCCGTCCAACCCGCAGGTGCCCATGCCTGCCCGTTCTGCGAACAACCGTTGCCGATCGCTCGAACCAGCATCGTGTCGATGTTCGCGGGCGGACTGAAACGCTTTCTGGTCGCGATCGGCATGATTCTGGGAGCCGTTCTGCGTACCGTGCGGCTGGTCGTCGCGTCGGCACTCGCGCTGATCGGGCTGCTGGGCTATTGCAGCCGGCAGTTGGCCTACCGGGTCGCCCACCGCGATGATCGCCGCCTGCTCGGCTTCAAATCCGAGTGTGTTGGTTCGTAGGGAAATGGGTCCTTTCGGCAACCCGTAAATTGTCGCTTCTTTAGTTTCCCCAATCTGCCCCCCGACGCGGAGATTTTCGCGGCGTGAGCTTTGTTCTGGCTCTTCAAACGGGGCTCCCGGCCACCCCGCCGCCCCTTCGGGGCGTCGCGACGTAATCCGAAGGTCCGACGGTCTTCTCGCCCCGAAGGGGCATTCACATAATAGCCCAGGGCAGAGCGCCGCGGCGCAGCCGCGAAGCGCCGCCCTGGGTATGGGTCCATCAGGATCCGCCAGCCCTGAAAGGGCGAAACATCCGGGAGGCCGCACGGCATGCCACAATCGTTGGTCAAGAATCTGGTCCATCTGGTTCCCGCGCCTGTTTTGCCCTTTCCGGGCGTTGAACCTCGGGGGCCTGTTCACCCAGGGCGGCGCTTCGCGGCTGCGCCGCTCCGCTCTGCCCTGGGCTGACATGTTGCGGCCCCTTCGGGCCCTTCGGGGCAAGGAAGCGTATGACGGGTCTCTAGTAAAGCTATGTTAGCAGTGCCACCCCGCCGCTCGACGAAGGGGACTCGTCGAGCATCGCAACAAGGTCTGGACCGCGACGCTCTTCGACGCTGAAGGCGTCGTTCTGTCAGCCCAGGCCGAAGGCCTGGGTGAGCCGCGTCGGACAATCCCCCGGTCCTGTAAGGACCGTTCTTGGAATCAAGACACCGATGCATCGGTGGGAAATGTGTCGCGCGACATGCCGTTTTCGCGCGATCGGATTCCGAGAGAAGCCCTGGCAAGAACGTTTCGTTCGCCCCTCTCCCAGCTATTTCCTGGGAGACGGGGGAGTCTTCGGCGGCAGAGTCTTTCCAATCGGCGAGATCATTGCCGCCAAAGACTCCCGACCCCGGTCTGCCACATTGCGGCCTGCCCGCCAACGGCACTTATTACCAGCGGGTTTCGATTCCGATGCTCAGTCCGTGCAGCAACAGATCGGACGATCGCCAGCCGAATTCGGGTCGGTTGGTACCGACCAGCGGATTGCCGCCGATCTGCGACGTATTCACCGACCGGTCGATCTGCTGGCCGGCTCGCAAGATGTCGTTAAACAGGATCAGGGAGTAACCGAACTGCAGCGAGGTATTGCCGCTGATCGCCAGATTGCCGTTTATGCCGAATTCCGGGATGACGCCGAAATCGCGATCAACGCGGCTGCCGATGTTGGTGGGCAGTGCCAGCAATCCGCCGGCGGTCGTCGTCGGCGCATTGGCGGGTACGGTGACAATCGACCTTCCGGAGATTGTTGACCGCCGAGTCACTTCGCCGATGGCCGCCTTGGCCAGCAGTTCCAACGTCAAACGGTCCCCGATGAAGAACTCGGCCGACAATCCCGCGTCGAACCCATGAAAGTCATTGGCGACCGAAAACCGATCCTCGATGTCGAAGGTCGTGCCGATCGGGACCAAGCCGCCCGGGTCAATCGATCCGAGGTTTTCGGTAATGGTCAAAGATTCACGGAATCGGAGATAACGATATCCGCCCAGCAGATCGAGGCGGCCGCGCGAGCCGAGTCCCAGGTTCTGCCGGATCAGCGCCGCGCCGGAGTAGATTTCGCTATAGCTGCTGACGGTCACGCGTCCGGCTAGTACGCCCGGAAACGAAACCAGTTCCGCGTCTTCCTGGCCGCTCACGGCGTTGAAGAACGGGCGCGAGATGATATCGACGCCGTTGGAACTGGCGGTGAAGTCGCCCGACTGGAAGTCATCCCCGACGATGAATCCGCTGAATTCGATCCCCGTAATCGATTCATCGTCCAGCCAGCGCGACAACGTCAGGCGGCCTCCCGACCGGTCTCCGCCGCCGACGGAGTTGTTGCCGTAAAGCACTGTGGCACCTAGCGTGCCGAGCACACCGGCGTCCTGGCGAATCGTGCCGGGGGGACTGGAGGAGACCAATGCCGGCAACGATGTGCGGCTCGCCCACCAATGCAGATATTCGCCTCGCAGCCGCCAGGTGGGCGCGGCCGATACGAATTCGTCCGCGTCACTGATGGTCTCTTCTTGAGCAATGGAAAGACTCGACATCGCGCCGAACAGTCCCATTACGAATAACAAGACCTTCCCCGTACGGAAACTCCGCCGCGACATGTTGTTCCTCCCGGTTCGTCAGCTGGAGCGATTGGGGGGCAGAATCCGTCCGCCCGCGCCGCTATTGCCGCGCCAATTGACATCCCAGGATTCATCGGAAGGAATTGTTAGAAGAAACAGTCGATTCGATTCAAACGGTCAAGCTTGCCCAGCTTGCCGGGTCATCGCCAGTCGGTGCCCGGATCCGTAAATAACGAGTCGACATCGTACAGCCAGTCCGCGACGGTTCGCGCCCGGCGATCCGACGTCTCGTGGGCTGGCAGCCATTCGGAAGCGTCGGGTGCTGATTGAGCCAGGAGCCGGTCGGCCGAGGGAATATCGACTTGTGTCACCGTTCTCGAATTGGCTGCCGCTGTGGCGAAGGATGATGCGGAATGGACAGGCCGCGCGCCGTAAAGATCGGACGCGCCCACTCCCTCCCCTTCGCCGAATCGCGCCGACGTATCACTGCGAACAATCTCGTTGACTCGGTTGATGACCAACAGCGCATCGATCGGTGCAAGTTGACCATCTCCGTTGACGTCGAGGTAGGGAATGCCCGCAAGGTGCGTGTTGGCGAGCGATGTTGAGCCGGTATGGTTGAGCTGGTTAATGACCAGCAGCGCGTCGAGGGGGCCGATCTGTCCGTTGGCATCGACGTCGTGGCGATCGCGAGGATTCGTATGGGCGCTGAACGACTCAATCCGGGTCGCAAGCGTGGCCGACGGATCGAGCGTGGCATTCGGTGCGGCCAATTCGGGACGCATCGTGAATTCGAGCGGCAGGTTGTTGCCTGTGCCGGAAATTACCAGCACATATTTCTGGCCCTGTTCGATCTCTGCCAGCAATCGACCCGTGGCTCCTAATTCAACGGGCATAAACTCATTGGTGTAGATGTCGAAGGAACCCTGCTCCGCTTCACCCGGTGAACCGCCTCGAACCTCGAGCGTCCCGGAGGTCGTGGCCGTGAAGGCGACGGTCGTGATCTGATCGGCGGCGACCAGGTTCATCGACGTCAGCAGACTGCTCGGTGTGGAAGCCAGGTAGAGCTGTTTCGAAATGAATCGAGGTTTCAGCCCTCGCTCGCCAAAGTTGTAGTTCACCAACTGAGCGCCTGGTGCGAGGCCGATCATGAATAGGTCATCGGAGTAGTCGCCCACGCGCGGCGTGCCTTGCGTTTCCTGGCCGTCGAC
>Ga0233425_10001927_pt1 | contig 43471 bp, 34 predicted proteins | sample Watercolumn_Towu_2_FD_181712 | JGI IMG/M metagenome (GOLD analysis project Ga0233425, IMG submission 181712) | Freshwater microbial communities from Lake Towuti, South Sulawesi, Indonesia - Watercolumn_Towuti2014_140_MG | ecosystem: Environmental > Aquatic > Freshwater > Lake | place...
CTGAAAAAAGGTGTCAAGAAATTCATTCTGACCGTTTATCATGGACGAAGCAAACAAAGAACTCGACATCCTGATTACCGGTGGAACGCTCCTTACCATGGAAGCACCTGCCGAAACGATTGAGGGACCGCTCATCGGTATTCGGGACGGCAAGATCCTCTTTGTGGAAAAGGGTCATCGTCCCGCCGAACACCCGCCTGGGGCGCGCGAGGTGATCGATGCCTCGGGGTGCATTGTGATGCCGGGGCTGGTCAATACCCACACCCACCTCCCGATGGTTCTATTCCGGGGCCTTGCCGACGACCTCCCCCTGATGACCTGGCTCAACGATCACATCTTTCCCGCCGAGCGGCGTTTTATCAATCGAGACACCGTCTATGCCGGTTCTCTGCTTGCCATTGCCGAGATGATCCTTTCCGGAACGACGACCTTCTGCGACGGCTATTTCTTCGAGGATTCGGTCGCGAAGGCGGCGATCGAAGCGGCCGTGCGCGGTATCGTCGCCCAGGGATTCGTCGATTTTCCGACACCCGATCAACCGACCCCTTCGCGGCACACCGCCGTGGCAGAAAAGTTTCTACAAAAGTGGCGCGACACCTCTCCGCTCGTCACCCCGGCGCTGGTCTGCCATTCATCCTACATCTGCTCCCCCCAAACCTTACAGACGATCAAAACCGCTGCCCGGCGCAACGGGGCATTGTTTCTCATCCATCTGGCGGAAACCCGCGAGGAGGTTTCCCTGCTTCGGGAGCGCTACGGGAGGAAACCGGTCCATCACCTGCAGGACCTGGATCTGCTCGACAAAGCCACCATCGCCGCCCACTGCGTCTGGATCGAAGCGGACGAGCTCGACCTCCTGGCGCATTTTGGCGTAAAAGTGGCCCACAACCCGGAGAGCAATATGAAACTCGCCGCCGGCGTCGCTCCCATTCCGGGGATGCTCCGCCGGGGTATCGATGTGGGGCTGGGAACCGACGGAAGCGCGAGCAACAACAACCTCGACCTCTTCGGCGAAATGGCCATGTGCGCGAAGCTCCACAAGGCCTTCGCATCCGACCCGACCTTGCTTAAGGCGGAGAAAGTCGTGGAGATGGCCACGCTCGGCGGGGCGCGGGTCCTGGGAATGGCCGATCGGATCGGATCCATCACCCCCGGCAAACGGGCCGACATCATCCTGGTCAATACCAATAAGCCGCATCTGACCCCGCTGTATAATCCCTTTTCGCACCTCGTCTATGCCGCATCGGGGGCCGATGTGGAGACGAGCATCATCGACGGCAAGGTTGTGATGCGAGAGCGTCGCCTGCTGACAATCGATCTGGATGGGGTCATGGGCGAGGTCCGGAAAATCGCCGTGACCATCGCGGGAGGATGAAGCCGCCGCAAGCGCGTTGACCACGCTTAGCCGCGGAGAGCCTCAATCCCGGCCGGTCTAAACCAACGGTTTCCCGTTATTGAGCTTCTCGTAGATTCTGATATACTCGGCAATCATATGCCCCAGGCTGTACCGTTCGCGGGCTTCCCGCATGATCCGCCGTATCTGTTTCTCTCTGATCTCCGTCGAGAGGCGGTGAAAAGCCACGCTTTTCTCCAAGCCGTACCAAAGGCCGCCCGGATCATAATCGCGAAACAGGAACCCGTTTCCCACATCGTGGGGGAAACCTCCCTCCTTGAGCCTCAGTTCGCGGATCTTGTCGTGGTATCCGCCGGTATCGCGGTTCGTGGCGGTCGCCCCGAAGATATTCCCCACCTGGTCGATCTGACCGCAAGGTTCGTACAGGGATGCGCCGAAGACGTCGCAGGCGGCGGCATATCCCAATAGGGAAAGCCCTTCGTTAAAGGGTTGATAGGCGATCCGCCCGCCGGAATGATAGGCGATCCCGCCGAAGCGGTCCGCATACGTCCGGTCATTGCCGATCCCGTCCGCCACAATGGCAACCTGGACATCGGGGTACCTGTCGACAAATGCTTTAATGATCGCCTCCAAAAGCTCGACCCCTTTCTGAAAAGGATCCAGACGCGAAGGCCAGAAGTAGAGCAGGGCCTCCGGATTCGGGGCGAGCCCGGTCCTCTTCTGGAATTCGACGAGGTTATCGCGCTTCGCCTCCATGACCGGATCGTCGGGCCCGTACTTCCGTATCAGCGCTTCACAGCGCTCCGGATAGATGCTCGAAGAAGGGGCGTTGATGATCGACCTGGCCGCGTCATGATAGTATTTTTCCTTCACCTCCTGACGGACGCTCGACGGCACCAGATCCCTGTCCAGAAAATAATCCTCGACCACCTCCCGAAGAAACCTCTCACCGACGAAGTTGATGAGCGTGGCGTTTTTGATCGCCGTCGCCTGGCAGTCGATGCAGGTTCTCCCCTCGTGGTCTGAAAAAAAGAGACGGTCCGTAATGCTCTTCAGACCGATCCCCCCCAAAAGGTCAAGGGGCAGGCAGGCGGTGAACACGTTGTGTACCGTATGGAGTATGGGCAGACCGGTGGCCGCGGCGTAAGCGGTGATCGCCCCCCCCGCCATCCAGTCGTGGCTGTGGATGATCAATCTTCCTTCGTGCCTGGCTCGGACCGTTTTGATCGTATTGTTTACGATTTCTCGCTGGAACTCGACGGCCGTGAGGATAGGCTCGCCCGAATAGGCGCTCAGGTTGTCGGCAAAGACCGATGAGCTGATCAGGTGGATCCTCTCGGAATCGGTCCGGTAGCGGATATCCCTCCACTGCATGTCGGTCATCTGGGCCTCGCGCTGGAATCGCTTTTTGAGATTGAGGGTGACCAGATGGACATCCAACCCTCGCTCGCCCAATCCCTCGCACAGGGCCGCGACCACCTCGCCCTGTCCCCCGCTCTTCCCGGAGATGAAACGGGCGAGACCGCCCATGTCCTCCGGGAGTCGTCCGGTCTCCGGAGAAATGATGAGGATGCCCGTCTTTTCATGCCGTTTCAGGACCATGAAATGTTTGACGGCCGCTTCCAGATGATCGATCTTGCGCGTCAGGATATGCGTGGGGCGGGCGATGGATCCTTCGTAAGGGTTGAAATAGGCGTGAACCGCATGATCCTCTCCGATCCGCTCATGGAGAAAATAGACGTGGTCGGAGGTCGTCAGATGACGCCAGCGGGTGAGCAGCTCCCCTCCCGCCCGGCGGACCGATGATTCCATCGCCTCAATGTCCCGGAAAAGCTCGTACTGGATTGGATTCCCCAGCCATCCGAAGGTATTTCGGCCTGCATCGGCCCAGGAGGAGGTGGAAAGGCCGTGGATATCCAGAAAAGGACATTCGGCACCCCGAAACGTGGCGGCAACCTCGGTCGGCGTGGCCATGACCAGGTTCGGGTGCTTTTCAAGCGCCTCCGGCAGGCCCCTCCAGAACTGAAAAATCCCCCGGTCGCTCCAGATGTGTTCGCCGATATGTTCGTAATCGTACCCGAGCATGACGGCCTCTCCGTCGATCAGGGAAAGGAATTGCGCGTATTGTTCCGGCGTCAGCGGGTTGTGGGGAAACCGGAAGGCGATGTCGTCGCTGAGTTCCCGGTTCCGGGGGATGACGATCAGGTTCGCATTGCGCGCGCGAAAGACGGCGTTGGGCGAGACGGCACCCCCTTCTTTTGTGAACATATCCTCCCGTTTTTCGCAGAGGATCGAGTGATATCCCATATCGGCAACGACCGCGGCGATATCGTTGTTGTACATCAACTCGGTGTTGCGAAAGGAGGTGGGAAAGATTCCGAAGAGCCGCTTTATCATCTCCCGGTGCAGCGACACCTGTTCCCTGAACTCGGTCTTGTTCGGGTCTTCGAACAGACTGGTCAGCGAATGATAGTACGTCTCGTCGAGATATTCGACTTGACGGTTCTTCTCTCCCGCGGCGTATAGATCCCTGAGCAGTGTGATCAGCCGGGGCGTGTAGAGTTCGGCCTGTTTGAGAAAAGTGCCCGACATGCCCAGTGTAATCTTGAAAGAAGGATGGGCTGAAATCAGTTCCAGAAACATCGCGGTTGCCGGCAAGTAGCACTTCTCGGCTACCTTGAGGAAGACGGACCGGTTCTTCTCTTCCCAGAGAAACTTCTCCCTCTCCGGATGGAGACGGAACGGCTGGTGGAGCTGGAAGTAAAACGTGACAAGCGGCATACCCACCTCCCTACTACACCATCATACCGGCGAAAACCACCATTCGGGCATTTACCGGACCCCGGCTTTTGCCGGTATGGCATATTGGAAATTCCCTTCTCGCCTGTTCCTGCCTTTTCATGTGTGATATACTGGATCAAGGGGAATAAAGCAACTTTGGAAGATTTGACGCCCCGGTCCCTTTGACTATCCGGATCAAGACGGTTATGATCCCGCCCTACCTAAAAAAGGCTGACCCTTGTCCAGATCCGATATCCTTCTGAAAAGTATCGCTGCCCGCCGCGCGCGCCTTCCCCGGATCGTCTATCCGCCCGCCCTGCCTATTCTGGAGCGGAAAGACGACATTGTCGCGGCCATCCGGAAAAATCCGGTCGTCGTCATCACCGGGGAGACGGGATCGGGAAAGACCACGCAGCTCCCGAAGATGTGCCTGGAGGCCGGCCGCGGGCTCAGGGGCATGATCGGCTGCACGCAGCCGCGGCGGATCGCGGCGACCACAGTCGCCCGGCGGATTGCCGAGGAGATGGGTGAGAGCGTCGGCCGTACCGTCGGTTACAAGATCCGTTTCGACGATCGGACGCCCCGCGACGCCTTCATTAAAATCATGACCGACGGCATTCTCCTCGTGGAGACCCAGACCGATCCCCTGCTTAGCGCATACGATACGATCATCGTCGATGAGGCGCACGAGCGGAGCCTCAATATCGACTTTGTCCTCGGCATCCTGAAGACCATCCTCACACGCCGCAACGATCTTCGCATCGTCATCACCTCGGCGACCATCGATACGAAGAAGTTCGCTGCGGCCTTCGACGACGCCCTCGTCATCGAAGTGTCCGGCCGTCTCTATCCGGTGGAGGTTCGTTACGAACCCATAGATCCCTCGCTTGAAGAAAGTGGAGGAATCGCCCATGTCGAGGCGGCGGTGCGGGCGGTGGAGAATATCGAGCAGCGGCGCGAACGGGGCGATATTCTGGTCTTCATGCCGACGGAACAGGATATCCGTGAAACCTGCACCCTCCTCGCTGGACGCCTCCGGGAAAAAGCGGTTATCCTTCCGCTCTTCTCGCGGCTGAGCGTCGGCGATCAGCAGCGGGTTTTCCGCCCCCTGGGGATGAGGAAGATCGTGGTGGCCACCAACGTGGCGGAGACATCGATCACGATTCCCGGCATCCGGTTTGTGGTCGATTCGGGATTGGCCCGGATAGCCAGGTACAATCCCCGTTCGCGAACGGCAGGCCTTCCCGTTCGGCCCATATCGAAAAGCAGCGCCGATCAACGAAAAGGCCGCTGCGGGCGCGTCCAGCACGGCGTCTGTATCCGTCTCTACGCGGAGGATGATTATCTTGGCCGTCCGCCCTACACCCCGCCGGAGATCCTTCGCTCCAATCTGGCCGGCGTGATCCTCCGAATGCTCGCCCTCAACCTGGGAGACATCGACGCTTTTCCCTTCATCGATCGGCCCGCCCAAAAGAGCATCCGCGACGGGGTCGAGACCCTTTTGGAACTCGGAGGTATCGAAACGGAAGATAAGCACGACCGCGGCCCCACCCATCCCTGGCGTCTTACCGAGCGGGGCCGCATCATGGCGCAGCTTCCACTCGATCCGCGAATATCGCGGATGATCCTCGAGGCGCTAAAAGAGGGATGTCTGGAGGAGATGGTCATCATCGGTGCAGCCCTGAGTATCTCGGATCCGCGGGAGAGACCGGCTGAAAAAGCGGCGCAGGCCGACCGGGAGCAGGCCGAATTCAAGGATCCCGTTTCCGACTTTGTGTCGCTGCTGAATCTCTGGCGGCTTTATTCCTATAAGGGCGAATCTTCGCCGACTCAGAACCGTCAACGACGTTTCTGTCGGGACCATTTTCTCTCCTACCGAAGGATGCGGGAATGGGGGGAGATTCATGACCAGATCTTCTCAATCCTGGTCGAGCAGGAGCTCGTTACCCGAAGCGAGATCATCGCGCAACTGGAAAATCGGATCTCGGCAGTGTCCATTGGACCGGGGGCACATCCCGCAATTCCCGCCGCCGCGGCGGGGACTAAGGGGCGCAATAAAATGGCTCGCTTCCTTACCGGGAATTTCCGCCCTTCGGGCGGGAATTCAAATTTTTCAGGGTCCGCGCTGCCTAAGAAGGGGGCCGATCTCTATACCTCCCTGCATCGCTCCATCCTGAGCGGCTATCTTAGCCATATCGCCCAAAAGAAGGACAAGAATCTCTACACGGCCGCCCAGGGAAAACAGGCGATGATTTTCCCGGGCTCCGGTCTCTTCAACCGCGGCGGAAACTGGATCGTCGCCGCGGAGCTGATCGAAACCTCGCGTCTTTTCGCCCGCACGGCGGCGAACATCGAAAGTGACTGGCTGGAGGAGCTCGGCGGCAACCTATGCAAGCGCACCTATTCCGCTCCGCGCTGGGAAAAAGAGCGGGGTGAGGTCGTCGCTTCCGAAGCGGTCACCCTGTTTGGCCTCGCCATCGTTACCGGTCGACCCGTCTCGTTCGGACGCATCGATCCCGACGAAGCCGCCCGTATTTTTATCCGGAGCGCGCTCGTTGAGGGAGAGGTGAAAAAACCCCTTCCCTTCCTGATCCATAATCAGGACCTGATAAAGAAGATCGAGGGTTTCGAAGAAAAGGTCCGCCGCCGCGACCTGATGATCGACGCAGAGTCGACGGCACGGTTTTATGAAAAGCGGCTGCCGCGGATCTTCGACATCCGAACATTGCAGCGCCTTATCCGCGAACGGGGGGGCGATGCCTTTCTGCGGATGAAAGAAAAAGACCTGTTGGCCAGAGCCCCTGATATGGCGGAGCTTGCCCTGTTTCCCGAGGCGGTATCGACCGGCGGATGGCGCCTCGAGTGCGTCTACCGCTTCGCTCCGGGGAAAGCCGACGACGGCATCACCCTGAAGGTCCCCGTTCAGGCCCTCCCTGCGATCCCGGCCGCCGGTATGGATTGGGAAGTGCCGGGTCTCGTAAGGGGGAAAATCATGGCCCTCCTCAAAGGGCTTCCCAAAGAATACCGGAAACAACTCCTGCCGCTCGGCCCTACCGCGGAGATCATACTCAAAACAATGGAGCGGCAGGGGGCTCTCCCCAGCGCCCTGAGCCGATGCATCTACAAAAAATTTGGGGTGGACATCCCCGCCGACCTCTGGCTTCAGGGGGAGCTTGACGACCATCTGAAGATCCGCTTTGTCGTAACGGATGAAAAAGATCGTGAACTGGCCGCGGGGCGGGATATCGGCATCCTCCGGCAGGAGTTTATCCGACCGAAGACATCACAGGCCTTCGCCGAAGCTCGCCGGAGATGGGAAAGGACCGATCTGACCGCCTGGGACTTTGGAGACCTCCCGGAACGGGTCGCGTTGACCGATGGGGATCTCTCGCCCCATGCCCCGGTCGCTTTTCCGGGATTGTTCGTAGAGGGAACGCGCATCGGGATCGGGCTTTTTCACACCGAGAGCGAGGCGCGCCGCTTCCATCGCAAGGGGGTTCGAGCGCTTCTGGCGCTCCATTTTCGCGATGCGCTCAAACACCTCCGCAAAAGCATCTCACCCACCGGCGATCTCAGGCTCTGGGCATCGGCGTTCGGGGGCGTCAAGGCGCTCGATGCCGCGCTCCTGGAAAAGGTGATGCACGACCTCTTCGAGACGGATGTCCGTACCAGGGAATCTTTCGAAACCTTTGCCGAGGCTGTTCGACCGGAGATCCTGCCGCTGGGGCAGGCAATTGTCCGGACGGCCGGACCCCCGCTCAAGACCCTTTACGAGACAACCGAACTTATCAGATCCCTGGAGGCGGCCAACAGGGACAACGAACCGGTCCTGATCTTTCTGACGGAACTGCGGGAGGAGCTCTCCCGGCTCCTTCCCCCCGATTTCCTCATCCGTTACGATGAAGCGCGCCTGGTTCATGTGGGTCGGTATCTCCGCGCCGTTGCTGTCCGCGCGGAGCGTGGCACCGTTCATCTGAGGAAGGCCCGCGAACGGGAAGCCGAGGTTCGCGAACTTGCCGAGTGGCGTGAAAAGACGCTCCGAGAATCGACGGGCGACTCCTCGGATGAGAAACTGCGGGCGCTTGAAGAATTCGGTTGGCTGATCGAGGAATATAAGGTATCGCTCTTCGCCCAGGCGCTGAAGACCGCCGTCCCCGTCTCGCGCAAGCGCCTCGCCGCGATGATGGGGGAGATCCAGCGGATGCTCTGAAGAAATACGATACCTTACACCCCCTCTTTTTTACGCTTTGCGTTCTCCTCTTCGACGAGAATCCTGCGCAAAACCTTGCCGATCATCGACTTGGGAAGGATATCGCGGAACTCGATAAACCTCGGGATTTTATAGGCCACCAGTTTCGCCTTGCACCAACCCTGGATCTCCTCGGCGGTCGCGGTTCTATTGGCCTTGAGCACCACCCACGCCTTTACCGCCTCACCCTGTTTCGCATCGAATATGCCCGCTACGCTCACCTCGGCCACCGCGGGGTGCATCGCGATCACCTCCTCGACCTCGCGCGGCCATACCTGGAAACCGCTGGGTTTGATGAGATCCTTCTTGCGCGAGGTGATGAACAGATAGCCGTCGTCGTCCATATATCCGATATCGCCGGTATATAGCCAGCCATCTCGCAGCATCTCCCTTGTCTCTTCCGGTTTGTTCCAGTATCCCACCATGAGCTGGGGGGCCTTGAAGACGATCTCGCCCTCCTTGCCGGGCGGCATCTCCCCTTCGCCCGTCTCGATATCGCCGATCCGCACAACGACATCCGGAAGAGGCAGGCCGGTGGATCCTTCCTTCCACTTGCCGCGATAGGGGGTGACACAGGCGGCCATCGTGGTTTCGGTAAGGGCGTATCCCTCGACGATGCGCCCCCCCGTCAACGCCTCAAAACGTCGCTTGGTATCCGCCAGGAGCGGCGCTGCGCCGGAAACGCACAACTTCATCGATTTGAAATCCACTTTCCCGGATTTGACCATCGGGTGCTCCTGCAGGGCAATATACAGAGCCGGTACGGCCGGGAAGAATGCCGGTTTGTCGTGCCGAATCGTCCTGAGCAGATCTTCGCGGTCACGCGGATTGGGGACAAGCGACATGGGCAGATGTGCGACCATCGCCGCGCCCATCACCGCGTATGTGGCAAATGAGTGAAAAAGCGGGAGCGACGCCATCACCACATCCTTGTACGGTTCCACCTCATTTCCGAACCACGACAGGAACTGCAGCGCGGTGATCACCTGCGAGTGATGCGTCCCCACGACGCCTTTCGCCGTTCCGGTGGTACCGCCGCTGAAAAGGATGAGCGCATAATCGGCGGGCAGGACACTGACGGCCGGCCGTTCGGCGCCCGCGAAACCCCTGATCATATCCTGGAGCCAGGAATCGCCGGAGCGAAGCCTTATCCGGTGACCCTCTTTTTTCTCTTTAGAAAGCGCAAAGAGGACCTTAAGCGCCGGCGGAAGGTATTCCTTGATGCCGGTGGCGATGACGCACCTCACATCGGTGCGCGGCTGAATGTTTTTCAACTTGTCGTAAAACAGGGTCAACACAATGGCCGTTTCAGCACCGCAATCCTTTAGGGCATGTTCCAGCTCGGAATCGGTATAGATCGGGTTGATGTGCACCACTATCCCCCCCGCCTTCCATACCCCCAGACGCGCGATGATCGCTTGCGGGCAATTGGGCATTATCAGCGCCACCCTGTCGCCTTTCCCTATCCCTTTTGACGACAGTGCGGCGGCCAACCCGTCGCTCGCCTTCTGCACCTCGGCGTAGGAAATCCTTCGCTTCTTGAAGATAAGCATGGTGGCGGCGGGCCTTTCCTTTGCAGCCTCATCCGCGTAATCGATCAGTGTTTTCTGCGGGTACGGCTCCAACGAATGCGGCACACCCGCGTCGTAATTTTTCAGCCACCTGTATTCGGCCATCGGTATCTCTCCATGATGCGCATCGCTTCAATTCCCTCCCGACGGGGCTGAAAAAATGCAACCGGGGGCATCGCTTTTGATGCCCCGCACAGTGGGTGGCCCGCTTCACCCCTTCGCGGTTGTCACCAATCGGTATGTAAAGATCCGATCAGCTCCGCGATGCTTGCCATTTTGTGACAAGCCAGGTACTCTTCGATGCCGTCGCGAATCTTCAACAGGGATGCGGGATCAACGAAATTCGCCGTACCGACCTGTATGGCCGACGCCCCGGCAATCAGAAATTCAAGGGCATCGGCCGCGGTCATGATCCCCCCGATCCCGATGACGGGGATCTTCACCGCACCAACCACCTGCCAGACCATGCGGAGCGCAACCGGCCGGATCGCCGGACCGGAGAGGCCGCCGGTCACGTTTGCCAGATGCGGCCGTCGCGTTTCGATGTCCACCGACATGCCCGTCAGGGTGTTGATCAGAGAGACCGCGTCTGCCCCGGCTTCTTCAACCGCCAGGGCGATCTCAGCGATGTCGGTGACGTTCGGGGTCAGCTTGACGATAAGCGGCAGGCTTGTTTCGCCGCGGACCCCGCGGGTCGCTTCGGCGGCGAGCTCAGGACGGGCGCCGAAGGCGATTCCCCCTTTCTTTACGTTGGGACAGGAGATATTTACTTCGATAGCATGGACGCCTTCCGCTCTTTCGAGGATTTCCGCCATGCGCCGGTATTCATCCACCGTTTCTCCGAAGATGTTGGCTACGATCGCCGTGTCGAACCTCCTGAGAAACGGCAGCTTCTCGTCGATGAAAGCCCGGACCCCGACGTTCTGCAGTCCCACCGCGTTGAGCATCCCGGAGGGGGTTTCCATGATCCGCGGAGGCGGGTTTCCCGATCGGGGATCGAGAGACAACCCTTTAACCACTATCGCGCCGAGGCGGTTCAGATCGACATAAGGGGCATACTCCTCGCCGTAGCCAAAGGTCCCCGAGGCCGTCATCACGGGATTCTTCAGGACCATGTCGCCGATGGCTACCCCGAGATCCGGGGCAGCGCCCCTCGCTTTTTCGGATTTTGCGCCCATTTTCAATCCCCTGATGTACCGAGGGCAGTGGTCGGAAGGATCTCCCGAAGGTCAAAAACAGGACCGTCTTCACAGACTCTCCGGTATTCCGTTTTTCTTCCGGGTCCGCCGACGGCTACCACGCACCCGAGACAGGCCCCAATGCCGCAAGCCATCCGCTCCTCGAGCGAGACCTGACAGGGAGCAGGGTTTTCCTTCCATAGGCACGCCAAGGCCCGGACCATCGGTGTCGGGCCGCACGCGAAGACGACGGTTTGTTCGGGTTCATAGTCTCCGATATCGCCTTTGAGCAGATCGGTCACGGGGCCGCGATGACCGAGACTTCCGTCGTCCGTGCAGATCCTGAGATCGCAGACATCGCGCAACCGCTCAACCCCGACCAGAAGATCGCTGGTTCGCGCCCCGAGGTAGAAGATCACCGCCCTGGGGCACTCGCCTTTCGCCGTCAGAAATCCGCTACGAACAAGGAAGTGCAGGGGCGCTACGCCCACCCCCCCGGCAACACATACGGCCCGCCCCACTCCGGCGGGCAGGGAAAAGCCTCTCCCCAGGGGGCCAAGAAGGGCCAATGTCTCTCCCGGCCGCATTTCGGAAAGGAGAAAGGTCCCCCCTCCGGCGATGCGGTAGAGTAGCTCCAAAACACAATGATCCCCAATCCGATGAAAGTCGAAGACACTGAAGGGCCTGGCAAGCAGCGGTTCTCCCCGTCCTGTCGGACGGATCATGACGAACTGGCCGGGGGCCGGGGTCGCAAAAGAAGGCGGGAGGCGGACGGTCATGAGGAAATGACCGGGCGCCGTGCAGCGGTTGCCGATGATCTCCCCGGTTAGCATCGCTTTCGTTTCATGCATTTCCGCCCCCCGTTGCCGCGACCGGAGCACACCCTTGCTGGCCGATCAGCGACAGATCCGCCCACATGATCAAGGCGTCCTCTCCCGTATCCCCGTAATACCCGGGTCGGACCCCCTTGACGACAAAACCGAATTTCTCATACATTTTTTGCGCGGGAAGATTGGAGCGACGGACTTCCAGGGTCGCCCAGCGCGCCCCTTCCAGCCGCGAGCGCCTGATGGCTTCCGCCAGAAGCCGGAATGCGATCTTTCTCCGTCGCATGTCCCGCCGAACGGCCACATTGTGGAGATGTACCTCGTCGGCGACGCGCCAATAGACGATATAGCCCCAGACCCTCCCCCCCTGTCGCTCAACCCTCCCCGCCACGAGCATTCTGGAAATCGGAGAGGTCATTTCGTTTCGGAAAATATTCTCCGACCAGGGGGTTGGAAATGAATCCTTCTCGATAGCGAGGATATCGACGATGTCTCCCTCCTCATACTCTCCGATGTTTAGTTCATCCTTTTCCATGCTGATGTTGAAGTTCTCCGCGGCCAGCTGCGGAGGCTCCGTAATCCTGATCGGAACAAAGCCAATCTATTGCCCGCAACCCCGGGTCAAACCTCGGGGGCTGCGCTGGCAGCGGATGCGCGGCGCAAATCGACTACCCGCTGACCTTCTTGCTTAGAATCTCACTGGCCAGGGAGATATTCTTGACGCCGTAATCTTTAATATACTGGGCAAATTCCTTCAGCGACATCCCCTCCCTGATATCGGGCAGCTTGAGCAACATGGGAAGGTTGACCCCGGTGATCACCTCCACCTTCCCTTCTTTGAGGAAAGAGAGCGAGATGTTGGAGGGGGTCCCGCCGAACAGGTCGGTCAGAATCAGCACCCCCCGCCCCTGATCCAGTTTCTTGATCGCGGTATTGATCTCTCTTTTGAGATCCTCAACCCCCTTGGCTTGGTCGACCGAGACATGGATTATCCCTTTCAGGGCGCCCCTGATCAATTCCGCAGCCTTGATCAGCTCGCTTCCAAGATTGCCGTGGGTGGTGATCAGTACGCCTATCATAGGATATCCCCTCCGTCATCCGAAGCATCAACACCCGGTTTGGGGTTATGGGCAACCACCGATCGGGCGGTCATTCACATGGCACATCACTACCCTTTTTGGGTTTTCATTGTCAAGATGAATCACCCATCGCCCGGAGGCGCTTGACAATCGAGACCGACAGGGATATATACAACCCGAAGGATATGTCGATTTGTTCAAATGATCTTAGGAAGATAAGGGCCGTGGATCCGTGCCTCACCTTGGGGAAGAACCTGCTGATCGCACTCTTTGCGCTTTTTTTTCTTGTCTTCGGCATCGAGGCGCTCGTCGGTTCTTTTCTGCTGAAGAATCCCCTGGAATTTATCATGTACTTCTTCTCCGCGAGTTTCATGGTTCTGGTGAGCCTCGTCGGCATCCTTTACCCCGTGCTCAAGATCCATGCTCTATACAAAACGCGAAAGCATTCGAATGATTCGACATAGAAGACTCTTTTTTGCCGCACTTCCCACATGGGTTCTTCTCCTTCTTCTCCCCTCTCCCCTTTTTTCATACGACCTGGCAAGCCGGATTCAGGCCTTTACCCTGAAGAACGGTCTCCGCCTGTTGATGCTGGAGCGGCATCTGAGCCCCACCGTTTCCATTTATATCCGGTATCGCTCCGGGGCGGTGGATGAGGCGGATGGGAAGACGGGAACAGCCCATTTGCTCGAACATATGATGTTCAAAGGGACAAAAACCATCGGCGCCAAAAACTATCCCCGTGAACAAAAACTTCTCCTGAAGATCGAAGCGGCAGGGTCGGCGCTGGACCGAGAAAGGACAAAGGGGATGCGAGCCGACCCGGCCGCCATCGAGCGTTTGACGCGGCAATTGAAGGTATTGCAGGACGCCTTCGGTCAACAGACTGTTTCCAACGAAATCGATCGGTTATATACCGAGAACGGCGCGGTGGGTCTGAACGCGTCCACCGGCCAGGACCTGACAACGTATCAGGTCAGCATCCCCGTCAACCGGATCGAACTCTGGGCGAGAATCGAATCGGATCGCATGCTCAATCCCGTGTTTCGCGAATTTTACACCGAGCGGGACGTGGTCATGGAGGAAAGAAGGCAGCGCTACGAATCGGACCCAGATGGAAAACTCCTCGAACGCTATCTCGCGACCGCTTTTACCGCCCATCCCTATCGACGACCGGTAATCGGTTGGCCGTCGGACATCCGCCTTCTCGACATGGCGTATATGCGTCGTTTTTTTAAGGAGACCCACGCACCGAACAACACCGTCATCGCCATTGTCGGCGATATTCGACCGCCCGAGGTCCTCAAACTCGTGAAAAAATATTTTGGTCCGCTCCCGGCGCAGCGACTGACCCCGATGCCCGTAACGGAAGAACCGCCTCAAACCGGAGAGCGGAGGACCGAGGTCCTCTACGCGGCCGATCCGAAGCTGATCCTCGGATACCATAAACCACCCCCGCCCGATTTTTCCGATTATGTTTTTGACCTCATCGAAGCCGTTCTTACCCGCGGAAGAACGTCAAGGCTGTATAAAACCCTCGTCGAAGAAAAACGCCTCGCGAAAAGCGTACAGGCCCATAACGGTCTGCCGGGCGCCCGCTATCCCAACCAGTTCGTGTTTTTTGCCACACCGCGTCACCCCCATACCAATATGGACCTGGAGGCGGCGATCGATACGGAAATCGAGAGACTGAAAAACGCCCCCGTTTCCGAACCGGAGCTGGAAAAGGTTAAAAATCAACTTCGCGCCGATTTCATCCGAGGGCTCGATTCCAATGCCGGGCTCGCCGGGATGCTCTCCTACTACGAAGCGCTCCTGGGAGACTACCGCTATCTTACCGGCTATACCGCCGCCATCGACAAAATCACCCCCGACGACATCCGGCAGGCGGCGCGAACCTATCTGACGCGCGAAAACAGGACCATCGCATCGGGGGTAAGAAAGCCTGGGCATGAACGATAAACGACAACATACGCTCCTCTTTTTGCTTCTCTGCGCCTTTTTTTTCCATAGGGACGCCTTTGCCGCGGCTCCGCCTCCCGTGCCAAATCCGGACCGGATCGTCTTCAAGCCCCTTTCCTTTACCCCCCCTCGGGCGGAACGGTTGACACTCCACAACGGTCTGGTTCTGTATATCCTGCCTAACCACGAACTGCCGCTTGTAAAGATCACTGCCCTCGTCCGGACCGGCAGCATGTATGATCCGCTTGAAAAAGAGGGTCTTGCGGAGCTCACCGGACAGGTCATGAGGACCGGCGGTTTCGAAGGCATGACCGGAAGCGCCCTCGACGAGGCCCTTGAATCGATGGCGGCAAACCTGACGATGTCCACCCACCGCGATTCCGGCGCCCTTTCCCTCTCCGTCTTGCGCAAGGATCGGGATAAAGGGTTGGAACTTTTTTCCCGAGTCCTGATGAAACCCCTTTTCGAAGCGGAGAAACTGACCCTTGCCAAGGACCTCAGGATCGAGGACTTGCGGCGGATCGCCGATAATCCGCAGAAACTGGCCTTTCGTGAATTCGGCCGATTGTTGCACGAAGGCTCTCCCCGGGGGAGGCTTTTTACCGCAAGCTCCCTCAAACGCATCCAAAGGGATGATCTTGTCGCTTGCCATCAACAGTTCTACCATCCGGGAAATGTGATCCTATCGATCAGCGGCGATATCACCAGGGATGAGGCGGAGGCCCTCGCGAACCGGTATTTCGGGAGTTGGCGGCCATCGGAGAAGAGGAATGAAATCTTGCCCCTTCCCCAACCGCGCGCGGGAAAGTTTTTTATCCGCACCACGGATCTGACCCAATCGATTGTCATCTTTGGCTGGCCTGCCCCAGCAAAAAAGGATGGCCGCTCATTCCCCTTCGAGATCGCCGACTTTATCGTCGGGAGCGGTGGGTTCCGTTCGCGGATATTCCAGGAAATTCGAACGAAGCGGGGGCTGGCCTACAGCGCCGGAAGTTTTTATACCGCAAAGAGCGATTACGGCATCTTCGGCGCCTATACCCAGACGAAATCCGACTCGACAGTTGAAGTCATCTCCTTGTTGCGCGGCATTATCGCAGCGATCGGCAAGAGGCCTCTTACCGAAAAAGAACTGGAAACCACAAAGAATTCCATAACCAACAGTTTCATCTTCTCCTTTACCTCAACCGACAAGATCGCCATGCAACAGGCGATGCTCGAATATGAAGATCTACCTGAGGATTATCTCATAACATATTGCAATAATATAAATAATGTGAATATCAAAGATGTAACGACGGTTGCCGAAACGCACCTTGACCCGGAAAAGGCGATCGTGCTGATCGTCGGAAACGACGCGGTGCATAAAGAGGTTTCGGCATTGTTTCCCGGGATTAAAAAAATTGAAAGCCCCTGACGGCCTTATCTTGGGAGGGGGCCGTGGGGCGGAAAAGGATTGACCTTTGAAGAGAAAGAGTGGCCCCGCCGGTTTGGAGAAGATTGTCCTTCCCGATAACGGCGTCCTTCGTTCGCTCTTCGGCGAACACGACCGGAATCTCAAACTTATCGAAAGGCTCTCGGCAGTGAAACTCGGCGTCCGCGGGAATGTCATATCCATAACCGGCGATCCGCTTGCCGTCGCCTTCACCCGCACTCTTCTTTCCCGGTTGTATGACATAACCCGCAAGGGATACCCGGTGTATCCGGCGGACATCGAGTACGCCCATCGCATCCTGTCCGAGGATTGCGCCGCGGACCTGGAGCGGATCTTCCTGGATACCGTCTTCATCTCCGCCCAAAAGCGGATCATCACCCCGAAAAGTATCGCCCAGAAACAGTATATCGATGCCATCCGGAACGCGGATATGGTCTTCGGCATCGGACCGGCGGGAACGGGAAAGACCTATCTGGCAATGGCCATGGCGATCTCGGCACTCCTCGAAAAGAAGGTGTCGCGGATCTCGCTGGCCAGACCCGCCGTCGAAGCGGGTGAAAAGCTGGGCTTCCTGCCGGGGGATCTATCCGAAAAGGTCAATCCCTATCTGCGCCCCCTCTACGATGCGCTCTTCGATATGATCGATTTTGATCGGGCGTCCGCCCTGATGCACAAAGGGATCATCGAGGTCGCCCCCCTGGCCTTTATGCGCGGCCGGACGCTCAACGACTCCTTCGTGATTCTTGACGAAGCCCAGAATACGACCTCGGAGCAGATGAAGATGTTCCTGACGCGGCTCGGATACGGCTCCAAGGCCGTGATCACGGGCGATGTAACCCAAATCGATTTACCGGCCGACAAGGCATCGGGCCTGGTCGAAGCAGAGGCACTGCTCTGCAAAACCGAGGGAATCCATTTTGTCCACTTTTCAGAACTCGATGTGGTCAGGCATCCCCTCGTCATGGATATCATCCGCGCATACAACCACCTTGATCGCCGGAAAAAGGACGAGCAAAAGACGCGTTGAGGGGTGACGTTATGTCCATCGCGATACAAAACCGGCAGAAGAAGGTCAGGCTCGATCTGCGAAGACTGCGCAGAAGCGTGAAAAGGTTGATGAAGGAGCTCCATTGTGAAGATCGCGACCTCGGTTTGCTTCTGCTCGATGACAAGCAGATCCGGGGGTTCAACCGAACGTACCTCAAGCGGGACCGTTCAACCAACGTCATCGCCTTTTCGATGACCGAAGGGGAATTCGGCGCTATCAACCCCCTGCTCCTCGGGGATATCCTCCTGTCGGTCGAAACGGCCGCCCGCGACGCCGCCGCGGGCGGTCTCGATCTCATGGATGAAGTGGAATTCCTCATGATCCACGGCCTCCTCCACCTCCTCGGCTACGAACATGAAAACACCGCTCCCGAAGAATCAAGGAAGATGAACGCCCGCGAGCGCGAGCTTTTTTTCATCCTGCGCGGCTACCCGATTATCTGAACAATTATTTGCTTGAAAGCCATTACGCGACATGAACATCATGTTCCGGAATCACGCATTGGAGATTTTTCTTGAATAACTTTCAATTCGGGACGGCTTCGTAAAAAGGCCGCAGGCAAGGCGCGCGAATCCTGAGGAGAGAGGCGTACTTTGCCGTACGTCGCAATGACGAAGGATGAAGCGTAACGCAGCATCCGGACTTTTTACGAAGCCGTCACTATTTGATCCGGATCACCTGCCCCGGTTGGATGTTGTCCGTGCGTAGCTTGCTGTTGAGCTGACGCAGCTTACTGAGCGTTGTGTGGTTCTCGCGGGCGATCTTCCCAAGGCTGTCGCCTTTTTTGACTGTATAGGTCTTCACCGCGGATGTTTCCGCATCCCTGCCGGCTTCTGACTTCGCAGAAACCTTCTCTGGTTTTGCCATTCCCTTGCCGTCGTCGCGGTCAACCTTTCGACCCTCCTTCTTCGCTTCCCGAACCGGCTCAGCCTTGCTCTTCTCGATCCGCAGCGTCTGACCCGTTTTCAGTTTATCCCCCTCCAGATGATTGAGCTTTTTTATCTCGGAGATCGTTATGTCATACTTCCTGGCCACCGAAGCCAGGGTGTCCCCCTTTTGAACCTTATGCGCGATGACCGTTTCCGCTTTCTGGACCTTGGCCGGAACGCCCCTGGAGGCCTGGATGGGTATGTTCAGCCGCTGACCCGCCGCCAAAGACTTTTTCTTCAATTGCGGATTGGCATTCCTGATGGCCCCCTCGGAGGTCTTGTATTTGCCGGCTATGGAGGCCAGCGTTTCACCCTGCCGCACCCTGTGCTTGATGACCACCCCCCGCCGGTAGGAATCGCGGGGCGTTTCTGCCGGCGATAGCTCGTCCACCACCTTCAGGAGTTGCCCCGACATATCCGTCGGGACCCTCAGTTTATACGGCCTGTTCGGGGTGATTCGGTGCCTGAGCTCGGCGTTGAGGATATTCAGAGTCTCTTCGGAGAGGTCGAGCTTACGGGCGATATCCTGCAGGCGCACCGATTTGTTGATCTCCGCCGTCTCGTAAGAAAGGGCGGACATCTTCCCGGTACCGAGATCGATACCGTACTTCTGCGGGTCCCTGATCACCAGCACGGTGGCGATGAACCGAGGGACATAACGCGCCGTTTCGTAGGGAAGTTTGTTATACAGATCCCAGAAACGGTCCAGGTAATTGATATGCTGCGAGGCGATCGTTCGCATCACCCTCCCTTCGCCGCAATTGTATGCGGCAAGAACGGTAAGCCAGTCGCCGAACATGGTGTGCAGCTCTTTCAGGTAATCGATGGCCGCGCGGGTGGATTTTTCGATGTCCATTCTTTCATCCACCCAGTCATCGCGGTTGAGACCATATTTATAGCCGGTGGAGGGGATAAATTGCCAGAGACCCAGCGCCCGCGCGGTCGATAAGGCATTGATCTTAAACCCGCTCTCCACCAGGGGAAGCCAGGCCAGCTCCTCCGGCAGGCCGGCTTTCTTCAGTTCCTTCAGAATAATCGGGCGATAGAGCGCCGATCGGTGATAGGAGGAGATGAAGAAGTCGCGTTCCACGGTCTGAAACTGACGGATCTCCTTCTCCACATCGGGATTGGCGATCACCGGGATTTCGCTGCGAATCCCCTTCGCATTGGTCTGTATCGAATTATACAGGGCGAGGATTCGCTTCGATATCATAAGCCGGAGGTCATCCTTCTGTCTGGCGATATCCTGGTTGCCGTTGGTGTCGAGCAAAAGGGCGTACGCCTGATCGAGCATCTCCAAGGCGCCTTCAAGGTCGCCGTTGACCCAATGGCCGTGCGATGCGTTCAGCAGCACAAGGGCCTCTTCCATGATATCCCCTTCCGCCTCTTCCATAGGGTCAAGGATGTCTTCAATCACCTGCGGCTTTGACGGTTTTGTTTTTAACGCGCTGCCTTTCTTGGGCGGGATGGAGACCTTCTTCGTCGATGATCCCGTGGGGGCGGAGGCCTTCTGATTCGGTTTTATAGTTCCACCCCCTTCAGAAGAATAGGTGGTTTCCTTCGGGAGCGGCTCCTTTGGGGAAGACAAGTTTTCCACTCGGATGGATCCTCCGCTCTTCTCCGGGGAAACCGCTTGAGCCCTCTGAGAAGATTCCGTCGCCGGAACCGTAAGCGGAGACGTCTCCGAAGTCGGCGGAGGATCGATTTTCACCCCCGAGGTCTCTGTTCGGTCAGGTGCCGCTTCCCGGGTCGGCATCTCGGTTATCTGGTGACTCATACGGGCGCTGCAACCGAACAGCAGGAAGAAAAGTACGATACAGATTTTCGCTCTGATCATTTCTTACTCCTTACCTTTGAGCGCTGAACTGGATCAGATACGCCTCGATGAACGCGTCGATATCGCCATCGAGGACCTTGTTGGCGTTGCCGGATTCAAGGTTCGTTCGGTGATCCTTGATCAGCTTGTACGGGTGCAGCACATAGGAACGGATCTGGCTTCCCCAGGCGATACCCTTTTTCGTCTTATTGATCTCCTGAAGTTTTTCATTCTGTTCATCCAGCTTCATTTCATAAAGCCGGGACTGCAGATATTTCATCGCCATCGCTTTGTTCTTGTGCTGCGATCGCTCGTTCTGACACTGCACCACAATCCCGGTGGGAAGATGGGTGATTCGTACCGCGGAATCGGTCTTGTTGACATGCTGCCCCCCCGCCCCCGACGAGCGGAATGTATCGATACGCAAATCCTTCTCATCGATTTCGATCACGATCCGGTCGTCCACCTCTGGATAGACGAACACCGAGGCAAACGAGGTATGTCGACGGGCCCCCGCATCAAAAGGGGAAATCCGCACCAGCCTGTGAATGCCGATTTCGGCCTTGGCGTAACCGAAGGCGTATGCTCCCCGCAGCGTCCAGGTTACACTCTTTACACCCGCCTCGTCACCCGGAACATAATCGATGATGGTTGCGACAAAGTTTCTTCGTTCCGCCCACCGCAGATACATCCGCAGAAGCATTTCCGCCCAATCCTGCGCTTCGGTGCCGCCGGCTCCCGCGTGAATCGACATGATGGCGTTCATGGAATCCTGTTCGGATCCCAGCATCAGTTTTAGCTCGACATCCCGGAGCGAGGCAGTAAGCCTCTCGATCTCATTTTGGATCTCTTCCCGGGCGCGATCATCCGCATCTTCGGAGGCAATCTCGCAGAGAACCCCCAGATCGGCAAGGCTGTCTTTCTGCCCCTTCCAATTCCCGACTATCTCTTTCAAACGGCTCTGTTCCTGAAGGATCGCCCGCGCCTTGTCCGGTTCGTTCCAGAAACCCTCCCTCTGCGACTCTTTGTCCAGCTCCCGGATGCGCAATTCCTTTTCAGGGATGTCAAAGACACTCCCCAATGTGTTCGATGCGCTTTTTCAGATCGAGCAGTGTTTCTTGTATCCCTTCAAACATGCCTCTTTCTCCTTTGCGTTGTCAAAATCGTTACAATGATAAGGGCGATGGCGCACAGATAAACAAACGCGTCTCCATATGCCGCATAAACGGTCTTCTCGTCAATGATTTTTACGCCGCCTCTCAGGGTTCCCCTTTCAAAGAGTCCCGTACGGGACACGATCGCCCCTTTGGGATCGATGATCGCGCTGATCCCCGTATTGGCGGCCCTGACGAGATAAAGACGATTTTCTATCGCCCGAAAGACGGTCATCGAGAGATGTTGATGCGGGGCCGATGTCCTCCCGAACCAGGCATCGTTGGTGATATTGACCAGAAGCCCCGCTTTCTCCTTTTTATACTCCCTGGCCGCCTCGGGAAATATTCCTTCGTAACAGATCAGAACCCCCAGACGGTGTTCGGCAAAGGTCAGGGGATAGAACCCTCGCCCTGCCTTGAAATCCCCCACGCCGACCACAAGCTTGCCGATAAAGGGAAAGAACCTCCGCAGAGGCACATACTCCCCGTAGGGAACCAGATGCACCTTGTCGTACCGTCCGCCCAGGGTCCCATCCGGACCGAGAAGGAAGGCGCTGTTCATATAATGAGTGGCTCCCTCTTCCTCTCCATAGCTTGGAGAGCCGAACAGAATCATGGAACCGGACTTTCTGGCGATATCGACCACCGCGTCCTGGAGCGGACCGGAACGCTGGAAGTAAAAGGGCGCGGCCGTTTCGGGCCAGACAATGAGTCCGTTCCCGGAAGGAATCGAGTCCCGGGAAAGCGAGCCATAGATATCGATGGTTTGCGACTGGTAGAGCGGATCCCATTTTACGCTCTGTTCGATATTTCCCTGAACGAGCGCTACCGGCATACTTGCCGCCTTCATCAGGATGTTATCGATTTCCGCGGTTCGAGCGTAACCGTAAACCAGGACCGCCGCGATGAGGGCGCCGGTAAAACCAGTTTCAAACAGTAGACGCCTCCTCCGGAGTCCTTCCGACAGCAGATCATAGAGAACGGTGTTGACCAGAACTATCGCAAACGTGATCCCGTATATTCCCGTGACATCTGATATTTGTATCGTTTTCGTATAGAGGTATTGCGAATAAGCCAGGCTCCCCCAGGGGAATCCGGTCAGGAGATGGGCGCGCAAAAATTCGAGGAGGGTCCACAATAGGGGCGCCGAGATGATGAGCGGTGTCCCCCTTTGCTTCAGGAAAACGACACCCGCGGCGAAGCACGCTGTGTAGATGCTCAGGTAAGCGGCCAGGAGCAGCATTGCCGCGATCCCGGCATACATGGGCAGGTAACCATAATGGACGACGACATAGACGATCCAGTAGAAAATACCGATATGGGCAACCAGGCCGGCCAGAAAACCGATCCTGAATCCCGCCCGCGGTGTAGCCTCTTTCAGCGCGAAAAAAAGAGGGACCAGCGCGGTCCAGGCCACGATCCCGTATCCGAACAGCGGAAATGAAAGAAAGAGGAGGAGGCCGGACAGCCCTGCCAGGATTCGCCTATTTTTCAAAATCCCCAAATCCGTCACCCCGGTTCCCACCCGATGTCATATCCGACGCCAGTGAGGGCTTTGCAGATCATCTCCCGGTCCGACGAGCCGAGGGAGCATGATTTTTAAAGCCCGTAAAACATCGCCAACGAAAAGGGGGCTAACCATTGATGGCCAACCCCCTTCAGTTTCTGGCGGGGCCGATGGGACTTGAACCCACGCCCTCCGGCTTGACAGGCCGGCGTTATAACCAACTTAACTACGACCCCGTATCAAAACTGTTCTATCCGCTATGGAAACCCGAAGCCGCCCTCCGTGATCCTCAGCGGGCCCTTTCGGTATTTCACAATTCCCTGGTAGGCGGAACAGGACTTGAACCTGTGACATCCACGGTGTAAGCGTGGCGCTCTCCCGGCTGAGCTACCCGCCCGTATCATCCGCTTTTCGTGAAGATTTTTAACAGCTATGCCCCGTATTGTCAAGCATTATGTTGCTTTGTGTTGCTTTGAATCCTTTGTCACTGCAAAGGCGCCGGGGTTTTTTCGAGCGCGTTATCCTCCGGCCGCACATACGCCGTTTGCGCAGGCAGCCTGCTTGCCTCGGCATCCTTTTCCCCCTCAAGAAGCGCAATCTTCAAAACCTCGTCGACATGTTCGACCAGGATGATTTCCAGGTCCTTCAGCACATTGGCCGGAACCTCCGCAAGGTCTTTTTCGTTGTCCTTGGGAATGATCACTTTCCGAATCCCCCCCCGATGTGCGGCGAGAAGTTTTTCTTTAAGCCCTCCTATCGACAATACGCGTCCCCTCAAGGTGATTTCACCCGTCATGGCCAGATCCCCCTTGACCTTCCTTCGCATAAAGGCAGATGCGATGGCGATGGCCATGGTGATACCGGCAGACGGTCCATCCTTCGGAATGGCCCCTTCCGGTACATGGACATGGATATCCGTCTTTTTGTAGAAGGTTTCCGGCAGTCCCAGCGTCGCGGCCCTGGCCCGGACGTATGTCAGGGCGGCCTGCGCCGATTCCTGCATCACATCGCCAAGTTTTCCCGTAAGGATCAGTCTTCCCGTTCCGGGCATGATCGAGACCTCGATAGCGAGAATCTCCCCGCCAACCTCGGTCCAAGCCAGGCCGGTCGCCAGTCCGATCTCATCCTTGCCCTCCGTCTCCCCGTGGCGGAATTTCGGAACACTCAAATAACCAGGAACCGATTTGGAGGAGATCCTGATCCGGGATTTTCCGCCCCCTTCGACGATCTTTTTCGCCACCTTCCGACAGATCGAGGCGATTTCCCTCTCTAGGTTCCTGACCCCCGCCTCGCGGGTGTACTGACGGATAATCGTCGTCAAAGCGCCATCGGTGTAAAACACATTCTCTTTCTTTAGTCCGTTGGCCTCCATCTCCTTCATGACAAGAAACTTTTTGGCGATATTCATCTTCTCCGGTTCGGTATAACCGGCCAGGCGTATCACCTCCATCCGGTCCTGCAACGGCGCCGGAATTGTCTGCAACACATTGGCCGTCGTGATGAACATCACATCGGAAAGATCGTAGTCCACCTCGAGATAGTTGTCATTGAAGGCATAGTTCTGCTCGGGATCGAGAACTTCGAGCAACGCGGAAGAGGGGTCTCCGCGAAAATCGGAACTCAGCTTATCCACCTCGTCGAGGCAGAAGACCGGATTGTTCGTACCCGCCTTCTTGAGAAGTTGAATGATCTTGCCCGGCATCGCGCCGATATAGGTCCTTCGATGGCCGCGAATTTCGGCTTCGTCCCTGACGCCGCCCAGCGAAAGACGGACGAATTTACGGTTCGTGGCGCGGGCGACCGATTTTGCTATCGAGGTTTTCCCGACACCGGGAGGCCCCACCAGACAAAGGATGGGGCCTTTGTTCTTCTTCATGAGGGTCTGGACGGCGAGATACTCGATGATCCGTTCTTTCACCTGTTTCAGACCATAATGGTCCTCTTCAAGAATCGCTTCCGACTCTTTGAGGGTATATTTGTTCTCGGTCTTTTCCCCCCAAGGCATATCGAGCAGCCAGTCGATGTAATTCCTTACCACCGTGGCCTCCGCGGACATCGGTGCCATCATCTGGATCTTTTTGATTTCCGCCTTGACCTTCTTGTGCCCTTCCTCGGAGATCTTTTTCGCTTTCAGCCTTTTTTCCAGTTCGGCTATCTCGTTGCGAAATTCGTCTTTCTCGCCCATTTCTTTTTGGATGGCGCGCATCTGTTCGTTGAGGTAGTAATCCTTCTGGGTCTTTTCCATCTGCTTTTTGACCCGCCGCTTGATCTTCTCCTCGACCTGCAGGATCTCGATCTCTGAAAGCATCAGCTCGTAGATCGCCTCGATCCGCTCGGAAACGTCGATGATCTCAAGAATCCTCTGCTTATCCTCCAGCTTGGCGTTGATTTGGGCGATAACTACATCCGCAAGCTTCGAGGCGTCCTCGATCGAAGCGATCGCCCCGACCATTTCGAGATGGACCTTTTTGGTCATTTTTGCGTAGGTTTCGAAGGATTCCCGGATACTCCGCATCAAGGCTTGAATCCTTACCTTGTCCGTCGCCTGGTCCTGTTCATCGAGCTCCTCCGCACGGACAAGAAAAAAATCATCGCTGGGGAGATATTCGCGGATGATCCCCCGCTTTTTCCCCTCTACCAGGACCTTCACCGTGCCGTCCGGAAGGCGCAAGAGCTGGATGATGATTCCAATCGTGCCTATGGAATAGATGTCTTCTTCGGAGGGGTCATCCTTTTGCGCGCTTTTCTGCGCCGCCATAAAAATTCCCTTTTCCTCCTTCATGGCCGATTCCAAAGCGGCGATGGACCTTTCCCTGCCCACGAAGAGAGGAACGATCATGTGGGGAAACACCACCACATCCCTAAGAGGCAAAAGAGGTATCTCCATTGACATATCCGCTATCTTTTCATTTTTATCTCTGTCGAACAGCATATCTGATTCCTCGTCTGATCCCCTCAAGCCGTCTCTGACTTCTTTTCAAAAAGGAGGATCGGTTTTTCCTTGTTCAAAACCACTTCTTCGCTGATCACGCATTCCTTTACATCGGGCATCGACGGCAATTCATACATGATATCGAGCATGGTGTTTTCGAGAATGGCCCGAAGCCCGCGCGCCCCCGATTTCCTTTCTACGGAAAGCCTGGCGATCGCCAACAGCGCGCTTTCGGTAAACTTCAGTTTCACCCCTTCCAATTCAAACAGTTTCTGATACTGCTTAATGATGGCATCCTTGGGCTCAACGAGTATCCGGATAAGCTCGTCCTGCGTCAACAGGTTCAGCGTCGCGATCACCGGCAGCCGGCCGATAAACTCCGGAATAAGGCCGTATTTCAACAGATCCTCGGGCTGAACCTCCTGGAGAAGCTGGTCGGTCTTCTTCTGCCGTTTACTCCTGATTTCAGCCCCGAAACCCATCGCGCTGAAACCGACCCGGCGGGCGATGATGTCGTCGAGGTCATTGAACGCCCCCCCGCAGATGAACAGGATGTTGGTCGTATCCACCTGAATGAATTCCTGCTGGGGGTGTTTTCTTCCCCCTTTGGGGGGTATGTTGGCCGTGGTCCCTTCGATGATCTTGAGGAGCGCCTGCTGAACCCCTTCTCCCGATACGTCCCGCGTAATCGAGGGATTGCCCGATTTTTTAGAGATCTTGTCGATCTCGTCGATATAGACAATCCCCTTCGACGCCCGCTCCACATCATAATCGGAGTTCTGCAGGAGGCTCAAGATGATATTTTCCACGTCCTCGCCGACATAACCGGCCTCGGTCAGGGTGGTGGCATCGGCGATGGTGAAGGGGACATTCAGCATTTTTGCCAACGTCCTGGCCAGAAGGGTTTTACCGGAACCGGTGGGGCCGATAAGCAGGATGTTGCTCTTCTGGATATCGACCCCACCCATATCGGCATGGGAAAACAACCGACGATAATGATTATAAACGGCGACCGACAATACCTTCTTCGATCGCTCCTGACCGACGACGTACTGATCCAAAAATCGTGTAATTTCCTTCGGTTCAGGGATTCCCTTGCGGATTTCATCGGTAACCGGTTTTTCGCATTCCTCATCGACGATACACCGGCACAGCTCGATGCATTCATCACAGATATAGGCCGTGGGTCCGGCGACCAATTTTTTCACTTCGTTCTGATTTTTCCCGCAGAAAGAGCAGAACAGAAGCCCCCGCCCCTCCTGTTGGTCTTTTTCTCTTTTAGCCATTCAACGCTCCCTTGCCGTTTCCTGTTTTATGCTTTCTTGACAATGATTTCATCGATGATTCCATACTGTTTGGCCTGCTCGCCGGTCATGTAATAATCACGCTCGGTATCGTTCATGATCTTATCCATCGGTTGACCGGTAAGCTCGGACAGAACATAGTTCAGCTCTTCCTTGAGCCTCAGAATCTCGCGCGCCTGGATATCGATGTCCGTCGCCTGTCCCTGAAATCCGCCCAGCGGCTGATGGATCAGGATTCGTGAATGGGGCAGAGCGAACCTTTTCCCCTTTTGCCCCGCAGCAAGGAGCAGGGCGCCCATGCTTGCCGCCTGCCCCATGCACACCGTGGAAACCGGGGGTTTAATGTACTTCATGGTGTCGTATATGGCAAGCCCTGAACTGACGTGCCCGCCCGGGGTATTGAGATAAAAAAAGATCTCCTTGTCCGGGTCCTCCGACTCCAGATAAAGCATCTGGGCGATGACGAGATTCGACACATCATCATCGATGGCCGTTCCCAGGAAGATAATGCGATCCTTCAGAAGCCTCGAATAGATATCATAGGCCCGCTCACCCCGCCCGTCCTGCTCAACCACCATCGGTATCAGTGTCATGACCTTTCCTCCGGTATCCCAGATTTTGTTGCACTCGCCGTGGTGACATGGGCTTTGTCTATAAGAAATCCGTAAGTCTTCCGGCTCAGAATCTCCGCCCTGATACCGTCGATCAGATCTTCTTTTTCCAGGGATTTTTTAAGCGTTTCCGCATCCTGGGCTCTCTGGACGGCCATCTCCGCAATGTGCTTTTCCACTTCCCGGTCATCGACGGTCAGGGCCTCTTTCCTTGCGATATTCTTGATGAGGATGACCGTTTTCACGATCCTGGTCGCTTCCTCGCGACACCGGTCGCGGAATTTCAGGGCCAGCTCGGTCGCTTTTTTCTGATCCATCCCGCCGGACACCATCCGTTGTTTCATATTATACAGCATATGGTGGATTTGGTTCTCGATAAACGAGTCCGGTACCTCGAAGTCATTGCCTGCCAGCAGTTTATCGCCGATGCTTCTATCAAGATCCGCTGCGATCCTTGCTTTCTTTTCTTCCGACAGGTTCTGGCGGACATCGGCCTTGAGGGCTTCCAACGATTCGTATTTCTCGAAATTCTTGATAAAATTGTCATCGATCTCGGGCGCCCGCTTGATCCTTATCCCTCCGATGCTCGCGGTGAATTCCACATCCTTTCCCGCAAGGTGGGTCGGAACGTCGGCCTTGGGGAACGCGACCATAAAAGATCGGGTTTCCCCCTTTCGCATGCCGATGAGCTGCTCCTCAAAACCGGGGACGAAGGTCTTCGAACCGATTTCCAGCAGGTGATTATCCGCCGTCAACTCCTTCAGCGGCTCCCCCCCGATTTTTCCGACAAAATTGAGGGTTACGAAATCGCCCTCGATAACGCCCCGGTCTTCATCCAGATCCTCCATCGTCGAAAACATCTGCCGAATCTCCTGCAGCCTTTTCTCGAGATCCTCCTCCGTCACGGCCGGATCTTCCTTCTCGAGTTCAAGTCCGAGGTAGTTTTGGGGGTCGATAGCGGGCTCGACCTCGACGATGGCCGAAAAACGAAAATCTTTGTCTTGCTCGATACCTTTCTGCTCGATCTGGGGTTGCGTGACCGCCTCAATCGCCTTTTCCTTCAACGCCTTCCAGTAGACACGATTTACAAGGCCGATGACCGTTTCCTCTTCCGCCTGTTCACGATAGTACATCTCCAGGATTGCTCTGGGAATCTTTCCCGGCCTGAAACCTTTGACTTTAGCGGTTCTTCCCACCTTACGATAAACGGTGTCCAATTCGTTTTTCACATCCGCCCAGGGGATATCGAAGAAGAGTTTCTTCTTGACAGGGCTGATATCTTCGATCTGTATAGCGGCGCTGATTTCACTCACGGCATTATGCTCCTCAGAAATTTTTTACCCGGCGAATAGTGCAAAGAATGGTGCGAGAGAGGGGAGTTGAACCCCTATCCGCTCAGGCGGGCTGGATCCTAAGTCCAGTGCGTCTACCAGTTCCGCCACTCTCGCATGGTAGAAGTTTCAATCTTTATATGCACTCCCCCCCGGATTGTCAACATCCTTTATAGGGAAAAGCCCCCTGATATGAAGCTCCTTCCCCCGCAGGGAAGGGCTTCCCGGCAGAAAAATGTCGGTTTTTCAATGCGCCCTCTACCCGACCGGCAAGCTGCAAATCGCGGGTTGTGCTCCCGGTCATTAAAAAACCGCCCTATTGGCGGTTTCTTAAAATAACTGGTCGGGGCGAGTGGATTTGAACCACCGGCCCTCTGAACCCCATTCAGATACGCTACCAGACTGCGCCACGCCCCGACACCAATCGGTCCGATTGGCGCTTTTTGTTAGCATTTTCCGTTCATCCCTGTCAAGAATAAAGACTTGCTTGATTCATTGCTTGAATTCGTAAAAAAATTGGGGTAAGATCTCCGTCAATTCTTCTAAATCGGGACAGAGTGGTATAAGGGGAATATGACACCAAAATGCAGTTTATCACTTCTTGTGTCGGCGATCATTATCTTCGGAACCGCAGCGACGGGTCGGGGGGATATTTACAAATACGTGGATCCGGAAGGGGTCATTCATCTCACCAATGTCCCCACGCAGTCCAATCTGCCGTATGTCCTTATCATGAAAGAAAAACGGGTCATCATCCGCTTAAAAGGGGATAACGTCCGTTACGATGACCTGATCGCCAAGGCCGCCGAACGATACCGCATCGATTCCGCCCTTATCAAGGCGATTATCAAGGCCGAATCAAATTTCGACCACCGTGCCATATCACCCGTAGGCGCCAAGGGGTTGATGCAACTCATGCCGGCAACGGCGGCCACGCTTCAGGTCAAGGATTCCTTTCATCCGGAAAACAATATCGATGGCGGAGTCCGCTACCTGCGCTACCTGATGAACCTTTTTAACGGGAATCTTCCCCTGGTGCTGGCCGCATACAATGCCGGGGAAAATGCCGTTATGCGCTACAATAACCGCATCCCACCCTACCAGGAGACGCAGACCTACGTCAGGCGCGTTCTCCATCATCTCAACGGCTACAACAGCGGCAACCGGGTACACTAAGCGAGACAGTCGCTCACGGCGCCGGCCCCACGGTCAGGTATTTTTCGATTTGTCGCAGCCTTCTTTCCTTGATCCCCGGAACGGCGGTGAGATCCGCAAGCCCAGCAAATACCCCCCTCGACTGACGCAACTGAACAATTCGAGCGGCCATCGACTCTCCTATTCCAGGCACCAGGGCAAGCTCCTCCTCGCTTGCGCGGTTGATATCGATCGGTAGTCCCAGGGCAAGCTTCTTTACTGCAGGCATCTCCGCGATTTTCAGCACGCCCCCCTCTTCGGAGAACGATACCGCCGAAGCCGATGAGAAACCTGCCTTCGCCAAACCGCTCTGCACAGCCGGCGCATCGCGGCCCATGAGCTTCGATATTTCCGCAACGGCTTCCGCTTCCGGCAGGAAATAGATTCCGGCCGTACCGTGGTCGCCCGCGATCTCTACGGCGATCCTTCCCGATCCTTGGTCCCCCCAGGGGAGGGGCGAAGAGGTACGCGGATGGCGGTCATGGAACGAAATCCACCCATACACCGCCAGCGAAGCGATCAAGATGGCCAATGCACCAACCCTTTGTCCTTCACGTACCGACATTTACGACACCCCGGCAGAGAATGACGCAAGGATCTTTTGCCAATAGCGGATTCTGTCAATTGTATCGGAAATCTCAATCTTTCGCGCATCTTCATCCAGATAGGAAAGTGTGACCCACAGGGCTCGGTCAGGGATGTAATCGCAGATCTTCTCGGCCCACTCTACAACAACCACACCCCTTCCGGTGAGGTATTCCCCATATCCAATCTCATCAAGATCCCCGGATCCGGTCAGACGATACACATCCAAATGAAACAGGGCGGTCTCTTTACCGGGGTATTCATTGATGAGTGTGAATGTCGGCGAAGCGACCACATAACCGTCCGGGACGCCCAAACCGTTGGCGATGCCCTGGGTCAGGCAGGTTTTACCGGCGCCGAGCTCCCCCGTCAGCGCAACGCAATCGCCGCCCTTCAGCCCCGAGCCCAAACACCTGCCTACCCGCCGGGTTGCCTGCGGACCATTTGAAATCAGGATCAGGGAGGATCGCGACGCAACCATTTTATCACTCCCAAGCCCGATGTGCCCGAAGGGCGTCGTTCCCTATCACCCGTCACAGGGGAAAATCCCGGCTACGCTCCGGCCAGGGCATCCGCCATGAGGGCAACCTTTTTCATCGTCTTGACGTCGTGGACCCGGATGACGCGGCACCCATTCAAGATCGTCGCGGTGACCGACGCCGCGGTGCCCTCGGCCCGTTCCAGCGGACCCCCTCCCGTCACATGACCGATGAATGATTTACGGGAGACCCCCGTAACGATCGGCCTCCCCAATATTTTGAGTGCGCTCAGGTGCCGGATCAGTCGCAAGTTGTCCTGCGCCGTTTTACCGAAACCGATTCCGGGATCGATCATGATCTGCTCAGGCGTGATGCCCCTCTGTTGCGCGCTGTCGACCCTTTCTTTCAAATAAGCGAGCACCTCGTCCACCAGAGAACGATAATAAAGATCACCGCTTTGCATGGTCTTGGGCAAACCGCGCATATGCATGAGGATGACGGCCGCGCCCGCTTCGGCAACCACGGAAGCCATTTGCTCATCATATGTCATAGCACTGATATCGTTGATTATTTCGGCTCCTTCAGCCAGCGCCTCGCGCGCCACGGCCGCTTTCATCGTATCTACCGACAAGGGAACGGATGACTTTCCGGCAAGACCCCGGATCACCGGTATCACCCGCCGGAGCTCTTCTTCCTGCGGTACGGGATCCGAACCGGGTCGGCTGGACTCGCCGCCGATGTCGATCATATCGGCGCCGTCCTCGACCATGCGGAGCGCCCCTTCCACGGCCGTCATCGGTGCGGCAAATCTGCCGCCGTCGGAAAACGAATCGGGGGTTGTGTTGATGACCCCCATGATCAGAGTCCGCGGCCCGATCGCGATCTCGCGTCGCGATGTTTTCAGAACCGATGCATTCGAAATGGTATCGGTATTGTGCACCTCCGCTTCGGAGGTGACATGCGTGCCTCTCACCGGGAAGCCTTTCGAAGCCATAGCCGTCGATCCCTTATTGCGTCCAGGCGGCCGTTGTCAGGGCCGACGGTTCCGGTTCGGGGTTTGCCTGCGCCGGGGTTATGCCGATAAGCGCATCGAGCTCGGCGGCGTTCAGGACCTCTTTTTCGAGCAGTTCCGAGGCGATTTTGTTCAGGACATCCATCCGGTCCGAAAGAATCTGTTTGGCGCGCTCGTAGCTTGTCATTACCAGACGGGCTACTTCATCGTCGATCCTCTGTGCGGTTTGTTCGCTGTAATCCTTATGGGTGGCGAATTCGCGGCCGAGGAAGATCTGTTCTTCTTTCTTGCCATAGCTCAGCGGACCCATCGTCTCGCTCATCCCCCATTCGCAGACCATTTTCCGAGCGAGAGTGGTCGCCCTTTCAATATCGTTTCCGGCGCCGGTGGTAAAATCCTTCAGGACCAGCTCCTCCGCCGCCCTCCCGCCGAGCAGGATTACAATATTGTTCAGGAGAAACTCCCTCGGGTAGGTATGTTTCTCGTCGACGGGGAGCTGCTGCGTCACGCCGAGGGCATGCCCCCTGGGAATGATGGTCACCTTGTGAATCGGATCGGTTCCGGGCAGGATCCGCGCCACAAGGGCGTGCCCCGATTCATGGTAGGCGGTGTTTCGCTTCTCGGCATCGCTGATGACCATGCTTTTCCGCTCGGTCCCCATGAGGACCTTATCCTTGGCGAATTCAAAATCACTCATCGACACCTTTTCCTTGTCGAACCGGGCGGCATAAAGGACCGACTCGTTGACGAGATTTTCGATATCGGCGCCCGAAAAGCCAGGGGTGCCGCGGGCGATGACCGCGAAATCGACGTCTTCCGCAAGTGGTGTCTTTCGTGCATGGACTGCCAGAATCTTTTCCCTTCCCCTCACATCCGGCAGCGGCACGACGACCTGACGATCAAACCGGCCGGGCCTGAGCAGCGCGGGATCGAGGACATCCGGACGGTTGGTCGCCGAGACCAGAATCACTCCTTCGTTGGATTCGAAGCCGTCCATCTCGACGAGAAGCTGGTTGAGGGTCTGTTCCCGCTCATCGTGCCCACCTCCGAGTCCGGCGCCCCGGTGACGCCCCACCGCATCGATTTCATCAATGAAGATGATGCAGGGGGCATTCTTCTTGCCCTGGTTGAAGAGGTCGCGCACCCTCGACGCCCCGACCCCGACAAACATCTCGACAAAATCGGATCCGCTGATGCTGAGGAAAGGAACATCCGCCTCGCCGGCGATAGCGCGGGCGAGCAGGGTCTTCCCGGTTCCGGGCTGACCGACGAGCAGCAACCCCTTGGGGATTCGGCCCCCAAGTTTTGTGTATTTCTTGGGATCCCGCAGAAAATCGATCACCTCCTGGAGCTCCGCCTTTGCCTCTTCGACACCCGCCACATCGGCAAAGGTGACTTTCTTCGTCTTGTCGGTGACCAGGCGGGCGCGGCTTTTCCCGAAGGCCATGGCTTTACCCCCGCCGCCCTGCATCTGCCGCATGAAAAATATCCAGACCCCGATCAGGAGCAGCATCGGGAGCCAAGAAACCAACACGGTCATATACCAGGGTGAATCGTCCAGCGGTTTGGCGGAAATCCTGACCCCCCTTTCTTTGAGCAGGGCAATGGCGCCCGCATCTTTGGGGGCATAGGTTTTAAAAGCCTTTCCGCTGCTCAATTTACCCGTGATGCTCTCACCCTGGATGGTTACCTCGGTCACCTGGGATTTATCCACATAACTCAAGAAATCGCTGTAGATCACCTCCATCTGGGTGGTTTTTGGCTGATTGAACAGATGATAAATCATCACAAAGACGAGACTGATCACGAGCCACAGTGCAATATTTTTCTGAAGAGGATTCAATCGTTTTACTCCTTTAATCTAATGAGATGACTCTCATTATATGATCGATGCGTTTATTTCAAACCATTTCTTTTGGGCTTGTCCCTTCTTACCGGCCGGGAGTCCACCCTGCCGATACGCAGGATGCTCCTTTCCTTATCCACACGGATCAGGCCGGGAAGATCCAGCGAAGCCTTGCAGCGGCGCGACGAGCGGGCAAGCGCAAGCACCGCCTCGACATGCCTGTACCCGACAGCGTTTCCCGGCCGGGAGGCCGCCTCAAGGAGGCGTTTGATCACCCGTCCCTGTAATGCCGCGTGGAGACCGATAAGATCCGCAAGCGGAAGAACCGTATCCGCCTCGCCCGGCGTAACCCCCCATCGACACAGGGTCTGCCTTACCATGGCCTGCAGATAATCGTCCTCCCGGCGGACAATCTCGGCGGTCCGGCTCAACCCCTTGACAATCCCTGGGTTGTATCGTGCGATCAGTTCCGGAATCAGTTGATGCCTGATCCTGTTGCGCAGGAAATGGGGGCTCATATTGGAACGGTCCATGAAATATGTCAACCCCTCACGACCGAGAAATTCCAGGATCTCCTCCCTGCCCACCTGCAGCAAAGGACGGATGATTCGACCTTCCCGTGCCGGAACGATCCCTTTGAGCCCTTCCAGACCGCTTCCCCGCAGGAGGTTGATCAGAACGGTTTCGGCTTGATCGTCACGCTGATGGCCAGTAGCGATTTTCTCAGCGCCGCAGGCCGCCGCCGTCGCATCGAGAAACCGGTACCGCTCCTCCCGGCCGACCTCCTCGAGCGACTTGCCGCTTCCTTTCCGGAGCGCGCGGATGTCGACCGTTTTACTGATGCAGTCGATCCCCATCCCGGCGGACAGGCTCTGAACGAACCTCTCCTCGGCTCGGGCCTCCGCGCCCCTGAGGCCGTGATTGAGGTGCGCCGTCGTCAAACGCAGTTCGTATTCGGGGGAAAGGATCACCAACGTCCAGAGGAGCGCTACGGAGTCGGGACCGCCCGAAACCGCCACCAGGAGATGATCTCCCCGCTCCAGCAGCGCGGCGTCGGCGATTGTTTTTCTGACCTTCTTCAGCACGGCGATACCCTTCTCAGCCTGTTAACGCCATGATCGTTCGACGATACCGGTTGATGCTACTATATATCGAACCATCGGGCAAATACAAGAAAAGGGCATGTGCAAAAACCATCACCCTCTCTTCGATCCCTTCCCGCCGGAGGAGGGGAACGGTTGCCGGTTTCGATGGGGAATAAGTGGGGGTGAGAATTCGCTTGACCGACCCTCGTTGCCGTGGTAAGAGCAGCCACCGCTTGGATCCTGGATGGGACTGAGACGGACGGTTTGTGAACTGAAAATCAGGGCAACCTTCAAACCTTCCGTCGCTTATACGGGAGGTTTTTTTGAAGGAAAATGTGGCCATCATCGGCCTTGGTAAAACGGGAACGGCGGTCGGCTATCTGCTCCGTCAGGCGGGATATCCCATCGTTGCCGTGACCTGCCGTTCGCAAACCTCGCTCCGAGAGCGGATCGGCTACACGGGGGGCAAGGCCTTCACCGCCGAAGCGAACGCCGAAGCCGCCTCGCTGGCGACGTGCATATTCATCGCCACCCCCGACGATGCCGTATCCTCGGTTTGCCGCGCAATCGCCCGGCGGGGAGGGTTCAAACCGGGAGACAAGGTGATCCATTTCAGCGGCGCGGGGGGGCTCGATCTCCTGGAATCGGCCCGCCGGGCAGGGGCCGCGGTGGCCTGCATCCACCCTATCCAATCCTTCGCCGACATCGAAACGGCCATCCGGAACATCCCGCAGAGCACCTTCGGGATCACGGCCGACGAAGCGATCGGCGAGTGGTCGGCCAATCTGGTTCGGACCCTGGGTGGAATTCCCTTTCCTGTTCCGGAATCAATAAAACCTCTCTATCATGCCGCCGCTTGTATGGCGTCCAATTACCTCACCACGCTGATCCATATGGCCGAGGAGACCTATCTTTCGCTCGGGCTGCGCCGGGATGAGGCGATCAGCGCCTTCTGGCCTCTGGTTCTCGGCACCCTGAGGAATATCGAAACACGAGGGAGCGTTCAGGCGCTCACCGGCCCGATCTCCCGCGGCGACTCGGGAACCGTCGAACAGCATATCCGCGTTCTGCGTGAAAAATTACCCGCATATCTGCCGGCCTATCGCTCGCTGGGCATCCTGACGATCGACTTGGCTCTAAAGAAGGGAACGCTTTCGCCGGAGAAGGCGGAGACGATCAAAACCTTCCTGACGTCCCCCTAAAATGACCGGATGCCGCGCTCAGGCTTCATCCCTATTTACGCCCCCATCGCGCCGGCAATGTGACGCACAATTTGACGGCAGACGCCGGCATAGATCTCGGGGGCGATGAGAAAATCCGGGATCTGGGTGTATCGCTCCGTCACCAGCGCCTGTGCCGTTGCCTCGATAGAAGCCGTGCGCCGATAGATCGCTTCAACCATGGCCCGATAACGCTTGGCCGCATCGATGCTGCGATCGATAATCCCTTCGGCATCTTTTCCCGTCACATAGCCGTAGTGATCGGCGCAGAACAGAGCCACGGCAAGTGATTTGAGCTTCTCGAGACTCTGCTGATATTCGGTGAAGTTCGAATTACCCGAAGGAAGAATTATCTCTTTATAGGGGATGCCGCCGCCATCGGACGGGAACAAAGCCCTTATCTCAGGAACATAGGCTGATATGGAACAGGACGAGTGACCGGGGGTTTCCAGGATCTGCAGGGTCAGTCCGCCGAGATCGATGCGATCGCCTTCCGAAACGACCCTGCCGGCGGGCTCTGAGCGCCATTCGATGTCAAGTCTTTCCAGCCACGCCGATACCCCTCTTCGCTGTGCGACAAGACGGCTTGACGCGTTGATTGTCTCGATCCCTTTGGGCATCTGCAGAATCTGCCACGCCCTCTCCGAGGCGTACACCTGAAGATCCGGATCGCGCCTCCGAAAAAAAGGCGCCAGCCCCACATGATCGAAATGGGAATGAAGAAGCAGCAGTTTTTTTAATTTCTTTTCATCGATGCCGAAGGCGACGAGCTGATCCCGGACAATGGGGGCCAGATAACTCATCCCGCCGTTGATGATCACGGAGACTGAGTCTCCTTCCAGCAGATAGACTCCCGATTCCTCTTTTCCCAGATACCATAACCTCTCGCCGATCCGGCCGGCCTCATGGCTTCTCATTGCACCCCGCGCCTCACTTTCCGTAGACAGTGATGTTCGCACCCGCCTTCAGTCTCTTGAGCAGCGAGTCAAAAGCCGCTTCTTGTTTCTGGTTATCCAGAACCGTCTGGATCTGTTTTTTTATTTCGCTATCCAGTTTCAGGACCTGGGGACCCAAACGCTCCAGGACCTGGATGATATGGAAGCCGAACTCCGTTTCCACCACCGGCCCGATCGCATTTTTCGCTTGCGAAAAAGCGGCATCCTCAAAAGGTTTCACCATCTGTCCGCGCGCGAATGTTCCCAGGTCTCCACCGTCTTTCTTGCTCGGACAGTCGGAATGCTTCTTTGCCAGCTCGGCAAAGTCGGCGCCCGAGACGAGCTGTTTCCTCAATTCTTCGGCTTTACCCTTTTTTTCGGCCTTGGCTTTATCGCTGTCCCCGGACGCCTTGGCGATCAGGATATGTCTGGCATGAACCGATTCCTGCCGTTTGAATTTATCAGGATTTTTGTTGTAAAAATCGCTGATCTCCTTGTCCGTTGTTTTACCCTTGCCGCCCAGTTCCTGCATCACCAGTTTGTTGATACGGATGTTCAACCCGATCTCTTCGCGCATTTTCGCCATGTCAAGGTTGTTTTTCTTGAGCAGATCATCCATGGTCACCCCGGCGGGAAGCTGGGCCTTAACGTTATCCAGGAGATCGTCAACCTCCTTTTCCGTGGCCGTCACCTTTTTTACACCGATTTCTTTAGCGAGAAGATTCCGGACTACGAACTCGTCGACAAGGTTTCTTCGGATCTCGCTCCTTGCCTGCTCGAGCTTCTCCGGAGGAATTTGACCTTTGAGCGTCTCCATCCTTTTCTTAAGATCCTCCTCGAGCCGACTCCGGGTCAGTTTGACTCCGTCGACTTCGACCGCAATATCGGCGCCGGGACCTTTTGCAGGATCCGCGGGCCGCGAAGCGACCGGCGAGACCGACGATGCCGCTTCCGGGGCCACGGGCGCCCCGCTGAGCACCGGCGCCGGCGCCATGACGGGCGCGGCTTCCTGCGCCTTTTTCTCCTCCTTGGACCCGCATCCTCCGACAGCGATAAACAAGCCGATGAGAACGGCCGTCGCAATATACATCTTCCTTCCAGTTCTAAAGTTCACACCCATTCCTCCCCTTATGAATGACATACACCTTCATTTCTGACGTGACTCAGCGCTTACTTGCCGATGCCCGGTCCGGATATCATGGAATACATGCGAGCGCAATATATGCACACAAGATCCCCCCGTCAAGCAGCAGCGAAGCATATTTCAAAGGATGAAGCCTGGGCACGTCAGCCAACCTTTCAAAGCTGTTAGGAGTAAGGAAAGTCGGCCCGGAGCGATTCCAATATCCGGTACTGCTCTTCGGGCGCCGGAATGCCTCCGGGTGACCATTTCGGATACAGCAGTCTTCCCGCCAGGGGAATATCGCCCGTCGATCCGTCAAACATCGGCACCAGCGGATAGGTTGAGCGACTGAGATGGTGAACCAGCCGGAGTGTCTTCAATCCGTCGAACCAGACCGAGAACTGCCGCCGGAGCTGACCCGGATCCTTGGAATTTTTCCTGATGACCGACCAGCCCGCTGCGAAGCGACCCGCGCGAAGATACGCCTCTAACTGCGGATGAATGCGGCCGGCATCCGCGAGGATCGCTTCCGGGTCCCGGTCGGAGGCGGCTTCCATCGAAGTCAGCCATTTTTTGAGAATATCAAAAATGCGGGGATCGTAAAGACGATACTCATCCGTCCCGCCGGTCAAAAACCGGTTCATGCGCTGTCCGGTGCCGAAAGGAACCCGCTTCGATGGCCTGGGGGAGGGAAAAACCCTTGTCTCGGAGACGACGCCGATCTCGCCTATCTTCGAGAGTTTGTTGAGAAAATGGAAATCTTCGGCCGCCACCCGCCGATTCATCCCTCGGACGGCCGCATATCCCTCTAGCGTGCAGGCCATCGTAGAACCGATCGAATGGAAGGCGTAGGGCGATCCGGCATGGGAAAGGCCGATCACATATGCCCGAAGAAAGATCTCGTAGCAGCAGATCGCCGCAAGCAGTCCCGGATCGTCGGGCTTTTGATGGGCATAAGCCGTTACGGCTGCCGTAACACCGGTCCGGCGAAAATGCGCCCGAACCGAAGCGAGGTAATTCTCTTCCACCAGCGTGTCGGCATCGAGACAGCAGATCACACCGCCGCCGGTTGCCCGCGAATCGACAACCCGCAGGGCCGCGTCCATTCCGATCTTCCTCGCCGACCCCACGCCCCCGTCCCGTTCTGGGATCTCAACACCCGGAGAGGAGGCATCGATAAACGCCAAGCGAAGCGCGCTTTCGGCGATCCGATAAAACTCTGTCCGTATCCCCGCCGGGAGATCCGGATTTGCGGGATGCCCGAAAACAAGGGATTGCAGAATGGAAAGCGTTTCGCGGTTGTTGCGAATTTCCGCGACGTCGGCATGGGGCGGCCGGTGATTGTTGACAACGCAGATCACCAGCGTCCGCCGGAGGTCACTCGCGGGATTTCGGGCAATCGCAGCCAGCGTCCGGAAAAGCGAATCCCTTTCGGCCAGCGCCGGGATGACGACCGCCTGCTCGATCCTTTCGCCGGCGGCTGCAACAAGGGGCCTTGCCTGAAAATTCCTGCAGTTCCTCAGGTACTTTTCACGGTTCCGTGCTTTCATGCCGTCAGACCGGAGATCAGGGTGATCACGGCTTCCGCATCACTGCTTTCGATCCAATGAATACGGACACCGTTTCTCTCCATGCGCCGAAACCAGGTTTCCTGTCTTTTGGCGTACTGATGGATGCGGGTGTTAAGGATCCCGAAAAGCGCTTCACGGGTGATGACCCCTCGAAGGTAAAGGGCGATGTAGCGGTATTCAAGACCGAAAGAATCGATTCTCTCCCAGGCGAGACCTTTTTCATGGAGCTCTTTGACCTCTTCGATCATCCCCGAAGCGAGGCGCGCCCGCAGACGCTCGGTGATCTTCCGCCGCAACGCTTCTCGCTCGCAGCGGATCCCGACGACGAGAGGAGAAAGGGTGATAGGAAATCCCGGTTCCCGATCGCGGTCGCGGCTTGATTGGGCTATCTCGATTGCCCGAATGAGCCGCTCCCGGTCTTGTAGATCGGTCGTGTTATGAACGCGGGGCTGAAGCGCAAGCAATCGCCGCCGGAGAAACTCCATTTCCTCCCCGGCCAGTTCGTCGCGCAGCTTCTGATCGACCGGCACCGCCGGGAGGCGATACCCTTTGATGACCGCCTCCAGATAGAGACCCGATCCCCCCACCATGATCGGAATCTTGCCCCGCTCGCGGATCTCCCGAAAAGCGCGGTAAAAAAGATTCCGGTAGGCAAAGATGCTGAACTCTTCGCCCGGATCGAGGATATCGATCAGATGACAGCGAACCGTGGTCCCATTCCTGCTGTATTCGGAGAGGTCCTTCCCGGTACCCAGGTCCATCCCTCTGTAGACCTGGCGGGAATCGGCGGAGATGATCTCACCGCCTATCTTTCGCGCCACCCCGACGGCAAGACCCGTCTTGCCCGAGGCGGTAGGCCCCAGGATGACCAGAAGATTAAAGCGTCCGCCAAAACCACAAACCAATTCTCGACGACCTCACAGTGCATCCCCAATTCCCAGCCTCTTAACGGGAGACGTTCGGCGCGGGGAGAGATGGAAAAAAAATGCCCCGGACGCCGGTGGCGTCTGGGGCATCCGCAGATGGTGCCGTTTCTCTTATAATGGCTGTACGTTCACTGCGGCAGGGCCCTTTTTGCCTTGCTCGACGTCAAAGCGAATTCTCTGACCCTCGTAGAGTGTCTTGAAACCTTCACCCTGAATGGCGCTGAAGTGAACGAACACATCGCCTCCTTCATCATTCTCGATGAAACCGAATCCCTTTTTCTCATTGAACCACTTTACTTTACCTTCTGCCAAAGCCTTGCACCCCCCTTTCCAAGATTTTACCCGGCAGGATCGTTACCTGCCCCACAAAAAAACCACCCCTTTTCAGGATGCTATCCCGAACATGGGGTGGCTTGCTAACCCTTCAAAATACGAACACCGAACGTTCTCTATCTCGCCGATACTCATCATTCCGTACAATCCGGATTCACGACCGCTCTTATACGATCAAAGCGGCGTTTTCTTCTAACACCGTATTTTTAAAAAAGCAAGTGTTTTTTATGAAAAATATTTTACCCTTTTTCACTCCACCTTTAGCCCTGAAACCCTGACCGTTTTACCCCATCGTTCGATATCTTTTTGCAGGATCGCGCCGAACTGCTCGGGTGTGCCGCCGACCGGATCGGCGCCGATCGTGAGAAACTGCTCCCGAATCTCCCGGGTTGAGATGATTCGGTTGATTTCGCCGTTGAGCTTTGCGACCACCGCGCGCGGCGTACCGCTCGGAGCAAAGATTCCAACCCAGAAATCGACTTCAAATCCCGGCAGCCCCGACTCGCCGGCGGTCGGCACCTCGGGCAGCGTCGGGGAGCGCTTGGGCCCGTTGACCGACAGCGCGCGGAGCCTGCCGGCCTTGATATGGGCGATCGCCGATGCGACCCCGGTGAACATCATCGAGACTTCGCCGCTGATCGTGGCGATGACCCCGGGGGTGCTGCCCTTGTAAGGAACATGCAGGATGTTTACACCGGCCATATGACGGAACATCTCGGCGGAAAGATGGGGCGAACTGCCGACCCCGGCCGACGCGTATCTGATCTCGCCGGGCTTCGACTTGGCGAGCGCGATCAGTTCATCGATTGATTTCACCGGCACAGACGGATGCACGACCAGTACGCTTGTCGAATACCCGATCAGCGCGACGGGGGTAAACTGCTTTACCGGGTCGTACGGAATTTTTGCGTAGAGGCTCGGGTTGATCGCATGCGACCCGGTGCCTGTGGACAACAGCGTATAGCCGTCCGGCGCCGCCTTTGAAGCCATCTCCGTGCCGATAATGCCGTTTGCGCCGGTGCGGTTGTCTATGACGACCTGTTGGCCAAGGGCTTCGCCCAGTTTTGTTCCGACTAGGCGCGAAAATGTATCCTGGGATCCCGCGGCCGCCTGCGGCACGATAATACGGATCGGCTTGGTCGGATATTCGAGATCCGCCGCTGCGCCCATGACCGTAAAGACCGTCACCGTGATGAAAATCACCGCCGTCATACAAAAGACCCTGTATCTCTTGCTCGCCTTTTTCATACTACCTCCTCCTCTAAACGATATCATGTGACGTCTTCCGGGCCGATTCTGCGTCGCAGCAGGTATTTCAGGATGCCGCCATGCCGGTAGTACTCGACTTCGGGTTTGGTATCGAGTCGTATAAGCAGCGTAATGGTTTTTTTCTCACCCGATGTTCCCGTTATGGTGCATGCAAGCGGACCGCGGGGTATGAGTGATGCTCGAAGCCCCGTAATGTCCAACACCTCGCTCCCGTCGAGATTCAACGTCTTGCGCGTGACACCGCCGGTAAATTGCAACGGCAGCACCCCCGCGCCGATAAGATTTGAGCGGTGGATGCGCTCGAACGATTCGGCGATTACCGCGCGCACGCCAAGGAGCTCGGTCCCTTTGGCGGCCCAGTCCCGCGAGGAGCCCGCCCCGTAGCCCGAACCGGCGACAACGACGAGCGGCACGCCTTCTTCGCGGTAGCGCTCCGCCGCCGCAAAGATCGACATCTGCCGGCCGCCGGGCATGTGTTTCGTCGAACTCCCCTCGCTGCCCGGTGTCATCTCGTTGCGGATGCGGATGTTGGCGAAGGTGCCGCGGATCATCACCTCGTGGTTAAGTCTTCGCGCGGCATAATTGACAAAATCCTCGGGCGCGATCCCGATCGAAAGCAGATATTCTCCGGCGGGCGATTTCGAGGGGATCGTCCCGATGGGCGAGATATGGTCGGTGGTGATCATGTCGCCCAGCAGGGCCAGTACGCGCGCGCCACGGATGTCTTCGATCTCCGGCAAGTCGATCGTCAGCGCGTCGAAGAAGGGGGGACGGCGGATGAAGGTGCTCCGCGCATTCCACGGGTAAATCGCGCCGCTGTCGGATGCG
>Ga0233425_10001928_pt1 | contig 43450 bp, 30 predicted proteins | sample Watercolumn_Towu_2_FD_181712 | JGI IMG/M metagenome (GOLD analysis project Ga0233425, IMG submission 181712) | Freshwater microbial communities from Lake Towuti, South Sulawesi, Indonesia - Watercolumn_Towuti2014_140_MG | ecosystem: Environmental > Aquatic > Freshwater > Lake | place...
CCTCGGCCCGGCGCTGGTGGCTGAGGCTGTCCACGTACTCGATCCACTCGTTGAAGGGGGCGAACCTGCACCTGATGCCCCGCTCCTCGAGCTTGTCGATGACGAAATCGTTGGAGAACGGGTCGCACCGCACGTAGATCTCGCCCACGACCAGCACGGTGGGGAGCAGCTTCGCCGAGTCCTTGACCCGCGCCAGCGCCTCGGCCGCGCGCCGGACCACGTCGGTCACGCCGAAGAGCTCGCCCGAGGTCACCTCGAGCAGGCCGCGCGGGACCGAGAGATCGGTCCCGCCCTGCGCCTCCATCAGCGCGAGCAGCTCGGCCTTGTACCGGTCGTGGATGTCCTGGGCCGCGCCGGCGACCTCTTCCGCGGGACGGGTGTCGTACAGCGCTTCCTGGATGAAATCGAGCGCGTTGAACCCGGCCCACACGAGCATGGCGAAACCCTGGCCCACGCCCTCGAAGTAATTCTCGTCGCACGGCGAGAACAGCCTCACGCGGTCCTTCCAGCCCAGCCGCTCGAGCGTGATCTTGTGCAGCAGGTTGTACACGCCGAACCGGCACGGGCCGTTCGCCGTGGGCATCATGATCGCGAAGTGCTGGTCCGTGTCGCTGTCCTTCTCGAGCCGTTGCAGGAAGCTCCCCATGGTGATCACCATGGGCACGCATTCTTTGCCCGAGGTGTACCGGCGGCCGATACGGACCGTCTCGTGGTCCGGCATGGGCATGGCCTCGGCCCTGACGCCGGCGCCACGCAACGCGGCGGCCAGGACCTCGGCGCCCGCGCCCATGCGCGGGATGAGCAGCACCTCCTCGCGCCGGATCACCTCGGACAGTCCCTCGCGGTCGAGCTCGATGAGCTTGAAGTTGTTGGGCCGACCTCGCCCGTTCGCGGCCGCGAGGTCGCCGCGCACGCAGTGGAGGAACGCCTCGACGCGGGTCTTCGTGCCCGCGTCGCCCGAGTGTCCGTCGGTCTCGATGATGGCGAACGGTTTGCCCTCCATGATGTACGAGAAGAAGTGGAGGCTGAAGCTGTCGGGGCCGCACGCGTAGTTGCTGCAGAAGATGCCGTACACGCCAGGGGTCCGGCGGATCGCGTGCGCGGCCCTGATGTTCCGATGCGCGTAGCCCCAGTACAGCCCGTGGAAGACCGGGGCGTCATCGATGGGGAAGCAGTCCACGGGGATCGCCATGGCGCCCTGCTCGCGCAGGATCGCCGGGACGTTCGAGTTCAGCACGGTGTTGTAGATGGTGTAGACCCTGCCCAGCACGACCACGGGCAGCACGCCGTGCTCGGCGCAGAACGCGAGGGCCCGCCGGCCGATGTCGAGCGCGCCCGTCTCGAACCGCTCCTGGACCGCGACGGCCCGCTGATGGGCCGCGACCCACCGTTCGTCGTCCACGCCGAGGAGCCGCGCGAGCTGCCGGCAGCCCCTCAGGAAGAGCTCCCCACGCAGGTTTCCCTCGGCGATGTCGATCACGGGCGAGATCACGCGCCGGCCGACGTCGGGACCGAGGTCCCAGCGCAGCATGTCTGCCGCGCCCTGGCCGATGGGGCACACAGTGGAGTGAAGCTCGTCGGCCACCCTCTGGATGGACCGGATCATCGGGATGAAGATGAAGTCCGGCCTCCGGTCCGCCATGGCCGACACGAGCCCGTGGAACTGCTGCATCGGCGCACAGAACGGGACGTTCGCCTCCTCGATGCCCCGCTTGAGCAGCGCTTGGTCCGCGCCGGCCTGGACGTCCAGGTCGAACCCCAACCCCTCGATGTAGGTCGCGAAGAACGGGAACAGCCCCTTGAGCATGAACTCGTCGGAGAGCGCGACGCGGCGGCGTCCGGGGTTCTTCCGCTCGCGCGCCGGCGCGGTCAGCTCCCACGCGAGCGCCTCGTGCTCGCGGAACGGGTCGGGCGACAGATCGGGGAGCTTCTTCTTGCGCGTGCCGCGGTCGTAGAGCGAGCAGCTCCCGCCCCAGACGAACTTCTGCTTCGTGCCCTCGACCACGGTCGTGAGCCGGTCGATGCGGCACTTGTTCCCGGAGCCGCCGCAGCCCTGGGTCGATTTGCAGACGAACACGTCCTTCTTCACGACCTCGGCGCCGAGGAACCGGTGCGGGTCGAGCGGCTCGACACCGTCTTCGACGTAGACCTCGCGGGCAGCGAGGAGCGCGATCCCGAGCGCGCCCACGGTCCCCGGGCTCGGCGGCACGACGACCTCGGATCCCGTCTGGCGCGCGACCGCGGCCGCCAGAGAGTCGGACGAGAACGGCATGCCCTGGCAGAAGATCACATCGCCGACCGTGCGCGAGCCCTTCACCCGGTTCAGGTAGTTCTGGATGATCGAGTCGTAGATGCCGGCCACGATCGCGGGCTGATCCACGCCCTGCGCCACGGCCTCGTCGATGATCTCCGCCATGAAGACCGAGCAGTGCTGGCCGAGCGAGACCCCGTGCTCCGCATCGAGCGCGACCTCGTTGAGGTGGACCACGTCGCGGACGCCGCCCAGCTTCTTGCCCTGCTCCTCGATGAACGACCCCGTGCCGGCCGAGCACGCTTCGTTCATGGCCGCATCGATCACGCGGCCTCGGCTCAGCCGGATGTACTTGGCGTCCTGCCCGCCGATCTCGAAGATCGTGTCCACCCGCGGGTCGGTGCGCAGCGCGCCCTCGGCGTGGGCCGCGATCTCGTTGAGCACGTACACGCGGTGCATGCCGTAGCAGGTGGACATCAGCGAGCCCACGACCTCGCGGCCGCTGCCCGTGACGCCCACGGTCGTCACGCGGTGCCGCCCCGCCGGCCCCTCGACGTACTTCCGCATCAGCGCCTGGGCCGCGCCCACCGGGTTGCCGTTGGTGTTGAGGTATCCCTCCCAGATCGGCTCGCGCGAGAGCTGGTCGAGCACCACGATCTTGGAGCCCGTGGATCCGATGTCGAAACCCAGGATCACGTCGCGGACATCGTCAGGCGCGAACAGAGCCGCCTGGTCCCTGCTCATCCGCCGCACCCGGTCCATCGAGCTCCGGAGCGCCGGGACCAGCTCGAGCGTCTGGCGTTCGGGCTCGCGGATCAGCTCCGCGAGCGCCGGGAGCGGTGCGCCCCCTCCCCGCTCGAGCGCCACCGCCGCGGCTCCGAACGCCTCCATGAACAGGCCGTCGTCGCCCTCGAGCGTGACGAGCTCCATGGCCTCGCGTTCGAGGAACTGGCGGAAGTTTTCACGGATGCGCTCCGCGGTGACGAGCCCTCCGAGGAGCGCGACCCTCGGCGGCGCCAGCTTCGGTTTGATCAGGACCTGCACGTTCTCGCAGACCGCGTCGTACAGCCCCGCGAGGATGCTGGCCCGGCTCTCGCCCTTGTTGGCCAGGTGGGTCATGTCGGTCTTCAGGATCACGGGGCACCGGCCGCTGAGCGGCGCGGCTTTCACCTCGGGGCCGCAGAGCTCGTCGGCCTCGGGGAGCGTCAGGTCGAACCGCTCCACGAGCTGCCGCAGGAAGTTCCCCGTGCCCTGCGAGCAGCGCGAGTTCTCGCGGAAGACCTCGTTGTCCGCCCTCCGGAGCTCGAGCACCGAGAACCCGTGGCTGCCGATGGACACCAGCGTCACCGGGCCCTCGTCCCGAGTCAGGAGCCGGTAGCCCTTGGCCTGTGCCTGCTTTGGCGGGACCCGGAGCACCGCGACCTGCCGGCCGAGCCGGCCGGTGACCGCGGCACCCGAGACCGTGGCCCAGTCCCAGCCCGACAGAGCCTCGATCACACCCTCGCCTGGTCGCTTGAAGTGCTCGATCCGACGCCGGAGCCCTGGCGTTATCGTCCCGTTATCAACAATTATCTCTGCTACTTTCACGGCCTCCGCGCCAACATCGATGCCGACGAAACGCCGCGGTTCAGAGTTCTGGACTGGCATGTCAGTCCTGGTAACTTGACACTTCGGTCTTGTCAATCGGGATCAGGGGCATTCATGGGGATGTCCGGAAGTCCGGGAGGGAGGCCCGGGGCGCCGATCGGCTCGAGCGAGACGGGCGGGTCGGAGACGGCTTGCACGTGAGCCGGGGTCCCGGGCCGGAAGAACACGAGCGGGAGCTGGGTGCCGAGCTGAGCGAACGCGAGCTCCGACATGGTCGTGTAAACCGTGCCGTCGGGCGGACCGTCGTCGGGCTCGCCGTAGCGTTGATATCCGACGTCGAAGAGCTCGGGTGGCTCCACTGCTATCTGGAAGCTGTACGTCCTCGCCGCGCCCGGGATGGTCATGCGGACCGAGAAGTCGTTGGTGATGCCGATGAAATGGCGGCCGCTCGCGTCGTCCACGTAGATCGAGCCGGAGGGTCGCACGCTGTAGCTGACGTCGAACGTCGCGTGCGCTGTCTCGTCCGGAGTCGCCGATGTCATGCGCCCGGAGTGCTCGAGGCGCATCACGTCGTCGGGGAACACGGCCGCGAACCCGCGCCGGAGCACCCCGGTGATGTTCCGCTCGCGCGGCTCCGTGCGGTCTGGCGTGAAGTGCGGCGCCACTGGCGACGTGTTCCGCGGCAGGTTCCGGTCGATCTCGTCGAGCATCCGGGCCGTGGGCGCGTTGAACCGCACGAGCACGGACGGCGAGTCGTTGGCCTCGAGCCAGAGCAGCAGGTCGCCCATGAAGACCGGCATGGCGGGGTCGGTCGTGCTCGCCTGCGTCATGAACGCGGTCCGGACCTGCTCGAACCGGCCGTGGATGGCCTGGCGCGCGTCCGCGACGTGCCGGGACCGCGGGAACCGGAGCACGAAGTCCCTGAGCGCCGTCACGGTGCCGACCGCTCTGGCATCGCGGAAGGCAGCGGCCGGGAGGAGCTCGGCCTCGACCTCGCCGCGGTGGATGCCGCCGCCCTCGAGATAGGCCGCGAGACTCGTCGAGGAACCCTGCGCCACGGCTCGCTCGAAAGCCCGTTCGTCGCTGGCACTGTTCCGCGCCAGCCACGCCGGGACGGCGAGGGCGGCGACGGCCAGCGCCGTGATCGGGGCCCACCGGAGCGCCGCGGGAATGGTCCCGGCCGATGGCCCCGATGCTGGGTGCGGAGGCGGGGCAGCGCCGCTCGCGGTCAGTTGGCTCCAGCGCTCCCGGGCCTCGGCGAGCACGTCGAGCTCCCGCAGCGCGGCGGTGTCCCGCGCCCCGGACGCTCGGGTCATGAGGTATCCCGCCTGTCGGAATACGTGGAGCGCGTGCTCCGCCGCGGCCCTGTCCCCGATCGCGAACACCTCCCGATGTCCGCCCTCGAACCGGAAGACGAGGTCGGTGCGGACGTACACCCCGCTCCGGAATACGTGGATCGGATCGAGTCTCTCGAGCGTGTCGAGTGGGAAGATCCGCAGCACGGGCTCGGTCGCGACGATGAGATCCGTGGGGAACAGGTATCGACCGCGTGGTACCTGCACGGCGCGATCCGACACGATCCCGCGCGCAGCCGCGAGGAACGCCCAGCCCGCGAGCCACGCCATGGAGATCTGGACGGCCAGGAGCCCTGGGCCTTGCCGGCCGGCGCCGTCGATGTCTCCGAACCCGGACGCCAGCAGGGCAACGCAGCCGCCGACGAGGAGGAGCCCGGCGACGATGCGGCCCGCTACCCGCGTCCAGCCCCCGGTCTTCTGAAAGAGGATCGGCGCGGGCTGCGCGCGGCCCTGCGCCGAGGCTATCAACCGTCGCCGCGCGGCCTCCGGGAGGGCATCGAAGTGCACGGTGGTGGCCGAGACGCCCACGGACCCTCCTCCCCGGATGTGCGAACCGCCGAGATCGATCACCGAGTATGCGGTGTCAGCTCCCGGGAGGCAACGAGTCGTCGCTTCCTATTATCGTCAGCTCCGCCGCCGATCCCAGACTGGAGACCGGAGGCTGGATGAAGCTCCTCCGGAAGGTGTCCTCCAAGGTGTCCTCGCAGGAGCAGACCCCGCTCCCCGTCTCCAGGTCGGGGCACCCGTCACCGTCGTAGTCTGCGGCGGTGTCCTTCGCCTGCTGGTTCCCGACTCAAAAAGCCCAGTGGTGAACGTGGACGTGGTCGTTATCGTGGTCGTGGTCGAGTGATTTCGGGCCGTTTCGTCCACGACCACGCCCGCGTCCACGACCACGTTCGGTGGAAAAGGCCGTTTTGATGCAGACACCTGCTAACGTAGCGTTTTGCCGCGAGACGGGATGACGCGGGCTGTGCTCTGCACAGACCGTGACAGACCGGATCGTCGGCTACAACGCCTGGTTCGCTGTCCTATTTCTCCTGCAACTGATCCTTTACCTTCTGCGGGATCTTCGTTGTCAGTTCCGGATATGTCTCAATGATCCTCGATATATCCGCGAGATCCTTCTGCCTCTTGCTTCTGCGACGTGTGTCATCCATGTAGGCCCATACCTTGCCCTGCAAGACGTTTTCAAGGGATGCGACCTTCATTCGGTAACCAAGAATCTCTTTCGCAGTCGCGCTCGCAATGAAGGCTTGATACCGAGGATCGGTTTGAACCTGAATCCGTAGGTCTGACTCCGAACCTGTGATGTTGACGCTGTGAGGGAATTCTTCAACCTTCATCTTCTGCGTTCTTGCTGCATCGGCCACGGTCAGGATGTTATCGACTGCGACTACGATATCAACGTCGAGGCTGACGACAGGTTCGACATAGGCATTGACGGCAAGGCCACCAATCAGGCAGTAGTCTGACCCTGTTTCAGTGAGAATGCCGAGAAGCTGTTGGAGGATGTCAGCCTTCCCCTTTGCTAGGGAATTCAGGAATTCTTTTCCGGTCATCCCTTTCTCCTTCTTCCTTTTTCAGCGAACTACAATTGGACAGACCTGTCTGATTCCAGCAAAGGCAGACGGCCGCGGTCTTCCTAACACCCGGGCCGCGGAATGGGCTAGGAAGCGTAACCCATGATAAGAACAGCTACTCCCCCTGATCAGTCGATCGGCATGCGCCGGATGAGACAGGTCTGCCGAATCCGCGCTCCGAACGCCAATACGGGAGGTTTGTGGTTCCAACGGGCCGACGCGATGGGCGACGAAGATCATCATCCGTCTTGGTCCATGAAAGATGTATCGACGCTAGGCAGGTCAGCGGGATTTGTCAAACACTATCTCCCATGAAACTACCACAGGCAGCGGGCGCGACCACCGATGAGCTGCGGAGCAAATGGATTCGCGTTCTACTCCTCTTCCCTCGTCGAATGGGGTATGATCCTTTTCCCGGTCAGAAGATCAGTAGGGCCGGGGCTCGTCCCCGGCCGCCCCAATGGTTTCCGCATGTTGCACATACGGCGGGGGACAAGCCCCCGCCCTACCGCCGGGAGATGAATCGCACCCCAGTCGACGGCCTCTAGCGTCTCAGCGGGTCGTTGTTTGAAAAGGGACTCACCTTCCTGGGAAAGTCCGGGGCGCTCCGGTGGATGGGCACACGTGTGCTGGAAATAGGAGGGCCTGTGCCTGGAAAACCCTTCCCCACGCTGAGAATGGGATGACCCTTCCTTGGGTTGGGGGCGGCACTCGTTGGAGCGGGCCAAACCTCCGGGGAAAATCCCCGGATTGTGCTGGAAGAAGTACAACTCTCACTGGAAAAAGGACATGCCTTCCTGGAAAAGGGACATGCCTTCCTGGGAAAAGGTCATGCCTGGCTGAGGAATGGGGGAGGTTCAAAGTCCGTCGCCGGGCACAGGAGCCGTCGACCGACGCGACTCCCAGAACTCCTCCAGCAGCACACCGACTCGAGCAATCGTACGGGGATGCCGGATGACGTCGAGGTGGTGGGTCTCCGGGATGTAGGTCACGGACCGAGCTTCGGCCACCGCCTCCGGCCTCGCGAGGCTCCACCCGGCGATCACGCCGTCGTCGTCACCGGGGATGCGGCGCCTGTCACGCGAGTCGAAGCTGTAGACCATGTGGAACGCCGTGCTCTCTGGGAGCCGGCGGTCGAACAGGTGCGTGAGGAAGTAGCTCCCGACATGGATGTCGAACCAGCTCCCGGGCGCGAAGGTCCGGTCCGTCTCGAACCGATTGGCATCCGAGCCGTTCCACGGCGTGGCCACGGTGATGAACAACGGGACATCCGGGAAGTCCACCGCCTCCTCGGTATCAAGAAGGGCTTGCCGCGCGACGAGCCCTCCGAAGCTGTACGCGATGACGATGACTCTATTCTCGTTGTATCGCGACGCGGTCTCGGCCAGGCTCCGCCGCAGCAGCACTGAGCTCCTGTCGATCTCGATCCCGGTCGCGTAGTAGCAGTACCACGGCTCGAACCGCTCGGGGTCGAGCGATTCGGCGAGCTCGGCCAGCGGGCGGGGTCCGGTCGTGTGCCCGTGGATCAGGACCACCGGCACCCGGTCCCTCCGGTGAGGCCCGCGCAGGAAGATCCAGAACCCGAGGACTCGGTTGAACCGGTCGGCTCGGAGGACTCCGGTGAAGCGCCCCGTGAAGCCGAAGAGCCGATCGTCGAGCGACACACTCGCGGAGCCGGCGTCGGTCGTGGTCCTGCCCGCGAGCGTCTCGAGCCTGTGTTCGCTGTACGTGCAGGAGGCGAGGAGGATACTGAGAAACAGGAGGAGGCGTGAGCGTGAGCGTGAGCGTGAGCGTGAGCGCGTGTCTCGAAAGTGACGGATACAGTCCCCACCGTGTCCAGGCATGATGCTCCGTTCAGCGTGGACGAGGTGGACGGTGTGGACACTGTGGACACTGTGGACAGAAAACGAAGGGGCGATGTCCACCACGTCCACCACGTCCACTTCGTCCACCAGGGCAGCGGGGCTCCATGCCTTGTGGTGGTCCTCGCCACCACGCATCGTCGCACGGTGTTGACAGCGGCCGGACCTGGGTCCGCCGCGGTCGTGGCCGGGGCTTGATCCCTGGTCGCCAACGCTCACGCTCACGCTCACGCTCACGTCCTACTCCCCCCTCCCCCGGGCCCGCGGCACGCCGCCCTCGAAGCAGTACTGACGCCGGAAGCTCTCGGCGCTCGAGACGACGAAGGTCACGTCCCTCCGCTGCCCTGCCAAATCCGCTGTGTCGATCGACCACGAGCGCCAGCCGACCTCGTTCGGTGCCACGAGCTCGCGTCGCGGGCCGTCGCTCACGCTCACGCGCAGGTGCACGTCGGTGCCCTCCGGGGTCTGCGTGGCCGCGAAGTCCGTGAGGCCATGCCGTCCCACCAGTCTGGCGCCGAGCGGCACCTCGGGGAACGTGATCCACAGCTCGCCCCGGTCCGGCGGCGGCGCCCAGATGCACGGCCGCTCGACGATGCCCACCTTGAGCTGCTTGGCGCCCACGTACAACCAGCTCGGGCCAGGACACGTCCGCTTGCCGCCGCCACCGCGGCAGGGTTCGACCGCTGCCCCGTCGTGCAGGGCGACCTCGACACGGTCCAGATGCTCGGAGAACGAGTACTCGAGGTCGCCGAGCTCGCCGCCGCGCGGCCCCGCGAGCCGAACCGCGACGAACACGGACACCGCGAGAGCCGCGACACCGACGAGGATCGGGACAAACCGGGTCGCAGCGCTGGCCACCGGCGCGAGGCGCTCGCCCCACTGCCGGATCCGTCGTGACCGGTGCGCGATCAGGAGCGTAACAGTGACGGCGAGGGCCAGCAGACCCAGCACCTCGGAGAGCACGCGAGACGGCGGCCTCACGAACCTGATCTCGACCACCCCATCGCGGGGCACATCGACCTGCATGAACGTGGGATACCGGTCGGAGTAGATCGGCACCGTTCGGATCTCCAGCGGCGCGCCGTCGAGCGTCGCTCGCCAGTCGGCGTAGTCGGCCACGTGCAGCGTCAAGCGCGTCCTGGAGGTCGCGCCCGTGACACGCACGCGGATCCGCTCCTCGTCGAACTGCAGGACCTCGGCCTCGCCCGGTCCGACCAGGGTGTATCGCTCGGACCTCTCGTCCATGAGGCGGTAGACCCCGATCCGCCCGAACCTCTCGACCTCCCGGAGATGCGAGCCGGCCAGGGTCTGGCGCGAGATCACGTACCGCACCGACAGCGCGCGGAAGACCTCCGGGTCGTCGGACTCGGGCCGGAGCCGGAACCCGGTCGCCGGGGTCCAGCCGACCTTGTAGGCGGGCGTGTGGTTGTACACCGGCGCGTCGGCCATGAAGTGCTCGTTGCGCGGCTGCACGTACGCGATGCGGTAGAACCCGTCGCGCTCGTCCCAGCGCGCCCTGGACCACTCGAGGAAGCGCCGGTAGTCCTGGAAGTCCGGCTCCTGCGAGGCGAGCCGGATCGACCCGATATCTCCGAAGTACCGCTGCACGATCGAGGGGACGCCACTCACGAGGAACGGCGCACAGAGCACGGCACAGAGCACGGCGAGCGCGACCTTCCGGGCGAGGTCGATGGGCTGGGACCGATACTGATCTGCCAGACGCAGCACGCGGTCGGCCCCGAAGGCCGCGAGCACGAACCAGCAGGCCTTGGACGGGATCGCGAAGCGCTGGTAGATGAGCCGGCCAAAGTTTTCGGAGATGTCCTCGAGCCGCAGCGCCTCGAAGGCCGTCGTGGTCGAGCCGAACATGAGCAGGGCCGCGGTCGCGGCGAGCGCGAGGAGCAACGGCCGGCGTTCCTGGGCGGCACGCACGATGCCGATCAGCCCGAGCACCCCGATCACGGGCCAGGTCCGGCTGAAGGGCTCGCCCCGGAGCATGCCCTCGCCGGCCTCGTCCAGCGATCGCCAGAGCTCGGGCACCTTGATGGTCCACTCGCCGCGGGTCGTGAAGGGTATGAGCCACCACGCCGCCAGGCACCCGCCGAGCCCGAGCACTTCCAGCGTCAGGGCGAGCTCGCCGCGATCGGCTCGCGCGCGGCAGAGCCAACGGAACATCAAGAACGACGGCACCAGAACGGCGAGCGTCGGCACCGACATCGGGTGAGCCAGGAGCCCGAACCCCACGGCCAGGGCCGTGACCGCGGCCCGGCGCGGATCGGGACGCTCGAGCAGCCGGTCCAGGCACGCCAGGCCCAGCACGACGAAGACGAGGCCGAGCACCTGCGACCATACCCCCCAGTACATCGTGAAGACCCAGCCGCCCTCGCGGTACGCCCCCGCATCCAGGAGCCAGATCACACCGGCCAGGACGCCTGCAAACCGGCTCTCCGCCGCGCGTAGACCCAGCCAGTACAGCGCGAGCGTGCCGACCACGACGAAGGCTAGGTATGCGTGAGCGTACGTGAACGCCCAGTCGGGGATGCCGAGGTGCAGCGCACGGAACGTAGAGATCCACATGTCCGTACCCGGCGGATAGAGCTGCCCGGCGGGATACCCGGCGAACCAGTACGACGACCATCCCGAGATCCGGCCGCGACCCAGTAGCTCGTGCGTGAAGATCCAGGCCCTGGCCAGGTGCACCATGTGGTCCTGAGACCTCGGCATCTGCCCGAGCAGGAGCGGCCAGTGCAGGGCCACGGCAAGCAGGGACAGCAGGAAAGGCGGGAGCGCGCGCCGCCCGAGCTCACCGAGGTCGATCTCGCGGCCCCGGACGCGGACGATGCCTCGCGCCCACGATCTCATGTGCGAAGGGTGCCTGGACCCCGGTCCGAAGGCAACGGCAACGAACGCTTCGATGGTGCGTACAAGAGACAGGAGGTCGCGATATCATGACGTGCATGACCAGGACCGTGTCGCTGATCGTGTCGATCGCCTGCGTGCTGCTCCTCGATTGCTCCCACACCGGGCTCGTCCACAACCACGGTGCCGCGCTCGGTGCGGCAAAGGACGTGGTCCCGGAGCCTGACGACCTCCCTCGGCTGGACCAGAGGGGCGGCGCGCTCGCCGTGCTCCGTGCGGCTCTCGATCGGGCTCGCGCCGCGCGGCCCGAACAGCAGGTGACGACCGGCCCGGTCGATGCCACGGTGCTCGTGGGCATGAGCCAGCTCGCGATCATCCGGGCCCTCGGCGCTCCGGGCCGGTGCACCGTGGCTCCCCAGACGGTCTGCGACCCGACCACCCAGCCGGTCCAGTGCCGCCAGGAGATGCGGGCCCAGCCCGCCCCATGCACGTCGGGAACCGATCTCTTCTACTCCTTCTATCATCTCCCGGAAGGCTGGCTCGGCGGCGGCCCCGAGCTCCTGCTCCGGTTCCAGGGTCAGACGTGCGTCGCGGCCGATTGGCGGTACACGGAGTAGCCGATGCCGCCGATCAGCGGAGCGAGCCCGACGCGTCGACGCGGTACACCGGCCCGTCGGCGCCCACGGCGCCCGACGTGCTCGTCAGCCCGGTCACGAAGACCATCCCGTTGTCGAGGGCCCGGGGGTAGCGGTAGTCGATGCGTACCTCGCCTCGTGGCGAGAGGAGCAGGGGCACGACATCGCCCTCATACAAGTGGTAGGCGAACACGCCCGAGCTCCCGATGTAGATGAGCCATTCCCGGAGCCGCGTGTACCCGCCGTAGTAACGGTGGGCCGATGCAAAGGTCTCGTTGAGCTGGTAGTCGCTCGCGGCGATCGCTTCGTTGAGGTCGATGACCTCGCGAGAATCGTACTGGTAGAAGTAGGCGCGGTCGCTCGAGCCGTCGTACGACTCCCAGATCACGCCGTCGATCCCGAAGTTGACGTCACCCGAGATCTGGAGCTCGTTCCCGAGCCAGGTGGCGGTGTTCGAGGGCAGATCGAGGCGCCAGATCCGGCCGCTCTCGACGAAGACCATGACTCCGTTCTCGACGGCGAAGTCCCAGAGCTCGGCCACCGCGCACCCCGCGCTCTCGAGCGTCGTGACCAGCTCGAGCGCACCACCCTGCCGCGCTCTGAGCAGGCTGGTCTCGTCACCAGTCGTGACGACATACAGGTCCGTGCCGTCCACGTCGTACGCCCACCACCGCTGCTCGTCGCCCGGCGCGTCGAGCGTCGCGGTCGTGATCTCCGTGGCCGCGGCATTGACGTCGTAGACGTGATACACGATCTCCATTCCAGCCTCCTCGGCCGTGGCCACGGCCGAGAGGCTCGCGCGGTAGTTGTAGTGGTCTCCCTCGCCGATGGAGAACGAGTAGTCGATCCGCTGGTCGGTCTCCGCGTTCCATCCGTGGAGCGTCGGCGCCCAGGCGTCGAACCGGAGCCAGAACAGGTGATTGCCGTACGCCCAGACCTCGTCGGCCTCGTCGCCCAGGAACTCGGTGCGGTGTGAATCGAGGTCGGCGCACAGGTCCTCGTACTCCTCGATGTCCTGCTGCTGCTGATCGACCGGGTCGCCACCATCCGGACCGCCAAACCGCTTGCAGCCGGCGAGCGCCAGGACCATCACGACCATCGTGGCCACGAGTGGAGCTCTCCTCATGATTCCCTCCGGGTGCTGTGTCCGGCCCATCCTACGCCACGGCAGCGCGGACGTCACCGGCTCGCGGCGCGAGGTCGACGGCGCGAGACGCCGCGCCGGCTGCTCCCGAGGAATTCGAGCAAGTGGTCGACTTCTGGCGGCCGGGGCACCACCCGCTCCACGACGGCCGCGACGGCCTCATCGAGCGCCAGCCCACTGCGGAAGAGGATCCTGAACGCCGACCTTATCCGCGACACGGTCTCCGTATCGAACCCCCGGCGCCTGAGCCCGACGACGTTGAGCGCGCGGACCTTTGCCCGATCTCCGGCGACGGTGCAGTACGGCGGAGCGTCCTGCTCGACCATGGCGCCGGCCGCGAGCATTGCCGACTCGCCGATGCGGAGCATCTGACCCACCGCAGAGAAACCGCCCAGCACTGCGTGGCACTCCACCATCACGTGGCCCGCGAGGGTCGCGCCGTTCGCCATGACAACGTCGTGGCCCACGACACAGTCGTGCGCCACGTGGCAGGTGGCCATCAGGAGGCTGCGGTCGCCGATCGCTGTCCGGTGCTCGCCCCCTCCGGTGCCCCGGTGCACCGTGACGTGCTCCCGGATCACCACCTCGTCGCCGACGATCAGGTCCGAGGGCTCGCCGTGGTACTTCCGGTCCTGCGGAGCGCCTCCGAGCACGGCGAAGGGGTGGATGCCGCACGCGCGCCCGATCGTGGTGCGGCCCGTGACGACGACGTGGCTGTGGAGCACCGAGTCCGCGCCGATCACGACGTCGGGACCGACGAGACAGAACGGGCCGACCTGCACACCGTCGCCGAGCGTCGCGCCCGCGTGGACCACCGACGTCGGATGGACCCAGGCGGTCGTCATCGCCCCCTCCTCGCATCGAGAGAACGAAGAAGAGTCGCCCAGGCGCGGAGCCACTTCGACCGCGGCACGGCCGGGTAGCCGGCATAGGTCGCGCCGGCCGGCACGTCGCCGGCGACGCCGCTCTTCGCGGCGATCCTGGCGCCCGGTCCGACGTGGAGGTGGTCCCCGACGCCGACCTGCCCGCCGAGGAGCGCGCCCGCGCCGACCCGGCTCGAGCCCGCGAGACCGCACTGCGCCGCGAGCATCGCGTGCTGGCCGACCTCGGCGTTGTGGCCGACGTGCACCATGTTGTCGAGCTTGGCGCCACGCCGGATCACGGTCTCCCCGATCGCGCCGCGGTCGACCGCGGCGAGCGCGCCGATCTCCACGTCGTCCTCGAGCACGACATGCCCCGTCTGCTGCACGCGGCACGGACCCTGGTCCGTCGGCACGAACCCGAACCCGTCGCTCCCGACCACGGCTCCCGGCCCGATCCTCACGCGATCGCCGAGCACGCAGCCCCCGAGCACCATGCATCCCGGCCCGAGCCTGCAATCCTGGCCGATCCGCGCCCCGATGCCGACGAGGGCCCGAGCTCCCACGACCGTGCGCGCGGCCACGACCGCCCCGTCCTCGATCACGGCCATCGCCTCGATCCGGCAGCTCGGATCGACGTCCGACATCGCCGAGACCCGCGCCGTCGGGTCGATTCCCGGGAGGACGTGGGGCTCGGGATGCAGCTCCTCGAGGATCCGGGCGAGGGCGAGCCTGGGTCGCGGATGGACCCAGAGCGGTCGGTCCGTCACGCGGGCCGCGAGCCGCTCGTCGATGAGGAAAGCCGCCGCTCGGCTCGTGGTGGATGCAACGAGGAAACGGTGGTGGAGCAGTGGCGCGAGGTCTTCCGGTCCGGCTTGCTCCGGGGTCGCCAGCCCGGTGACGACGATCTCGCTCTCTCCCTTGATGGTACCGCCGAAGTCGGCGCAGAGCTGCGCGAGGGACCGGTGCACCGTGCACCTCGTCATCGGGCGTTATCGGACGGGGCGAACCTTCTCGCGCTGGAACCAGCCCGGAGCCTTGCCTCCACCTGCCGGTGCCTTGCCTCCGGCCTTGCCGGTCTTTCCGGCCTTGGCCGGGGCTTTCCCCGCCTTGCCGGCCTTGCCGCCCGCGCCACCTCCCTCTTCCTCGCCCTCGCCCGCGCCTCCTCCGCCGCCGGGGTGGCGCTGGTCGTAGAGCCGGATGAGCTCGTTCGTGAGGTCCAGCGACTGGCGGAAGTAGAACACCCCGCCTTCGGTCACGTCGGTGACGGAGGTGTACCCGTCACGCTCACCGATCTCGGCGAGTATCGCCTGCATCTGCTTGAGGATCCGCCCCGTCTCCTGGGTCTCGCGCTCGGTGAGGTCGCGCTGGTACTGCACGTAGGTGGACTGGAGCTCGATGAAGGCCTTGCGATAGGCTTCCACGCGCGTGGCGAACGCGTCCTCGCTCAGGACCTCCTTCTGTTTCTTGAGGTCCTCCTCCATCCGCTTGATCCGGTCCTGCATCTTGTCGAGGTCGGTCTGCCGCTTGGTGAACATCCGCTTGAGGCGCCTCTTGGCGGCCTGGCCTTCCTGCGTCTCGTTGAGCGCCCGCTGGAGATCGACGTAGCCCAGCCGGAGCTGTTCCGCCACGGCAGGAGCCGCCAGACCCACGACCGCCACGAAGACCGCTGTCATCCACACGCGTTGTTTTGTCATCTGGCACCTCATCCCGCCGGGTGCAGGCTTCTCCTATCCTTCACCCTATCTCTCGTCAAGTAGCAGACGCGGGTCACATCCTGTCTGTTCACTCAGAAAACGTTCCCTATCGTGAACTGGAAGTCGATGTTGTCCTCGTTCTCGTACCGGTACAGCGGGATGCCCCACTCGAAGCGCAGTGGGCCCAGCGGCGAGAACCACCGGAACCCGAACCCGACGCTCGTCCGGAGCATCCAGAACTGAGCCCCCAGGCAGGGATCGGAGTAGACGTTGACCGAGCCCGCGGACGACTGGTCGCACCAGAACTGCTCGAGGTTGAAGGCGTTCCCCGCGTCGAAGAAGATCACGCCGCGGATGTTCACCTGCGGGATGAGCGGGAACTCGATCTCCACGTTCGCCACCACCGACAGGTTGCCGCCGATGTTCACCCCGCCCGTGATCGGGGTCCGGTCCGGATCGAGCGCGCTGGGCACGCTCGTGATGCGGGGACCGAGCGAGCGCAGGCCGAACCCTCGCACGCTGTAGATGCCGCCCTCGAAGAACCGTTCATAGATGGGGACCAGGCCCTCCGGGTTGTAGATCAGGCCGACGTCGAGGTTGATCCTGAGCACGAACTCCCAGAACAGCGGGAAGTACCACCGCGTGAAGCCCTGCCACCGCACGAACTGGGTCTGGGAGCCGATGTACCGGGTTGCCACCTCCACCGCGAGGCTGTCGTAGGTCCCGCGCGTGGGGAAGAGCCGGTTGTTGCGGGTGTCGTAGGTCACGTTGGCGCGGAGGCTCGACGTGAACCCGTCGTTGAAGAGGTTGGCCAGCGGGAGGTTCCGCAGGACGCCACGGAACGACGGCGACGGGCCGAAGATCGTCCCGGCCGACGACGTGTCCACATCGACGTATTCGCCCGTGTAGGTCAAGTACAGCCGGAGATCCTGCAGGATCGGGTAACCGAAGCCCAGGCTGCCGCCGGTGCTCGTCCTGTTGAAGTCCTCGTACGCTCGGACCATGTTGAAGATGTTCAGGGTCAGTATCCAGCGCGAGTCGAACAGGTAGGGCTCGACGAACTGGAGCTGGAAGAGCTGGCGCAAGCTCGAGATCTGTCCCTGGAGCGAGAGCGTCTGTCCGCGCCCGAAGAGGTTCTGCTGCGAGATCTGGGCGGTCGCGATGAAGTTCTCCTGCGAGCTGAAGCCGGCGCCGATCTGGAACGTCCCGGTCGGCCGCTCCGTGACCTCGATGTTGATCTCCATCAGCTCGTCGGAGCTGCCGCGGCGCGTGTTGACCTCGACCTTCTCGAAGAACCCGAGCGCCTCGATGCGGCGCTTGCTGGCGCCGATCTTCGACTCGCTGTAGAGGTCTCCCTCGGCGATCGACATCTCGCGCCGGATCACCCGGTCCCGCGTCTTCTCGTTCCCCCGGACGTTGATCCGCTCGATCCGCACGAGAGGCCCTCGTTGGATGTCGAAGAGCAGATCGACGATGCGCGTGTCCACGTCCACCGCGGTGCGGGGCTCGATGTTCACGTTGGCGTAGCCCTGGTCCCGGTAGTGGCGCTGGATTCGCTCGAGGTCGGCGGCGACGTTCTTGCGCGCGAACCAGGTCCCGCGCTCGATCTCGATCATCTCGCGGACCTGGCGGCGCCCGCCGAGGAGCTCGATCTCCTCGTCGGTGTCGTTCGTTTCCCTGACGCGGACCCTGCCGATCTTGAACCTGACGCCCTCCTCCACGGGCACCGAGATGTCCAGGTGACGCCGGTCGGGTGTCAGGGAGACGCGCGGCGTCCCGACGTGCACGTTCAGGTAGCCCTCGTCGTAGTAGCGAGCCTGGAGCATCATCATGTCCTGCTCGAGCGCCTCGCGCCTGAACGTCCCGCTCTTGCTGAGGAAGCTGAACGGACCCCATTCATTCGTCTGGATGGCGTCGCGGAGCTCGTCGTCGTCGAGGACGCTGTTGCCGACGAAGGTGATGTTGCGGATCCTGACCCGGTCGTTCTCCACGATGCGGAAGACGACATCGACCTCGTTGCCTGCCTCGCGTTCCCGGTGCGCACGCGGTGTCTTCCCTTGCCGCTTCGAGGCCCGTTCGTCGTCCTCGTCGTCCTCGTCGTCGTCTCCGCCGGCGCCCCCCGAAGTTTGGCGGAGCTCGTAGCTCACCTCGGCGAGGAAGTAGCCTTCTTCCGCATAGACCTCGGTGATCCGCTCGACGATGCGCTCGACCTGAGGGATGCGCAGGATCGTGTTCTCCCGGATGTCGATGACCTCCTCGATGTCCTCGTCATCGACAGCGTCGTTCCCTTCGATGACGACCTCGTGCACCATCGGGCGCTCGACGACGTTGAAGACGATGGCCACGCCATCCGGCTCGTCGATGCGCTCGACGACGACATCATCGAAGAACTCCAGGTCATAGAGCGCCAGGACGTCACGCCTCACCCTGGCCCTGCTGTACGGCTCGCCCGCGGCGGTATGGACCGTGGCCAGCACGTCCGCCTCGCTGACCCTGATGTTCCCCCTGACCTCGACACGTGTGACACGCGGTCCCGACTCGTCGTCCTCGACGACCTCCGAGGCTGCCGGGCCGCCACCGGACTCCTGGGCCCACGCCGGAGAGGAGGCGACCCACGCGGCAACCATGAACGCCGCGAGTCCCGCGCGCGACCGAGGTATTCCCGCCGACCTCCGGGCCGGATCGTGCTCGATGTTCACCGGTTGGCTCCCCGTTCCTCGAAGATGCGGCCGTCCACCATCCGCACGACGCGCGGCATCCTCTCGGCGAGTGAAGGATTATGCGTCACGGCGAGCATCGTCGTCCCGTGACGGGCATTGATCTCGAAGAAGAGCTGATGGATCTCCTCGCTCATCGTCGTGTCAAGGTTGCCGGTCGGCTCGTCCGCCATGAGGAGCTGCGGCTCCATGATGAGCGCGCGCGCCAGGGCGACGCGTTGCTGCTCGCCGCCGCTCAGCTCGCCCGGCCGGTGCGTCATGCGATCCGCCAGCCCCACCTCGGTGAGCAGGGTCCTGGCCCGCGCCTCGGTCTCCTCGCGTGGGATCTTGGCGATCAACGCCGGCATCATCGCGTTCTCGATGGCCGTGAACTCCGGCAACAGGTGATGGAACTGGAAGACGAACCCCAGGTGGCGGTTGCGGAAGTCCGCGAGCTGTCGGGCGCTCAAGTGATCGAGGATCTGTCCGTTGAACGAGATCGTCCCGCTCGTCGGGGAATCGAGGGTCCCGAGGATGTGGAGCAGCGTGCTCTTGCCCACTCCCGAGGCGCCCATGATGGCGACCATCTCCCCCGGCCAGATGTCGAGGTCCACCCCCCGGAGCACCTTGATGAGGTTCTCACCGTGCCGGAAGTGCTTGACCAGGCCTCGCACCTGGAGCAGCGATATCCCACCCTCGTTCACAGTCTCAATCCATCCACCGGCCTCAACAGCACCGTCGCAGCCAGCGGCAACAGGGTCGCGACCATCGCCGTGAGCAGCGCGAGCCCGGCGACCGTCGCGAACTCCGAGGCCTCGATGGCCACCGGCAGTCGGTCAATGTAGTAAACTTCCGGGTCGATCGCCACGAGTGTTCCGAGCGCGACGCATATCGACAGACCCGAGAGCTGTCCGCTGATGGTGCCGACCAGTCCCGCCATGACCCCCTGGAGCATGAAGACCGCGCCGAGCCTCCCGTTGCTCGCCCCGAGCGTCTTCATCACCGCGATGCCCCGTCGCTTCTCGAGCACCATCATCGTGAGCGTGGAGGCGATCAGGAACGCGCAGATGATGAAGAACACCGAGTACACGGCGAACATGGCGATCTTCTCGAGGAGGAGCGCGGAGAACAGGTTCGCGTTGACTTGATCCCACGGGCGCACGCGGTACCGCGGGCCGAGCCGCTCGCGGATCCGCGCCGCGATGCTGCCCGCTTCCTCGATGTCGCCGACCTTCACGCGGATACCGCTGACCCGATCCTCCATCCCGAGGAAACGCTGGGCCACGTCGAGCCGGACGTAGGCGTTCTTGGCGTCGTCCTGATACATCCCCGAGAAGAACACTCCTCCGATACGGAACGGGCGAGTCTTGGGTATCGGACCGAGCGGTCCCATGCCCCCGAGGGGCGACACCACATCGACCTCGTCCCCGACGAACACGCGGAGCGTCTTGGCGAGCTCCCTGCCGACGATGACCGCCGGCAGGACATCGTCACCTGGTCCCGCGCCTGGACCGCGGTCGTCCCGTGTCACGCGGACCGGGGTCGAGGACGCATCCGGCGCCCCGTCACCCCCGCCGTCCCCGGAATCGGCTCCGGCACCAGGCGGGCCGGCCTCCACGGCGTCTCCGCCCGCGAGGTCCAGCCCGACGAGGTCGGCGTCCGGGCCGGCATCGGCCAGGAGCAGGTGGAGCCTGCGTTCCTGCTCGGCCCTCACGTCGGGAAGGATCTGCTCGGGGTTGTCGAGGTACTGGACCTTGCCCTGCTTCACCGTGCGACGGAGGCCGATGACGGCATCCATGGTCGGCAGGTCCACACCCTTGAGCATCACCGACGCGATGTTCGTCTGGCTCGAGAGCATCACGTGGGCCTCGATGAACGGCGTGACCCCGACGACGCCGTCCTCGCGCGCGATCTCACCGACCAGCGATTGGTAGCCGCTCAAGGCGCGGTCGTCGTTTGCCGCGCTGACCCGTGCGCCGCGCCGTGTCGCTCCGCGGGAGATCGCGATCTCCATCCGTTCGCGCGCGATGCCGCGCACGACCAGGGACTCCACGAGCGCTTCGGCCTCGGCCCTGGATGGCGCGGTGACGATCGTGTCCGTGTCCGGAGATGCCGCGAGCTCGGCGGCGAGACGGTCGAAGTCCGCGTCTGTCGGCACCTCCGGGAGACCGAGGTCGGGCCTGGTCGCGTCCACGAGGACGTGCGCCGTGGCATCGAGTATCTTCTGTTTCAGATCGTCGCCGAACCCTCCCATCACGGACAGCACGGTCGGGAGCGAGCAGTTGACCATGGTCATCGCCAGGAGCACGACGACGGTCATCGCCTTGAGGTAGCCACTCTTGCGCCCCCTCAGGTGGCGCAGGGCGACGATGAGCTCGAACGAGGCGAACCGGCTGGCGATGCCGTCGAGCATGTAGAGACCCACCGTCCACAGGGCCGCGAGGAGCACGAGCGCGAGGATCATCCCCACCAGGAGGATCACGCCGACCAGTACCGCTTGATCTGCCGCCACGTCAGCTCACCGGATCACGTCGTCCACAACCTGGAACGCCTGAAAATGCTTCCCGGCGCGGTCCGTCCACGCCACGTTGTCCACAGATCATCCACATCCGTTCCCCGCGATGCGGCACCCTGCACGGTTGAACCGGTGTTTTGCGTAACACATCATGATCAAAAGCTATTCTTGAAGACGCTCGGGGTCTTGAACCCAGCGCCCCCACACCCATTTGTACGACTGCGGAAGGGGTCTGTGGATAGTTCGAACCAGTTGGATTTAGTGAGGAGTTTCATGGTGCCCGGCGAGGTTCACGAGATATGCCTCGATGAAGCCGTCGAGGTCGCCGTCGAGGACCGCGTCCACGTTGCCGACCTCGTGCGCGGTCCTCTCGTCCTTGACCATGCGATACGGGTGGAGGACGTAGGACCTGATGCGGTTGCCGAACCCCGCGCGGGCCTTCTGGGCATATTGCGTCTCCTCCGCGGCTCTGCGCTTCTCGAGCTCTCGCTCGTAGAGGCGGGCTCGAAGCAGCCGCATCGCTGTGGCCTTGTTCTTGTGCTGCGACCGCTCGTTCTGGCACTGGACCACGATGCCGGACGGGAAGTGCGTGATCCGGACGGCGGACTCGGTCTTGTTGACGTGCTGCCCGCCGTGGCCGCCCGCGCGGAACACGTCGATCCTCAGGTCCTCGTCCCGGATCTCGATGTCGATGTCGTCTTCGATCTGCGGGATGATGTCGACCGCTGCGAAGCTCGTCTCGCGTCTCCCCGAGAACTGGCTGATCCTGACCAGCCTGTGGACTCCTCTCTCGCCCCTGAGGAGGCCGAAGGCGTACTCGCCGTCGGCCGTGAAGGTGGCCTTCGTGATGCCCGCCTCGGTGCCCGGGAGGATCTCGACGATGCGCGTCTTGAAGCTCCGCCGTTCGCACCACCTGAGGTACATGCGCAGGAGCATCTCGGCCCAGTCCATCGCGTCGGTGCCGCCCTCGCCGTGGCTGATCTGGATGATGGCTCCCGCCGGATCCTCGGGCCCGGAGAGCAAGGTCTCGGTCTCCAGACGCTTCACCGCCTCGAAGAGGCTCCTGGCCAGCCCCTCGACCTCACCGAGGGTCTCGTCGTCGTCCTCCTCGACCGCCAGCTCGAAGAGGGTCGAAACCTCCTCGTTATCCCTTGTGAGGCGCTCGAACCTGTCGAGCAGCACGCTGATCCTCGACTGCTCCTTGAGGATGGATCGCGCCCGCTGGGTATCGTCCCACAGGTCGGGACTCGCGGCCTGGCGGCCGAGGTCCTCGAGCTGCCGTTTCAAGCCGACGGGGTCAAAGATGCCCCCTGAGGGCATCCAGGCGCCTGTCGAGATCGGCAAGAGACTCACGAAGTTCTGCGTGCATCGGCGCTCGTCTCCCGTGAAACGCGCCTCCAGTTACACTGGCGACCGAGCCCTGTCAAGCAGCCAGCCGAGCGAGACCCCAGGCACAACCCCGTGTCAACGGAAATAAATATTAAGGTACACGATCAAGTATCACACCAGACATGGATTCCCGCTGACCTGGTGGACGAAGTGGACGTGGTGGACACCGTGGACATCGCCCGATCGTTCACGCTGTCCACGGTGTCCACTCCGTCCACCTCGTCCACTCTGAACGGAGCTCCATGCCTGAGGAGAGCCTTGAGTCTTGGCTTGATCGATTATCGAGGGTAAGCTGTTCCCACTGGGCGGAGCTTCGACATGACCCTCGAGCCGTACTCGGACAAGGATGCAGAGATCACCGGGACAATGGGGCTCTTTACCACCGAGGAGCTCGCCAACCTGCACCGCTCCATCGTCTCGCTGGTGTCTGCGCTCGATTCATCCGAAGTGGTCCGCAACCTCGTCAACGGGTCGATCCGGGTGCTGGGCGCCCACTTCGGATACCTGCTCGTGCAACGCGGCGAGGGAGACCTCACGCTGGTGGAGCACAAGGGCATCGCCAAGCCGAACCGGCGGGACCCGAACGCCGAGCAGGTCTTCGCGAGCGGCGTCGCGGCGTTCGTGAACAGCGGCGACGAGCTCGGGGCCTCGCTGGCCGGGGATCTGCCTCTGCCGAAGGGGCTGGTCTACGCTCCGATCAAGGGCACGAAGCAGCGCGGCGTGGCGGCGGTCCTGGCCGTGGGATCATACGACCGCACGTACACGTTCAAGGAGGTCAACGCGCTCAACCTCATGGTCAAGCCGGCGGCCGTGGTCCTTGATAATGCCCAGCTCTACGAGAACTCGAAGGAGCTCAGCCGCCACTTGCGGCTCCAGACGGACATCCAGCGCGTGCTGACGACGGTGTCGCTGGATCGCGCGTTCCCGCAGTTCGCCGCGGCGCTCAAGGAGGTCATCGAGTTCGACGTCGCGCTCCTCCTCGGGTACGAGCCGACGACGAAGAGCTTCGTGGTGTCCAACGCCTGGGCGCGCGACGAGGCCGAGCCCTGGCTGAACAGGCGAGTCGAGGCGGAGGGCTCGTTTCACGCCACTCGGCTCGCCAGCTCTGTCACGAAGGTCGTCGATGAGATCCCCGAGGACAACGACGCGGAAGATGCGCGCTGGCTCAGGGAAGCCGAGATGCACTCGGGGGTGCTCACGCGGCTCCAGCGCAAGAGCACCAGCATCGGCATCTTCTCGCTGTGGTCCCGTTCACCGGCGTTCTTCGACAACTCGCAGACCGAGATCCTCAAGTGGCTCGGCCGTCAGCTCGCGCTCGCCCTCGAGAACCACCGGCTCTTCCTGCAACTCGAGCGCGCGAAACAGGAGTGGGAAGCGACATTCGATGCGATGAAGGACTCGGTCTGGATCACGGACCAGAGCCGGTCGATCCGGCGGTTCAACAACGCCTTCCGCGATGCCGTCGCGATCAGTACAGACAAGATCCTCGGAGCAACGGCATCGAAGCTGCTCGGATACGACGAAGACGACGTCGTCTACCAGAAATTCGGAGATGAAGATCGATTCCGGTTCGAGCTGACTGGCACCCGGCTCGGAGGGGTCGTGGAGGTCGTGGGGACCAAGGTCCGGATCGCCGACAGCGACGATGGCGGCATGGTATTCGTGGCTCGTGACGTGACCCAGCTCCAGCAGGACAGGTCGCGGCTCGAGCAGGTCGACCGGCTCGTCGCTCTCGGCCACCTCGCCGCGGCCATGGCGCACGAGATAACCAACCCGTTGTCCTATATCAAGGCGAACCTCCACTTCCTGTGGGAGAAGGCACGGGAGCTAGGCGACGATCCCGACGTCGCGGGAGGCGATGCGGAAGATGAGCCCGAGGTGACAGAGAGCCTGCGGGCTCTCCTCAAGGAGCTCCCGGCGATCACCAGCGAGTCGCTGGAAGGAGTGGCACGGGTCCAGGGCGTCGTCGAGAAGCTCCAGGTGTTCGCACGCGGGAGGCAGCAGGGGCCAGGGACGTTCCAGCTCAACGAGCTGATCGACTTCTGCCTCACCCTGGTCTGGGCACTGTTGCGTCCGCGGACCGAGGTCGTGACGAAGTTCACCGACATGCCCCCGTTCTTCGGTGACCAGCAGCGATTGACTCAAGTCCTGGTCAACCTGCTGACCAACGCGGCGCAATCGATGAACCCGGCGTCGGCCACGAAGAACGTGCTCGAGGTCTCGACATCGTACGAGCATGGCTTCCACCGGATCTGCATCAACCCGCAAAGCCATCGGTCCGTGACGACGGGACGACGGTCATTCGAGCCGTATTTCGCCGGCGAACAGGACCTCTTCGGCACGGGGCTCGGCCTCGAGATCTCGCTCGAGATCATCAGGGACATGGGCGGTGAGGTCGTCCGCAGCCCGAGCGAGAACTCCGACATCACGTTCACCGTGATCCTGCCCGGGCGCGGGCGGCGATCGGCATCGTCGGTGAAACCGGCGACCAAGGAGAAGGAGCAACCTCGGAACGGCTCACGGGTGCTCGTCGTGGACGACGAGCAGTTCGTCCGGAGGGCCATGAAGCGAATCCTCTCGCACGACTACGATGTCGAGCTCGCCAGCGATGCGGAGTCCGCGCTGGCGATGATCGAGCAGAGACCCGACTTCTCGGTCATCCTGTGCGACGTGGTCATGCCTGGCCGTAGCGGGATCGACCTGTACAACGACATCAAGGAACGCTGGCCCGACCTCGAGCACAGGGTGGTCTTCATCACCGGTGGCGTGTTCAGCTCCGAGACGGAAGCCGTTCTCCAGCGAAGCGCCAACCCGGTGTTACGAAAGCCCGTCGAGCCCGACGAGCTCCTCGCCACGGTCCGTGCAGTGGTCGAAAAGCAGGCGACGTAGGAGCACGCTGCCATGCCTCCGTGGGTATCATCGCTCGCGGACGTCTGTGAGGCGGATGCCGCGCGCTTCGGATACAAGGCAGTGACACTGGCCGAGATGTGTCGTGCCGGCTTCCCCGTGCCGCACGGCATCGCGGTGTCAGGCGAAGCCTACGAACATCAAGCGCGGACCGTCTTCGGTGCTGAGTGGCGGCGGGTCGTGAGGACGGCCCGGAGTCTGGCCGAGATGCGTGAGACGTTCCGGTCGTACTCGCTTCCCGACACGCTCGTGGCCGACGTCGTCACGGCAGCCGCGCCGTACGACCTCCTCGGAGGGCGCCTGCTCGCCGTTCGTTCGTCGTCAACGACCGAGGACCGGGAGTCCGCGAGCGGCGCCGGTATCCAGGTGTCGCGGCTCGGCGTGGTCGGCCTCGAAGGAGTGCTCGACGCGCTCCGGGACGTCTGGGCCTCGATGTGGACCGAGCAGGCGCAGTGCTATCACGAGCAGGCATCGGCATCGGGTCCGGTGCTGATGGGCGCGGTGATCCAGGAGCTCGTCCATCCTGACGCCGCCGGTGTGCTGTTCACCGTCAACCCGGTCACGGGCGACAGCCGGGAGTTGCTGATCAACAGCGCGTTCGGGCTCGGGGAGCCCGTGCTCTCGGGCCACATCACTCCCGACTCCTTCGTCGTGGACAGGCGCTCTCTCGCCGTGACGTCGACGTCGATTGCGCTCAAGCGATTCGCCGTCTTCCCGGGTCCTGGGGGGCTCGTCACGCGCGAGCTCGGATCCGACCAGCGCCGGGCGCCTTCGCTCGACGATCTGGCCGTCCGCGAGGTGGCGGCCCTCGGGCTCCGGGTCGAGGCCCGAGCCAGCGCGCCACGCGACGTGGAGTGGGCGCGGGCAGGCGGTCGGGTATTCCTGCTGCAGTCGCGCCCGATCACGGCGCTCGCGCCTGCTGGCGACAGGGTGACCGAGCCGGTGCGATCACGCGACTCTCGCGATGTCTGGACGAACGCGAACGTTGGCGAAGCGCTCCCAGGGGTCGCGACACCGCTCACGTGGTCGATCGCCGTGCAGTACAGCGAGCGCGGTTTCCGACGCGCGTTCGGAGCGCTCGGGTGCGAGGTCCCGGAGGGCGCGGAGCTCGTCGGACAGTTCCGGGGCAGGATCTACCTCAACCTCTCGCAGTTCGTGGCCATCGCCAGCCAGGTCCCGCTGCTCGACGCACGGACCCTGTCGGAGATCGGGGGCGCACGGTGGCCCGACGACGTCGAGCTGCCGCAGTCGACCGGTGGCTGGCGGATCACGCGGGCGTTCTTGCGCCGAATACCAGGGGCGATAGCTCGATTGACCATCCAGAACGTCGGGGTCGAACGAGGGATCGACGCGCTCGAAGTCCGCGTCGATGAAGCGTGGCGCCGCTTGCGGCGCTCCGACCTCAGCCGGTTGACCGACCGTCGCCTCGATGCCGAGCTCTCCGATGTCGATGTCCTGCTCGAGGCCACCGGAGATGCGATGCTCACGTGCGCCGCCAACTCGCTCGGCTCGTACCTCGGGCTCCGTTTCCTCGTCGCTCGCTGGCTCGGACGGCAGGCAGCCGGGATCGAGCGCGACCTGCTCGCGGGCGCCGCCGACCTCGAGAGCGCGAGGCCCGGCGTGGCGTTGTGGCACATCGCCGAGGCGGCCAGAGCCGACGATGCAACCGCGAAGGTCCTGCAGGAGCATCACCCCGGTGAGCTCCGCGTCGAGTCGCTCCCGCCGGGCAGCAAGGTCCGCCACGACCTCGAAGCGTTCATCGAGACCTACGGGTACCGCGCCGTCCGCGAGGCCGAGCTCATGACTCCCCGCTGGGCAGAGGACCCCAGCCTGATCTTCGCCATCCTGCGCGAGTATCTCAGGTCCGGCGGCCCCGCACCGGGGCAAGAGCTCGAGGAACGGCTCGTCGCCAGGCGCCGGTCGTGGCAGCTCGTGGACCGTGAGCTGGACCCGGTCCGTCGCAAGGTCGTGCGGAGGCTCGTCGAGCTGTCGCGCCGGTATCACCGTCTCCGCGAGAGGCTCCGCGCGGACGTGACCAAGGTGCTCGGGCTGTATCGGATCATCGCGCTCGACGTGAGCCGTCGCATCGGTTCCCCGGACGCGGCGTTCTTCCTGACGATCGAGGAAGCCCATCGGTTGCTGCGCGAGGGGTGGTCTCCTTCGAGCCGGGGCGGCATCGGACCGTTGGTCGCGGCTCGCCGGCGATCGTTCGCGCTGGACGCCAGCTTGCCCGATCCCCCGGCAACGTTCGTCGGGTCGCCGCCCGAGCCGGAAGCGCCGGAGTTGCCACGCGACCGCCGGCACCTCGAAGGCGTCGCGTCGAGCCCGGGCAAGGCGATCGGCGAGGCGCGCGTGCTCTCTCACTCGGACGAGGCGAGCGAGCTCAGGGCCGGAGAGATCCTGGTCGTCTCGTGTGCCGACGTGGGCTGGTCGCCGTTGTTCCTCCTGGCGGGCGCGATCGTCACGGAGCTCGGTGGGGTCCTCTCCCACGCCGCCGTCGTCGCACGCGAGTACCGCGTGCCGGCGGTCCTGAGCGTCCCGGACGCGACGCGCCGGATCCTCACTGGGCAGCGCATCCTGGTCGATGGCGACACCGGTGTCGTCGAGCTTCTCGACTGCACGTGAGAAACACGCGATATCCTTCAAGAACTCCTGCAAGCGCCACGCGAGCGCCGACCCGTGACGGCTGAATCCGAAAGATTGAGGCCTGCAGACCACAGGGAGAGACTCCGGATCATGATACATCTAACGTACTGTTATTTTTGGCATTAGTTCCACATCGGCAGATATCGTCCGATCGTCGTTTCCGGAGCAACGATCTTCTCTTGACAGGTGGCGGCCGGCCAACCTAGGGTGTTTGTCACTCGCTTCAAACGAATGATCGAAGATATCACTTCGAGCGACGTGGTGTCCTCGAGGGCGGTCGGGTAGTGACGAGATGTCCGGGATGGTCTTGAACGAAACGCTCATCCAGAAGCTGGAGCAGCAGCATCCGGACGGGATGACGGCGCAGGAGGTGGTCTCGATCCTCGTCGGGGCGGGGATGCGGTTCTCCGAGGCCACGTTCAGGAAGTACGTTCAAACCGGTCTGCTCCCACGTTCACGACGCGTGCGCGCGTTCCGTCGCCGCGGCGGCTCCCAGGGGCTCTATCCGGTGAGCGTGATCCGGAGGGTCCTGGAGATCAAGAGGCTCCTCGCAGACGACTTCACGATGGATGAGATACGCCAGAAGTTCCTCTGCGCGACGAGCGAGATCGATGAGCTGGAGGAATCGCTGGGGCGCGTCTTCGACAGACTGGAAGCCGCGATCGATGAGCGTGAACGCGCCGGTGAGAAGGTCGCAGGGTTTCGCAAGGAGCTGAGCGCGGCGAGAGTCGAAGGCGACGACCTCACCGCCGGGTTGCGGAAGATCGAGGGTCGACTGGAGGTCCGTGCACAGCGTCACGTCGGAAACATCAGGGTCGTGTAAACGAGACCCGGCGCCCAGCGCCAGGGTCAGGGCTCAGGATGGAGAGGGAGGTGGTTTCCATGGCGAATGTGAAGTCGCAGCAGGTCGAGGAACTGGAACAGGAAGGGGCTGCGCTTCCGGGTATCCCCAGGCATGACGACGGCGAGGTGGAGCCGGGACGGCGTCGACGACGGCGGCGCGTCCGGGCGCGGACGATCGCGGTCAAGCGGCTCACCAAGGAGCAGCTCCGGATCGGTCGGTTGCTCTATCCGGAGACCGACTACTGGAAGCCCAGGACGCGGGAGGAGTGCACCTGCTTCGAGAGGCCGTGCCCGTACGTGTCCTGCAAGCACCACCTCTTCCTGGACGTCAATCCCCTCACAGGGTCGATCAAGCTGAACTTCCCCGACCTCGAGGTGTGGGAGATGGAGGAGACCTGCGCGCTCGACGTGGCCGACCGCGGAGGCATCACGCTGGAGGAGGTCGGGGAGATCATGAACCTCACGCGCGAGCGCATCAGGCAGGTCGAGCTCCGCGGCCTCGAGAAGCTGCGCGACGGAGGGAACACGCTCAAGGAGTACCACTGATCGGTTCGTCCAGCGAGCTCTTCGACCGAGCCGCGGCGGTGATCCGAGCCGCGGGCGTGGTCGCGGCGCCGACGGACACGCTCGTCGGGCTACTGGCGCTCGCCACCTCCGACGAGGCGGTGCGGCGGGTCCTGGCGATCAAGGGCCCCGGGCGTGAGGCGCCTCTCCCCGTGTTGCTTCCAGATGTCGAGTCGGTCCAGCTCGTCGCCGAGGATATCCGGCCGATCGCGCTCCGGCTGGCGGAGCGCCTCTGGCCGGGGCCGTTGACGCTGGTGCTCAGGGCGAAGGAGGGCGTGCTCGGCCGAGGTGTGGCGAGCGCGAGCGGGACGGTCGGAGTGCGGGTCCCCGGTCCGTCGCCGGCGCTCGAGGTCCTCCGCGCCGTCCGCGCGCCGTTGACGGGGACGAGCGCGAACCAATCGGGGCACCCGGCTCCGGTGGCGACCGACGACATCGAGGATAGCGTCCTGTCAGCGGTGGACCTCGTGCTCCCGGGCCGATGCGCGATCGCCGCGGCCTCCGCCGTGGTGGACGTGACCGGGGACACGCCCCGCGTGCTCAGGAAAGGGCCGGGCATCGAGGGGCTCCTCGTCTGAAACGCCAGCCGGGGTTCGCTCACGCTCACGCTCACGCTCACGCTCACGCTCACGCTCACGCTCACGGGCAAGGCGTCAACCCGGGCCGAGGGGGCGGTCTCATTCGGTTCCAGGCGACACCCGCACGAACTTCACCAGCTCCTTGTCGCCAGTGGTGACCTTCCAGTCCCAACCCTGGGCGCCCACGTGGAGCGATTCGCCGGTGACGAGCTCGCGCCGGATCTGCCGGAGGAAGACGAGCATGTCCATCATGGTCGAGTAGATCGCGCCCGGCTCCATGCCATCGAGGCCCGAGAGCTCCACGTCCGGGACGCCGGACACGAACGCGCCACGCGACCGCGCGATCCCGTCCGTGCCCATCTCCGCCTGGACCCAGAGGTCCATGGGTGGCACGTTGTCGTCGCGCCTCGCGTCCACGTATGCCGTGTCCACGCCGAGCGCGAACACGCCGCTCGCCGGGGCCAGGACCGCCACGCCGCCGAGGCCGCAGAGCCGCACGGCCACGCGGTAGACCATCCACATCCGATCGGCCGGCTCGGCCGGCGTCTCGGTCTTCATCGAGACGATCCTCGCGTGAGAGCCGTGCGCGGCGATGCGCATCTGATCTGCGGCATCAAGCCCGGAGGCCGCGAGGTGCTTCTCATAGAGCGCCGGAGGGAGCGGCGCGGCGATGATCGAGACCCCGACGTGGATGTTCTCGATGAAGAGGCTCAGGGCGAGAGTCGACTCGAGCTCGTGCTCCTCGTGCCACTGGAGCGTGGCGCCGATGTCGCCGAGAGCGGCCTCGACGGCCGCCCGGGACGGGGGCTCGGATGGTCCGAGGAACACGACGGTTGCCTGCCTGTCCGCTTTCTGCACGACTGACTCCTCGGCCCGGCTTATATCAGGCTCCAGGCTACAGGCTCCAGCTATGCATAACACGCGGCCTTCGTGACGGTTGAGTCAAGAATCCAAACCGTGAGCGTGAGCGTGAGCGTGAGCGGCCCTGCTTGACCGAGCCAAGCAGCGAGAACGCGTGACTACGACTCTCGAAGCAGTCTCCGAAACCAGCCCGATGCCTCGGAGCCTTCCGCTCACGCTCGCGCTCACGCTCACGCCTCGGAGGAGCTCGTCGGTTTGAGGCGGAGCTTCGCCGGTCTCCAGCCTCCCTCAGAACACGAGCTGGAGCTGGGTCCTGATCCTCATGTCGTAGCGGTCGCCGTCGGTGCGCTCGTGGACGAGCATGCCTCCGTCGAGCTGGAGCTTCAGCGCCGTGTCCAGGAAGTACACGTTGAAGCCCAGGAGGAGCTCGTGCTCGGCCTGCAGCCTGCCGACGCTCCGGAACTGGGTGGTGAGCTCCTCCTGGAGCTCCGGGTCATCCGCCGCGTCGGCGATCTGCTGGTCACGGTACGCCCGGGCGTCGTCGCGCAGGTCGGACATGATGGTCACGTGGCCGTACCGGAGCGCGATCTCGTAGCGCTCGCAGAACACGACGCTCGCCTGGACCATGGCGCCGATCAACCCGAGCTGGACGTTGTCATCGTCGGCCATCTCGTTGGAGAAGCCGAGGTGCGCCACGCCCCACAGCGTGAAGCCGTACAGCTTGAGGATCGCCTCGGGCGCGAGGCGCAGGGCGAGGTCCTGCATGTCCGCGGGCCGGATGTCCCACGCCGCGCTCAGCCCGATCGAGAACCGCGCCGGGCCGCCGGCCCAGTCCTGCGGCGCGGCCACGTCGATGCCGCCGTGGTTGTACGCGAGGTGGGCCACCAGCTCGGGGTGGAAGCTCGACGGCGCGGCCGGATCGACGAGGTTCGATGGGTTGGGTCGCGGGTCGGCGTACACCAGCGGGAGCCCGATCCCGTGGCTCGCCCGCGCGTTGACGCCGGTGAAGATGCCGAACTGGTACTCAATGCGGGGCGGAGCGGACTGGTTGTTGTGGAAGATGATCCCGATCTGCCGCTCTGCGCCGAAGTAGCGCGTCGTGGGGTCCCAGTCGACCATGGGACGGTTCTGCCAGGAGCCGAGACGATACCGGGTGTACGGGATCTTCTCCTGGCCGAACATGATCTCGAACTGCTCGTGCGCCCGGTAGTTGACGTACAGGTCCATCAGCTCGAGCGCGCCTGGGACCAGGTTCAGGTGGAGTCTGTAGGTGAAGTTCCGGGACCCGATGCTGCCGGTCAGCTCGGGTCGTATCCTCCGGAAGAGGATCTCGTTGCTGTCCTCGGCGGGTTTGCCTGACCCCTGGTCTTCGTAGCGATAGGTCCAGAGGACCTGCACTCCGAGACGGAACCGGATGGAGCTGTTGCCGTCGTCGGTCGAGAGCTCGAGCCGCGGTATCCTCACCTCGGCCCGGGCCACAGAAGGTGCCAGGAGCACTGCCGTCCCGAGCACCAGCCACAGGTATCGACACCTTCGAGTCACACGAGGCCACGCCGCGTCGCGCATTGCCTCACCTCCTCATTCCGGGCTTCCTGCCCGTCTGGTGGAACCAGGGTCTTCCAGGCACATGCTGTGCCCATGCAGAGCTGTTTCTACGCTAGCGTCACGAGGAAAACACGACAGTTGAGGTCGAATGATTCTTCTGTAGGAGAAAACGCTATCCCTGCGTCCCGATCAGAGCGGTCGCTCACTCGGCATCGGGCACGAACGCCGGCTGCACGACGTCGGGGACGTTCGAGAACCGAGCACGGTAGTCCTCGGGGCGGAGCGTGACCGCGCCGAGCGCGAGCGCGTTCATCGCGTGGTACATGTAGTCGTTCCGGACCCGCGAGAAGCTCAGGTTGTACCGGAACCCGCCATTCGCCGCGTCCTGGTCCGGCAGGTAGAACAGGCTCCGTTCGGGGTGGTACTGGAGCTGGAGCACGAACCGGAGGCCGAGGAGCAGCGCTCGCCTCCGCTCCTCGATGCGATCACCCGTCCTGAGCGCGATGGCGAAGGCCGCGGCCGCGCCCTCGGTGTAGCCGCAGCTATTGATGGCCGGCAGCTCCTCCTCGGTCTTGAAGTACCCGCCGAGGTAGTCCGCGTACTGGGCGCGCCCCAGGTCGTACTGGAACAGCCCGTCCATGAACTCCACGAGCTCGAACCCGAAGTCGGCGTAGCGGCGGTCGCCGGTCTGGCGGTGCATGTCGTCCACCGCCATGATGCCCCAGGGCTCGAAGCTGATGAGGTCGATGCGTCGCTGCTCGTTGTACACCCCGTCGTCCTCGGTCCGGGCTCTCGTCTCCCGGAACCAGCGCTGCTCGAAGCCCATCGCCCGGTCGAACGCCTGCCGGTAGCGCGCGTCGCCGCTCCATTCGTACAGGCGCGAGAGCGCCAGCATCAGCTCGCCCGGGTAGATGGTGTTGTGGGTGCCGTGGAACGGGTGACCGCTCGGGACGTCGTAGTGGACGAACTCGCCGCTCTCCTCCTGCATGGCCAGGATCTGCGCGCCCAGGCACTCCAGCTCGTCCCGGTACTCCTGGATGTCCTGCATGCGGCCGAGCTCGAGGATCGAGATGACCATGGCCGCGACGGTGCCCATCTTGGCGTTGCCCTGGCGCTCGTCCTCGGCCTGGTACCAGACGTGGCACCGGTCGCCGATGTGCCTGAGGAAGCCGAGCGTGTAGTCGATGCCCCGCTTGGCCGAGCCCACCAGCTCGGGGTCGGGCCGGAGCTGTGCCGCTCGCAGCACCACCAGCGGACACAGGCTGTGCCGGACGATGTTGTTGGTGCGTGTCCAGCGGTCGCGCGGAGCTCGGAGCGGACGGTAGAGGTAGCGGTACTCGCCCGACGGCGCCTGGTTCCTGGCGAGGAACCGCGCACCGAGCACGAGCCCTTCGACGAGGTTCTCCCGCGTGACGTCCCGCATCTCGATCAGCTTGACGCCTCGATACAGCGGGATGGGCGGAGCGCCGGGCCGGAGCTCGTTCCAGGCGATGGTCTCGAAGCGCCCGAGCTCCGAGTTGGGGTCTCGCCACGCGTCCTCGCCTTGATCGAACCAGGTGCCGAGCCGTTCGACCATGGCGCGCTCGTTGTCCAGGGCTGAGTGGATCGTCCGTGCCGGCGAGACCATCGCGGTCCGGCCCCGGCGCGAGAGGTACACTCCTTCGCGGCCGAGCTCGACGAGGGAGTACAGCCGATCGGGCTCGCGGTCGGTGATGGCCGCCATCCGGTGGACGAGCTCGACTTGCAGCGTCAGGCTCGCGACGGCGTCGGACATCGAGCCCGGCATCTCGCGCGAGCAGCCGAGGCGTTTCCGCATGCGCCCCCAGTCGTCCCGGAGCTGCTCCGCGGCCGCGTCAACGGCGCTCCGGACGGTGGTCGCCTCGCCGACGACGAAGCCCTCCGCCTGTCCCGGCGTGCACCCGTGGCCGACACCGCGGACCGCCACGATCAGCCGGACCTTGCCGCCGGGGCCGCGGGCGCGGTCGTCGGCCGGGAATTCGACCTCTCCGGCCGGGCTCGTGCCCGCGAGCCGTGCACGGAGGACCTTCGTGATCGACGCCATCTGCGCGGCGGACACCTCGAGCGTTGGAGCGACACGGTAGAGCACGTGGGCCCGTCCGATGACGATGGGGTCGAAGCCGGGCGGCGGCACCCCATCGCGGAGCAGCTCGCGGACCGTGCTCGATTGCTCCGACGGCCAGGGCTCGATCGCCGGGTCCAGGGCCGAGACGATCAGGAAGCGCGCTCCGGCTTTCTGGAGGGCTTGCAACGCGGGCCGCGTGGCGACGCCGGCGAAGGGCTGCTCGGCGATCGGCTCGATCCGAGCCTCGAGCGGCCCGAACCTCCGGTCACCCGGCTGGCGTTTGCCGAGGTAGGCGATCCGGCCGCCGGAGTCGCCGACCGCTCGCACGATGAGCGGCAGCATCCCGGGGTCGCCGTCGTCGCGCGGCGGCGGCCGGCGGATCCCGATCCGGGCGTTCGATCCGGGAAAATCCTGCGGCGGGCGCAGGACCGCCCGGCCGGTCGGACCTCGCTCTGCCTGATCCTCCGACCGCCGGGCGCACGCGCCGGTCGAGCCGGTCGCCAGGAGGAACAGCAAGAGCACACGGAGTGGCGGGTTCGTGAATCGCACAGGCCGATTGTAGCGGGGAAACGCGGGAATGATGAATGATGAGTGATGAATGATGAATGATGAGCGATGAATGATGAATGATGAAACAGGAAGGATACGTGAAGTTGTGTAGCCCGCGAGCGAAACCGTCAGGTAGCTCCGAAGAGGACGGGGTCCAGGTAGTCGTAGTAGAGGAGCCCGAGGCCGAAGCTCCAGGCGTTCGTGCCGAGCGCCCAGAGCCAGGCGCGCTTGACGCCGTGGACGTGGAGGAACGCGGCCTCGGCCACGACCGCGAAGACCTCGGCGCCGGCCACGACGGTCCAGTAGTCCACGTGGGCCCATCGTCCGACGGCCCACCACACGAGCGGGTGGGTCAACGCGCTGGCGCCGTACGCGATGAACACCCGCTTCCACCACTCGCGTCCTTTCAGCGCGGTGAAGTAGATGGGCATCTCGAAGATCTGTGTCAGCAGGAATGCCTTGAGCCACATGCCCGGACAGTGACACGGGACCGGAAGGAAAGATAGTGGTGTTGCCCCATCGATGGTTGGGTGCTAGACATCATATCATGCAGTCCGAGCACAAGACGCAGATCTACCTGTCTCATCGACAACATCGAGCCCTCCAGGAGCTGGCTCGAGTAGAGGGAAGGTCCATGGCTGCAATCATCCGCGACGCCGTGGCGCGATACATGGAGCAGAGGACCGAGGCTCGTCCGTGGGGGAGCGACGATCCCATCCGCGGGCTGATCGGGTCGATGGAAGGGAGCCCCGCGGACAGCTCGTCCATTGACGCCGTGCTCTATGACCGCGTGTGACATGAGGGTTTTCGTCGATACGAGCGCTCTCATCGCGCTGGCATCGAGGCGCGATACGAACCACGGGCAGGCGCTCGCGATCTGGAGTCACCTCGAGGAGCACCAGAGCGAGCTCCTCACCACGGACTGGGTGTTCGGCGAGACCGTGACCTTCCTGCGTCGGAGAGCCGGGTTCGAGACGGCTCGAAAGGTCGGCGACTCGATTCGTGCCAGCTCCATCCTCGAGATCGTGGCCGGCACGCCCGAGCTCGTGGACCGCGCCTGGGAGGTCTTCCTGGCCTCCGGGCTCCCGGACCTCTCCTTCGTGGATTCTCTGTCCTTCGTCGTGATGCGGAGCCTGAGGATCTCGCAGGTGTTCACATTCGACGAGCATTTCGTCCAGGCGGGCTTCGAAGTCGTGCGGCCACCGCTCTCCGAGCGCGGATGATTCGGATCGCCGAGACGTATCAGTTCCATCCGTGAAGCCCGTCGATCACGCCTGCGATGTGACTGGTCGATGAACCGACGGCCGGGCGATCAACGGCGTGACCTGCACTCCGTGCGTGGTCCGGCCCCGGCGCGTTTCGATCGCTGCCGGTCGACGCATGGACCAGCCCCCGAGCACGGCGTCCATGTCCACTCCACTCGATGACCATCGCCAGCTCGGATGCGCCAGCTCTGCTCCACCGGACGACAGCGACCTCGGCACCCGATCCGGGAGTGCTCCACCGGTCGAACGGGCCCTGCGCAGGGGTTCAATAACATGCTAAGGTATATCACATGAAATCACGTTCATGGTTGGTCCTGGGTGGGGCCATGGCATATCTCGGCGGCTGTTCCGGACAGGATCGCGCCATCCCGATCCCCGAGGACGAACTTGCGGCGTGCATCCGCTGGATCTCATGTATACCCCATGAAGAGCGGTGGCCCATCCCTTTCGAATGCCTCACGATCCTGGGACAGGACTCACTCCGTGGAGATAGAGGCACCGAGGCCAGGACTCACCTCGCATTTGCAGAGTGCATCACCGCAGCACAGAGCTGTGAGGAGCTCACGGCATGCACTCCTTCCGAAGAGCACCACGAGGTCTGCGAATCCTCCTGGGACGGATGCGTCGACGATGTGCTCGTCAACTGCGCTGACGAGGGCGACCGTGCTGTCAGTATTATCGACTGCGGCGCGGCAGGCATGGTGTGCAGTGAAGGAAACAGCATGAGTTCCTGCGGCATCGAACCTTGTGATCCCGAGACGTTCGAGCCTCGCTGCGATGGTGATCTCCGGATTGAATGTGATTCAAACAGCGACGTCGTGCAGGTCATAGACTGCCGGAGTGAGATTTCATATACCTTTGAACCCGAGGAGGAGCCCGTCGCGCGCCATGGCGGTACGTGCGGAACGGATGAATACGGTTCACTCGATTGCGTGGGCGACGAAGAACCCTGTGACGACTTGACCTACGAGTCCCATTGTGCAGGCGATGTGCTCGTCAGTTGCAAGGGGGGCCGTGTCGCCCGTTTCGACTGCTCCTCCATCTCGAACGGCTTCGAGTGTGTTGACTCCTTCATGGGCACGGATTGCGCACCGAGACACTTCGATTGTAGTCCCTTTTCGGGCGATGCCTGTGAGGGTGGAGTCATCACCTTCTGCTGGGATGGAGCTGAACGCCGCTTCAACTGCGGCGACTTTGGTTTCGCAGGATGCGAGACCGCCGAAAGCACCGGCTCTGGACCGCCAGCGGCCTACTGCGTCGACTAGCCTCCGAGTCCATCCGGCCATCATGCCGGTCACGGTCAGACGGGCCGGGGCTCGGGGTCGGGCTCTTCGGGCTCGTCGTCGGACGTCGAGGTCGTCGTGCGTGCCGGACGGCGGGGGAACAGGGCCTCGACCTCAGCGCGCGGGAAGCGGTCGAGCAGGCGGCCGTACACCCGGATCACCTCGGTCCTGGCCGTGTTGATCGACGTCTCGATCGAGACGCGGCGATCGCTCGCCTCGGTCTCGCACCCGGTGAGCGCATCAGTCCCCACGTCGAGCGCCTGGCCGCTCCGCTCGAGCTTCGTGGCGAGGCCGTCGCGCTCCGGGAACTCCGGCAGGCTCCGGAGCCCGCGGACCACGTCACGCGAGTGGACGACCGTGCGCGCCCGGCCGGACTTCTTGATCGTCGCCAGCGGTGCGCCGAGCACGTTCTCGCGGGTCGTGTTCGCCGATGCGAGCAGCGACTGCTTCAACCCGAGGATCGCCCAGACCTGCGTCTGGGCAGTGTCGCAGAGCGCGTCGAGGATGTACGTGTCCTCGCGCCTCCCCGACAGTATCCACAGGAGGAAGTCCTCCAGCTCCCGGCCCTTGGAGATCAAGCCCAGGGCCAGATCCTTCAGCTTCTCGGCCTCGCTCGTCAGCGCTGAGCGCTGCTCGGGCGTCAGGTCCCCGTCGTGCTCCGCGCGCGCCTTCATCCGGTGATGCGCCCGCGCAGCCCACAGCGCGTTGGACCATGGCGACTTGCCCATTCCAGTGACGTCCATATCGTCTCCTCTCTGCTCGAATCCCCGGAGGGTGAGCTGACAGTGCCCCCGCATGGTGGGGCCGTCAACAGGAAACTGCGGTCGGCCATTGGTGGGGTGGCAGGCATGTTATCCTCGTCGGGTGACACGTTCGACGGCGCTGGTGCTGCTCGGAGCCTGGCTCCTGTCCTGCCAGGACCCGGCCGGGACGGGACGGACGGCGCCACCCGATCCGCCCGCGCCGTGCGACGGACACGGCGACTCGTGCACCACGGCCTGCTGCGAGGCGGGCACGGCGTGTCAGCACGGCTTCTGCATCGACGCGGCCCACGACCTCGACGCCGACGGCGTCCCCGCGGCGTGGGACTGCGACGACTACGACCGCACCGTCCACCCGGGCGCGCCCGAGGTCTGCGACTCCAAGGACAACAACTGCAACGGCACGGAGGACGAGGGGGTGCGCAACGCGGACGGGACGTGCCACCCGCCCTGCGAGGACCTGGATCAGGACGGCGAGGACACCTGCGCAGGGGACTGCGACGACACGGACGCCACGGTGAACACCGGGGCCGACGAGGTCTGCGACGGCAAGGACAACGACTGCAACGGGATCGCCGACGACGGCTTCGACGCCGACGGAGACGGCGTCGGCGCGTGCCAGGACTGCGACGACACCGACATGACCAGGGCCTCGGGCTTCCAGGAGCTCTGCGACGGCGTGGACAACGACTGCAACGAGCTCGTTGACGATGGCCGACTCTGCGGTGCTCTCGGGACCTGCGCCGGTGGCCGGTGCACCTGGCATTTCGACGCGGGCAGCGACGACGTCGAGCACGACGACGGTTACCCGGGCAGGAACGGCGGCTGGTGCGCCGGGCCGGACGAGCCCGCGAGCTTCAACCTCGTCGGAGCGCCCGCGCGCGGGACGCGGGACTTCCCGTACGGCATCTTCCTCGCGACGTTCACGGCGAGCGTGAGCGACAACACCACGAGCTGGGGGGATTGCGGGACAGCGCTCCGGCTCCGCGCCAACGACCGGGACGGCGACGGCAGCGGGACCTGCCGGACGTGCTGGTTCGGCGGCGACGTGGCGCTCGTCCCGCGTCACTTCGCCACCGCCGGCAGGATCGAGGAGCACGACCTCCGCTTCTCCATCGGCCCCGAACGGTCCGGCCACGTCATCGAGGTGGTCGCGCTCCGGGGCTCGTGCCGCGCCGTCGAGGTCTGCGTCGGCGAGGTCGACATCGTCCAGCAGTGAGTTGTGAGCCCAAAGCCGTCGACTGAAGTCGCGGCTGTACCGAGCCAAGCCCGCCTTCGCGGGCTCGGCCCCGGAGGGGCCAGACATACCAGCCCAGGGCGGAGCGAAGCGAAGCCCTGGGTCTCGAGGCAGAGTTTCCATCGAGCCCTGAAAGGGCGTGACATCGGACCGGCCCGAGGCATGTCACGCCCTTTCAGGGCTGGGGATGTACTAGCGCCCCCTACCCAGGGCGGCGCCGGCTCCGCCGGCTTGCCCTGGGCTGGTATATGGCGCCCCTTCAGGGCTTCGAGCTCCTCCAGGACAGCGACTCAATGTGATCCTGTTTAGAGCCCTGCGCCCGCGTCAGCGTGCGCCGCGGCGCCTGGAGCGGCCACGGAGAGCGTGAACTCCCGGGTCCCTTCGTTCTGCGGCCGCAGGAACACCTGGTACGTCCCTGGCGTGAGGGGTCTGGTCAGGGCGTTCATGCCCCGCGCGAACGGCCGGCCCTCTCGTTGGAGCTCAACGTAGATGTTCCCGCTGCCGGTGGCGGTGACGGCGACCTCGACGTTTTCGTTCAGCCGGAGCTCGTAGAGCCCCGTCGATTGGAAGGTGGAGAACTCTCCCTGCACTGGCTGGTCGAGATAGATCCGCGCCGCGCCCCCAGACGACCAGTCCTCAGGGATCGAAAGCCCGAAGATGTAGGTCGCGCCGATGAGGATCAGCGCCAGAGTGACGACCCCACCGACGATCGCGAACACCTTGGCTCGCAGGTCGCTGCCTGCTCCGCTCCCCGAGGCACGACGAGCGTCCTGCGTGCCTTCGACGGCTCGGGCCATGTGGTTCTCCGCCCGCTGCGGTTCGGGCTGGTGCCACGCCGGGGCCGCCTGCGCCCGCTGCGGCTCGGGCTGGTGCCACGCCGGGGCCGCCTGCGCCCGCTGTGGCTCGGGCTGGTGCCACGCCGGGGCCGCCTGCGCCCGCTGCGGCTCGGGCTGGTGCCACGCCGGGGCCGCCTGGGCCCGCTGCGGTTCGGGCTGGTGCCACGCCGGGGCCGCCTGCGCCCGCTGTGGCTCGGGCTGGTGCCACGCCGGGGTCGCCTGGACTGCCGGTTGATGCCCTGGCGCCGCCAACGGCGTGCCGCAACGCGGGCAACGAGGTGATCCTGCCGGCGCCACGGCACCGCAGTACGCGCACTGGAGTCCGGGGATCTGGGCCATGGTCAGATCGCCGTCGTCGGTGCGCCACCTGGGGGCGGGGCACCCGCTGGTGGCGTGAATCGGATGCTCACGGTCCACGGCGCGCCGGACGGGTCCAGGTCGGACACGACGATCTCGCCGAACGCGGTCTGGAGATCGATCCTCGGGTCTCCGTCCGCGCCGGTCACGTTCGTGTCGTGCGCCTCGATCCCGCCCGGGCCGCTGCCCGCTGGAGCGACGGAGCACCTGTTGAAGCCGTACTGGCCTCGCGCGTCCTCGCGGCCGTAGATGACGGTGCCGCCGCACGTGACGATGATCCTGCAGTTCAGCCCACCGGTCGTGCTCGCGCTCTGGATCTGGACGATGCACTGGCTGCCCGTCGCCACCGGCGCATTGCCCGCGACAGCGGCCACGGTGCCGTTCCGCGTCTCCGGGGCGATAACACCGGGAACCGGAGGTGTCGGGGGCGCGAGCGGCGGAGTCCCGAGACCAGGCGCCGTGCCCGGGGGAAGGGTCATCGGCGTCGGCTCCATCGGAGCAGTGACGGTAAAGGTGTAGCTGCCCGTCGACCCCTGGCTGTACGGGCGGACGAGTGCGCGGTACCGCCCCGGCGCCAGCGTGGTCATGATCCTCGCGTTGAGGCCACCGCCCGAATCGTCGTCTTCCCACCGTGGCGACGACTCGTCTCCCGAATAGAGCTCGAGGTAGCTGTCGAAGTCGCCGACCACGGAGACCGTGACGAGCCCGTTCTGGGTCACCTGGAACTCGTACGTCCTCCTCGGCTCCGATGTGGTCAGGATGCCCGGCACCGGCTGGTTCGTGACGACCGCGATGGACGGACCGCTGCTCGTCGAACGCTCAGGCCCCGGTGAGACTTGCATCAGGAAGAAGGCCGTCACCGCCCCCATGAGCACCATGATCCCCGCCACGATGGCGACGATCACGACCGCCACGTTTCGACCCGCGTGGCTGGGTGCGACCCCCGGCCTCCCCCATGTCGGTCCCATGTGCGGCGCCGATCCGAACACGGGACCGGTAGGGTACTGCGGCTGTGTGCCGAACGACCCGTGCGGGAGCTGCGGGTTGCCGCCTCGAGGGCCGAACCCGGAGACGTCGGGCAGCGCGGTCGGCTGGACCCTCGCTCCCGGAACGCTGGACGGCCGGTCGTCGTCGGTCGGGACCGGGACGAAGCCGCCACAGTTCGGACAGGTCCTCACACCCGGATCGACCGTGCGCGAGCAGAACGGACATGTGCCCCGTCGTGTGTCGGTCATGATAGAGAGGGATTCTAGCAGCTCGACGTGCGTTGGGCTCGTCACAACTCGAACGAGGAGATACGATGCTGATCTACAACCTCTTCCCTCGGCTGGCCGGGACCATCGACCGCTGGGCCGAGCATTTCGACCGGATCGCGGGGATGGGCTTCGACTGGGTGTACCTCAATCCCGTGTTCTACCCCGGTTTCTCGGGCAGCATCTACGCGGTGAAGGACTTCGATCGGCTCGATCCGGTCCTGGTCCCCGCTGGCGCGGCGAGCGACGGGCTCGTGGAGCTCGCGCCGGTGCTGGCGCGAAGCCGGGACGTCGGGTTGAGGCCGATGATCGACCTCGTGATCAATCACACCGCCAGGGACAGCGACCTCGTGCGGGCCCACCCCGAGTGGTATTGCCGCGACGAGGACGGCGCGGTCCGGAGCCCGTCCGCGATCGATCCCGCCGACGCGCGCAAGGTGACGGTCTGGGGTGACCTCGCGGAGCTGGACTACGAAGGGACGGCGGACCAGGACGGGCTGTGGGGCCACGTATGGCACGTGGTCGAGTCGTGCCTCGCGGTCGGCTTCGAGGGATTCCGGTGCGACGCGGCATACAAGGTGCCCAGAGAGCTCTGGCGCTGGCTCATCGACCGGACGCGCGAACGAAAGCCCGAAGCGCGCTTCGTCGCCGAGACGCTCGGCTGCCGCCCCGCCGAGATGATGGCCCTCGAGGGCGCGGGTTTCGACCTCGTGATGAACAGCTCCAAGTACTGGGCCTTCGACGCGCCCTGGTGCCTCGATCAACACGAGGAGTGGCAGGTCGTGGCCCCGTCCGTGTCGTTCCCCGAGTCGCACGACACGCCGCGGCTGGCCTCGGAGACCGGAGGCCTGGAGGTCGTCCAGCGCCAGCGCTTCGCCCTGGCCGCGTTCTTCTCGGCCGGGGTCATGATCACGCAGGGGTTCGAGCACGGGTATATGAGGCGGATCGACGTGGTCCGGACCAGGTCGGATGCCGTCGAGCCGCCGATCTTCGACCTCGAGCGCTTCATCGCGGGCACGCTGGCGCTCAAGCGATCGAGCGATGCCCTGAGCAGCGAGGGGCGCCTCAGGGCGCTCACGCCGCTCGATCGGCCGACCCTGGTCCTCGAGAAGCGGGCGGGCGCTGACCGCGTGGCGCTCCTCGTCAACAAGGACTGGCGCCAACGGCAACGGATCGACTGGTCGGCGCCCCCGGACGGCTGGCCCGGGGACGGCTCCCGCCTGGTGCGCCCGTGTATCGACGACTTCGAGGGGACCGAGGTGGGCCGGACGGCGCAGGTCGAGCTCGGACCTGCGGAGATCGCCGTGATCAGGCCGGAATGAACCCCACGCTCCCACCTGAGCGTGAGCGCCCTGATCGTCGGCTTCGCCGACAGGCTGCAGGCTACAGACTACAGGCTTCAGTGCGAAAACCTGGCATGGCTCAGCCTCTGACTCTTCGCCTCGCGGGTGGTCC
>Ga0233425_10001929_pt1 | contig 43421 bp, 47 predicted proteins | sample Watercolumn_Towu_2_FD_181712 | JGI IMG/M metagenome (GOLD analysis project Ga0233425, IMG submission 181712) | Freshwater microbial communities from Lake Towuti, South Sulawesi, Indonesia - Watercolumn_Towuti2014_140_MG | ecosystem: Environmental > Aquatic > Freshwater > Lake | place...
AAAATAAACCAAGCGGCTGCTGCCAATAAGGCAATACAGAAAACTATTGGTACAAAATAAAATGAAACCTTGTCGGCTAGTAATTGAATAGGAGCTTTTGACCCCATAGCGTCTTCAACAATTTTTATAATTTGAGCTAGCATTGTATCTTTGCCAACTCTGGTAGCTTTAAATTTCAAAACACCAGTTTTATTTATTGTAGCTCCAATAACCTGGTCTCCTTTTTTCTTTTCAACCGGGATAGACTCACCAGTGATTGCTTTTTCGTCTACACCAGAATAGCCATCAACAACAATTCCGTCAACAGGAATTTTTTGTCCGGGTTTTACCAAAACTACATCCCCCTCTTTTACTTCTGAAATTGGCACATCAAGTTCTCGGCCGTCTTTTATAATGGTTGCGGTTTTTGGTTGCAAACCTATCAGTTTTTTAATGGCATCTGATGTTTTTCCCTTAGTAAGTGCCTCCAAATATTTTCCAAGAGTAATAAAAACCAAAATAAATGCAGCAGCTTCAAAATAAAATTCTTCCATAGAAATTTCTATCCCGGAATATAAAAGCACTGCATTTATCAAACTGTAAAAATAAGCCACTGCTGTGCCAACTAAAATAAGAGTGTCCATATTGGGGCCTAATTTTAAAAGTTTTTTGGCCCCAGACCTCCAAATATCAAAACAAATTCCGATGACAATAGTTGTCAAAATTGCTTGGATCAAAATGCCAGATTTTTCTAAAAAGACTGGTATGGGTAAATTAATCATTTTGCCCATGACCATATAAATTATAGGCAAACTAAAAACTAAAGACAGTAAAAATCTGTTTCTTAGTTTTTTTATTTCCTCTTCTTTCTCTGTTTTATGATGGTCATGCGCGTTGTCTGTGTGCATTTCGTCTGTTTCTTCTTCTGCGCCATACCCAGAGTCTTTTACTAGTTTTTTTATTTTATCTAGAGTAACTCTTTGTGGGTCAAAATCTAAATAAAGTTTTTCAGTGGCAAAATTAACATTGGCAGAGTTGATTCCCTCTTGTTTTTTTAACCCATACTCGATGACCGCTGCGCACGAAGCGCAGTCCATGCCTGTAATTTTTAAAACTTTTTTTTCTGTCATATTTTTTAATATACTTCTATTGTGCCAGAAACCATTCCCATCCAGCAGCTGAATTTATATTTGCCGACTTTCTGCGGAGTGAATTCTTTCGTGCTTGTTTGTCCTGGCGTCAGACGAATTTCCCCATCGAATAAACCCCTTGCGATAATTGCATTAGTGCACCCGCTTGTTCCAACATCAGTAACCTCCCAGACTACTGGTATGCCCACTCTCACTTTTAAATAATTAGGAGAGTATCCGCGAGAGGAAGCATTCATTTTCAAAATTTGCTTTCCATTTACAATAGGCGGTAAATTTTTCTGGTCGGTAGTTGCTGTTTGGACGTTGCCAAAGCTTAAACCAGTAAATCCTAAAACATTCATTTGATTAGATATGTTGAACAGAGCAAAAAATAAAACTAAAAATCCAGCAATCTTAGAAAAAGTTATTGACATGTTCGGTTTAGAATAAAATTTTACCGAAGATAAGCCAATAAATAAAAGCATTGGTACGGTTCCTAAAGCAAAAAATCCCATAATCAAAGCTCCTGTAAGCGCTTGGCCTGAAAGCAAGGCTAATCCTTGGGCTGTAATTGTAAAGCCACAAGGCAAAAAGAAAGTCGCAGCTCCCATTAATAATGGAGCGTATTTTGCCTGAAAATTATTTTCGTTGGCTATATTGCGAGTGATTGATTTTGGAGCCGCAATTTGAAATTTTCTAAAAGCTTTTACTCCCAACATTTGTAAGCCCAAAGCAATCATTAAAAATGAAATAACCACAATCAGCCAAGCTGTAAATGTTGGAGAAATTTGTAGTCGGCTACCAATTATTCCTAAAACCCCCCCTAAAACAAAGTAAGAAGCTACTCTGCCCAAATTAAACATTATATGTGGTTGGAGTTTTTTTGAAGTAGAAGAGTCTTCTGCATAAAGCTGATTCCATTGTTTTGACATTGATAAAACTATGCCACCAACTAATGCTGCGCAAGAAGAAACTCCGGCCAAAAGCCCAAACCCAAAAAATGCCAACAAAGATGAAGTAGAGTCAAGCGATAAAAAGTTTGCAACACCTGCATTATCTAAAAGCAAAAATCCAATAACTATCAAAATGGCAATATTAAAAGCTACTAAGGTTGGATTTGCTCCTTTTTTATCTTTTTGTTCTTTTTTTTCTTCTGACTTCTCTTCTGAATCGACAAAAATGTAATTTTCTTCTTTAAACATTTTGTTTAATCTATCGGGGTTTGGCCTATCGCCATCAAACTCTATGATCACCCGTCCACCCGAAGTAGAGGCATCAACAGATTTTATATTGGGCAACTCCAATAATTTTTTTTCAATTAAAATTTCGCACGAGGCGCAATGCATTCCCTGCACCTTATATATATGTTCTTTCATAAGATTACTTATTAAATAAATTTGTTACTTTTAAAATTTCGTCGGTCATTTTTTTCTTTTTCCTTTCATCTTTAGAAGCCATAGCCGTCTTGAAACAAGTTTGGACATGGTTTTCCATTAAAGACTCGTGGGCTGAGCGCAACAAACCAATGACAGCTAAATTTTGCTGCATTACATCAACACAATAATGACCATCTTCAACCATCTCAATTATTTTAGAGAGAAGGGAGTGGGCCTTCTTTAATCCTATTAAAGTTTTTTGTTTTTTGTTTTCCATAAAATTTGGGGTAGATACCTACCCCCCAGGTATAGCTTATCATGACTGAGGGGAGTATGTCAAGAGTTGTTTACCAAAGCAGTTTTTTTTGATAAACTAATCAAATCACTCCCCTCACAAAACTGGGCCTATAGTAAAATGGCATTACGCGGCATTCGCATTGCCGAGTTCCGGGTTCGACTCCCGGTGGGTCCACAAAATCGCCTATCAAAATAAATTAAGTAAAAATATGCTTCAAAAAATTACTCAAAAAGTATCATGGCCTGTGCTGGTAGTGGTAATAATTATGGTAGCTATATATTTTGTAGTAACTTCGAGTAAAAATGAAGCAGAAAACACCAAAACTGTTTTGGAAACTAACCAGCCTGAAAGCGGTCTTGTTGCTCATTTTAGTTTCGATCAGGAGAAGAATAATATCATAAAAGATTCTGTGAATGGGTTTGAAGGCGTAGTAAATGGTGCGGTTGTTTCTGATGGCAAGATTGGAAAATCATTGTATTTTGACGGTGTTGACGATTATGTGCAATTATCCTCAGAAACCCATAAAAAGATAAGTGGCCTAAAGAAGGGCACAATATCATTTTGGTTTAACTTTGAATCAATTCTTTATAAGCAGTCGATTATGCCAATGTTTTACATGGGAATGGATGAGGAAGGAGATGCAGACAATATTTTGATAATAGAAGTTGGGCACTTTAAACAAGGAGATTTGAGAACACAGGATCCTGACAATAAAAGGCTTTATTCAACTTTTATAAAAGATAATAGCCACCCATTCCTATGTCTTGACTCTGGAAAAAGTATGGATGAAAGCAAATGGACTCATTATGCGCTTGTAAGCGATGAAAACGGCACAAATGTGTATATCAACGGCCAAGGCATTGAAGCAAACTATAATTTCGGTAAATTAAACGATTCATACTTCCTAAACGATGTACCTAATACAGAAGTAATAATGCTTGGAAGGGGGAAAACATCATCAATGGCGACTACAGACTTCGTATATTTCAAAGGATATATAGACGACCTAAGAATATATGACCGGGCATTAACGCCTGAAGAGATAAAAAGCATGCAATAAGATTTTATGATATTAATTGATACACAATAATGCAGAAAAACATTGTTTATCCGGAAGTGAAGCTCCGAGATGTGCTCTCGGCTTTTTGGAGCGGGATAAAACCGCAAAAATGGGGATTATTTTTTTTGCTACTCTTTATTATTTTAGCAAACGTTACCTCTACGCTTGTTCCTGTTTTATACCAAAAGTTTTTTAATATTATCGCCGCACCAGGAAATAAAACAATTATCGCCGATAATCTTTTGGCGATAATAATTCAAATAGCCATACTCAACGGATTTATATGGGTTTTTTATAGATTAGCAACCTTTATAAATAGCTCCTTTCAGACAGGGGTAATAGCTAGACTAAAGCAGCAGGCATACGATTATTTGATGGAGCATTCTTATAATTTTTTTACAAATAATTTTACTGGCTCATTGGTGCAAAGAGTAAATCGTTTTGCCAGATCTTTTGAAACGCTTAGCGACAGATTGGTTTGGGATGTGACCCCGTTGTTCGTGCGCGCGACATCTGTAATTATTATTGTTTATTTTATTAATAGAACTATAGCGTTGGTGATTTTTGTTTGGCTAATAATATTTTTAGCCTTTAATGTTTTATTTTCGCGCTGGAAATTAAAATATGATATTGCCGTAGCCGAACAAGATTCAAGAACTACAGGATATTTGTCTGATACAATCACAAATCAAAATAATGTACAACTTTTTGGCGGGTATAAATATGAATCAAAGGGATACAAGACTGTTACCAATGAACAAGCCAGAACTACAAAATTTTCATGGAATTTAGATGCAGTAATGGAGGCCATACAATCTTTTTTGGCATTTGCTATCCAATTTATCCTTTTCTTTTATGCTATTAAATACTGGGAGTTGAACTTAATAACGGTTGGAGTTTTCGTGCTGTTAGAATTTTATTTAGTAAATTTAATAGATCAGCTTTGGGGCTTTACCAGAGTTATAAGAGTTGCTTATCAGTCTTATGCCGATGCAAAGGAAATGGTTGAAATAACAATGCTCCCCCACGAGATAATAGATGCCCCGGGCGCCAAAGAACTAGAAATTGGTGATGGGGAAATCAAATTTGAAAATCTTGAATTTTGTTTTAACGAAACAAGGAAAGTTTTAGAAATAAATGATTTAAAAATAAATCCCGGAGAGAAGGTGGCGCTTGTTGGGCCATCTGGGGCAGGAAAAACAACATTTGTAAGACTGCTATTAAGATTATATTCTGCTACGTCTGGAAAAATTTTAATTGATGGCAAAGATATTTCTAAAGTGACTCAAGAGAGCTTGAGAAAAAATATTTCTATGGTTCCGCAAGATCCCATACTATTTCATCGCACCTTGGCTCAAAATATAGCCTATGGCAAAAGAGATGCCACAAAGGCCGAAATTGACGAGGCGGCAAAATCAGCTCACTGCGACGGTTTTATTAATAATTTGCCCTACAAAATAGACACTTTTGTAGGAGAAAGAGGCATTAAATTATCTGGCGGAGAAAGACAAAGAATAGCTATAGCCAGGGCAATTTTAAAAAATGCGCCAATTTTAATTTTAGACGAGGCAACATCTTCGCTGGACTCCAGTTCAGAAATGCTTATACAGGACGCTTTGGCCAATTTAATGAAAGGCAAAACAACAATAGTAATTGCCCACCGTCTGTCTACTATTCAGAAAATGGATAGGATTATTGTTATTGATCAAGGAAAAATTTTAGAACAAGGTAGTCATTCTGAATTATTAGAAAAAGAAAACAGTTTGTATAAAAAACTTTGGGAGCTACAAGCCGGTGGATTTTTGAAAGAAGAAGATGATGACGAAGAAGAGGACGAGTCAGAAGAAGCTGATTTTTCTAATTATTAAAGTGATATAATAAAAACATGGAAGAAAACAAACCAAAAGTCGGCGTGGGAATAATGCTTTTGCAAGATGGTAAAGTGCTTTTGGGTAAAAGGCACGATGATGCCCAAAAGGCTAGTAGTGACTTGCACGGCGAGGGGACATGGACAATGCCCGGTGGAAAACTAGATTTCCACGAGACTGTTAAAAATGGTGCATGTAGAGAGGTTTTAGAAGAAATTGGTGTAAAAATTAATCCCGAAAGTTTAGAAGTAATTAGTGTTTCCGATGAAATTGTACCAGATAATCATTATGTGACAATTGGTTTTTTATGCAAAGATTTTGATGGAGACGCAAAAGTAATGGAGCCAGAGGAAATTACAGAATGGAAGTGGTATAATTTGGACAATCTGCCAGATAAAGTTTTTCCGCCGAGCTTAAAAATGATTAAAGCTTATTTAAACAATAAAATTAATTAGATAAAAATAATATGCAAGAACAAGAAAATGCAATATCAATAGATTGGAAAGCAATTTTTACTAAAGCTTTTCAGTTGGCAATTTTTATTTCTATTGCGGTTTTTGCTCCTTATTTTGGAAGCCAGCTAATTACCGGCACAATTGTTAATGCAATGCTTTTTATTGCAGCCAGCATAATGGGTTTAGAATACGCAGTTATGTTGTGCTTTATTCCAAGTTTAATTTCTGTTTCTGTTGGATTGTTGCCCATGATTCTTTTACCAATGATTCCCTTTATAATAGGGGGAAATATTTTAATGGTTTATGTCTACTCAAAATTTGAAAGAAAAAGTTTTTGGGTGGGAGCTGTACCCGGAGCACTTGTGAAGTTTATTTTTATTTGGGCGGCTGGAATGATTTTGGCAAATTTTGTTTTACAAGGCGTTGCTAAAAACATAATGTTAATGATCAGCTGGCCACAGTTTGCGACCGCTATTGCGGGAGCTACCCTGGCTTTTATATTTTTAAAAATCGTAAGGAAAAAACATGGAACAAGAAATTAAAAGAAATATTCCAAGAGATCTATTTTTACACCTCTTGGCAATAGTCACATTATATTGGTCGTGCGTGAGCTTTGTCACGCTTTTGTGGCAGTATATAAATAATTTTTTTCCAGACGCCCTGAATCCTTACCAAAATTTTCATTCTTTAGATTTAATCAGAGGTATGGTTTCTTGTTTGATAATTGTGTTCCCTGTTTTTATTTTAGTTTCCTGGTATCTGAATAAAATTTATGCCAGAGAAGCCGTGGTTAGGGAGTCTAAAGTAAGAAAATGGTTAATCTATTTAACGCTTTTTATTGCTTCTCTAATAATTATCGGCGATTTAGTTAGTATTATAAACACTCTTTTAGGGGGAGAAATAACCATAAGATTTATTTTGAAAGCCTTGTCGGTTTTGTTGGTGGCAGCAGCTGTTTTTGGGTATTATCTAGATGATGTCAGAAAAGAAACGCCAACAAAATTATCTAAGTCATTTGGCTGGGGTTCTGGTATTTTAGTTTTGGTAGTAATTATTAGCGCGTTCTTTATTATTGGAACACCTAATACCGCTAGACTAACAACATTTGACCAACAAAAAGTAAGCGACATGACAGGAATACAGTGGGAAATTGTAAAATATTGGCAAAGTAAAGAAAAACTCCCCGCGACATTGACTGACCTAAATAATAAGATAGCAGATTATACTGTGCCGAATGATCCGCAGACAAACCAATCCTATGAATATAATATAAAAAATGAGGCAAATTTATCTTTTGAGCTTTGCGCAAATTTTAATAGGCCATCGCAAACAAGCCCAAATATTTTAGATAAACCGTTTTCAGTTGCAGGAATTCCTAATGCAATTTCACAAAATTGGGATCACGAAGCCGGTCGTGTTTGTTTTGAAAGAACAATAGACAAGCAGCTCTATCCCCCATTTAGTAAAACAAAATAAAATTTAATGGAGTTTGGCGTCATTGAGGTTTCGGATAAAAATTATCCCAAGGCTTTAAAAGAAGCGCTGAAAAATTTAATTTCAAGTTTGGGGCCTAAAAGGCTGTTTTATAAAGGGGACATAGATTTACTTTTAGATGAAAAAAACTGCTTGGCAGTTGTTGGCTCTCGCCATTTAACGCGATACGGCAGGCAGTCTACAGAACAAATTATTACAGAGTGTGCGGCGGCTGGCATTACAATTGTTTCTGGCTTCATGTATGGAGGTGATGAAGCTGCTCATTCTGCTTGTGTAAAAGCTGGTGGAAAAACAATTGCCGTAATGCCATGTGGCATAAATTTAGTACATCCCCCTCAGCAAAAAGATCTCTACCAGAAAATTTTAGACACGGGAGGCTTGATAATTTCAGAATACGAAAGCAATTTGCAACCACAAACTTGGATGTATGTGCAAAGAGACAGGATTGTAGCGGGGCTTTCAAAGGCTGTTTTGGTTACAGAAGCAGCGCTAAATTCTGGTTCGCTTATTACTGCCAGTTACGCCAAAAAATATGGCAGGAAAATTTTTGCTTTGCCAGGACAAATTACCAGTGAGGTTTCAAAAGGAACTTTAAAACTTATAAAAGAAGGGGCAGAGCCAGTGGCCGAGGCAAATGACATTTTGAGTTTCTATAAAGTTTTACTTGCCCAGCGAAGCGCAAAGCGCGAAGTTGGGGTTAATCAAAAAACATCCATAACTTTAGAGCAGAAGATTCTAGACTATTTAAAAAGAGAGCCAATGAATGCAGATGATTTGTCGCGCACTTTGGCAGTGCCTGTTGCTCAACTAGGCACTACTTTATCCTTAATGCAGTTAAAAGGTATAATTATTAATGAATCTGGAAAATTTTATGTTAGTTAAGGTGCAGAGTGTTGCAAACTTGGGTTTGCAGACAATAAAGGTAGATATAGAAATAAATTTGGCAAACAAGGGCCTACCAGCTTTTGATATTGTGGGTTTAGCCGACAAAGCAGTGGCAGAAAGCAAAGAAAGAGTAAGGACTGCCATGGCAACAAGCGGCATTGAGTTTCCTGCCAAAAAAATTACAGTAAATATGGCGCCAGCGGATGTGCCAAAAGAAGGCTCTATGTACGACCTGCCTATTGCCATTGGCATTTTAAGCAGCGTGTTGGAGTTTGCAATACCAGAAAAGAGTTTGTTTTTGGGAGAATTATCTTTTGACGGATCTTTGCGCCATACAAAGGGCGCCTTTTTAATGGCGCTTTTTGCAAAAGAATTTGGCTTTGAAAATTTGTATGTGCCCAAGGATTCTGCAAATGAGGCTGCAGCCATAAAAGGCATAAAAGTTTTTCCTGTAGAAAATCTTGTTAAGCTTTGCAAGCATTTGGCGCGGCAAGAAAAAATAGAACATGTTTTTTATAAGCACGTAGTCCAAGAAAAATCCCAAACAGTAGAGTTTGATATGAAAGAAGTTTTGGGCCAAGAGCAGGCTAAAAGAGCCATGGAAATTGCGGCTGCCGGCGGACACAATATAATTATGGTGGGCTCCCCTGGTTCTGGTAAAACTATGTTGGCTCGCGCTTTGCCTGGCATTTTGCCGCCCTTAAATGAAACAGAAAGTTTGGAAGTTACAAAAATATTTTCGGCTGCAGGCAACATTCCGCCCGGCGGAAGCTTGATAACCCGCAGGCAGTTTCGCGCTCCGCACCACACAGCTTCTTTGGCAGGCCTTGTGGGTGGAGGCTCCAAGCCACAGCCAGGGGAAATAAGTTTGGCCCACAGAGGAGTTTTGTTTTTAGACGAGTTTAATGAGTTTCCGCGCAGTATTATGGAAGCCATGCGCCAGCCCCTAGAAGACGGCTATTTGACTATTTCACGCTCCAAACAACGCATTCAGTATCCAGCAGACTTTATGCTGGTAGCCAGCGCCAACCCCTGCCCCTGTGGATATGCCATGCACCCTAAAAAACCCTGCACCTGTGGCCCAAACCAAATTGCCAAATATCAAAAGAGAATTTCTGGCCCAATTTTAGACAGAATAGATTTGCATATTGCAATAATGCCAGTAGATACGGCCGCATTTGCAGATAATCAAAAAAATTCAGAATTTTTGGAGTCATCAGAAAAAGTAAGGCAAAGGGTTATGCAGGCCCGCCAGAGGCAAGAAGCCAGGTTTTTATCAGAAGATATTTGTTCAAACAGCCAAATGAAAAATACGCACATTAAAAAGTATTGCAAATTGTCTCTAGAAGTAGAAGCCATTTTGCGCCAAGCAGCAGCCAAGTTTAATTTGTCTGCCCGAAGCTATATGAAAATGATAAAGGTCTCGCGCACCATTGCCGACTTGGACAACAGTGATGAAATCCAAGTCCCCCACATGGCCGAAGCCTTGCAATACAGCCCGCGCACATATGAAAGCGCATAATATTCAAGTTAACATAATATAAAAAATGATTTTTTCTCATTGGCTAGTTATCTTAAGCATATTTGTAAGTTTGTATGGTTCTTTTGCTTACATAAAAAATACTCTCGCGGGAAAAACCAAACCAAATAGGGTAAGTTATTTTATGTGGGCATCTGCACCGCTTATTGCCACTGGGGCTGCTCTGTATTCGCATGCAGATATTTGGGCCACAACCAGAACTTTTTTGGCGGGGTTTATGCCACTAATTATTTTTGTTTGTTCATTTATTAACAAACAAAGCTATTGGAAAATAACAAAGTTTGATTTAATGTGCGGCCTATGCTCCTTGCTCGCTTTAATTGCTTGGTTTCTTGCCAATTCCCCCGTAACAGCAATTCTCTTAGCCGCCCTAGGTGATGGTTTGGCGGCAATCCCAACTATCATAAAAGGATGGAAATATCCGGAAACTGAAACGGGTTTGTCTTATTTAATGGGGTTAATAGCTGTTATTTTAGTTTTGCCATCAATTTCTGTGTGGAATGTTCAAAACTGTGCATTTCAGATTTATCTTCTCGTTATAAACACCTTTCTTGTTTTTGCCATCTATCGTAAAAAAATATTTAAGTTAACATTATGTTAACATAGATTTATGTTTAATGATGTACAAATTATTGCTGAAATAAAGACTAAATCTCCATTTGGCTATAAGTCAAAAAAAACATGGGACGAATTATTTGAAATAGCAAACAAATCAGGTGATATAATTTCTGTTCATACAGACCCGAGATGGGGAGGTTCATTAAATTTGATAAAAAAAGCCAAAATATTAACAATAAAACCCATTCTTGCGAAAGGGTTTCATAAAACAGACGAAGAAGTTCGCCAAGCGATTGAATCTGGCGCAGATTACGTGCTCACGGTTGGCAGAATTCCGGAAATTTATAAGGATAAATGCCTAATTGAGCCGTTGAATCTACAGGAGTTAAAAAATATCCCAGAAAGCTTGAAAGTTGTTTGGAATAGCAGAGACTTATCAAATGGAAAGTCCAAAAAAGAGACATTTGAGCAAGCCAGAAAAATTTTTAAAGGTTGGCTGTGTCAGGCAAGTTATGTTAAAACCGTTTCAGATATAAAATCCGGAGCAAATGCTGTATTGGTGGGAACGCATCTAACTGATTTCATTGAATCAATAAAAAAAGATAATTTTAATCAGTTAACATAAATTGCATGGCGGAGCATAATTATGTGGGACAAGTTGGAGAAAAGTTGGCCAGGGAATATTTGCAAAAGAATGGGTATAAAATTTTAGAGCATAATTACAAGACAAGATATGCTGAAATTGATTTAGTGGGAGAAAAAAACAAGACATTGGTTTTTGTAGAAGTAAGAACAAAAGTGGGCGAAAATTTTGGCAGCCCAGAAGACACAATAAACAAAAGTAAACTAAAAAAAGTTTTGTGGAACGCAAAAAGTTATGCAGGCTTTAAAAACTGGCAGGGCCCACAAAGAATAGACGCAATTTGTATCGTTTTGAAGTCAGATTTTTCTGTGGTACGCCTTGATCACTATAAAAATATTATAAGTTAATATATAATCAATTTAAGAATTAATATAATTAAAATTTTTTAATATGGAGCTAAAAAAATCATTGATTATAATTTCATCATGTTTTGGCGCGCTTGTCGTGTTAATTTTGCTGGGCTTCAGCGTCTATAATTTATTTAACACCCTGGCTCCGTCTTGGGGATTGTCGGGATATGGCGGAAGTTGCGGAGGAGGATATTTTAGCGATGAACCAAATTTTAGCGGAACATGTTCAAAATTTAGCAATAGCTACGAATTACTGATTAATATGAATAATGGGAGCAAGGAAATAAAAAATGTTAAATGTCAGCTTGTTTCGAAAGGCGGTATGAACGCGGATAAAGATGAAGTTTTGTTGCCATATATTGCCCCTAATTCGTCTGATATTTGTGATTTTACGTTAACCGGACAACCAGAAAAATCAACGATAGTAAGGGTTACCTATTCTAAAAACAATTTCTGGGGTTCAAAGAATTATTCTACAATAGTCGACATTTATCCTGATTGTTCTATGGCGACAGAACCAACTTCGCCTCCTATGGAATAAAGAGATTTTGAACTTGACAAGTAGTTTTTACTGGCATAGAATTTACTTGGTACCTCGCCAATAGAAAGGAGGCCGGCCATGGCAACTGTCCGCGAGTTTGTAGACGCCATTTTGAATACGAGCGTTGCGGGTGCAAAAGACTGGATTCAAGGGTCTATAGATTCTGTGCCGATAGGGTGTTGGGAGTCGTTTCTCGCCCAGGCCATCACCCACTACTCGGCAAGGATTATTCTAGAGAGGATCTCTCACTACTGCAACCTCAAGCATAACCCTTCCAAGGATTTTATGGAAAGGTGGGCAGCATTCAAGGAAGAATTTTGGCAAAAAGCTGCCACTTGCGGAGTTCCGCTGGCGTCTTCGCCACATGATGGCGATTGACATCTTTTTTAGTTTTTGCTAAACTAAGCTAAACAAGAAAGAATTAATTTGTCCGGCTGAAAGGCGGGACTTATTTTTTACAAGTAACCAAATTTTATGGACATAAAATCATTTAAGGGAGCTTTGGCTCAAATTGCCGAAGAAAGAGGCATTTCGCCTGAAAAAGTTATAGAAACTATTGAGGCAGCCATTGCTACTGCTTACAAAAAAGACTACGGCCAAAAAGGACAGAAAATTAAGGCCAAATTTAACCCGGTGTCGGGTGATGTTAAGTTTTGGCAAGTAAAGCTAGTGGTAGATAACTCCATGCTTTATACAGAGACAGAAGTAGAAGAAATGAAGGCCAGAAAAGAAGTTTTACAAGATGAAGCCAGGCCAGGCGAGGAAGCACCCAAAAAATATGTTTTCAATCCAGAAAAACATATTATGATAGAGGATGCTAAAAAAGACTATCCTAAAATAAAAGTTGGCGAGGAAATTGAAATGCCTTTAGTTTCCAAACAAGACTATGGCCGCATTGCCGCTCAAACCGCAAAACAAGTTATTTTGCAGAAAATAAGAGAGGCGGAGAAAGAAACAATCTCTACAGAATATAGATCTAAAGAGGGTGAAATTGTTTCTGGCATTGTGCAAAGAGTTGAGGGCCACACGGTTTTTGTGGATATTGGCAAGACTTTGGGCATATTAAATAGAGAAGAGCAAATTCCAGGGGAATTTTATAGGTCAGGACAAAGATTAAAACTTTATATTTTGAAAGTTGAAGACAGCCCCAAGGGTTCTGTTGTTATGCTATCTCGCGCCTATCCAAAACTTATTTCAAAATTGTTTGAATTAGAGGTGCCAGAAATTGCAGCCGGAACAGTTGTTATAAAGTCTATTGCTAGAGAGCCTGGTTTCCGCACAAAAATTGCAGTTACTACCAATGAGGAACAAATCGACCCTATTGGCGCATGTGTTGGCCAACGTGGCACCAGAATTATGGCGGTAATTAATGAATTGGGTGGAGAAAAAATTGATGTAATACAATGGGAAGAAAAACCAGAGAAGTTTATTGCTAATGCCTTGGCTCCTGCGAAAATTGTTGAAGTGAAAGCAGAAGACAAGAATACTGCTGCTGTTTTTGTGCCAGAAGATCAATTGAGTCTTGCTATCGGCAAAGATGGTAGAAATGTAAGACTGGCTGCCAACTTGACTGGATGGAAAATAGATATTAAAACAACAGATAAACCGCTAGAAGAGGAAAAAGAGGATGGCGAAGAAGGTGAAGAGAAGCCAAAAAAGAAAACTAAAAAAACTAAAGAATAAAAATAGTTAAAAAATAAATTTATGGCAGAAGAAGCTAAAAAAAATAAATACACTTATCATCTGCTCAATATCGAAGATAAGTGTTTGGTTTTAAGAATTGATTTTAATGTCAGTTTTGCCAAAGCCTGCGAGATTATAGCCATGTTTGGCTCGGAAAGAAAAACTTTTGCCGAAAAATTAGTCAAAGACCTTAATAAAGGCGCTATTACAGAATAATATTATTAATAATAAAATTAAAAAATATGGATATTATATATTATCCGATAATCGTTTCGTTAGTCGCCATAGTTTTCGTATTATTTTTAGTTGCGCAAATTAGAAAAATTCAACCAGCCGGCGGCAAGGCAATTGCTATTACAGCTGCAGTGCAAGAAGGCGCAATGAGTTATTTAAAGAGACAATATAAAACAATTTCCCTGGTTGGAGTTGTTCTGTTTTTAATTTTGTTGTTGGCTCCGGGTTTTGGCTGGAAAATTGCAGTAGGATTTTTATTGGGCGCTTTATTATCTGGAGTGTCAGGATTTATTGGCATGATTGTTTCTACTCAAGCTAATACAAGGGTTGCCGAAGCTGCCAAGAGAGGTTTGGCAAAAGCTTTAGATATTTCTTTTAAAGGGGGATTAATTACAGGATTGATGGTAGTTTCTTTGGGGCTATTGGCTGTTTCTGGTTATTATATGTTAACCAAAGGAGACATGCAGGCCTTGATTGGTTTGGGATTTGGAGCCAGCTTAATTTCTGTTTTCGCTAGGGTCGGAGGCGGTATTTACACAAAGGCTGCCGACGTTGGGGCTGACCTCGTGGGAAAAGTTGAAAAAGGAATTCCAGAAGACGACCCTAGAAATCCAGCAGTTATTGCCGACCAAGTTGGAGACAACGTTGGAGACTGCGCTGGCATGGCAGCTGACATTTTTGAAACATATGCCGTCACCACGGTCGCTACAATGATTTTAGGAGGATTACTTTATCCAAGTTCGCCACAGTTTGTTTTATTGCCATTAGTTTTGGGCTCTGTTGCAATTTTAGCTTCCATTGTTGGTAGTTTTTTAGTAAGACTTGGCAAAAAACAAGCAATTATGGGAGCAATGTATAAAGGAATTGCCGCCACAGTTATTTTATCGGCAATTGCTTTTTACCCCATAATTACAAGGCTCATGGCAGACCAGACACTTTCTACTTTAAATTTGTATTTAGCAAGTTTGGTGGGTTTGGTTATTACAGTTGGAATGTTTGTTATTACAGAATATTACACTTCAAAAAAATATGGGCCAGTGCAGTCGATTGCCAAGGCCTCTGAAACCGGCCATGCCACAAATATTATTCGCGGTATTGGCTTGGGTATGCAGTCTACCGCGTTGCCAGTTTTATTAATTGCCATAGGTACTATTGTCAGCTTTCAACTTGCGGGGCTATATGGAGTTGCTTTGGCGGTTATGACAATGTTATCTGTTTCTGGAATTGTAGTGGGCGTTGATGCTTACGGTCCAATTACCGACAATGCTGGAGGAATTGCTGAAATGTCTGAAATGCCAGAAGACGTTAGAAAAATTACAGACGCATTAGACGCAGTGGGAAACACTACAAAAGCAGTTACAAAAGGTTATGCCATAGCTTCGGCTGGGTTAGCGGCATTGGTTTTATTTTCAGCATATTCAGAACAAGTAGGAGTTAGCGCTAACGCGGGTTTTATTTTATCAGACCCAAAAGTTGTGGCAGGCTTGTTGATTGGTGGACTTCTCCCCTATTTATTTGCTTCTTATTTGATGGGGGCCGTTGGAAAAACTGCTGGAAAGGTTGTTGAAGAAGTTAGAAGACAATTCAAAAGCATTTCAGGTTTAATGGAAGGCACTGCTAAACCAGAATATGGAAAATGCGTTGATATAGTCACAGCAGCAGCTATTAAAGAAATGTTGTTACCAGCTTTAATTCCAGTAGTTGCTCCAATTATTGTGGGTGTTGTTTTTGGAACACAGGCTTTGGGCGGATTATTAATTGGCAGCATTGTGACAGGTTTGTTTGTGGGTATTTCCATGACAACTGGAGGAGCTGCTTGGGATAACGCAAAGAAATATATTGAAGCAGGTAATCATGGTGGCAAAGGAAGTGATGCTCACAAAGCAGCAGTTACCGGCGACACAGTTGGCGATCCATATAAAGACACGGCAGGGCCAGCAATCAACCCAATGATCAAAGTGTTAAATATCGTCGCGTTATTAATTGTCGCATTCCTAGTATAATCACTTCGGCCCGGGCTCACGCCCGGGCCGCTTAGTTTCAAAATTAAAAATAAATTTATGAATAAAAAATTTCTAGGGACTTTATTAATAGTAATAATTGTAGCTGTAGGAATTTTAGTTTATGTGGGCGTAGGCTTTGCATATGCAAATAGGTATCTTTGGTTTCCAATGAGTGAAGAGCAATTACGGCAAAAAGTTAGCGATTTTTATTTTCCGGAAATAAGCTATGAACAATGCCAACTTAATAATTTTAGAAATTTTGCCTCTTTGGAAAATTGTAAAGATGGTATTAAATGTATTTCAGACGAGTTGGGCAAGATAATTCCAAAATCAGACTTAAGAAGATTAATATATAATATGAAAGAAGGAAAAATGGGAGAATCTGCAGTTATTACCTATTTTGAAGCACACCGCGACATTTCCCAAGAATACGCAAAAAATGGGGAAGCTGCTTGCGCAACTTGGCTTAAAAAATAATTTATAAGTCAGGTTATCATATGATAACCTGAAGAATATGGAATTATTAAAAATTATAAAAGAAAAAGAGGCGCATCCAGAACTGAGGGACCAGCCAGATGCTGAATTAAAAGTTAGGAAGGCTGTGAGAGCTGTTATTTTTAATAATGAAAACAAAGTGGCCTTACTACATGTTTCAAAACATAATTATTATAAGCTTCCAGGTGGAGGAATTGAAGAAACCGAATCTCCTGAGAAAGCTTTGAGAAGAGAATGTCAGGAAGAAGCAGGTTGCGATGTTTCAATAGGTGGTGAAATTGGAGAGGTTATAGAATATCGCAATAAGTGGGATACCAGGCAAGAGTCGCAATGTTATTTCGCAAAAGTAATGGGGGAATTGGGCAATCAAAATTTGCAGGGATATGAAGTGGATTCTGGTTTTTTGCCGGTTTGGGCAGATATTGATGAGGCGATAGAACTGGTCTCAAAAAGCGCGCCCGTCACATATGATGGCCCATTTATAGTTATCCGCGATGCATTATTTTTAAAAAAGGCAAAAGAAATAATCAAAAAATAAATTTATGAAGAAAATAGTTTTAATTATAGGACTAATAATAGCTATTATTTTTATAATATTTATTATGCAAAGCAAAAGCGCTTTGTCTCCTGGGAGCAATTCTAAAAATAATGGCATAGCGACAATCTCTGAAAAAGTTTTAAATTTGAGCAATAACGGGTTAACAAGTATTCCTATGGATGTTTTTAGTCAAACAAATTTAGAGGAGCTTAATGTTTCCCATAATAATTTAACTGGGGCAATTCAATCGCAAATTGGGCAGTTAAAAAATTTAAAAATTTTAAATGCTAGTTATAACAAAATGACAGGGGTGCCAGCTGAAATAGGCCAATTGCAAAATTTAGAGTCTTTAGATTTGTCTTATAATCAACTTACGGGTCTTCCTCAAGAACTGGGTAATCTGCAAAAATTAAAAATTTTAAATTTAACTGGAAATAATTATTCTCAGCAAGATTTGGATTATATACGTAGCAAACTTCCGACTAATACAATTATTATTTTAAAATAAAACATGGTAAAAGATAGGCATAGAGAAGTTCCGGCATCCTATGTTGTCTTGATTAAAGACGGCAGGGTTTTGCTTTTACGTAGATTTAACACCGGTTACATGGACGGAAATTATAGCTTGCCGGCCGGGCACGTGGATAAGGGTGAAACTTTTATGCAGTGCGCTGTTAGAGAGGCAAAAGAGGAAATTGGAGTTGAATTGGACCCAAAAAATTTAAAGATTGCCCACATAATGCACAGGTTTTCAGGCGAGGAATGGGGCGATTTGGGGTACAGGATAGACGTGTTTTTTGCGATAGAAAAATGGAATGGAGAAATCAAAAATATGGAACCGGAAAAGTGCGACGATTTGTCGTGGCATGATTTAAATAGTTTGCCAGAAAACACAATCCCCTACATCAAGCACGCTTTAGAAAGCATAAACAAAAAAATATTTTACAGCGAATTTGGATGGAATTAAAAAAATATAATTAAATAAAGATATATGGAAGAAATTATAAAAGAAGAAGTTATTATAAGAGAAAGGTGTTGTGATAAGAAAAACAAGTGCGGTTGTGGCGCATGCGGCGGAGGTATTTATGGCCTGGCATTTGTGGGCGCGCTTATTTACTATATCCAGCACGCAACTAGTTTTTGGGTGGGGGTTTTAGGAGTTTTAAAAGCAATGGTATGGCCAGCGATTTTGATTTATAAATTATTAGAATTTTTGATAAAATAGAAATATGAAAACACTGTACAGAAGCAAAAAGAACAAAATTTTGGCTGGGATAATTGGGGGCCTGGGGGAATATTTCGAAATTGACCCAAGCTTGTTTCGGCTTGTTTGGCTGTTGATTGTGGTTTTTACAGGATTTTTTCCAGGGCTTGTAGTCTATATTTTTGCTACTTTTGTAATACCCAAGGAACCCTAATTGACAGAGATTTTAGTAGAGGTAAAATAAAATAACAAGAGAAAATGGCGCACGGGGATTAGCGCCATTTTTTCATATATGCGCCATCCCCTGCTTGATAAACAAGAAAAAAAATGGTAAAGTAAGCAATTATTATTTGTAAATTTTAATAAATAAAATGAAAGTAGAGCAAAAAAAGTTACCAAAAAGCCAAGTAGAATTAACTTTTGAATTGACTGCAGAGGAGTTTGCAGAACACTTTGAGCATGCCTTAGAGCATTTGAAGCATCATGTAGAAGTTGAGGGTTTTAGACCCGGTCATGCGCCTGCAAAAATGGTTGAAGAAAAAATAAAGCCAGAAGCGTTGTTAATGGAAGCTGGAGAGCACGCAGTCCAGCATGTTTACTCTGATTATATTAGAGAAAATAATTTAGAACCAGTTGGCCACCCTGAAGTACAAATTAAAAAAATTGCCAAAGGCAGCGAATTTATTTTTACTGCCAGGGTGGCAATTTTACCAGAAGTTGAGTTGCCAGATTATAAAACAATTGCCAAGTCGGTAAAGGGCAAAAGTATTGAAGTTACAGAACAGGAAGTTCAAGACGCTTTGAATTATTTACAAAAAAGTCGAGCAAAAATGTCGCTTAAAAATGAAGCAGCCGAGTTGAAGGATTTTGTAGAAATTGAATATTCCTGCAAAGAAATTGAAAACGGAAAACAAGTTAAAGATCAGTTTATTTTAGGCGAAGGTGCCTTGATAAAAGGCTTTGAAGACAATTTAGTAGGCATGAAAGCAGGTGAAGAAAAAGTTTTTTCAGTAAAGTTTCCAGACAAGTCCCCTCTTTCTGGCAAAGATGGCGAGTTTAAGGTAAAAATAGTTTCTGTGCAAAAAATGGAGTTGCCAGAAATTAATGATGAATTTGCTAAACAGCTTGGCGCTTTTGACACCTTGGTGGCTTTAAAAACTAATATGAAAGAAGGTATGACCCAAGAAAAAACAGAAGAAGAAAAGCAGAGGCGTAGAGCAGAATTTTTGGATAGGATTGCCGAAAAAACTAAAGTTGAAATACCAGAGGCTATGGTAGACTACGAAAAAGATAGATTATTAGAAGACCTAAAAAATAAAGTGACTATGAATATGAAGCTTACTTTTGAGCAGTATTTGGCAGCTGTCAAAAAAACAGAACAAGAAATTAAAGAGACTTTCCAGAAAGAGGCAGAAAAAAGACTGCGAGGTTTTTTAGTTTTGAGGCAGTTGGGCGATGAAGAAAAGATAGAAGTTTCTGATAAAGATGTTGAAGAAGAGGTATCAAAATCAATAAAAAATTATTCTAAAGAGCAAATTTCTAAAATTGACATTAATCAATTTAAAGAGTATACTAAAGGTGTAATTTATAATGAAAAAGTCTTCCAAAGATTGGAATCTTTTACAGAATAGATTGCGTAATAGTTTTATTAATTTAATAACGTGCCAATAGTACCAACTATTGTTGAAAGAAATCAGCGCGGTGAACGCGCATACGACATATTTTCAAGGCTTTTAGAAGAGCGCATAATTTTTCTTGCGGGGCCTGTCACAGATATGAATGCAAATTTGGTAATTGCCCAAATGCTTTATTTAGCATCTAAGGACCAAAAGAGAGACATAAAACTCTATATAAACAGCCCAGGAGGTTCAGTAACTGCTGGTTTGGCGATTTATGATACGATGCAGTACCTGAAATGCCCTATTTCTACCATTTGCATTGGATTAACAGCGTCTATGGCAGCAGTAATTTTAGCAGCCGGTAGCAAAGGAAAAAGATTTGCTTTGCCGAATGCGGAAATTTTACTGCACCAGGTAGCTGGTGGAGCTCAGGGTCAAGCAGCAGATATTGAGATTACGGCTAAACAGATTGTTAAAATGAAGGAAAAGCTGAACAAAATTTTGTCCAGCCATACGGGTCAACCGTTAAATAAAATTACTGTTGATACTGATAGGGATTTTTACCTGACAGCCGAGGAAGCAAAGAAATACGGATTAATTGACGAGGTAATCGGCAATAAATAATTTCTCCTAAAAATAGAAAATACGTTGTGTGCACGCTCACTGCCAAGTGAGCTTGTTTAATTAAAATTAAAAAATAAAAATATGGATAATGCATTATTAAGTTTGATTGTTTTATTGGTTGCTGCGTTTCTGGGAGGGGTCGTGGGTTATTATATTCGCCAATCAATAGCAAAAAAGAGAGCAGGAACATTAGAGGCTAAGCTGCAAAAAAGAGTTGTTGATGTCAAAGAGGAAACAACTCAAATGGTAAAAAATGCAGAGAAAAAAGCTTCAGACATTGTTGACCGAGCTCAAAAAGAAATCGATGAAAGAAGAAGAGAATTTTTAAAGGCCCAACAACTCTTGCTGTCTCGTGAAAGCTTGTTAGATACAAGAATTGCCTCTTTTGAGCAAAAGGAAAAAGATATTCAAGAAAAAGGAGAGAAGTTAAAAATTATTAAGGAAGATTTAGAGGCTTTAAGACAAGAAGCAGAGGGTAAATTAGAAAAAGTTGCTCATTTGTCTAGAGACGAAGCCAAAAAAGAATTATTAGCGCTAGTAGAAATTGATTCTGAAAAAGACATCTTGGAAAGAATGAGAAAATTAGAAGAGCAGGGCCAAGAAAAATTGCAAAACAGAGCCAAAGAAATTGTTTCTATGGCAATACAAAAATGCGCCGTTTCTCAAGCCCAAGAATTAACTACCACTACAGTGATTTTAGCCAACGAAGAGTTAAAAGGCAGAATTATTGGTAAGGAAGGCAGAAATATTAGGACTTTTGAAAAACTAACCGGTGTCGAGTTAATTGTTGACGAAACCCCAGAGTCTGTGGTTATTTCTGGTTTTAATCCGATTAGGAGGCAAATAGCTAAAGTGGCTCTAGATAAATTAATCCAAGACGGCAGAATACAGCCAGCTAAAATTGAAGAAAAAGTTGAAGAAGCAAAACAAGAAATTGCTCAAAAAATTAAAGAAGCAGGAGATAAGGCAGCTTTTGACACGGGCGTTATAGGAATAAATGATAAGCTTTTGCAGGTTTTAGGAAGATTATATTACAGAACATCTTACGGCCAGAACGTTTTGTTGCATTCTATGGAGGTGGCCTTGATTGCTGAGACATTAGCCTATGAACTGAAGGTGAATTCTCAAGTTGCTAAAAGAGCTGGTCTTTTGCACGATATAGGAAAAGCTATTGACCAACAAGTTCAGGGTTCTCATATTGAGATTGGCATTAAGTTATTAGAAAAATTTGGCGAGTCTGAGGCAGTTATCAAGGCAATGAGAGCTCACCATGATGATTATGCTGCAGAAAGCGTTGAGGCAGTTATTGTAAAAGTTGCCGATGCCATCTCTTCTTCTAGGCCAGGAGCCAGAAAAGACACCCTGGAGAATTATTTGCAGAGATTGAAAGAATTAGAAGATATTGCTAATAAATTTGATGGAATTGAAAAAACTTATGCCATTCAGGCAGGCAGAGAAATCCGCGTGTTTGTAAAATCAGATAAAGTAGACGATTTGCAGGCAGCCAAAATAGCAAAACAAATTGCTGAAAAAATTGAAGAAGAATTAAAATATCCTGGCGAGATTAAAGTGACAGTTATGCGCGAAACCCGTGTTATCGAATACGCTAGATAAAAGAACAAAAAACCGCCCTTTCGGCGGTTTTTTGTTAAGTCAACGACTCTATAATTTTTTTTATAATATCAACTTCATGTCTTGTTATCTTTTTTGGAATGATAATGGTTGTGCAACCAGACTCTAGGCAAAGTTCTATTTTGTGCGCGTTTTCCACAGGAGAATAGATAGAATTTGATAAGTTTATTTTTTCTTTATCTTTTTTATCTTTATCAATTAACAGGGGTGTGGATTTCCTAGTTTTGGCCTGCCAATTTTTTATCTTTGCCGGGTCTGCTCCGTACTTTTTATAATCATTTATAACCTTTAGCAGCCTCGCTTTATATGTATTGAGTGATAAAATACTTTTATGTTTATTGGCCACAACAACACTCCTGAAAATTTCTTCTATGCTGTCCCTAATCATGCTTACAGATTTTAGCTCGTCGGGGTTGAGCTCCTTTTCAAAAATTTTTAGAGATGATTTTAAGTTATTTGCCGTATTTTCAGGATATTTCCTGTTAGCGCGGGCAAGGTCTATAAAATCATATAAGTCACTGAATTTATCCATATTATCTTGTGTTTATATTTATTTTATATTATTTTATCAGAAAAAAAGATAAAAATGCAAGCATGAAGAATTTTATATCTTATTTTTTAGTTTTTTAGCTTTGACTTAAAGCTAAAAAATGGTATAATGATTAGGTGTAGCAACGGGGTGTCGTATAACGGTAGTATAAACGCTTTGGGAGCGTTTGGCCTGAGTTCAACTCTCAGCACCCCGACAAAAGATAAAATGCGGGTATGGTGTAGCAGCAGCACGAAACCCTTCCAAGGTTTGAGCAGGGGTGCAAATCCCCTTACCCGCTCACAAATCTAAGAATCGTTCAAAAACGATTTTTAGATTTGTGATTAGTAGCGATTGCACTTTCGTCCCCGCATGACCTTTCCGCCCGCAGGCGGAAACCCGTTTGCCTTCGGGCAACTAGTTCCCCTTACCCGCTCCGTTGTTGAAATAATTTCTCGTTAGGGTTAGAATTAATATATATAACCCTATGCCATATAAGGATAGAGAAAATTTATATAAGGCACAAAGAAATTATCGTATAAAAGTGCGCGAGAAGCTCTTTAATTTCCTTTCAAAACAAAAATGTATTGATTGTGGAGAGACTGATCCAATAGTTCTTGATTTTGACCATACAGATAAGAAAAATAAATTTAAATCTGTTTCGCAGATGTTGTGTGGCCATTATTCTTTCGAAACAATACTTAAAGAAATTAAGAAATGTGAAATAAGGTGTGCAAATTGTCATAGACGACGAACATACATACAATTTAATTGTTTTGGAAAAACACGCCCTCGTAGTTAAATGGATATAACAAGAACCTTCTAAGTTCTGGTTGCAGGTTCGATTCCTGCCGAGGGCACACCTCGATAGAATTTTTTAATATGGCGACTATGGTGTAGCAGCAGCACAGCGCTCTGTGGAAGCGCTAGCACGGGTGCAAATCCCGTTAGCCGCCCCATAAAACAAAAGCCCCTATAAGGGCTTTTGTTTTAATGTGGTAAAATTATTTAATGAAAAATATTTTTAGAAATAGCCTTATTTTTTTAGGCTTGGTGCTGGTCGCGTTTTTTGTTTGGCAGTATTTTAAAGCTCCGCCAATGGATGCTGACTGGAAGCCGGAGTTTTCTGTCTTATCAACAGCAGAATTTAATAAAAATTTGGTTACCATAAAGAATGTTAGAAATTTTAGATATTCAAGCAATGAAGAAAATAACTATCCGGGGTATTATGATAAAACATATGATTTAGATAAAATTTCTAAGGTTTGGTATATTGTAGAACCTTTTAAAAATAGAAATTATGCGGCCCACACATTTTTGTCTTTTGAATTTTTAGATGGCAAATATATAACAATAAGCGTTGAAGCAAGGAAAAAGAAGGGAGAAAATTATAGTTTAATTATGGGAATGTTTAAGACATACCCCTTAATGTATATAGCAGCCGACGAAAGAGACTCAATAATGTTAAGAACCAATACAAGAAAAGATGATGTATATTTATACCCCGCAAAAGCTACGCCAGAACAAACAAGATTACTATTTGTTAGCATGTTAGAAAAAATGAATAGTTTAGCAGAGAAGCCAGAGTGGTACAATACTTTTACAGCAAATTGTACTTCTAGCATAGCTGATCATGTAAACAAAATATGGCCGAAAAGATTGCCTAAATTTATGTGGCAAGAATGGATTACAGGTTATGCTGAAAAATTAGTTTTTAACCAAGGTCTAATAGATACAAATTTATCATTCCAAGAGGCTAGAAAAAGATATTATATAACAAAACTCTCCCAAGAAGCGGGCGATACCGAAAACTACTCAGAGAGAATAAGGCAATTTGATAATGTGGAATAATTTTTTTAAAATAAGTATAATAAACATACAATAAAATTAATTAAAAAATATGAAAGGATTTTGTTCTAATATAGAAAAAGACACTTTAGAAAACGAAAATTTCCGTAAAGTGCTTTATACAGGAAAACATAGCCAGTTAGTTTTAATGGCCTTAAAACCAAATGAAGAAATTGGCATGGAGGTTCATGCAGATAACGACCAGTTTTTTAGATTTGAAAAAGGCCAAGGAAAAGTTGTTATTGATGGCAACGAATACGATGTAAGTGACGGTTTTGCAATAGTTGTGCCCGCTGGGGCTCAGCATAATGTTGTAGCTGGAGCTGACGGATTAAAGCTTTACACAATTTATTCTCCAGCTCACCATCAAGATGGAGTTGTCCGCGCCACAAAAGCCGAAGCCGAAGCCAATGGCCCAGAATTTGACGGGAAAACTACAGAATAATTAAAACATAAAAAAGCTCTGTGAAGGCGGAGCTTTTTGTTTTAGAAAAAATTTGTTATTATAAAATATTATGCAATTTTCTCGTTGGAAAAATATTATTGTTGTGCTAATAATGGTAGCTGTTTTAAGTTTCTGCGCGCCCCTAATCTTTCAAGAGAAAATTGAGACTATTTTTCAAGTTTCAACTGACAGCGACAAGCAGATTAATTCTGTGGTAACAAATGAGATAGACTTGCCGCAATTGCCCTTACTGCCTGCGCAGAAACTATCTAATCCACCAGAAATAATAAAAGCAGTCTATGTTACCGGTTATTCAGCCAGCCAAAAAAACTATCTTAAATATTTATCAAGTCTTTTCCAGACAACAGAGGTTAACGCTGTTGTGATAGATGTAAAGGGCAGTAATGGGGTAGTGACTTATCCAGAGCTTATACCAGATATAGATGCTTTAATAAGATTTTTTCATGACCAAAATATTTATGTTATTGGTCGCATAGCGGTATTTGAAGATCCAAAATTTTCTAAAACTAGGCCGGATTTAGCAATTTACAATAAAGCAAAAACAACAGATATTGCAAAGCCTGTCTTGTGGCTAGATAACAATGGCTTGTCGTGGCTAGACCCATCGTCGAAAGATGTTTGGGACTATAACATATCGTTGGCCAAAGATGCTTTTTATCACGGTTTTGACGAAGTCAATTTTGATTATATAAGATTTGCTACAGATGGAAATATGGAAAATATGGGTTTTCCAATTTATGATGGAAAAAAACAAAGAAGTAAGGTTATAAAAGAATTTTTTCAGTATTTAAGGGTTCAGCTAGTGGGTGAAAAAATTTCAGCTGATTTATTTGGTCAGGTAACAACTGATAACGGTGACATGGGTATTGGCCAATTATTAGAGAATGCTTTTGAAAATTTTGACTATATCTGCCCCATGGTTTATCCGTCGCATTACATAAGCGGTTTTAATGGGTTTGAAAATCCAGCCGAACATCCATATGAAATTATAAAATATTCTATGGACAAGGCCGCCCTAAGAAAGATAGTCTATTCTAAGGCGCAGCAAAACTATTTTTTACAAATAAGTGAGGCTACGGGAACTCCTGCATACATGTCGCAGACAAAAGAGTTGCCAGAGAAAAATAATTTAGCCAAATTTAGACCGTGGTTGCAAGATTTTGATATGGGAGCTAATTATACAGCCGACATGGTTAAAAAAGAAATTCAGGCGACACAAGACTCGCTGCAAGACGACTATAGTGGTTTTATGCTATGGAATCCAAGCAATATTTATACTAGCGGCGCTTTGTTAAAATAAAAAACCGCCCTTGGGGGCGGTTTTTTGATGCAATTAATTTTTTAAACTTTTTCTTCTAGCATTACAGACAGCTCAATCTTTTTGCCATCGCGTAAAACCATCAAGGTGGTCTCCTTTCCAACTTTACATTTTGCCAAAAGATTGGCCAAAGGGTTTTTTGTAGTAATTTTTTCCCCGCTGCATTCTAAAATGATGTCCCATTCTTTGACACCAGCTTTGTCTGCTGCCGATCCTTTAACCACTGGCGATTCGCCAAGTTGCTCTCTTACCACCAAGGCGCCATCATGTACTGGTAGTTTGTTAGCTTCGGCTAACTCCTTGGAAAGTAATACGTATTTTACCCCCAAAAATGGAACAATTATTTTGCCAAATTTTTTAACTTCTTCAAAATCTTTTTTAGCATAATTTATGGGAATGGCAAAACCAATATTTTCGGCTCCGGCAATCATGGCGGTGTTAATACCAATAACTTTTCCTTCCATGTTTACCAACGGGCCTCCAGAATTTCCAGGATTTATAGCCGCATCTGTTTGTATTAGGCCTCTTAAGTTTTGCATTTGATGGTCTATCCCCCCAAAGGCTGTAATAAATCTTGAAAGTCCAGAAACAATGCCAGCCGACAGGGTGTCTGTAAATTCGCCTAGCGCATTTCCAACTGCCACAACTTCTTCTCCAAGTTCAATATTATTTGAATCATCCATTTCTAAATAGGGGAAATTTTCTCCCTCTATTTTTAAAACAGCAGTATCGTTAATGGGATTCCTAGACAAAACCTTGGCATGATATTTGTGTTTTGGATCAACAATTACTGTGTAATCAGCAGTTGTATCGGAAACAACATGGTTTGAAGTAAAAACATAGCCATCTTCTGAAACAATAAAGCCAGACCCGCCACCTATTTGAGTTTTTTGAGTTTTTCCCTTTTCGCCTTTTTCTAGTTTTGGCATAATAAACTCTTTGCCAGCATAAGGGAAAGAATAAAAATTTTCTGCTTTGGGCAAGTCCTTAGAAACTATAACGGTAATTACTGCCGGGCAGACTCTTTTTGCAATTTCTACGATAGGAGATTTCATTATTTTATTTTTAAGATTATTGTGCTATCATATCATAAATTGCCCTCATAGTTCAATGGACAGAACTACTGACTCCTAAGCAGTAAATGTAGGTTCGATTCCTACTGAGGGCACAAATTAAACGGCCTTTAATGTGCCGTTTTAATTTGTGCTTTTAGTGGTGGGAGAGCCTACTCCCCGAATTGCGCCGAGCCCGCAGGCGAGGCGGCAATGCCTTCGGGAAACTTTTCGATTCCTACTGAGGGCACAATTAAAGATGGCCGGTAAGAAGGCTATTTTTGCTTGCATTATTTTTAAGTTTGGATAATAATTATCATAGTCTTTAGTTGTGGTTTTTCACGTACCTTGAGAGGAGAAAGGTCATGCACCGCATCAGTCCTAATTGGGTGTCTGCTAGCAGGATGCTTATCTTCGCGCCTTTGGCGTTAATGGCGCTTAGCATCGATTTTCTTTGGCTCGCCCTGGTCTTCATGGCCCTGGGGGAGTTCACGGATTTTCTTGATGGCTTTGTCGCCAGAAGGTATGGCAAAGTCTCGGACTTTGGCAAAACCTTCGATCCCTTGTGCGACTCGGTGTTCCGGATACTTATCTGGGCCGGGCTGATGAAGCTCGGATGGGTCCCGATTTGCCTTTTTGCAGTGTTTTTTGCCAGAGATGCGATTGTCTCGACAATTCGCACTTGTGTGGCAATGAACACAGGAGGCAAGTCATTCCCAGCAGGAATGTCTGGCAAGGTCAAGGCGGTTGTCCAAGGAACGGCGCAGTTTTCCATTGTGGCGCTGCACATTTTCTTTAGCAGCTGGCAATGGCTAGAGCTGACTCAACTTGCCTTGTGCTTTGTAGCCGTGCTGGTAACGCTTTATTCTTTGTGTGACTACGCCTTGCGAGCTCGTGCGGAGATAAGGCAAAGCCAGGCTGCAATTCAGCAACAAGACAAAGCTGCCTGACCACAAGCGGTTGTAAAATGCCGCTTTTTTTTGCACGTTTTACCTCAAAATAGGTGTGGATAAAACCAATGGCTAAGGCTTGACTAAGGCTCTTTTTAGAGCTAAAATAGATTTAAGTTGTTATAAAATGATGGAAGAACTTCACGATAAGTTAATAGATTTAGAATTAGCTAAAAGCGATAACAAAAATTCAACTGTAAGAAGGTTCTTACCAGCCGCTGTCCTTGCGGCGACGTTTTATTATTCTTTTCTTTTATGTTTGGGGTTGTTTTTGGGGTACTTTGGCTCAAAGATTTTTACTAAATATTTTATTGACCAAGGGAAAGTGGATTGCATTTATATAGATTGTGGAAAATGTAAAATTCACATGCACCACTGGATTATGGGAGCATTGTTTTTAGTGGCAGTTTGGTTTATTGATTATTTTTACTTGCCAAAATTTTTTGTGGGAGTAGTACTGGGAATAATAGCTCATGATATATATGACTATAATGATTGGCATCAAATCTTGGTAAAAAACGAAGAAAAAAAATAAAATAATAAAAAGCGGCGGCCAGCCGTTTTTTGATGGAGGGGTGCTAGAGTGGTTCAATAGAGCGGTCTCGAAAACCGCGGGTCGAAAGGCCCTCGTGAGTTCGAATCTCACCCCCTCCGCATGTGGAAAAAACTGGTTGATAATTGAAGTGCGTTTGGTAAAATAGAGGCATGAGGCCCCTATTTTTTTATATTTTTTTCGCTTGTTGTTTTGGTAGTCTTTTTGTTACATTTAATTTTTCTTTCGCCGCAGATTATAATCTAGAGAGAATATTTTATATCTCCCAAAAAAATATTATTGACGGAGTTAAAAGTTTAGAGAAAAATTGGAAAAAAATTGATATTGTGGCTCCTCAATCGTATGCTATAAATTCAGATTTGATATTAACAGGTAAGCTTGATGCGCAACTTAAAAAAACTATAGCAGAACGCAAACTAAAAACCATGCCCTTAGTGGTAAACGAGGCTTTTAATAGGCAAATAATTAGCAAGCTTCTTTCTTCCTCAGAGGATCAAGATAATATAATTAATGGGTTGATTTATTTAGCCAAAAAAAACAGTTATATTGGTTGGCAGTATGATTTTGAAAATATTGACTACCAAGATAAAGATTTATTCTCAGCTTTTGTTAAAAAAACTTATACTGAATTCCAAAAAAATAAATTAATTTTCAGCGTGGCTGTTGTTGCAAGGCACGTTGATTATGAAGATACAAAATCTTTCAAAGACTGGAGTGGAGTTTATGATTATAAAGTAATTGCCGACAATAGTGATTTTATAAGTTTGATGGTTTACGATGACCCAAATTCCAAGGGCCCTGTAGCCTCTTTGGACTTTGTAAATAAATCGTTGGCTTATGTTAAAGATAAAATACCAGCTGAAAAATTATCTTTAGGAGTGCCGCTTTACTATTGGAAGTGGAACTTAGACAGCTCAAAAAGAATTGGCAGCGGAATGTATAAAAGCGTTTTGGCAATTATGCAAAACGTTAGGCATGTTTTGGGCTTTGATAAAGATTTGGGCGTTGCCTGGATAAGCTATGTGTACAACAACCAAAAATATGCTGTTTGGTTTGAGAACAAACAAAGTTTTGAGCAAAAATTAAACATCACCAAGGATAACAATCTAAGGGGGTTCTCGGCTTGGCTTTTGGGGGGAGAGGACCCAGGAATCTGGAGTCTTTTGGGTAAGTAGGCGAAGGTTGAAGTTTTAGCTAATTTAGTCTATTATAGGAATATGGCCTTAGAGACAATCGTTTTTTTATTATCTGCGGTTTTGATTATTTTAGCTGCAATAAATGCTGTTTTTCTTTGGCAATTTTTTAGGACTAATAGGAAAATGAACGAAATAATGGAGAGTGGCAGGGTGCAAGATTTTAAAACTCTTTTTTTACGACAGAAAGATAAAGATAAACACTTGGCCCAAAGATTGGATGAAGCATTTTTAAAGATTAAAAACCTTGAGGAAATTTCGGAAATAACAATACAAAAAACAGGCATTGTTAGGTTTAACCCATTTAATGAGCTTGGTGGCAACCAAAGCTTTGTTATAGCCTTACTAGATAATCAAAATAATGGTTTTGTAATTTCTAGCCTTTTTGTTAAAGAAGGTAACAGGGTTTATGCTAAAGCGATTCGTAATGGTAAATCTGATCACCTATTGTCCGGTGAAGAAATAGAGGCCATAAATAGAGCAGTCAATTCAAAATAACATGGTCAAAAAAGAAATTAAAATTGAAAAAACTTTAAATAGACCACCAGTGGTGGTTGTTTTGGGACACGTTGACCATGGTAAAAGTTCTTTATTGGAGGCAATTAGGGATTTTAAAATTACTTCGAAAGAATCGGGTGGTATCACACAACATATTGGAGCTTACGAAGTTGAGGAAAAAGGTAAAAAAATAACTTTTATAGACACGCCTGGTCACGAGGCGTTTTCTGCAATGAGAGCCAGAGGGGCGCAAGTAGCTGATATTGCTTTGTTGGTAGTGGATGCAGCCCAATCTGTTCAACCACAAACAAAAGAAGCCGTGACGGCCATTAAAAGAGCGGGCATACCCATGATTGTGGTGATAAACAAAATTGATTTACCAAATGCCAACCCAGAAAAAATAAAAGGTGAATTGTCAAAAATTGATGTACAAGTTGAATCTTATGGTGGGAAAATTCCATCGGTAAATGTTTCAGCAAAAGAAAAAAGAGGCATAAACGAGCTTTTAGAGATAATTCTTTTGGTGGCCGACATGCATGATTTAAAATCGGAAGTTGATACGCCATCACAAGGTTTGATTATTGAATCTTATATGGATGATAAAATGGGCCCCGTAGCAACAGCCATTATTAAAAAAGGTATTTTGAGGAGAAAAAATATCATTGCTACAGATTTAGCTTTAGCAAAATCCATAAAGTCAATTAAAAACTTTCAGGGAAAAGATATTTTTGAGGCACTCCCCTCTCAGCCAGTAATTATTTTGGGCTTTGATAAGGTGCCGGCAGTTGGTGAAAAATTTAAAACCTATAATTCTGTTCAAGAGGCTGAAATCCAAATGAAAATGGAAGAACAAAAAAGAGAAATTGGCTCGACGGTTTTGGAGGTAGATCCGGACAAGAAAGTTTTAAATATAATTTTGAAGGGAGACGTTTTTGGTAGCCTTGAGGCTATAGAGGCTATGTTGAAAGCCCTGCCACAAGAAAAAGTTATTTTGCGTATTTTAAAAAGCGAGGTGGGAGATATTAACGAAAAAGATGCCAAGCTAGCCGAAATGTCGAAAGCTCAAATTATTGGTTTTAGAGTTAAGATTGCTACGCCAGTTGTAAAGTTTATGAAAGCTGATTTAGAGAAAAAATTAAGAATTAAAACTTTTGATATAATTTATGAATTGATTCAGGATGTCAGAAACGGCCTAGAAAAAGTTTTGGAGCCAGAAGTTGTTAGACAAGATATTGGAAAATTAAGAACTATCGTAGTTTTTTGGGGAGAAAAAAATCGTCAAATTGTCGGCGGAAAAATTACAGAAGGCGAGCTTAAAAAAGGTTTAAAATTAGAAGTTTTGCGGGATGAAAAAAAAGTAGGAGCTGGCAAAATAATTAATTTACAAAGAGATAAAAAAGATGTTGATTTAGCGAGAAAGGGCGACGAAGCAGGAATTTTATTTGAAGGAAATATAAAAATAGAAAAAGGCGACATACTGTCTGCTTTTACCGAAACTCGCCAAAAAGGAGTATTATAATGCCAGGCAATAGAGTTGAAAAAGTTAATTCGCTGTTGGAGCATGAGATCGGTGAGATAATTCAAAGAGAGGTTCATTTTGGCGTTGGAATTTTAGCGACGCTTACACATGTGAAAGTTACAGCCAACTTGATAGAAGCAAGAGTTTACATTTCCGTGTTCCCCGAAGACAAAGCTAGCCAAGTTTTAGCAATTTTAAAAAAAGAAGTTGGTGGCATTCAAAAAGAAATAAACAAAAAATTAAATATGAGGCCGATTCCCAAGTTAATTTTTGTTTTAGATAAAAAAGAAGCCGAAGCTGGTAGGATAGAAGAGCTTTTGGGTCAGTTGAAAAAAGAAGAAAAATAAGGTAAAAAGTATTTAATGGTCCGCCTTCGCGTAAAGCTTCGGCGGGACAGGGCACGGTAGCCAAGTGGTAAGGCAAGGGTCTGCAAAACCCTTATACGTGGGTTCAATTCCCACCCGTGCCTCAAAATTGAAAATTTATGCCCAGGTGGTGGAATGGTATACACGAAGGACTTAAAATCCTTTGAGCGAATAGCTCATGCGGGTTCGACTCCCGCCCTGGGCACCACAAAATTTTAATTAACAACTTTCTCGAGGATGGATATGAGTATCGAACCCGCTCCCTGAATTGCGAGCGAAGCGAGGCAATGCCTTCGGGAAACTCTTCGACTCCCGCCCTGGGCACCACATAAAACAAAAAAGCCCCGCGCCAAGCGCGGGGCTTTTTTGTTTTAAGACGCTTTTACTCCAATTTTTACTCCACTTGGTTCATTTTTAGGAATTTTAATCATTAGAACTCCTTTATCCATTTGAGCATCGGCTTTATCTATATCAATATTTTCTGGCAAAACAACTTTTCTGGAAAATGGCCCCCAGTAGCATTCCTGGTAGAAATATTTTTTATCATTTGTTTCATGGGGGTCGCATCGGTTTCCTTTAATTACCATCATGTCTTTTTCTAGGGAAATATCAATATCTTTTATTTGCACACCAGCTATAGCTGCCAATACCACAAATTCGGAATTAGTTTCGTAGACGTCTACCACCAACTCGCCATCTTGATTAAAAATTTCTGGAGCAACCGTTGTTTCATTTCCTTCTAAGTTTTCTATTTTTGGTTTTTTTACTGCCATTTTTATTTTATTAATTTAATATTGTAACACTTTTTATTTTTTTAAGTTTTTCAAACCCAGTAAAAACCATGATGGCTAAAACTAGTATTGTTATTACGGGTATGGCAATTTGCGCATACCCCCTTAAAGTCATTATAGAGAAATCATAAAGACCATGCAAGAAGGTGGCTATTATTAGGCCACTGATAAATTCCAAGAACCTATTTTTTTTATCGCAGCAAGAAATAGCTAGGGCATACCCTACCACAGCGGAACATAAAGTATGCAAAAAAGTAGCCCCAACAAACCTTACTAGCGCAATTATCATTGTTCTGCTAATAAGGTCGTTTAAAGGAAGATTTTCTATGGGCGAAAATAAGTATAGAACATTTTCCAGTGCGGCAAAACCCAAAGCAGCCACTACTATATAAAGCATTATATCCAGAGGTTCGTCTAGATGTGGACTATTCATAACTTTCATCTTAACCACAAAATATTTGAAAAGCTCTTCTGTTAAAGAAATAACCAAAAACCAGTATATTATACTTATAAGAAGGGGATCTATTTTGGCCAGGCTTAGCAAATACGTGCAACCTATTTGCACAAAAAAAACAGGAATTGTAATTAGTGCGCCCCAGAGAAATATCTTCAAAATCATACGCTTTGGCTCCGGGTGCATATCTTTGGTCAAATAATAAGAAAGCCAGGTTAGGCTGGGTAAAACTCCAAAGAAGATATAAATTAAAATCCGGTAGTCTAGCTCCATTGTTTAATTATATCACGCGGGCCACCTTTCTACCATTATAGATTCTTGTTTCTTTTTTAAGGGAATTTTCTGATAAATTTCTTCTGTTATAAAAGGTATAAATGGGTGCAAAATTATTAAAGAATTGAGCAATACATAAAATAAAACCTTTTTGTTGGAAGATTTTTTGGATGCTTCAATGTAGATATCGCAAAAATCGTGCCAGAAAAAATCATACAAGGTGTGACAGGCCTTGCCAAAGTCAAAATTTTTCAAGTCTTTATTAATTGATTTCGTCGTTTTTATCAACTGATTGAGAATTTTTTTATCAGCCGAAGTTAATTTTCCTGTTGGTTTTTTGTTTTCCATTTTGAAGTCACCAATTTGGCTCAAAACAAACCTTGAGGCGTTCCAAATTTTGTTGCAGAATTTTTTACCCATTAAAATATTATCTTGCACAAATTTCATGTCTTGATTGCCCATAACTTGATAGGCAATGCCAAATCTTGTAGCATCGGCGCCAAATTCATCAATAAGTTTTACAGGATCAATGCCGGTGCCCAAAGATTTTGACATTCTTTGGCCATCTCTAGTTAAAACTGTGGCATGAATATAAACATCTTTAAAGGGAACATCTTTTATAAATTCCATTCCAGAAAAAACCATTCTGGCAACCCACAAGTTTATAATATCTCTAGCAGTAGACAAAACAGACGTAGGATAAAAGGTTTTTAGATCTTTAGTTTTTTCTGGCCACCCTAAGGTTGCAAAGGGCCATAACGCAGAAGAAAACCATGTGTCCAAAACGCTTTCTTCGCCCTCGATGGGAATTTTGTGTCCCCACCAAATTTGTCTTGAAATGCACCAATCTTTTACATTATCTAGCCAGTCAAAATATGGTTTTTCAAAATTTTTAGGGTGAAATTTTACTTTTCCCCTTTTAACAGGATCTTTTGCTAATTTTGCCAACTCGGTCATTTTTAAAAACCATTGCTCCGATGGAATCAACTCAATAATTGTGTCGCACCTGTAGCACTTTGGTACTTGATGATTATATTCCTCAATTTTTTCAATTAAATTTTGCGCTGTTAAATCTTCAATGATTTTTGCTCTGGCCTCGTCTGTTTTCAATCCGTTATATTTTCCTGGCGCATTTATAATTTTTCCTTTTTCATCTATTACCTGTACGGTTTCTAGTTTGTGGCGAAAACCTATTTGTTCATCAGTAGTATCGTGGGCGGGCGTAACTTTTACAGCTCCGGTGCCAAATTCTGAATCAATAAAAATATCGGAAATAATAGGTATTTCTTTATCAACTAACGGCAGAATGGCTGTTTTGCCAATTAAATTTTTATACCTTTTATCTTTTGGATTTACTGCTACGGCCGTATCTCCAAGCATTGTCTCTGGTCTGGTTGTGGCAACAGTGATAAATCCACCTTCTTTTATAGGATATTTTATATGCCACAGATTTCCTTTTTCTTCTTTGTATTCTAATTCTAAGTCAGATAATGATGTGCCGCAACGCTTGCACCAGTTTACAATTCTTTTTCCTTTATAGATCCAGCCTTTTTTATGATAATTTGTAAAGGCTGCCTGCACTGCTTTTGTGTAGCCTTCGTCCATAGTAAAACGAGTACGAGACCAGTCGCAAGAAGAGCCAATTTTTTTAAACTGATTTAAAATTATACCGCCTTTTTCTTCTTTCCATTTCCAGACTTCTTTTATAAATTCTTCCCTACCTAAGTCAAACCTTGTTTTGTTTTCTTTTCTTAATTTTTTTTCAACCTGATTTTGAGTGGCAATGCCAGCATGGTCTGTGCCCGGGAGCCACAAGGTTTTATATCCTTGCATTCTTTTTTGCCTAATCAAAATATCCTGAATAGTTGCATTTAAGGCGTGACCCATGTGAAGCTCGCCTGTCACGTTGGGCGGTGGAATAACTATGGTGTATGGTTTTTTGTGGCGGGTAGGCAGTTTATCTGGATTAAAAAAACCAGACTCTTCCCAGAGCTTATAAATTTTGTCTTCTGTCTCTTTTGAGTTATATTGAGGCGGTAATTCCATGTAATTTATTCAATAATTCTATCAAAAATCTTTATTATATTAAAGATTGACAATAATTAAAAATTATTATATCATCATAAATCATCGGAAATTCCGATACCCCACCACAGGTTTTTGTGGCAACAGCTCTTTGGAGAATTGTCATGTCCGAACGCAAACCATTTCACGAAACGATTGTGGAAGCAATTAATAACGTTACAGACAGCCCTGAAAGTAATGGGATCCAGTCGCGGTCTCAGATGCTTCTTCTGGCTGGTCTCATCAAGTCGACCAAGATTCCGAAGAATCACGATGCAATCAGCTTGGCATGGGCCCAGAACTGCGGCATGATGGGGTTCAACGAGGATCCTTGGGGAGTCAGAGAATATCTTCTCGAGCAGAAGCGCGAAGCGGAGGCCGAGGCGCGCGCCGAGCAAGAGAAAGCGGCGCACGAGGCAACGAGAGCATTTGATAAATGGGAGGATCAAACGGAAGAGGGGCATGGACGGCATCGGCCATAAATTGTGGCCTAGCGAGAGATGCGCAGGTTGGCGTTGGCCTTCAGGGTTTTCCAGGAGGCTTTTTTGTTTTTATGAAAATAGGCGGCAACAGCAGTCATCAGGCCGTTGTCTGTGGAATGGTCTACTTGTGGGAATAGAAAATCTACGCCAGAAAGCTCGGAGTTTATTTTTTCTGCCATTTGTTTTTTGAGTTCTTTATTGGCAGAAACTCCCCCACCGAGAATGATAGTCTTGATTTTAAAATCTTTGGCAGCTTTGATTGTTTTTTTTATTAAAACATCAATTATTGCTTGCTGAACTTCAGCAGAAACCTCCTTTTTATCTGCATTAGGATTTTTTTGCAAATAATACAAAACTGCTGTTTTTAAGCCAGAAAAAGAAAAATCATAATCTTTTGTAGAAATCATTGGTCTTGGAAAAATATTTTTGGAAACTATACCTTCTGCTAATTTTGAAATTTCAGGTCCTCCAGGATATCCAAGTCCCAAAAGTTTGGCGCATTTATCAAAACATTCCCCTGCTGCGTCATCTCTGGTTTCACCCAAAATTTTGTATTTGCCAATTCCTTTTACCAAAATTAATTGCGTGTGGCCGCCAGAAACAACTAAAGCCAAAGCTGGAAATTTTATTTTAGGATTATTCAAATAATTTACTAAAATATGCGACTCAATATGATCTACTGGCACAATGGGCAAGCCCCATTTTTTTGAAAGCTCTTGGACAAAATTTACGCCAGTCCATAAACATGGTTCTAATCCTGGGCCATTTGTGACAGCAAGAAAATCTAATTCTTTTGCAGGGTTTTTTATTTTTGACTCTGCCAATGCTTTTTCTAAAACAACTGGTAAGTTTTTAATATGTTCTCTTTTGGCTAAGAATGGATAAACACCGCCATAGGGTCTGTGCGCTTCTATTTGCGAAGCAATCTCATTAGCCAGCACATTAAAACCGCCTTTTTTGACATCTAAAATAGCTATACCAGTATCGTCGCAACTTGTTTCAATCGCTAGTATTTTCATAATAATTATTGATGATACCTTGATTTTTTCTGTTTTTCAAGGTAAAATTGATATAAATTTGACCATGGCCCCATCGTCTAGCCTGGTCCAGGACGCGGGCTTTTCAAGCCTAAAACACCGGTTCAAATCCGGTTGGGGCCACTTTTATGGATAAAAAAGATTATCTGGTAATTTCTAAAGCCAGTGATATAAAAAATAAGAAAGATAGAGCTCTCTATCGTTTTTTTGAAACCATTCCCGGTCTAATGAGTTTGGGCACATTGCTTGGTGTGTTATTTTTTTCTTGGCTCGTGCCAAGCTGGGTGGCAATTTTTATTATCTGTTTTTGTTTTTATTATCTTTTTAGAATACTTTATTTTTCTTTGCACCAAATTTTTGGTTATTTCAAGGTAAAAAGCAATTTAAAAAAAGATTGGCTAAAAGAATTAAGAAAACTGCCACAATGGAAAGATATTTATCACATTGTTATTTTGCCAACCTATAAAGAAGGTCAAGAAATTATAGAAGAAAGTTTACAATCAATTATTAAATGCAATTATCCAAAAGAAAAAATAATTATTGTTTTAGCCCAAGAGCAGCGAGCTGGACAAGAATTTGAAAGACAAGCCATAGCTGTTGCTCAAAAATATTCAGATAAATTTTATAAATTTTTAGTTACAATTCATCCAGAAAATATTCCAGGAGAAATTGGTGGCAAGGGTTCTAACACGGCTTATGCTGGCAAAGAGGTTAAAAAATTGATTGATGAATTAAAAATACCTTATGAAAATATTTTAATATCTACCTTTGACGTTGATACAAAGGCTTATCATGATTACTTTGCCTGTACGACTTGGCATTATCTAACAGAAGAAGACCCAGAGAATGCCAGCTATCAACCAGTGCCAGTCTACAATAATAATATTTGGTCTGCCCCTGCTTTCTCGCGCGTTGTTTCTACATCAAATACTTTTTGGCAAATGATTCAGCAAGAAAGGAGCGAAAAACTAACAACATATTCTTCTCATACAATTCCAGCAAAAGTTTTTTTCGAAGTTGAGTATCCGGCTAATGTGGTTTCCGATGATTCGCGCATTTTTTGGAAAGCTTATTTATATTACGATGGAAATTATAGGGTTGTGCCTATTTATTATTTAGTTTCTATGGATGCTGTTATGGCCAAAAATTTTTGGCGTACAGCTGTAAATCAATATAAGCAGCAAAAGCGTTGGGCTTGGGGCTGTGATGAAATTCCATATATAATGTTTGGATTTTTAAACAATAAAAAAATATCCTTATGGAAAAAAACTGGCCACCTTTATACAATTTTAGACGGATTTTGGAGTTGGGCCACAGCAGCGCTTTTGTTATTCTTACTTGGTTGGATGCCAATTTTATTAGGCGGGCAAAAATTTAATTTTACGGTTTTGTCTTTTAACCTGCCCATCTTAACCTCGCGCATAATGACAATTTCTATGGTGGGCATGTTTGTTTCAGCTATTTTAAGCACAATGCTTTTGCCACCAATTCCTAAAGATTTAAAATGGTACGTTAGGTGGTATAAAAAATCGACTGTTTTTTTACAGTGGATTTTCTTACCAGTGACCTTAATTCTTTTTGGCGCTTTCCCCGCCCTAGATGCGCAGATAAGGTTGATGCTTGGCAGGTATATGGGCTTTTGGGTGACTGAAAAAATACGTAAGTAATTTTTGAAGGCGACCAAAAACCAAAAAGGGGGTCGGGGAAATTGGGTATTTCCCCGTGTAGGAAATTATTCAAAACCGAGGGTTTTGAAGGAGCGAGTTGTGCGAGAGACGTTTTTGTGGTGACTGAAAAAATACGTAAGTAGTATTCTTTTTGTATCGTTTATTGTATAATAATATAATGATATTATTTATATTTAAAATTTTTTATGGCTAAGAAATCATTTATTTCTAAATTATTTAGGGATTTTACAGCTAGTGATGATAGGAGTTTTAAAATAAAATTGGGATATACAATCGCATCTTCTTTAACAGGAATAATTGTCGGCGTTATAATCAGTTCGGTAATCTGGTATCAGGCGCTTGACTACGCCGTGCAGCTTGCAAAGGATATATGTCTGGGTAATTAATTTGTATTTAAAAACCGGCTAAGGCCGGTTTTTAAATTACTCAAAGTGAATTCTCTTTTCAAATTGTCGCAAGCGCTCTTTTAGTAAAGGATAATTTTTTAATTCTGGATCTTTTTCTAAAATTTCTTTAGCCGCTTGTCTTGTTTTCTCCACTAAAAAAATGTTTGAAAGTCCTTGCATGGCCATATCTGGCAGGCCCCACTGCTGGGTGCCATACAAAGTACCAGGCCCACGAATTTCCAAATCTTTTTGAGCTAGCTCAAAACCATTATCACACTCGGTCATAGCCTTAAGTCTTTTTCTATTTAACTGGCTTGGGTCTGTGGTAAATAAAAAGCAATAAGATTGCATATCGCTTCTGCCTACACGGCCACGAAACTGGTGCAGCTGGCTGAGCCCAAATCTTTCTGCGCCCTCTATCATCATAATTGTGGCTCTTGGCACGTCTACGCCTACCTCCACAACAGAAGTAGAAAGCAAAATATCTATTTCACCCTTTTTGAAATCTTGCATTATAACCTCTTTTTCCTTGGCTTTCATTTTTCCATAAAGCATAGTAATTCTTAAATCTGGGAAAATTTCTTTTGATAATCTTTCGTACTCTTCTTTAACTGCTTTTACTTCGTTTATTGCCAGACTCTCCAAACCAGTATTATAATTTTGCGGGACAAAATCTATTGATGAAGAACCCGATAGCTGCCCCTTTTTCTTTATAATTTCTGCCAGCTTTGAAGCATTGCTTTCAATTTTTGGACAAATAACAAAAACCCCCTTACCCTCTTTAACTTCTTTTTCTATAAACTTATAGGCTTCTTTTCTTTGGCCAGGCTCTACAACAATTGTTTTTATTTTTTTCCTATTTTTCGGCATTTCGTCTATTAAAGATAAATCTAAGTCGCCATAAACGGTTAAAGCCAGGGTGCGGGGAATTGGCGTGGCGGTCATAGAGAGTAAATGCGGAATTACTTTTTTATTCTTAATTAAATGGTCTCTTTGTTCTACGCCAAAGCGGTGCTGTTCATCTAAAATTACCAGACCCAATTTGCTAAACTCAATTCCCTTTTGAATTAAAGAATGCGTGCCAATAGCAATTTTTATTTGGTCAAATTCTAGATCTCCAGTAAAACTTTTTTTAGAAATTTCTGTTGTTTCGCCGTTGCTAAAAACTCTGGCATCTTTGCCGGTCATCAAACCAATTTTTACGTCGAAATTTTTTAGAAGTTCTGAAATTGTTTTAAAATGTTGTTTCGCTAAAATTTCTGTCGGCGCCATAAAAGCCACTTGGTAGCCACACTTAACAACATTGAGTGCCGCCATAGCAGCAACAACCGTTTTGCCAGAGCCCACGTCGCCCTCTAAAAGCCTAGACATTGGCACAGATTTTTCTAAATCCTTTAAAATGGCAAAAGCGCATTTTTTTTGCGAGTCGGTAAGCTGAAAAGGAAGAGAGTCAGTAAATTTTTTCATAAGATCTGCATTCATTGGGCAAGCATGGGCTTTTTTTAACATTAGTCGTATTTTTTCTTTTAAAACATTTAGTTGTATTAAAAAAAGCTCTTCAAAAGAGAATCTAGCTTTGGCAGCATCGGCGTGTTCAAACGAATCTGGAAAATGCAGTTGTTCTACGGCTTCCTGTATGGGTAAAAATTTGTGTTTTTTGGTTATTTCTTCTGGCAGGGACTCTGGTATTTGTTCAGCAAACCTGTAAAGCAAGGGTCTTATAATATATCTTAGCCAGCGTGAGGTAACGCCACGAGTTTCTGGATAAACCGGCACAATGCGGCCTGTGTGAATTAAGTTTTCATTCTCGCCGATTTCGTTTATTTTTTCAAAAGTTGGGTTATTTAGATACAGTTGTTTGTTATAAAATCCAAGTTTACCGGCCAAACAAACAAAATCATCTTCTTTTAAGGTTTTTTCTAAATATGGCTGGTTGTACCAAATAGCTTTTATTTGACCCGAGTCATCTTGTAGTGTAATTTCTGTTAAATTCATTCGCTTCTTAAAAGTATGCGAACTTTCTATTTCAACAATTTGCCCTTGTACGCAAACAACCTCACCAAGCTTTTGGCGGGCAGAACGAATAGAAATTATTTCTGAAAAATCATCGTATCTAGCAGGAAAATGAAAAAGTAAATCCTGCACAGTCTTGATGCCGAATTTTTTCAATCTTTTAGCGTAAGCAGTTCCTATTCTGGGGATTTGTTCAACATTTGTATCAAGCGAAAGCATATAGCTATTGATAAAAGAAAAATCCAAGAAATTGCCATTAAAGAAAACGGCCAAGTCCAGGCGTCAGTAAGTCCATTAAAATTATAATTAAAAGGATAAAAAGGTTTCATTGCCCATTCTCCACCAGTGTGAGTGGGCAAGTCAATTAAAATGTGAAAAAAATAAGCAAAAAAAGCCAACTTGGGTAATTTAAAAAAGAGAATTATTGGCAGAATTATTAAGAAAACAAAAAATAAACTATGAGGAATTTCGTAAATTGCAGTTAAAAAAGGATAAATAGTTCTGGCGCCATTCCAGTCTGATGGCAGAGGATAAAAAAATGGTCTAGAGTTTATGTACCCTAAATAAATAAAAAAAGGGATTTGAGTCAAATCCGTCGCAAAAGAAAAAAAGATAATCCAGGCGCGGTTTTTTAAAGTATATTTTTTAGTAAAAGAAATTATATTGCCTATGAGGGCGTGGCTTATAATATCCATAAGTGTATTTTATCAGCGTAATTTTTTAAATTCAAGAAAAAAATGCAGGCGTCCGCGACAGTCGGGACGCCTTAGTCCTAAAGAGATGGTGTTCCATTGTTTTCCTTTCCACTCTTTTCAGAGGTTGAATACTTCGCACAGAAGCTTTTCAAGGGGAGAGAGTCCGGCTTCCCGCAGGATCTCCTTTTGTCTCTCCAAGAAAATTCTGTCTTCTGGGGAGAGGGTTCTTCCTTGATTTTGCTCAATGCGGAGAATCGCGACCCAGGCAGCAAAACTGCCACAGTCCAGCCTGAACCTAGTCAAATTATCCAGCAAAGATTCCCTTACGCCAAAGCGCTTTTGGCGCTTTTGACGGAGCTGATTATTGGCTTTTGTGGCCTGCTTGATTCTGGCCGTAAGCTCTGGAGTTATCAGCTCTTTTTTGATCCGCCTTGCCTCGCAAGGCAAAGCGCCTCTTTTCGCATCGCCCTTTTCTTCACAGTTCATGGTTCATCACCTCCTTTCTAGTTGTGAAGGTTCTAGGGACTTTGTTCCGGTGCCCTCGACAGGACTCGAACCTGTAACCCTTGCGGGACTGCGTCCTAAGCGCAGCGCGTATTCCAATTCCGCCACGAGGGCAAAATAAGCTTATTTTGCCTTCCAAATTTATAATATAGGCAAAAAGGGGATATGTCAAAACGCGCCAAAACATCTCCTCACTCATGCAAAGTTCTCCTCGGCAATCAAATTTTTTTGTCCGGGGGAGTCGCCTGTTTTCACGGCTCCTGCCCCTGCGCCAAAAAAATTTATTGCCTCAGAGAGAGGGGGGTCGCAGTGGGCTAAAATACTTGACAATAGGCTATGTATGTGCTATAATAAAAGAGTATTGAACATTGCAAAACACGGTCGTTTGTGGGGGTTACCCCACTGCCGTTAGAGGAATGTTCAATAGTCACGCTTTTTGGAGGTGGTACAATGAGGTGGTTCAGGTTGTCGCTGGGTGCTGTTGGTGTGGTGATTCTGCTCTGTTTGGTGGGGTCTATGTTCCGGGGCTGCGGC
>Ga0233425_10001930_pt1 | contig 43404 bp, 25 predicted proteins | sample Watercolumn_Towu_2_FD_181712 | JGI IMG/M metagenome (GOLD analysis project Ga0233425, IMG submission 181712) | Freshwater microbial communities from Lake Towuti, South Sulawesi, Indonesia - Watercolumn_Towuti2014_140_MG | ecosystem: Environmental > Aquatic > Freshwater > Lake | place...
TTGTACCTTCCTCGAGGACAGATCTGTTGTACTCACCGGTTGGATTGCCGGCTTGATGAAACAGCAACTGGCTTGCACCGGTCGCCGTCGCGTACGCAAGAATGTTCTCTTTATTGAACAGGTTCTTAATGTCCATGAAGAGTCCAATCCGTTTGCCACCGAGCTTCACCGCCTTTTCGATTCGGATATCCACCATGCTGTTCGAGGGTGCTGTCTCAAGCTGTCGGGCAGATCGGTTGTCAACTGTCGGATTCGTGTAGAGGAATCCGCTCGAATATGTTCCGACCACATTCAACAGAACTTCAAACGGGAATTGGAACGTGACCGCGTACCCAACGCGATGCGTGCGATCAAATCCAGCACCAAGCACCGACATGCCGCCGCCAACGTTGATTTCGTACAGCTTGAAGTTCTTTGCATCGCTGAACGGGAGCTTCGTGAAGACACTATCAGCCGTGTTCCTCGCGAACGCGGTCTTGTTTGGCGACGGTCCACCAGCAGTGGCCTTGATAAGACTCCACGCGTAGTTGATGCGCCCGGTGACCTTCACAATATCCTCGACCGAGTACTGGCCAAGATTGAGGGTCACCTCAACACCGCGCGCATCGGCATAGCCGGAGTTGAAGGCCACGTTATACGTGGTGACCGCCTGGCCCTGGAGACTCTGGAGTGTATATGAGATTCGCTGGAAGTTTTCTACCTCGCGGAAATATGCATTCGCGTTGAGAGAGATTCTGGGCAAGAATTCCCATGTAGCGCCAAACTCATAGTTTGTCGACTTGTAGGGATCTTGATCTGCCCGCATCTGGTTCGGGAGTGATGTGTTGTTGATGTTATAATAGCCGCTGTAAATCTGTGAAAACGGTAGCGGCTGGCTTGATCGAGAGAAGGAGAAGTACATCGTCGAGTTGTCAGTGATTGGGTGGCTCACTCCGACACGCGGCGAGAAGAACCACTTCATCGCAATTGCGCTGCTGCTGCGATTCGTCATGAACGCAGATCGCGGACCGACATTGAAGCTTCCTGTTGGGGGATAGATGTACGGTTTGTAGAAGTCTGCAAATTCAGCAGCGTCAGGATCAAAGCCATCAACGCGGGCACCGATATTCATGATCAAGCCCGCGAATTCAATCCGATCCTGCAAGTAGAATCCCAGCTCTTTCGGGCTCTTGTCATACTGCTCCAATATTACGCCGACAGAGGGGTCGATGTCTGTTGGAGAGATAACTGTTGAGCGCCGATCTTGCTTCACATTGTGGAGTCGCAGTTGAGCGCCCGCACGAAGCTGGTGGTTTGGGGTAATCTGGCTGGTGAAATCTGCTTTAAGCGTCGTCACGCTCGTTTGCAGGTTCTCATAGTAATACGTGGGGTTCGCTAACACATTCCCAAGACCCCCGATTGTTGTGATGGTCGGATCGATACCCTGGGTATCGTCATTGTTGTTATTGAAGAATCTCCCTGAGCCGACAGCGCCCACGTACCGCTTCACTTTGGCCGTATCATAACCGAGAATAAGAAAATCACCTGAACCATTTTGGTCATATTTCTCGGGGATGCCATCACCGTTGGCGTCCGTGAAGCTGTCTACGAATCCGATCCGGCCTGATTTCGTTACATTGCTCACCTGTACTTCATAATACGTTTCCGGTGTGAGGAAATGTGTGAACTTCGCACTTGCCACGGTGGAATAACCGTCGTTCATCGGGACGCCCTGGAGGAAATAGCGAGAAGCGTCGTTATACTGGCGGTTCTTCCAGCCAAATAGCTGCCCACGATCCTGCAATACGCCGCTGAGCACCAGTTTCATGCTCTTCGTGAAATCATAGTTTGCTTTCAGGGTTGTGTTCACTTCGCGATTGAACTCATTCGGCATATAGCCGTGGCTGTCAAACAACCTTCCCGTAAAGAAGAGGCCGAAATTCTCCACAAGAGAACCGCCGAGTGCAAGCTCCGCGTCGATCGTTGGGGACTCCCCGATCTCATACTGGCCCGGTGTCCAGATGTAGCGGGCCGCTTTTACGTTACCAGCCGCCTCGAGGGTTCGTTTGTTGGTCAGGTACTTCGCCGTATCCGTTGCAGGATAGTACGCTGGCCCGAAGTATCCAACACCCTTCATAAACCTGTCGAATCCACCGCCTCCTGCGCGGACAAAGACCCGTCCGGTGAGTGGACCGCGACCTTCCCGTAAGTTAGCGCTGTAAAGGCCCGCCGTCGTTGCAGAGTATTCTGCGTTGGCGGCCCCGGCAATGACGTTCAGTTCTGACAAGCCGGAGGAATTGAGGTTGATCGTTGTACCGTTTGACTCGAACGGTTTTGTAACACGGTTGTACCTCTGCGCGGGGCTCAGATCGCCGGAACCAGAATAGTCGGTATTCCGGAACATATCCGTGACATCGACACCGTCCAGGAGAGTCTTTGTTTCTTCACGTTGACTGCCGCGAATACGTCCTTTGAAAACGCTTGCGGTAGTGTTCAACAACTCCTGCACCGAATAGACAGGAAGGGCGTTATTCAGTTCGCCCGACGCAACCACCGTCCTCGTTTGCGTGAGGGTTTTGTCAACGAGCTTCCGCTCGGCGACGATAACAACTTCCTGCATTCCGACGGCTTCACTGCGCATGCTGATATCGAGCGTCACGGTCTGATCTGATCGCACCTGAACATCGCGCACCACAACACGGGCAAAACCGACAGAGGATGCGACGACATTGTAGAGACCGGGCGGTACGGCCAGGATGACATAGACACCCTGCGCATCGGTCGCAGCGCCCATCAATGTCCCTTCAATAATGACATTGGCGCCCACGACAGGTTCGCCGGTGGAAGCGTCTTTCACGACCCCGGTAATCTTGCCGTTCCCGGCTATCACGACACCGGCCGACAAGAAAACGAGGATCACCATGAAAAGAACGTTGCACCATGAGTGTTTCATGATGTTGCTCCTTGGATAGGAAAGTAAATCGGTGGATTATAGGCAAAGTCCAGAAATCAGAGGAGCGGGAATAGTAATGGCGAAAGCGACAGTATCAGTGCGAGCTATCGCGTGCCATGTTGTAGCATGTTGTCTGTCTCACACCTCCTTTCATCAGAATACAAACGATGGGTGGTGAGATCGACCAAGACGTTGTCAGCGGCAAGCACGATGGGACGGATCTGCCGCAGAGCAGACGGGGCTACATGGAAAGATCAGTGGGACACACCCGGTTCCCACATCCGATGGTACGCATGATGGGGGGGTGAGTGTGTTGGTTCAGATTTATCGGTGAGATAATATTACTTTTTGTAGGGAATGTCAAGGATGCTCCAAGGCTCTCAGAGAGTGTTACGCTATCTAATTCCACGGCGTTTTCCATTGTGGGCGATTTTGGGAAAAAGTGTCTATATTGACTTCTCAGAACCATCAACGCATACGACACCGGACTCGTATTTCACCAGAAGGAAATGCCAGGAATGAACACGCGTACTTACCCTTTCTGTTTGCGGGCAGGACACTTCGCACTCGGCTCGATTTGCATGCTCCTGTTTCTTGTTGCACCGTCGCCTGCACAAAATTCTCAGGGTGGCGCGGATTTTCTCATCGGTGTGCCACAAGGAGCGTTCCGAGACAATGTAAATCGCTCTGGTTTCGGCATCACCGGCAATATTGGACTCGCTCCGGCCGGTAGTGTGTTTATGGTCGGCGTTGAGGTCGGATTCATGAACTACGGTTCGGAGAAACGACGCGAACCGTTCAGTACAACAATCCCCGATGTCACCGTTGATGTTGAAACGGAAAATGACTTCGCACTGGGACATCTTTTCCTTCGCATCCAACCGAACGCCGGACTCATCCGGCCCTATCTTGAGGGAGCAATCGGCGGCAATTATCTCTTCACGAAAACATCTATCAGAAATACCGGCGGGGGCGGCGAGGAGGTCGCCAGCTCGACGAATCTTGACGATGCTGCGTTCAGCTACGGCGGCGGAGCAGGCGTCCTGGTAAGGCTGGTGGAGTACGATACCGAGGGCTCACGAGGAGATAACGGACCCTTCAAAGAACTTCTTCTCGACGTGCGGTGCCGGTACCTCAAAGGCTCAGAAGCGGAGTATCTGAAAGAAGGATCTATTCGCCGCGTGGCCGGTCGGGTGGTCTACGACGTCAACAAGTCCGAAACAAGTCTCCTCACCTTCCAGATCGGTATCTCTGTTCGCTTCTGAGATCGGTGAGAACGAGACTTGAGGTGTAGTGAGTCGCTTCCGGGGCCACTCGTCTGATCTCATATATGTCGCTTCACTCCCATTTCGTTCGATGTTGGATGCTTGTTGCGATCCTCTTCGCAAACGCCCCGGCGCAAACGCATCGTGTGCACGGAACCGTCCGCGATGCTTCGACATACGAACTCCTCCCCTACGCTTACCTCTCGGTTGCAGGCGTTGGACCCGGCACAGCAAGCAGCGAAAAAGGAGAGTTCACCCTCTCTCTCAAGCCCGGCACGTACACTCTCTCGGTGAATCTGATCGGATATCGCACCGAGACTGTTCCTATCAACGTGGAGCAGGACGGGCAGGTGCTCAACATCCGCCTCACTCCTACCGACATCCTCCTGCAGGAGGTGACGGTCTTCTCGAGCGCCACCTCTCGTGTTCACCAAACAGAAGTTGGTACACTTGCCCTGCAGAGCCAACGGCTGGTTCAGACCACCAGCATCATCCCCGATGTGTTTCGATCCATCCAAACGTTGCCTGGTATATCGTCGAACAATGAGTTTAGCGCGAGATTCAATGTACGGGGAGGAACGCCCGACGAAAATCTCGTCCTTGTCAACGGCGCACAGGTGTATGAACCGTTCCATGTGAAAGAGGCTCCGAATGCAAGTATTGGTATCTTCAATATAGATCTGATGCGTACGGTGACCCTTGTAACCGGCGGATTCAGCGCCCGCTACGGAGATCGCATGAGCTCCGTCATGGATATCGAATACCGCGAGGGAAATCGTGATCTTTTTCAGGGAGCTGCAACCCTTGGCATGACGGGTGTTGAGCTGTTTCTGGAGGGTCCGATAGGCTCGGCGGGCTCTTTCATCGTCGGTGGGCGGAAGAGTTATGTTGAATACGCAATGTCGTTCCTCAATCTCGACGAGACCATCCATCCCTCATTCTATGACGTGCAGGGTGTTGTGGGCGTCACGCTCTCGCCCGGGAATAAGCTGCAATTCGAGTTTATTCACGCGGGGGATCGTTTCATTCTCGACCCCACAACAACCACGAGCGGTCCGTCTCAGTACGCCACCACATACAAAGGCAAATCCGCCCTCTTTCGTGAGTCGGGAACCAGCTTTGAAGACGAGCATGCACGCTATATCAGCAACTTGTTTGACCTGCAAAGTTCACATGTGGTCTCGAATAGCCTCTTCCTCAGGAATGAGCTTTCGCTCTATGAGCAAATTGAGCAGGAGGTCCGCTTCGGCTTGAGTGAATTCTCCCGCGATATCCAATCCACGCCAAACTATTTCTACCGCTCGAGACGCGAGGAGTCGTATTCTAACGACCTCACCGTTCGAACCATCGAAGCAAAGAGCTCTGGCTCACTCCGGCTCAGTCCCGCCTACGAACTCAATATCGGCGCCAGCGGGCAGGCAATTCTCTATGAGCAGAGCCTTGTGGATCAACGCACGATTGAAGAACAATCGAACACAAGCCACTACCCCGACACTGCACACACCGTCCGGATCGAGGATGCGGTCGATGCCGCGAATGAACGCATTGACGCACGCTCATTCAAGATCGCGGCCTACTGTGAGAACGTTATCCAGGTCAATGATCAGCTGCTTTTCAATTGTGGAGTCCGGCTCGACTATTTCGATATCAACAGAGACTTCCGCGTGAGCCCGCGTCTCAACCTGGCGTACCGTTTGACTAAGCATACCACGTTCAGAGCCGCGTGGGGTATCTTCACCCAGTCGCCCATCTATCGGCAGCTTGCGTATTCCTTCGCCTCCGACACAAACACGAAAGCGCAAGAAGCGTTTCATACCGTTATCGGCGCGGAACATTCTCTTCCGCTTGACAAAGCCGGCAACGCGCACCTGACATTCAAACTTGAGCTGTTCGTCAAGAAGTACAGCAACCTCGTTTCATCGTCACGGACAAGCAGTGGTCGTATCACATACTCGCGAAAGAATGACGCAACCGGCTCTGCACGCGGCATCGACGCATACCTCGCCTTGAACCTTCCCGGTTTTGGGGGGTGGATCAGCTACGGCCTCCTTGATGCGCGGGAAGATCTCTTTGCAGACAAGATCGGTGAGTATCCGAGATTCACTGATCAGCGACACACCCTGTCGGTTGTAGCAAATTGGGAGCTTGGAAGCGGTTGGAGCACGAATCTCCGATTTCAGTACGGAAGCGGATATCCCTATACCCCGTCAAAGTCACAGTACAATGCAACGGCAAAGCGATGGGAATGGGTTCAGGGCATGAAGAACAGCGCCACCCTTCCTCCATATCGAAGGCTTGATCTCCGCGGGACAAAACAGTTCATGGTGTTTGGGCTGAGCGCATCGGCATTCCTCGACATCAGCAATGCGCTTGATTTCAAGAATGTTCAGTCCTACCGCTACCGGTACAACAGCAATGGCATGCCATATGTCCAGGAACTGACGTTGTGGCCTGTTCTCCCAACGCTTGGACTCACAGTGCGGTTCTGAGCCTCCTGTAAAACCTTCATGAGGCTGTTGCTATTCCCCGCCCAATCTCCGGCTGTAAGCCAACCGCTTCAGATCGAATCAAGCTTATTTCCTGGAAACAAAAGCCTCTGTTTTCCCGTAAGAATGGACGGACCCAATCCTTCCAATGATCACCCAGGAGGCTTTGTATGCAACGATTACTGATACTCCTTTCCCTGTTCTTCCTGTCGACATCACAGATCTTCGCTCAGGGCACGACACTTGCCGATATCCGCGACGTCCGTGAGTTTGAAGTGAAGAGTAATGGATTTGTCCTCGACAGTCCCCAGAGGATTTCGATTCACGCGGTCGTCGCAAACAATCGCTTCCGCGGGATTGCTTCATCTGCCTGGATTCTGAACTCAGATACCAGAGAGGTTGTCTGGAAACTTCGTCAGTCACAGCAACGATCGCGCAATCGCTCCCTTGCCGACTACGATGACGCTCTTGAGCTGCCGAAGGGAAAGTACGAGGCCTACTTCGCCAGCTACCTGGAACCGGGTGACAATGTTGAGGACTTTGGCGATTTCATTGATTTCCTCGCGGGCAGAGTGTTTGGCGGAAGCCGCCGCAGCCGCGATTACCGCGATCTGTCTTTAACCATCCAGGGACAGGGTCAACGCGTCGCCGACGACGGCGTGGACCGCTGGCATGAGCAGCTCAGAACCAATGCAATTGTTTCGCTCACCGGACTTTGGGATGACAGGTACGAACAACGGGGCTTCTCACTCGACAGACCTGCAGACGTTACTGTCTATGCGGTCGGCGAGGGCCGCGATGAAGACCTTTTCGACTATGGGTGGATCATCAATACCAAGACTGGAGCACGCGTATGGGAAATGACTGATCGTAACTCACGACACGCGGGCGGTGCAAGCAAGAACAGGTTCATCCGAGAGACGTTGAAGCTCCCAGCCGGTCAATATGCAGCGTTCTTCGTCACCGACGGGTCGCATTCAACGCGGGACTGGAACGCGGCTCCACCGTACGATCCTGACTTCTGGGGAATGACCATCTGGCTCAACGATGATGGAATGAAGAAATATGTGAAGAGCTATGAGTACACTCCTCCGGGCGAGAAGAACGTCGTCGTTTCCCTCAGCCGGATCGGCGATCATTCATCAATCACAAAGAGCTTCACTCTCAACAAGGCTATGGACATTCGTGTCCTTGCGATCGGCGAAGGAAGTAGTTCCGATATGGCCGATTATGGGTGGATCACTGACGGAATCGCCCGTCGGCGCGTCTGGACAATGGACTATGACGAGACGGTGCACGCGGGCGGAGACAGAAAGAATCGCATGATCGACAAGATTATCCGTCTCGACAAGGGAACGTACAGTGTCCACTTCGTGACGGATGATTCACATTCGTACAGGGACTGGAATTCTGCTCCTCCCTATGATCCTGAACATTGGGGCATCACGCTGTACACTGTCGGCGAGTCGTTCAACCAGAATGATGTAGTGCCCGTTGACGAGATTCGGGATCCGTCAGCCCTTGCCAGCATCACTCGTGTGGGCAACGACGACCGACGCCGGCAGGAGTTCTCTCTTTCACAGAAGAGCGAGATTCGCATCTATGCGCTCGGCGAAGCAAGCGGCCGGGAGATGGCAGATTATGCGTGGATTGAAGATGCCTCTTCGGGAGAGGTTGTGTGGGAGATGCGGTACCGGGGAACAGAACACGCGGGTGGGGCAAAAAAGAATCGTCTCTTCGATGGAACCACTACCCTTCCTGCGGGTAAGTATCTGCTCTTCTACGAAAGCGATGACTCTCATGCGTACGGAGACTGGAACGATACACCGCCGGATGATCCGGAGAACTGGGGCGTAACAGTATCGCTGGTTCGTGGAAATCGGTAGGTGAATTGCGCTGCTGTGGAGCACGAAGGGCGGGCCGGTTCGAGTCCGCCCTCTTTATTTGCAGACGGCCCTGAAAACGCGCATGAAATTTCCGCCAAGGATCTTCCGCACGTCTTCGCGGGAATACCCTCGCTGCAAGAGCGCTTCGGTAATTGCTGGAAACCTCGTGACATTCTCCAACCCCTGTGGGGTCACTTCGATTCCATCAAAATCAGACCCCAGGGCAATGCAGTCGACACTCTTCGTCAGGTTCTTGATATAATCTATGTGCTGGATGACGTTATCCAACGATGCTGTTCTCGAACCAGTCAGATAGTATGGATAGAAAACAACGCCAATGACTCCCCCGCGACCGGCAAGAGCCAGTATTTGGCTGTCCGTAAGGTTGCGGGAGTTGTTGGCAAGCGTATATGCGCCGGAATGTGAAGCGATGATGGGGTTTGTCGACGTGGCCAGAATATCCTCGATCGTTTTTTTTCCCACGTGAGAAACGTCGATGATCATTCCGAGTGAATCCATTGTCCTGATCACCTGCTTGCCGAAATCGTTGAGCCCGACGGTTGCCGCCCTCGTATCCTGATCGGAGACCGCCCAAGACGTGGAATTCTTCCAGGTGATCGTCATCATCCGCACACCCTCGTTGTACAGGACTCTCAGATTCTCCAGATTGTCTTCAATACAATGGCCTCCCTCAACCACAAGGAGCCCTGCTATTCTGTTTTGGCGAGCGAATACGTCTAATGAATCTTTCTTCAGGACGATTTCGACGTCTTTCGCGTTTCGGCCGACCTGCGCCTTCATGCTGTCGATGAATTTCTTCGCGGTGGCAAAATATATTGATGGCGCATATGATGTCGGGCTGACCCAGATCGAAAAGACCTGTGCATCAACGCCACCATCGCGGAGGCGTGGAATGTCTGTGTGCTTCGTCGTATGGCGATCGGCAAGTTGATACGTAAAGCCGCTCGCGGCTATCTGCTCCATGATGTCGTTGTGAAGATCGATGAGAAAGGCCCGATCGTGGACGGTGTCGAGCATGATATCCGCCCGAACTGAGTCACGAAAGGCTATCGTCGTCGTATCGGTCTCGTAGACAAGCGACGACGTAATCACGCGGCACGAATCGAACGCGTAAGAGGCAGCAAGGTTGAGAGATGTCTGAGCGGCGCTGCGAGAGAATCCCCCAAATCCCCTTCCGCGTCCTCCGTCCAACTGAATCATCTTGCCTGTTCGGCGGATATTGTTCATTTCGACAGAATAGAAGAGAACGCCCGCGCTTCCTGCGGAATGGAAATCGACTATATACGATCCCGGTTGAAGCTCGGCCTCCCGTTCATCGAGAATCTGCCCGAGGATGTTGTACACCGAAACGCGCACTCTTCCCTGCTTCTCGATCGAAAACGGAATCTTGGTGGAGGGATTGAATGGATTGGGATAGTTTTGACCGACGGAAAACTCGCGAGGGGGTTCACTTCCAAGGGCGACGTCAGTTACAGCAATTGATTTCTGCCACTGTCCCTGGGCATCTGTTGTTGTTGTTCCAAGCACTGTGCCCAGCCTGTCTACGATTGTGACAACCGCAGACGAGACCGCGGTGCCCCGTTTCCGATCTTTCACCGTTCCTCTGATGGTTATCTCTGCGGCACAGAGATCGGCTGCGACGGTCACCACAAGAAGGGCGAGAAGGACCTGTGCCCGAAGGATTCTGCGCACGGGACAAAAAATCCCGGTGAGGAGTGGTGCCTCACCGGGTTCTGGCACACAGCACTGCTTCTGTGGTCTGATCACTGCTCCTTGATGCCTCCTCAGAATGCTATACCAAGCGACAATTTCTGCACGGACGGCAGAATCTTGAATTTCTCGTAGGAATAGTCAAACCGGATATCTTGTCCCAGGAATTTCTCTCCTCTGAAGCCGACGCCTGCGGCGAATGACTCGTCGTCATAGTTCAGCTTCAGCCCTCCCCGGACGGCCAGAAAATCGTAAAGCAAGACTTCGCTGCCGAGGCAATAATGTTCAACGTTATCGTTCGGGTGAATGAGATCGGCGACAAAGCGAACCCTGTACGATTCCGCGACGAAGGGCTCAGCCGTGAATGAAGCGCGGAACGTCACGGGAAGCGGAACGCGATTGAATCCCTTCGTGATGTTGTTGTCGCTGTAATCCTGATAGTTTCCTTCGAGCGGCTCAAGATCTGCACCAAAGTTTTGGAGCGTCAGGGCCAACCGCGATCCCCAGAATCCGAGATGGTAGACGCTGCCAAGATCGAACGCCAGTCCTGAGGTTGAGTGATCATAATACGACTCACGCGTCAGTTTCGCCTGAATCCCCATAACGAGTTTTTCGGTGATGTGCCGGGCGAAAGAAAGTCCGAGCACGGTGTTCTGAATAGAATAGGTCTGCCCGGTGCCGTTTTCAAAATCGACCGTAGTGATCTCTTCGTTCGTGCTGAAGCCTGCAAACTGTACGCCAACAACGCCAATGTTCTCAAGGCGATATGCCGCGGCGAGGGAGACCATGTCAATCCCTGCAAACCAGGGTGTGTAGGCAAATGCCACATCGCCTTTCCTGATCCCTTCGAGCCCGGCCACGTTGGTGTACACCGCAGAGGCGTTATCCACCACGGATGCGGCTGCATAACCCAGCGCTGATGCACGCGGATCGAAGCTGATCTTCAGGAGCTGTGCGCCGCTGGTTCCCACCTGCCCGAATTGTTGCGCAAAACACGGAACGACGGTGACAAGAAGAAGCAGAATGATCTTTTTCATGGTGCACCCCTAGCGCATGATGACAAATTTACCGGTGTGGGTTCCCTTCGACGACTCAACGACGTAAATATACACGCCGCTCACCGTCTCCTGGTTGTTCTTTGTTGTGAGATCCCACTCCGCAACCCCGGTGAAGTCTCCCGTCACAGCGACATCCCGGCTTTTATACACCACATCATTGCTCCGAATGGTCTTCACCAGATCGCCGGCGAGCGTGAAGATTGTGATGGTCGCATCCGAGGGGAGGTTGATGAATCGGACCCGGTTTACCCAGGGATTTGTTTCTATCGGATTTGGATTATTGAACCTGCTCGATCCCATGAACGGATTCGGGACGACTTTGATCCGATCCATCCCGTTCGCGGCGGGAGAATTCGCCATATACACCTTTGTTGTCGTTCTGCCGCGTCCGATGTTATTCTCCAGCCGATCCACTCCAAGGAGGGTGTCTCCCTGATCAAACGAAGTGACGGCATAGGTGTAGATCATCCCATTCAGAACCCCTCGGTCAAGGAGTTGATAGACCGAATCAGTCCCGTTGTAGACAAGCGGCGGGGGCCAGCTCTTTAAGAATGGTCGTCCATACCAGAGGGTGTCCTTCTTCCGGTCGATCGCGTTATTCTTCACATAGACCGCCAGGGTATCCCAGATCGGATTGCCGCCTGCGTCCTGTCGGACCGTCTTATAGACTGCATAGCCTCCGAAGTCCTTCGCTCCGCTGAGCGGATCACTGCTCGCTTCGGCATTTTTCTTCCACTGAATGGCCACCGCGTTTTGATTACCCTCTCTCGTGGTTTTGATTGTGTACTGCGGTTCATCGGGCGCGGTGGGCGCCTTTGAATAGTTACCGTCGAACATATTCTGGGCGACCTGGGAGTTTTTCAGCATCCCATTCAGCCCGTGTCCGAGCACCCACGCAACAACGACATGAATTGAGTCTCCCGCTGGGATCGTAAATGGTCCAATCGCCATGATCGCCCGGTAGTCCCTCACAACGGTGGCATTAGCTGCTATGCCATACCCTTTCATGAACTCGTACATGGCTTGAGATGTTGTCGGCTCGAAGAACCGGTACGATGGCGTTGCCATCGTCGGCTGGCCGGTGTAGGTGCCGACAAAGTGACTCTTGTCCGCATAGAGCAGTCTGACGCCGACATACCCTGGCGAGCGGATCACACCTGTCACTGGATCCGGGTTTCCCGTGTCGTCTTCAGGCGTCAATGGATTATCGGCATCCCACAGGTAAGCGATTTTGTTCGCTGCATCGTACCCGGCGAGATCATCAAGATCCCAGTAGTTCCCGTCGGTGTTCGATCCGTTGAACCCCGACACGTCACCATCCATCCGGAATCCAACATAGACTCCCGTGAGGGTCCGCGTCGCGTCGATGAGACCATCCTTGTTCACATCGTCGCCGATATTCTTGATCCAGTAGTCGCTGATGATGAAGTCGTCGTTGTACGACTGATCCCATGCATACGTGCGTTCCACAATCTCAACACCGAGGTTCTTGTGAACGCCTGTCGGAGAAGGGGGATTGACGTCTGTATAACGGGTATAGGTATCCTCAGCCGAAAGAGAACCTTCGGAGCGACGCTTGACGCGGATTGTGTCGAGTGGCACGAAGTGGTTTCCATCGCCGTACGACGCATACCCAATCGTATCAAAGACGGCGCCGACCCAGAGCGACGTGCGCCATCCATAGACATTTCCGCTGCCGCCGGGCCACTCGAAGTTGGGCGAGGAATACGTGTTCCCCCAGTACCCATTGTTCGTGATCATGTTCCAGAGGGCGCCGACTTTGTGGTCGAAGACCTTCTTCGGTTTCTGGTCAAGCCGGTACTGAGCCTCGGCCCGCACCGTCCACAGGAGAAGAGCACACAGAACGATAGTTGGTAGTCTTTTCATCATGCACCTCAGAACTGAAGTTCGAAGCCAAGACGATATACTCTCGGGCGCGTCATCGTCTGTGGATCTTTGTACGGACCGGAAGGATCACCCGATTTCTCGTACTCGGCAATTCCCTCCCTGCCTCCCGCAATGTATGAAACGTTCCGCCAGTTGAAGAGATTGCGGACTTCCAGGAGGAATGAAAGGTCGATATTCGAGAACGCAAAGGATTTCCGGAACTTCATATCAACATTTTTTGCCCACGAAAGACGCCCATCGTTCCGAAGTGCAAAAAGCGGAAACACATCGCGGGTATTGCGGGTGTAGGGATAGCCAGATCGGACCAACACCACAAAGTTCATCTCTGCGGGACCGATGAGGTCTTCGATCACTCCGGTCGAACGGAGAAAGAGGTTTGCATTGATTCTGTGTCGAAGATCCCAGTCGAGCGGGTCGAGGCGACGAGGTATGATCGCTCCGTTGCTCCGGAAGACGGAGGACGAACGGCCGTTGGCGAAGGAGTAGCTGTAGTTCACCATCCCGCCGATTGCCCTCGTTCCGACAGCCTCAAGCGTCAGCTCCAGGCCGCGCACGTTTGCATAGTCCAGGTTCACATAGGCCTGAAAGGGTTCCGCCGAACCCGGCAAATCATAGTCTGCCGCGGCAATCTGGTTTGTGATATCCTTGAAGTAGCCCGTGATGTCGAGCCTGAGGAAATCGGAGAACATGTGTTCCCATCCGACTTCGTAGGAAACCGTCTTCTCCGGCTTCAGCCTCGGATTTCCCAGATCGACGTTCGTTGTGAACCGGAAATCAAGCTTGATGTTTTCGTAGAGGAAACGAAGATCCGGACGTTGGAAGAAGTGTCCATAGTAGAAGTGAATCTTGTCCCTTTCGGTAATCGGATGCGAGATGCCGATACGGGGACTCACCTGCCAGCGCGACTCAACTTTGTCGGTTGATGCGAGGCTCGTGCGACGCGCGGGATCAGCAAGCTCTGCCGGATCTTCTGGATACAAGACCGAGGGCCCGAATCCGTTGGGATTGAAGTAGTCAAAACGAAGTCCCGCGTTCAGGATAAACCCATCGCGAACTTCGATCTTATCCTGCACGTAGACGGCAAAATCGTAGAGATCCTGATTCCAAAGGTCGAAGCGGCGTGCAAGAACGGATTCGAAGGTTACTTTCTCAACATCCCCCCTGTTCCAGTTGATCTCCAGACCGCTTTTCAGAAGATTGGAAGAGTTGAGTTGATTCGAGTAATCGACACGCATCATCGCGGTGCGGGAAATCTGATTCAGGAACCATCCTTCGTCTCCCGTGTAGTACCAGTACCCTCCTTCAAACTGCCTGTCTTTGTACCCGGCAACTGTGCCGTTATAGCGCCAGTTCAGATCCGCGCCCAGGTTTCCGGTCTTCAGCCGGTCATCGGCATTCCGCACCACTTCGTTGAACCAAGAGTTGAAGAAGGAGAGTTTTACATCGATAAACGACTGTTTATCGATCGTTTGTGAGAGCGCAAAGCTGATATTGTAGCTGTTTGTAACCGGCCACGAGATGTGATTCTGCATACCGGCCTGATAGAAATTCTGGACATTCTTGTACCACTTACCGGAGAAGAGTGCTGAATCGCGTGCTTTTGCGTTCTGGTAATTCTGCGGGTCCGCCACAAAGATGAACTGTTGCAGGTACTGAACGCCCGAAATAGTCGTCAGCTGTTGGTAGAGATCCGATTGATATCCTTCACTCAGCGGACCGTATTTGGAATACCGATGGTAATAGGAGTTATCACGTGACCATGTTTTCAGGCCGTTGAGAGTGATGCGCGTTTTGGGACTTGTGTAGTTAAGTTTTGCCTGATACGACTCGCTGTAGAAATCCTGGTGCGTGAGAAGACCTTTGGTCTGGAACGCGATGTCTGCAGAACCGGTGAGCGAGAGCTTTCCTTCACCAATCGACACTGGGGGAGAGTTGATAAACGCTTCATAGTTTTTCCAGTCGGGCTGACCTTTCCCGTAGGTGTTCGGCTGATATTCGATTTTGCTCCAGGGAAAATCGGATGATCGAACCCGCAGTTTCGCACCGAACCTGGCAGGCGTCTTGGTAATCGTGTTTACAATTCCCGACTGAGCATTGCCGTATTCCGCCTCAAAGCCCCCCGTAGACACCTGGATTTCCGACACGCTGAGCTGCGGAATGTCAATTGCAAAGCCGCCTGTTGTCGTGCCGCTGTAGCTATTGACCGCGCTCTTGATCGCAATGCCGTCGACAAGGAACAGCGACTCGTTGAACCGTCCACCGCGGAAATGGCTTCCACTGACTCCCGCCTGCATGCCGACGATCTCGCGAAAATCTGTCACCGGCAGGGCGTTGATCGTCTCCTCCTCGATCGTGTGTTTCGTAGATGTCACATCGGGCTGAATGGGTGGACGCGACGCAACAACAATGACCTCGTTCATTTGAACATCCGCCGGCTCAAGGGCAAAATCGATCGTCGTCGTCATGTCGACCATGACCTTGACGTTCGAAATTGTCTTCGGCGCGTACCCGATCATCGAGGCCCGGACAGTATATGTGCCGACCGGCACATTGATGATAAAGTAGTTGCCATCGAGGTCGGTTGCTGCACCGTACGATGTTCCCACGATCTGGATGTTGACTGAGAGGAGGGATTGTTTTGTCACCGCATCAATGGCTCTACCCGCGATTTTGCCACTCGTCCCTGCGATGACAACGCCGGTAGAGAACACAACAAACAACAAGAGCCTTTTCATGGTTTCCTCACACACTGTGGAACAGAGAGAGTGATGAGCGGGGGGAGTGGGCAACGCGCGGTCTTCGCTGCGACTTGCCGCTCTGCCCTCCACGCTTATCAATACACAGGAATGCGATTCAGTACGTATGGGGAGAACAATAATCCGCACCCGTGAGATGACGCTTACAGAAACCGGAGGACCGTTAGATAACGGTGATAGAATGCAGAACGAAGTTAGGCATCTCTTGGAAAGAAATCAAGCAAAGCGGGGTGAAAATGGAAGTCGGGACGGCACAACAAAAAAGGTTCGGCGGCACAGCGCCACCGAACCTTCAGGTGTAACACCAAAGATGAGTGCGACTCGTCTACTCGGCTCGGGCAAACTTTACAGCTTCAGGCAGGAGCGTGAGAGCCTTTTGAAATTGAGGATCGACCTCCAGCAGCACACTGTACCAGCCAGCGTTTCCCCAGAGCGAGCGTCCAATCTCTGCCTTCAGCCTCGCCCTCACAAACGGTTGGTCTTTCTCAAGATCCTTCTCCTCGACCGTCACACCTTTTGCCTTCACGAAATCACGGAAATCCTGAATGAGCTTGTCTGTCGCCTGAAAGGTTTTCACGTACTTCTGCACATCCTGACCATATGTCGCACGAAGGTTTGCTGACTGACCATCAAGGTAGCTCGTAGCAAACTGAAAGAACATATCCCGGCGCTGCAGTGCCGCAAACGATCCGGTGGCGGCCGGGCTCTTCACAATATAATCCGGCGTGATGCCACCTCCGCCGTAAACAACTCTCCCGCTATTCGTGCGAAACATCGGCCGGGAAGAGTCTGATTTGAGCGCGATGTCCTGCTTATGTTGCAGATTGTCCCCCTCTTGCTCGTTCCGCTCAAAGGCCTCCCGCTGGTACTCAGACTTGTCCTTTCCTTCATAGGCCCGTTGAATAAGCCGGCCGCTCGGTGTGTAGTACCGGGCGATCGTGAGACGGAACGCCGAGCCATCTCCAAGCGGCCACTGGCGCTGTACAAGACCTTTGCCAAAGCTGGTTTCACCCACGATCAGGCCGCGATCCCAGTCCTGAAGAGCTCCGGCAACAATCTCACTCGCACTTGCAGATGCATTATTGAGCAGCACAATCACCGGAAGCTTTTCATACTCCTGCCCTGTCGTGGCAACGTATTTCTCCTCCATCTCTGCCGATCGGCCTTTGGTATACACGATCTGTCTGGGCTTCTCCTTGGTGCCGCCATCAAGAAATAGATCTGCCATCTTCACCGCTTCTTCCATCACGCCGCCGGGGTTTCCGCGCAAATCAAGAATGAGTTTCTTCATTCCCTGTGAACGCAGATCACGCAAATTCTTCACCATTTCGTCGTTCGTGATCTGGGCAAACTTGTTTACCGCAATATATCCGACATCCGGATTGACCATCATCGCAACATCAATACTTGTGACCGAAATATCTGCCCTGGTAATTTCGTACGTGAGGATTTCCTTCACGCTCGGACGGATAATGCCCACTCTCACCTTCGTTCCCTTCGGCCCGCGCAGCCGTTGCGACGCCTGGTCTGCCGTCAAACCGACAGCAGAACTGTCATTGATACGAACGATGCGATCATTGGAAAGGATGCCAAGCTTCGCCGAGGGACCTCCGCCCATTGGCTCCACAACAAGAATGGTATCGTTCAACGAACGAATCGAGAGCCCCACACCCTGGTAGTTTCCCTGAATCTCTTCCGAAGCCCGCTCAAATGCCCGCGGTGGGAAATAGACAGAGTGCGGATCCAATTTCTCCAGCAATCCGTTGATTGCTCCCTCGGTGAGCTTGCGGGTTTCGACCGGGTCGACGTAGTACTTGTCCGTCAGAACCAGGATATCCTGGAATTTCTTCAACTGCTCATAGATGTTATCGGCAGAGATGAGATTCCTTCCCTGAAATCCGACAATCATCCCTATGAGCATCATTGCTATAAGCATCCACCCTGAGAACTTTTTCTTCATGATGTGTCCCTGATCGTTCAAGTGCTATCTCTACTATAGAACAGTACCCTTGTTGAAGCGGTTCCTTCTGACCCGACTCTCATTGCGCTGATGCAAAAAACCCCGGTAGCTCTCCGGGGCTATTCGACTTTTTCGCACCGCTTGGGTATTCTACCGCGCCAGTTCTTTCACCTTCACTCGTGCATCATCCGCCGCTTTGCCGCTCGGTACCATGGAAAGATAGCGCTGATAGTGTTCGCAGGCATCGCGTTTGTTTCCTTGAAATTCATGCAGTTGGGCAATCCTGAACACTAACGGCGCAATGGAGGGGTCTTTCTCGAGGGCTTTGCGGAACGCGTTAATCGCTTCAGAGTACATTCTTTTCTGCTGGTAGGCCATTCCCAGGTGACGATAGCTCTCGGCCTGATCCGGCGCGGCTTCCACATACTTCATGAACATTGCGATTGCCTGATCGGTATCGAGTTCGTTCAGGTAGTGAGTACCCAGGCGTTGATATGCCTGCCAGGCGGCGGGTCTCGTGCGGATCGCCTTCCGATACGCGTCGAGAGCTTTCTCTCCTTCACCTTCTTCCACATAGATGCTTGCCTGCGCGAGATACCCGAGGTACGGATCAAGTTTCGCTATTTCCCTTGCTTGCTCGTACGCTTTCTGGTAACTGCCGCCAAGAATAGCCGGCGCAATAGCATAATACTCAACAAGCGCTTCACGGTACTCGACGACCGTTGGACCATACTTCACCGCCAACTCCAGGTGCTCTCGTACTTCCGACGCGAGAAACGGCATTCTGGTCAGCCCTGCAATCTGGTAGTTCGCCATGTACGCTTCTGCGAGCATGTAGTGGTACTCTGCATTGGTGTGATCAAGTCCAACCGCTCGTTCAAGATGCTCAATCGCTCTGTCGCTTGTCGCCGGTTCGCGGAGATTTCCAACGCCGAGCCGGTAGTACCCGCTGGCAATTCGTGCATCGGTATTGCGAAACTGGTTTTGGATTCTTTTGGGAGAGGGGAACAGCTTCAGCGGTCCCTGTGCTGAGGCTTCGATCAGCGGAACGACCGCCATTAGAGCAAGCATCACTCCGAAATGTTTGGCGGCTCGTGTTGAGAATGACATCTTGTTCTCCAGTCTGAGGGGTGAAACGGCCTCTTAACGATACGACCCCGCACCACGAATGTTTCGCGCAGAATCTCCCCGTCAATGCGACACTTTATTTGTCAATCTGGCAAGCTGGGATTGTCACAGACACCTCAAGCCCCCGGGGCGATTTATTGCGAAGTACAAAGTCGTGTCGGTCCCCATAAAGCTGTTGCAGCCTCTCCCGCGAAGTCCTGAGTCCAATTCCCTCGTCGACCGTAGCATTGAAGTCTGCCGGGAGGCCGGGTCCATCGTCGGCCACGCTCATTCGAAGCTTGCCGTCTACAAGGTGTGCCGCGATCTCAACCGACGCTCCGCTGGATTGCGTAGCAACCGCGTAGCGTACGGCATTCTCCACAAGCGGCTGAAGGATAAGGTTTGGCACTTTGCAGTCCAGAGCATCGGGATCCACCGAGATGCGAACCCGCAACCGGTCTTCAAACCGTGTCTGTTCGATCTCGAGGTAGCGTTGCAGAAACTCGAGTTCTTCCCGAAGCGCCACTTCCTGAACCCCCACATTGTGCAGAGAATAGCGAAGAAGGTCGCCCAGCTTTGCCAACACACGATCGGCATCGTCGACGTTCCTGTGCATCAACGACGAAATTGTATTGAATGTATTGAAAAGGAAATGTGGATGAAGCTGCATTTTCAGCGCCTGCAGTTGAGCCTGTGTGAGCTGTGCTTCAAGTTGAGCGGCTTCAATCTCCCGGTCGCGATACTTACGATAGTACTGGCGTCCGTACCCAATGCCGAGAATTGCCCAATATGTAAGAAGATTGATGTGGAAGTACACAACAAACGTCACCTGAATCGACCGGAACGCGTCGTACAAATGGATGGGTTCAGGATTGAACGACTGAACAATCACCTCGGCAACGATGAGTTGAATTGCAGCAAGCAGAAGACTTGTCGGAACATGTACGAGGAATGAGCGCGCGCGGGTGCCTTCCTCAAAGCGATAGCGTTTTCCCAGCCAAAGAACAAACGGGGCAATGCAGGCCCATATATAATAGAAGGCGAGATTTGTCTTGAGAGCATACTCCCACGTGATGGGACTCTTATAGATGTACTTTCCCCAGAGAGATGAATACGAAGCAAAGAAAAGCCCGACGACCGTCCAGATCACAAGGTACAGGATCCACTGGACCCATTGTGAACCGAAGAAGCCCGATTGTGCCTCGCTGGGCTGTGTCGATTTGTCGTTCATGCCGTTGCCAGAAGGTTCTTCAGCTCTCTCTGGACCAATTCCCACGTGCTTTGTACGTGGGAGTCGCGCGTTTGAATGTGTCCGATCGCAATGCGAAGTGTATACATCCCTCCGAGTTTCGTGTGTGAGAGGAATGTTTCGCGTCGACCGTTTGTTGCGTGAAGAAGCCTCTCATTCAGGGTGTTGAGCGCTTGTTCATCAGTCATGCCGTGTGGGTGAGCTCTGAAGCAGACTGTGCCAAAATCAACGGGCGCAAGAAGCTCAAACGAGGGGTGTGCTGAGACCCATCCTGCGAACTGCTTTGCCAACCTGAGGTGATCGCGCAGGCGGTCTGCCAGACCATCCCATCCGAAGTACCGAATTACGAACCAGAGCTTGAGTGCCCGAAATCTCCTGCCGAGTGGAACGCCATAGTCCATCAGGTTTCTGGCAGCGTTATCGTGCGACGTTCGGAGATATTCAGGTACAAGGGAAAACGCCCGTCGCAAGATGTCTGGAGAACGTGTGTAGAACGCGCTGAGGTCAACTGGTACGAACATCCATTTGTGAGGATTCACGACCAGGGAGTCTGCACGCTCACAGCCGTCCAGAATGTATCGCATCTCGGGAATGATCGCCGCTGATCCTCCGTACGCCGCATCCACGTGTAGCCAGAGATGCTCACGCTCACAAACATCAGCAATCGCAGGAACGGGATCAATGCTTGTGCAGGATGTTGTACCAACGGTTGCCACGACGCAGAATGGCCTCACGCCGTTCTTGCGGTCTTCGGCGATCGCAGCTTCCAGCTCCGGGATCTTCATGCGAAACTTGTCATCCACGGGTATCTTTCGCACGGCATTCATGCCAAATCCAAGCGTGATAATTGCTTTTTCGACCGATGAATGAGCAAACTCTGAGATGTATGCGCGTAGCCGCGGCACTTCTGGCCTTCCTGCCAGCCCTTCCTCCCGCGTCCGGAGGTCTTCGAGCGCCTCCCGGGCCATTGCTATTCCATGAAGCGTACTGGTCGACGCCGTATCATAAATCACCCCGGAGAACTGGCCGGGCAGGCCCAGCATCTGCCTCAGCCAATCGAGCGCAACTTCCTCAAGTTCCGTCACGGCGGGACACGATTGCCAGACCATGCCGTTGACGTTCAGTGCCGCACTGAGGAATTCGGCGAGGATACCGGGACTGCTTGCCGTCGAATTGAAATACGCATGAAACCGCGGGTGGTTCCAGTGTGTTACCCCCGGCATGATGAAACGGTCGACGTCGGCCACGATATCTTCCATGCGTTCCGGCTTGTGCGGGGGTTCAGACGGAAGCGACCGACGAACATCGCCGGGCTTCACACCTGGAAGAACCGGGCGTTCATCCACGTGCTCCAGGTAATCCGCCACCCAATCGACGAGCTGGTGTCCAACCTTGCGAAATTCCGTCACCGGCATATCGCCGAGCATCGTCTCCGTCTGTTGTGACTTCTTGTCGTGGTCCACTGAGGTGCCTGTTCTATATAGAGAGACTTGATTCCTATTGTGGCTTTGGTTTCTCGGGAGGCAAGGGGCTGGCTATCTCCGCAATAAGTTTCCAGTTGTTTGCGGCATCACGCTTCCAGCCATGGAGAAAGTACCCTTTTTCTGACTGGGTGCCTTCCGAACTCTCGATTGAATAACTCCCATACGAATATCCAAGATCTCCCGACATCGCAACCTCACAAGAGATTGGCTCCCAGGTCGAGAGGTACCTCCTTCCTGAAAAATACGCACGGATTGAATCGATTCCAATGATAGGATAATTCTTCTGCCTGTAGATCCGCGCTTCACGACCGAGGAATGCGGCAAACGCTTTATCTGCCGACTCCTTTCTGACTGTCTCCAGGAAATCCTTCTCGGCTTTCATCAGGCTGGCCTTTTGCTCTTGCGGGTCAATCTTTGATACACCTTTTGTTGCTCCTTGCGTCTCTGGTGTACGTAAAGCCCTCGAACCTTTGTAGGGCCCCGGCAGCTCGGTCCCAACATCAAACACCACTTTCCATTCACCGTTTTGTTGTTTCTTCCAGAATGAGAAGTAGAATCCAAAGTACTGCGGCCGTTTTGCCGGGGTGTGGTCGGTCCTCACTGAGGGGCCGGTGGTATACCCCAGATCGCCGCTCTTCGATACATCTGCAAAGATCGGCTCCCACTCAAGCGTGGTCTCCAGGGGGTTCTTGGGAAGAGGAACGGTCTTCATCGCCTCTTTATAGATGACGGGGTGTGGCCGGAAGACAATCGCTTCATCGGCAAAATACGTCATGAACGCCGAGCGGGAGCCCACCTCCAAACTTGTCTTCGCGAATGCTCTTTCAGCCTCAACAACCGACTCGAGCGAAGAACGGTAGTCCTGAGATACGCCGATGCTGATAAAAGACAGGGCGCCAGAGAAGAAATACAATCGAGAGAGGTTTTTCATGTCGCCTCCATGGTGATTCATAACCTTACAAAGCTCAGCTGACAGAAGCAACAGCCGTTGTTCTGGTTGGCCAATTTTCCGTTTCGACGGGGCTTGCAGGTTTCAGCGATGTGTGTGCGCCATACAATAAAGAGATCAGGCAACCTTTCGGATAAATGGCGAGCCGAAACGGCCCATTTCGCTGATGGGTGAGCCCATGTGATTGACTGCGTGTGTCCCGGTGGCTGAAGGTCGTCACACAAGCCAAGCCGAATTATCACTCCCCAGGCTGGATTCATCAGCCTGGTGGTCACGCTGGTCGCTGCTGGTTTTCCCATCCTCGATTCTTGATTTCGATTCATAGAAATATTAGAATACGGGTAGCACCGTGCTGTCACACCTGAAGGCCGTCTTCTCACATTCGAATTGAGTTCTCCGGCGAGAATTCTCATCTTCGGGTAATACACCATATCTCTGCCGTGCAGCGTCCCCGTGAAATTGATGTTGACAGGGGCATTTGTCCTGTCGCGTCGATTTTTCTGATGAATTATTAGAAGGTACAATGCCGTCACGCCCCAGTTTTGCCACGGCGTGATGATACTCTTCTATGTGACTTCAATTTCACTAATTAACCAGCTCCACGCTGAACCAAACAACAATCAGGGAGAATCACATGCGAAAACTTCTGTTACTGGTTTTCCTTTTCTCAGTCCCGGCCATGCTGCTTGCCCAGGGATTGAAGATTACCGGGAAGGTCACCGATACCAAGGGTGAGCCGCTCGTCGGCGCCAATGTGTATATTCAGGCGCTGAACCTCGGAACCTCAACGGACCCTCTCGGCGAGTATACGCTCACCGTGCGACAAGCTGACGTGCGTGGTCAGCAGGTTGAGTTGACCGCGTCAATTGTCGGAAGCAAGAAGAAGGCAACAAGGGTCACGCTCTCTGGTGAAACGAAGACGGTGAATTTCCAGCTCGAGGAAGACGTCTTCCAGACAGAAGCTGTCGTCGTCACGGGTATTGCCTCCAAGACAAGCAGGTCTGTCGCGGAGGTCTCCGTCTCTCGCATTCCCGTTTCAGAGCTGACCTCCATCCAGACCTTCCAAAACGTTTCACAACTGGTTTCCGGAAAAATCTCCGGCGTGAATGTTCAGATCACTTCAGGCAACGCGGGTTCTGGCTGGAACTTCTTTGTTCGCGGTGGCGCGGGCCTCACCGGCACGGGACAGCCCCTGATCTACATCGACGGCGTGAGGATAGAGAACAATAACATGAGCCCCTTCGGTCTCGGCGGTCAGGCGGTAAGCACGTTGTCAACTCTGAACCCGGCTGATATTGAGAACATCGAGGTTTTGAAAGGGCCTGCCGCAGCGTCATCCTATGGCACGAGCGCATCAAACGGCGTCGTGCTGATCACAACAAAATCGGGGAAGGGACTGCGAGCTGCGGCTGCAGCAAAACCGTACACCATTGACTATCAGTTTACGTACGGTGTGAACGAGCAGCCGTTCAAATATCCGCGGGAATTTCTGAATGCCGATACCATTGACGGCGTTCTCGAAAAACCCGGATACATCAGAGAACACAGCCTCAGCATCACGGGTGGTTCGCCGTCTCTCAGATACTTCGCCTCATTTCAGAACCGCTTTGACGCAGGGGTCATCGCGCGCCAAAATTATCTCGACAGGAATTCTTTGAAGGCAAGCGTCAATGCGGTCCCGGCGGACAACATGAGCTTCAGGCTCAATACATCATACAGCTGGACAAAAATTCGCCGACCGCCCAACGACAACCTGATTTATGGATGGCTTCTCAACGCTCTCGCATACTGGCCGGCGTACGTAACATGCCCGAAGGATGCGATCGAAGCGATCAGAGACATGCACTATCTCAACCAATTCATCGGATCGGGCAACTTCTCCTACAGGCCATTGCCGGAACTCGAGATTGCCGCCAACGCAGGCGTGGACTTCAACCAATACTCGCAGGACAGGCTTTATCCGTATGGGTTCAGGTACAATCAGACCTTTGGGAACCGGTCTCTCTATAACAGGATCAGCCGTCAGATCACCTATGACGTCAACGCGAAGTACACCTACAAAGATTTCCTCGTCGACGGCCTCACGGTTATTCCCACGGTTGGTTCTCAGGTTGTCAGCCGCCGCACGAATGCGAACGATATTTCTGTGCAAGAGTTCGGCAGCGTCGACATTTATGACATCGGCTCGGCGATTACGGTAACCGGGCGGGGAGATTCACAGGTGGATCGTCGCGAAGCAGGAATTTTCGGAACCCTCCCCTTCAATTACGATGACACATTCTTCTGGACGGTTGGAGCGCGCAAGGACTATGTGAGCGCTTCGGGCTACGACTCCCCGTCTATTGTCTATCCGAACGCCAGTGTTGGCGTGCGCATTGACCGTTTTGACATTCTTCCCGCTGCGATCACGATGCTGAAGCTGCGCGGTGCATACGGTGAATCCGGACAACTTCCGAATACCACAGATGGATTGCCGTTGATGTATACTGTGGTCGCCGGTGGCGCCGGCTCGGGTTTGATGTTCACCATGGTCGGCAATCCCGCCATTGAGCCGGAACGCATCAGAGAGTTCGAGCTTGGATTCGACGCAGAGTTCCTCAACATGTTCTCACTTGAACTGACCTACTACCGCTCCGATGCCACCAAGTCGATTGTGCGCTCAGCATTCGCGCCGTCGACCGGATTGGGTGATTACACCTTTCCCTATAACGTCGGTTCCGTCATGGGTCAGGGCTTCGAGTCGCTGCTCCAGGTAAATCCGATCAGAGGCCAGGAGTACGATCTGAACCTCTCCTTGATCTGGAACTACCAGACGAACGAGGTACGCGACCTGGGAGAGACCAAGCAACTTCTCACGGGATTCGAAAACGTGATCAAGCCGGGACTTCCGAAGTATCAGTTTTATGACTACAAGGTGTTGGGGGCAACGTTTGACGCAACCGGAAAATATACAGGCGTGAACGCGTCAGCGGAAATGGAAGACCTCGGATCCAATCCTATTCCGAATCATACCGGATCGTTCACGGTGAACTTCCGCTTCCTCAAGGACTTCCAGTTGTACGGACTAGCCGAGTGGGCTCTTGGTCATCATGCGTGGAGTTATACTATTCGCCGCGCAATTGCCGCCGGCTCCTATCAACCAGCTCTCGAACTGCAGGCAAAACTCGGTCTCACGACACGGCTCCCGGAGATCACCCGCCTGACGGTTGGTTCGCCCGAATACATCGACGCGGCAAATGCATATGCTCATTACCACTCAAGCTGGTATGCAAACTTCATCTATCCTGCTGACATCCTCTCCATTCGGGAGGTTAGCCTGAGCTACAACGCAACGGATCTCATGAAGTCGTTCCTGCCGGGAAGTTACATCAGCGGCGTGCAGACAGGATTCTCGGTGCGCAATGTGTACAAATGGACAAAATTCCCCTTGGATCCGGAGGTAAACAGCGGATCTGGTCTTAGCACATCGGGCCAGGAATTCGCGACGCTCCCGCAACCACGGACCTACAACGCGTGGATACGGTTTACCTTCTAACCTAAGACAGGAGAATTGAACATGAAAAAGATATTACTCATCGCATGCGTGCTCTGCACTGTTGTCTTTTTCTCGTGCGAAGACTACGTGTCGAATATCGATCCGTTATACGATCGCACAAAGGACACCGATCTGAACCAGCAGAAATATGTCGACGGCTTCATCGGCGGCCTGCATAATCAGGTGGCATATTCGCTGGACGATCTGACACTCAACGCCGGCGGATTGTCCGACGAGCTCTTGTGGGATATGCGAAATTCACAGGCCACATTCTCGTCATTCAACAACACCGACATGGGAACACCGATGGATAATGAAGAGGCGGCCGGCATGTTTTCCAACGCGCACGAACTGCGCCGTCAGGCAGACACGCTCGTGTATCGCATCAAGAACCTCATTACCTTCACCGATAGTGCAATCTATCGACGCGGCCTCTATAATGGCTACCTGTACAGCGGACTCGGTTCGTTCCACATAGGGGTCTATTTCGGCAAAGACCAGACCACGGGCGGCTCACCGATCAATCTTGGGAGGTTTGTCCCGACCTCACAACTTCTTCAGGATGCTATTGCCAAATGGATGCTGGCGATGACGTACACCACCGCTTCGTACGATAAGAAGTTGGCAAACTCTCTTATTGCCAGAGCCTACCTGTTTCTCGGTGATTACACGAACGCGGCAACATACGTGCAGCTGGGTCTTGTGAAGGGCGACAATCCTTTCACAGCGAAATACAACGCAACAAACGATAACACATGGAGAGGCTCTGCGGGTGAAGTCAGAACGCAGTTCAGCGTAGACCCGCGGTTCAACACCTACGTAAAGAATGATCCCACAGAGGCTGCGCGGGTCATCATCACACAGCGGACCGGTACCGGCGGTTTTTTGTTCTACCGCCAGCTGAAGTATATCATGCAACCGGATAAGGTCACCGTCACGCCGATCGAAATAATCGACTGGCAGGAAAACAACCTTATGAAGGCCGAGTTGGTGGTTCGCGGAGCGATGACCGGAGATGCCCGCGCGCTCATTAACGAGGTGCGGGCTTCCAGGATCGATGCGACGACCAAGCTCCCCGTCTCTGCGCTGGCCTCAACGGTGACCGTCACGCTGAATGACCCCGTCACCGCAACCTCCTACAGCATCTATGTAGAACGAGACAAGGAGCTCATGCTCCGAGGAAACCGGCTGATTGACCAGCGTCGGTTCGGCAGAATGCATATCACGGGAATGTGGCAGTACTTCCCGATCTCTTCCGCCGAGAAGGCGCGTAATCCGCTCTGGAATCAGTAAGAGCGCCAGGCTGTACACCAAACCGCCCCGACAATCTGCCGGGGCGGTTTTGTTGTACGTTGTTTGAGTGTTTCAGTTCACAGACCGGTGCCGAGCAGTTCCGGCAGATTCGAGCGGTAGCTTCGGCTCATCGTCAGTTGTGTCCCGTCGCGTAGAATCACGACATACTCTCCGTGGAACCACGGCTGAAGCTCTTTGATCTTCTCGATGTTTACGAATGTTGAGCGATGAATCCGGATGAAACGTCCCGGATCGAGCTTCTTCTGAATTGCATTCATCGTCTCCCGGAGTAGGTGTGTTTCGTTGCCGACGTGCAGACGGATGTAGTTCCCCGCCGCCTCAATCCAATCAATTTCGTCGTATTTCAGGAAGAACACTCTCCCACCTGACTTTACTACAAATCTCTCGTTCGATGTGCGCGGCGACTTCAGTTGACGAAGCAGAGAACTGAGCTGCTGATTGATCTTTTCCCGGCGATTCGTCTGAAGATTTTCCTTCGCACGGGCGAGCGCTATCTGAAACCGCTGCCGGTCAAACGGCTTCAGAAGATAATCGATCGCATGGACATCGAACGCCTGCACCGCATAGTGGTCGTATGCCGTAACAAAGATCACGGCAGGAAGCCGCTCGGCGCCCAGTGCTTCGATGACACCGAATCCATCAAGTTCGGGCATCTGAATATCGAGGAACACGAGATCGGGAGTGTTACCGGCGATCGAGATGACCGCCTCGCGCCCGTTCGAGCACTCATCCACAATCTCGATGTCCGGCTCGAGCTTGAGAAGTTCACGAATCTTGTTTCGGGCCGGTGGCTCATCGTCAACGATAATCGCTCTGATTTTTTTGTTCTCAGACATGGCGCCAGCTTCCTCTTTTTGTGATGCGATGTGCAGCCCCCTCAGCGTGGTGCCCGCCAGGCGTTCGAATCGGGGGCCATCCTACTGTGAGACGACGGGCGCCTGCAAAAAGTTGCAGGCATCAACATGACCCGGGCTGCAACGCCTCCTTCAGCACATTTTGCGCCAATTCTGGGAAGAATCCTCCTCTTCGCTGAGGATACCGTTACTCTCGTTTCTTCGGTTTCCAGTCAAGATCGAGCTGGCCGCTTTCGGGCACCAGTGGTAGTTTTGCCTGCTCAACTGCTGTCCGGTACATTGCCACGTCTTCTGAGAAGAGTCTGTTGAACTCTTTCAATGCTTTAGCAAGCACGTCCTCTGCCTGTCGCAATGACACAAGCTGCGTTGGATTGGGAGAATCCCAGGAGGTACTCAACGACCGTGAGACACTGCCAAGCTTTGCTGTAACCGTGTTCGGCCTGCGAACAATCCCTTGAGCGGCGGTTGGGTCATCTATGAACAAATCCGCCACGCGCGTAAGAGCTTTCTTGAGTTCCGTTGATTGCCTTCTCAGGTTCTTTGCTCCCTCGTCGTTCCGATCCTTGATCTGCCCAAGCACGATATCGATTACGGCGCGCGTTTTCTGAATTCGACTCACAGCTTCCGCGACTACCTCAAGCTTCGCGCCGACGTTCAGGATAAGCTCATAGTTCTGTTGGCGGGCGTGTGGGGGAACGGAAACGCGCGGATCCGGAAGAACGTCCACCGTTTGGGAGACTTCCTGGTTCCCGAGTTTTGCCCGAACAGTGTATTTTCCTGGCGGCACCTCGGGTCCACCGCCTCCGAATCCTTCACCTTGCTGCTGTGTGAGCTGGGGCCGCCTGAACGCATCTCTCCGGAGATTCCAGGTAACGCGATTGATCCCCTTCTCCATGGGCCCCTCGAAGTTTCGGATGACGGTTCCACTCTGGTCGAGAACCTGAAACTTAGTCTTCATCTTGTCTTTTCCCTCGGGACGCTCCCCTCCGCTGGATTCATCCGCGCTCTGATCTGCTGTGGAGTCTTTCTGTTCTTTCGGAGGGTTTACAACATACGTGATAAGGGCACCATATGGACGGTTCTCGCCGGAAAACCATGCGTCTCCCGGAAAGTGATAGCCGTTCATTTGCTTCACTTGGTACTGGTAGGTGTTCGGGATCGGGAACATGTGGAGTGGTGCGCCGAGTAGTTCTTTCGTGACAGACCGAAGGGGTCTGATATCGTCGAGGATATAGGCGGAGCGTCCATGTGTGCCAATAACGAGGTCGTGATCACGCGGATGAACGATGAGCGCTATTGTCGAGACTGTGGGAAAACCATGACTCCATTTCATCCAGTTCTTTCCATCGTCGACGCTGATCCACAACCCAAACTCCGTTCCGAGATACAACACCTCCTTTTTTGCCGGGTCCTGTTCCAACACGAGGGCGTATCCCCACAGCGATTGCGATCCTGCTGTGGGATCGTTCTTTGTAAGGCTCTTCCAGCTCTTTCCGAAATCTTCCGTTTTGTAGACGTACGTCTTCCAGTTGCTTCGCCGGTGATCATCAAAGATAACATACGCTGTTCCGGCATCGAACTTGGAGGCTTCGATGTGCGACACCCAGGCATTCTTCGCTACGTCCGGGATGCGGTCAGCAACATTTATCCATGTGTTGCCCCCATCCCGTGTCACTTGAACGTTTCCATCATCTGTGCCAACCCATATCACACCCTGTTGCACCGGGCTCGGTGCGATTGTCATGATCGTTGTATGATTCTCCGCAGCGGTCACATCTTTTGTGAGACCGCCGCTCTCGTTTTGCTTCTGTTTTGTGGAATCGTTTGTTGTAAGATCCGGACTCATTATGGTCCAGCTCTCTCCTCGATCAGTGCTCTTGTGGACGAATTGACTTCCGTAGTACAGGGTCTTGGGATTGAATGGATCGGTTGCGATGCCGGCGTTCCAGTTAAAACGAAGTTCGACGCCGTCGGGTCCCGATGGCCGGATATCTTTCCGCTCTCCCGTTTTGGAATCAAACCGGACGAGCGCACCTCCCTGAGACATAGCATATCCATGGGTTGCGTCGGAAGGATCGACGAGCGTCGCGAAGCCATCGCCAAAGCAGACCTCGCTCCAATGCCAGTTGCGAATGCCGCTGTTTTCCCACACTTCGCTCGGTCCGCGCCACGAACCGTTATCCTGCATGCCACCATACACGTTATAAGGAATCTCTTGATCCACATTAATATGGTAGTACTGCCCCAGCGGAAGGTTGTCGACAAACCGCCACGATTTTCCACGGTCGTTGCTGAACGCGATGCCCCCGTCATTACCATCAATAATCATATTCCCGTCCTCTGGATGGATCCAGAGGGCATGGTGATCTGAGTGCACCCGGGAGCCGGGCGTGATGCTGTTGAAGGATTTTCCTCCGTCCGTGCTGAGCATCAGGTCGACCTGCATTCCATAGACCCGGTTTTCGTTTTGAGGATCGACACGGATATCGGCAAAGTAGAAGGGGCGCGAATTCACCCCCCTCGAATCGTTGACCATGCTCCATGATCTGCCGCCATCCTCCGATCGATACAAAGCATTCCGCTTGGCCTCTATGAGAGCATAGACAACGTCGGGTTTGGAGTGACAGATCGCCAGTCCCATGCGACCAAGATCGCCCTTGGGTAATCCATGATCGGGACCGAGACGCTTCCATGTTTCCCCGCCGTCATGGGTCACATACAGACCACTGCCGGGTCCTCCGGATTTGAAGAACCACGGCCAGCGGCGATATTCCCACATTCCTGCAAACAGTTTGTTGGGATTAGAGGAATCCATGACGAGTTCAGCGCAACCCGTCTTCTCATCTACATAGAGTATTCTCTTCCAGGTTTTTCCGCCGTCGGCTGTTTTGAACACTCCTCGTTCGGGGTTCTCTCCCCACATTTGTCCCATCGCCGCAACATATGCCACATTGGGATCAAAGGGATGCAGGAGGATCCGGTGAATTCTTTCTGTGCGCTCCAAGCCCATATGGCTCCATGTATCACCACCATCCATACTCTTATAGATACCGTTTCCAACGCTCGCGCTATTGCGCGGGTTTCCCTCACCCGTTCCTACCCACACAACTGATGGAGTTGATTGATTCACCGCAACAGCACCGACCGCGGCGACCGGTTGATTGTCAAAGATCGGCTTCCATGTCGTGCCACCATTGACAGTTTTCCAAACTCCACCGGTCGCAACACCGATGTAGACAACCGCCGGATTTGCCGTCACTGCGTCGATGCTGCTGATCCGTCCACTCATGCCGGCAGGACCTATGCTGCGGGCCTGCATTCCGGCAAAGAGCGCCGTATCAAGTTGTGCCAGCGCAGGCGATGTTGCGCCAACAAGCAGCATGCAAAACGCCGCAAGAAATCGAACCTGAGTATTCACTGGAACCTCCGATGATAAGAGTAAAGACCGAGGGTTAGTCCAATCGATGCAGGAAACACTGGAGCGCAGTGGAGTGCGTTCACGAGCTTATCTAATTCTAAACGGAAAATCAAGCTGGCGTCACCGTGTTGCCTTGTTTTCCCCCGATATCTTTGTATCTTTCCCGACGAAGATCTCTCCTCAACTCTGGAACCCGCTCGATGAAAACATTGAAAGCACCCCGCCTTCGCCGAGGCGATTGTATCGGTCTGGTTTCCCCCGCAAGCGCTCCTTCTGCCCGGCAGAAGATCGACAATGGTGTTCGCTACCTTGAAGGATTGGGGTATCGCGTAAAGGTCGGGCAACACGTCATGGATGAGCATGGCTATCTTGCCGGCTCCGACAAGCATCGCGCTGAGGATTTCAACGCCATGGTGCGCGATCCCGCGGTCAAAGCAATTTTCGCCATCCGGGGCGGGTATGGAACACCGCGGATACTACACCTTATCGATTATGCAGCCCTGCGAAGGACACCCAAGATCATTGTGGGGTATAGCGATATCACCGCCCTGCAGCTCGCCCTCTATAAAAAGACGGGCTTGGTGACCTTCTCCGGTCCTATGGTTGGTGTTGAAATGTGGGATGCGATTGATCCATACACAGAGGAGCAGTTCTGGCGGATGGTCACGTCTGCCTCGAAGGCTGGTGTGTTGAAGAACCCGGAGGGCGAAGACGTTGTCGGCAAGAACCCGGGAAGGGCCCGGGGGGTTCTTCTGGGAGGAAACCTCTCCCTCCTCATGTCCCTCATGGCAACTCCATACGCCCCAAACCTCCGCTCGGCCATCCTTCTCGCCGAAGATGTAGATGAAGCACCGCATCGTGTCGACCGGATGTTCGCCCAACTGTTCCACGCTGGCGTCCTCCGCCGTATTGCCGGTCTCCTGCTCGGAAAATTCACCGACTGCGTTCCAAGCGATCCCTCCAAACCCCACCTGACCATCGATGAGGTGCTGAAGGAGATGTTAGAGAACGTGCGCTGTCCCGTTCTTGCCAATGTTCAATATGGCCACATCCCGAAGAAGCTTACTTTGCCGATTGGCGCGATGGCATCCCTCGATTCACGAGCGGGGCGGCTGACTATTCTTGAGGGCGCTGTGCGTCCATAGTATCCCGCGGGTGCTTCCAGACCGGATTCGTTGACTATCCTTCAACTTATCGTTACATTTAGTGAACTTGAACGTTGTTGAGCGGCTTTTCAATTGATGAACATTGGCGTTTTCGCTTCCGGACGCGGGTCGAATTTCCAGGCAATTCTCGACGCGGTTGATCAACGCGTGCTCACGGTGTCTGTTTCACTCCTGATCTGTAACAAGAGTGATGCCGGTGCGCTGGAGATCGCGCGAGCTCGTAATATTCCCGCCGTCCATCTGAGCCAGAAACAGTTCCCCGACGAACCCTCCTTTGCCGCTGCGATGCTGCAGCACCTCAAGGAGCGCAACGTTCAACTCATCGTTCTCGCTGGTTATCTCAAAAAGATCCCAACGATCGTTGTTCGCGAATACAGGAACCGGATTCTGAACATTCATCCCGCGCTTCTTCCTTCGTTTGGAGGGCACGGTATGTATGGTCATTTTGTCCACGAGGCTGTTCTGGCCTCGGGGGCGAAGTTCTCTGGCGCGACTGTACATCTTGTAGATGAGGAGTACGATCGCGGTCCAATCGTGATGCAGAAGGTTGTTCCGGTCGAAGAGGGAGACACGCCGGAAACCCTGGCAGCGCGTGTTCTCAGGGTTGAACATGAGATTTTCCCTCTTGCTATTAAAGCGTTTGTTGAGAACAGGATTTCCTTTCACGAAAGGTCTGTGTGGATACACTAATCCATTTCAAAATATCAAGTCCGGACGAAATTAGCGTGAACTCAGGCACTGAAGCACCTCTGCTCTACGTTCGCCGGGCGCTCGTCAGCGTCTCCGACAAACGCGGGATTGTTGAGCTTGCCAAAGCTCTTCGCCACTATAATATAGAGATCATCTCGACCGGCGGTACGTATCAGGCTCTGAAAGACGCCAAAATCGCAGTCCGCTCGGTTTCCGACGTTACGGGATTTCCTGAGATTCTTGACGGCCGGGTAAAGACGCTCCATCCGGTTATCCATGCCGGCATTCTGGCCGCCACCGACAATCCGTTACACGTCAAACAACTTCGCGAGCACGACATTGAGCCGATCGATCTCGTGATCGTGAATCTTTATCCTTTCGAGCAAACGGTCGCGCGCGAGGGCGTCACGCTCGAGCAGGCAATTGAGCAGATCGATGTTGGTGGTCCGACGATGGTCCGCGCTGCTGCAAAGAACCACCGGCACACCGCGGTTGTCGTCAATCCCGAACGGTATCAGGCCATCGTCGACGAAATGGAAAAGAACGGCGGCGGAATCACGTTGCAGACGCGGTTCGATCTTGCACGTGAGGCGTTTCAACACACCGCGATGTACGACGCGATGATCGCCTCATACTTCAGCAGCATGCAATCTGCAAAACGCCTCCCCGAGGTTGTGACTCTGTCGTTAAAACAATCGGAGACCCTGCGATACGGAGAGAATCCGCATCAAGCAGGAGCGCTCTATGGAAAGTTCAATACGTACTTTAAGAAGCTCCATGGCAAGGAACTTTCCTACAACAACATTCTTGATATCAATGCGGCGACACTGCTCTGTGCTGAGTTTGAAAAGCCGACCGCTGTAATCGTCAAGCATAATAATCCATGCGGTGTCGGGTCTGCTGAAACGCTGCTTGAGGCATACCGGAAGGCGCTTGCGACAGATCCAAAATCAGCCTTCGGCGGCATTGTTGTCGTGAACCGAACCCTCGATATGGCAACAGCTGAGGCAATCAACGAAATCTTCACCGAGGTGGTGATCGCTCCAAGTTATGCGGAGGGTGTTCTTGATCTCCTCATGAAGAAGAAGGACCGCCGGCTGATTCATCAGCTTGTTGACCTGCGATCGGTCAAATCGTTCGATATCCGGAGTGTGAGCGGGGGCCTTTTGGTGCAAGAACAGGACCAGCACAGGGTTACTCGGGAAAGTCTGCGCACCGTCACAGCGCGGAAGCCAACAGATGATGAACTTGAAGCACTCCTGTTTGCCTGGCGCGTGGCAAAGCACGTGAAATCAAACGCCATTGTGTACGCCCGCAAAGACCGTACTCTTGGTGTTGGTGCGGGTCAGATGTCGCGCGTTGACTCCGCCAAGCTCGCCGTGATGAAGGCACAGGAGGCTGGCCTTGATCTTGCGGGATGCTCCGTTGCATCGGATGCCTTCTTCCCGTTTGCTGACGGCTTACTGGAAGCTGTCAAAGGCGGGGCCACATCCGTTGCCGAACCGGGCGGATCGGTAAGAGATGAAGAGGTCATCAAAGCCGCAGATGAGCACAACGTTGCTATGGTGTTCACCGGCTTCAGGCATTTCAGACACTAATTCACAATCTCTTTCACGTCAGGGCAGACACCTTCTCATGGGTCTCTTTTCACTCTTTTCGGCAGACATTGCTGTCGATCTTGGAACGGCAAACTCGGTTATCTGGATGAAGGGGAGGGGCATTGTGCTGAATGAGCCCTCCATTGTCGCCTTCGACCGCAATACGAAAAAGATTATCGCCATCGGGCACGAGGCCCGCGAAATGCTTGGGCGTACCCACCGCGACATTCGAACAATCCGGCCGATGAAGGACGGTGTTATCGCCGATTTCGAAATCGCAGAAGGAATGCTGCGCGAGTTCATCAAGAAGACAAGCGTGGGCTGGGTACCGAGCCGACGCATTGTTGTCTCTGTTCCTTCCGGCATCACGGAAGTTGAAAAGCGCGCAGTGCGTGATGCCGCCGAACACGCTGGCGCCAAGGAAGTCCATCTTCTTGCCGAACCGATGGCATCGGCGATCGGTATCGGTCTTGACGTTGATGCACCTGTCGGGAATATGGTCGTAGACATCGGCGGCGGCACGACCGAAATCGCCGTCATTGCCCTCTCCGGCATCGTGACAGAAGAATCGATACGCGTAGCAGGCGACGAAAAGAACAACTCGATCATTCAATTCTTCAAGCGGAATCACAACATTCTCATCGGGGAGCGAACCGCGGAAGCAATCAAGTGTGAAGTCGGCTCGGCGATGCCGCTCAAGGAAGAAATTACGATTCAGGTGAAGGGCCGGGATCTTGTGAACGGTGTTCCGAAGACCACCGAGGTCAGCTCAGTCGAGATTCGCGAGGCTCTCAACGAGCCGATCGCTCAGATTGTCGAAGCGGTCAAGGTCACGCTGGAACGGACTCCTCCGGAATTGTCGGCCGACATACTCGACCGAGGTATCATGCTCACCGGTGGCGGTGCGCTCCTGAAGGGTCTCGATGAGCGAATCAGACTTGAAACCAATTTGCCGGTTCACGTTGCCGAGGATCCGCTTACCGCTGTTGTCCGCGGAACGGGACGTGTCCTCGAGGATCTCCGGCACTTCTCAAAAGTGCTCATCAAGAGCAAGCGCTACTAGTACGTGAAAGCTCGGCTCGTTGATGGAAACGCGCGGGCCGATCTGGTGCCCGCCCTTATTCTCCTCCGAATAAAAGCACGACGGACGTTATGCTGAAGCGCATCTACGACTTCATCATGTTGTTCAAGGAGTATGTGATTCTCTCCGCGCTCCTCGTGGTCTCACTCATCCTGATGGCTCTCAGCGACAACACACAGATCCATCATATTCGCTCTGTCGCAACAGTCGTCTATGGTGTCGTCCAGGAGCAGCTCTCATTCATTCCACGCTACCTGGCTCTTCGCAGTGAAAACGACATGCTGCGACGCATGAATGTCGATCTTGCCGACGAGGTGAGCCGCCTCCGTGATGCACGCATTGAAAACAGCAGGCTCCGAAGCCTCCTTGGCCTTAAGGAATCTTTCTCCTATCCGCTCATCGCAGGCAAGGTGGTGGGCAAGAACCTTACGCTCCTGCGCAACACGCTCACACTCGGTGTTGGCAGACTTGACGGCGTGCTTCCGAACATGCCCGTCATCAACGAAGGGGGGCTGATCGGTGTTGTTGCCAGTGTGAGCGACCACTATTCTACCGTTCGTATCATCCATAATGCAGATTTCCGCGCCAGTGCAAAGGTCGAACGGAGCCGTGTCGACGGAATCCTTGCCTGGGATGGTGAGGATCTGCTCCTGACGAACGTTGCAAAGACACTCGACGTCCGGATGGGAGACTCTCTCGTCACATCAGACTATAGCAGCACCTATCCCCCCAATATTCGCGTTGGCGTAGTTCGCGAGGTGACACAGCAACCGGGCTCGTTGTTCAAGCGGGTGCTTGTATCATCCGCTGTTAATTTCGTCACCGCAGAAGACGTATTTGTCGTATCCTTCACACCTGATTCGGAAAGGCTAGAACTGGAACAGGCCCCGCCGCCGCGATCGAGACGATAACGTGCAGAGGATCTCCATGCGTACACAACAACGTTCAGCATTAACCGTCATGAAGTTCGGTGGTTCATCTGTTGCCAGTCCGGAACGGATCCGCTCTGTGGCCGATATTGTGCTTGGCGCTGCCCGGCGACACCGGACATGCGTCGTGGTCTCCGCATTCCAGGGAATTACGAACCAGCTCCTTCAATGCGCCCACCTTGCAGAGCAGGGCGGTACGGGGTACGAGAACCTGTTCCGGGAAATCTCTGCGCGCCACCGAGCGACAGCCACCTCGCTGCTTAAGGGCGATCGACGGAAGAAGACGATTTCTGCGCTCGACGCCCTCTTGCTTGAGTTGCACGACGTTCTTCATGGCATTTCGCTCCTCCGGGATTGTCCACCCAGGGCTCTTGACCTCACCGCAAGTTTCGGAGAGCGATACTCCGCACTCATCGTCGGGGCTTATCTCAGCCAGATGCACGCCGCAACACATGTTGACGCGCGCTGTTTCATCACAACAGATGATCAATTCACACATGCCGCGGTCCTCTTCGAGCCAACAAACCGAAAGTTGCGCGCCTTCTTCGGGAAACTTGCCCGCGAGATGGGTTCGCACTGTGTACCTGTCGTTACCGGGTTTATCGGCCAAACTGAGGACGGCCGAACAACGACGCTGGGTCGGAACGGCTCTGATTACACGGCCGCAATTGTCGGCGCCGGCCTTCGGGCTTCTCTCGTTGAGATTTGGACAGATGTCGATGGTATCTTGAGTGCAGATCCTCGCGCTGTACCATCCGCCTTTGTGCTCCCCCAAATGTCATACGAAGAGGCAATGGAGATTTCCTACTTTGGAGCGAAGGTACTTCACCCCGCCACCATCGCCCCCGCCGTTGCCAAGAAGATCCCGATTGTCATCAAGAACACTCTCAATCCATCAGCTCCCGGAACACGCATTTCCGAAGAGGCCGAGAGCTGGGAAGGTGTTGCCAAGGGTATCGCTTCCGTTGATGATATTACGCTCCTGACGCTGCGCGGGATGAACATGGTTGGCGTCCCCGGAACGGCAGAGCGCTTGTTCCGAGCGCTGGCGTCTCATCGAGTCAACGTCATTCTCATCTCGCAGGCTTCTTCTGAGCATACGATTTGCTTTGCTGTGAGCACTTCGGATGTTCCGGCGGCGCGCCGCGCTGTCCGCGAGGAGTTCCGATATGAACTGCAGAGTTCTCTGACCTCCCTCGATGAAAGATCACATCAGACCATTGTAGCAATTGTCGGAGAGGGAATGAAGGGAACACCTGGTGTTTCCGGCAAGGTGTTTCAGGCGCTCGGGCGAAACAGCGTCAACGTCTCCGCCATCGCACAGGGTGCATCAGAGCGGAATATTTCCTTTGTCATCGACTCCGCACAGAAGAGCCGGGCGCTCAACGTCGTCCATGAAGCATTCTTTGAGAAGACAAAGCATCTCTCCGTCGTTCTTATCGGTGTTGGCAATATCGGAGCGACGCTTCTGCGCCAACTTCACCAACAGCAGGCGTTTCTTTCTTCCCGCGGTTTCGATGTGAAGGTCTGCGGGATCGCAAACAGCAGGCACGCCCTTCTTCGGCCGGAGGGAATAGATCTGGCCCATTGGCGTGAGAAGTTGAATCAGGCACGTCGCATGACGGATCCCGGGGATTTTGCCCGTCAGATCGCACGGTGCGGCTTCACAAATGCGGTGCTTGTTGATTGCACGGCAAGTTCCGAAATCGTGGATGCGTATCCCGGCTTCGTCAACGCCAATCTGCACATTGTCACACCCAACAAGAAAGCCAATGTGCTTCCGTGGAGCCGTTACAGCGCTCTCCTGGAGTTGATGAAGACACGCCAGAAGCACTTCCTCTACGAAACCAATGTGGGCGCGGGTCTTCCTGTTATGTCTACATTGAGTGACCTTGTCGCGAGTGGCGATGAGATTATCAAGGTAGAAGGGATCTTTTCGGGCACTTTGAGCTACTTGTTTAACCATTTCGACGGTAGCAAACCGTTTAGCGCGTTTGTCCGGGAAGCCCATGGACTTGGTTTCACGGAGCCCGACCCCCGCGATGATCTCTCGGGTGAAGATGTTGCCCGGAAGCTGCTCATCGTCGCACGCCATCTGGGACTGAAACTCGAATTGGGCGACGTCCATGTGGAAGACCTGATAGAACCATCTCTGCGACACGGCAAGTTCTCCGAGAGACTCTATGGACGCTTTGGCACCACCGATGCCTCGCTACAGCGGCGATATCAGAAAGCCAGAAAGCGAGGGACTGTTCTCCGGTACGTCGCCACGCTTCAGGGCAACGCAGCGCGAGCCGGGCTTGTTGATATTCCACTCCAGCACCCGTTTGCCGGTACGCGAGGAAGCGATAACATTATTGCCATCACGACGAGACGGTACAACCAGACACCGCTTGTTATCCAGGGTCCCGGCGCAGGAGCGGATGTCACCGCGATGGGTGTGTTCTCGGATATCCTGAAGCTTCTGTACTATCTCCCATACTGACGTGCATCCGTCTTGGACATAGAGAACATGACAGGCCGCAGTGTTACGGCATACGCTCCTGCAACCATTTCCAATCTCGGTCCGGGATTTGATATCCTCGGCGTCGCAATCGATGCTCCAGGCGACACCGTGTTCGCTCAACGACGACGAGAGCCGGGTATTGGCTTCACCCTGAAGACAAATCAAGCACGAGTGCCGGAAAACGCACAGAAGAACGTTGCCGCCCATGTCGCCCGCCTCATGCTCCGGGAGATCAAGCCTGGATTTGGCATGAACCTTCGGTTGCACAAATCGATGCCCATTGGATCCGGACTTGGGAGTTCGGCGGCAAGCGGCGTCGCTGCGGCAATGGCTGTCAATGCGCTGTTTACGCGGCCGCTGAGGAAGGAAGATCTTCTCCGGTTTGCGCTTGAAGGAGAGCGCTTTGCCTGCGGCGCATCCCACGCTGACAACGTCGCTCCGTCTCTCCTCGGTGGAGCGCAACTGATCCGAAGTTATTCACCTCTTGACGTCGTGCGCGTCCCCGTCCATCCATCTCTCTATTGGATTGTGGTGCATCCTCACCTTGTTGTGTTGACAAAGAAAGCGCGCGCCGCCCTTCCCCGCCGAGTTCCCCTCCGCTCTGCCGTACAGCAATCGGGGAATGTCGCGGGACTTATTCTAGCCCTCACAACAGGAGACAAAGTCCTGTTGGCCCGATCCGTTGAAGATGTCATTGTAGAGCCGGTGCGGGCGAAACTGCTCAGGGGCTTTCAAGATGTCAAAGATGCCGCACTTGAAGCCGGCTCGTTTGGCTGCTCGATTTCCGGCTCTGGCCCCTCGGTGTTCGCTATTGCCCCTTCATTGTCAAAAGCGCGCGACATCAGCCGCTCGATGGTACGAGCATTCAGGAGATCTGCGGGCGTACACTGCGATGTGTTTATTTCACGGACGAACGATCTGGGCGCAAGGATCGTCTGGAGAAAGGACTCATGAAGTTTGTTTCTGTTCGTGGTGAAAGCCCTCCGGTCGGATTCCGCGAGGCGTTATTCCGGGGTCTTGCACCGGACGGCGGCCTTTATGTCCCGGAAACGATTCCCCCGTTGCCGGACGGCATGCCGACAGCGTCAACGTCTTGTCGACTCCCTTCCCTTGCGGCAGAAATTCTCACCCACTTCATCGACGATATTCCCCCGGCTGAACTCGCGGCAATTGCAGAAGAAGTTCTTTCGTTCCCGATTCCTCTTGTGAAACTCGAGGACAATATTTTTCTCCTTGAGCTGTTCCACGGTCCAACCCTCGCGTTCAAAGATGTGGGTGCACGGTTTATGTCTCGCGCTCTTTCCTATTTCCTGAGAGCCGAACACCGTCAGCTCACCATTGCAGTCGCAACCTCGGGTGATACAGGCAGTGCGGTGGCACAAGGATTCTACAACGTTCCCGGGATATCTGTCTTTGTCTTGTACCCCTCAGGAAAAATCAGCCCCCTCCAGGAGCAGCAGATGACAACGCTTGGCGGAAACATCCACGCCATCGAGGTCGAGGGAACCTTTGATGACTGCCAGGGGCTCGTGAAGCAAGCCCTCACGGATCGCGATCTCGTGCACTCACGCGAGCTCACAACGGCAAATTCCATCAATCTCGGACGACTCCTGCCGCAGATCACGTACTACGTTTGGGCTCTTTGCCTGTACCGGGCAGCGGAGATTTCTGTGTCGCAAGAAGTCGTTGTTGCCGTGCCAAGCGGAAATTTCGGGAACCTGACGGCGGCGGTCTATTCGAAACACATGGGGGCCCGCATATCATCATTCGTTTCCGCTTCCAACGCAAACGATGTTATCCCGGAATATTTCCGTACAGGCGTCTTCCGCGCGCGACCGTCACTGCAGACACACTCCAATGCCATGGACGTTGGCAACCCCAGCAATTTTGCCCGACTCGAAGCGCTGTATCGGAAAACACCCGATCAAATGCGGCGCGACATCTTCGCCGTGAGCATCTCTGATCGCGAGACACTCGATGAGATGCGGCGTACCTACGAGCGGACCGGTGTTGTGCTTGATCCCCATACTGCGGTTGGTGTCTCGGCGGCGCGCGCAGCGTCAGAGCGCTCAGCCGCAGCCACGTCGTACATCGTCGCAGCGACTGCGCACCCCGGTAAATTTCCGGAGGTTGTACGCCTGGCGATAGGAACAGCGCCACCACTTCCTGAAAAACTCCAGGATGCTCTCCGGCGGCCAAAACAGAGCACTCGTATTCCGGCTGATTATGGTGAGGTGAAGAGACTTCTTCTCGCGTGACTTTACTCACGCCAGGACGCCTCGTCACGGTTGAAATCTCATACACTTTTTGCGAGATTGGTTACATGTCTTCGATGGAGCACTACATACGATCTGGACTTCTCGCCCTGGCTCTGTTGTTGCTGCAGACGACGTTTCTTCCGTTTTTCTCGGTGGGCGGCTTTCTTCCGGATCTCTTTCTTATCTGGGTTGTGTACATCGCAATTACTCGTGGTCAGCAAGAGGCAACCATTACCGGTTTCATCGCCGGGCTGATGCAGGATGCCGTCACCATCCAGTTCTTCGGACTGATCGCTTTGACAAAGGCAATTGCCGGCTTCGTCGCAGGGTACTTCTACAACGACAACATTACAGAGCAGACTCTCGGTTCGTACCGGTTTGTCCTCATCGTCCTCCTGGCCTCGTTCGTCCACAACCTGATCTACTATGGGATATTCCTCCAGGGAATCCAGGAATCTGTGTTTGTCACAATGATCCAGTTTAGCGTTGCTTCAAGCCTGTATTCTGGCGTCCTGGCGTTGCTGCCCATGTTCGCGTTTGTTCGAAAGTACCGCTTCTCTCAATCTCTATGATTCACGATGACGTATTTGGATCTCCCGGCCGCCGCCAGGCGCTGACGATTGCCGTACTGGTGATCGTCGCCGTCCTTATGTTACGGCTGTATCAGCTCCAGCTTTTGTTCCACGTTGAGCTCGACAAGAAATCCGAAGAGAACAGCGTCCGCGCGCTCATTAAAGATCCCGTGCGTGGGTATATGTACGACCGGTATGGCCGTCTCCTGGTCGACGTCGGTCCCTCCTATTCAATCACTCTGGTGCCTGCAGAATTTGAGAAGCGGAACACCGCCGTTCTTTCTTCCATTCTTCAGGTCGATTCTTCGTACCTCGAGGATCGAATTTCCAAAGCTCGTCAGTACTCGCCGTTTCTGCCCACACGCATCAAGCGTGATGTTGACATGAAGACGCTCGCCGCGATTGAGGAGAACCTTCCCCTGCTGCGCGGTATTTCCTATCAGGTCGAATCCAAGCGGATGTACCCGACTGCTGCCCGCGCGCCGCACCTCTTCGGGTATCGGCGGGAAATCTCTGATGCTCAACTCTCCGACGCGGGGGAGTATTACAGACCCGGCGATTTGATTGGTGTCTCCGGACTTGAGGCACGCTATGAGCTTCCGCTCAGGGGGCACAAGGGCTTTGAATACGTCTCCGTCAACTCAAAGGGACAGATTATCGGGAGCTTTGAAGATGGTAAGCGCGACATCACTGCGAAGGAGGGAGAGAATCT
>Ga0233425_10001931_pt1 | contig 43393 bp, 26 predicted proteins | sample Watercolumn_Towu_2_FD_181712 | JGI IMG/M metagenome (GOLD analysis project Ga0233425, IMG submission 181712) | Freshwater microbial communities from Lake Towuti, South Sulawesi, Indonesia - Watercolumn_Towuti2014_140_MG | ecosystem: Environmental > Aquatic > Freshwater > Lake | place...
CTGTCCAGGAGCCTGCAGAGCGGTTCTTCGGATTCGGCCGGGAGGCGCCCCTCGACGACCTTCTCGTGGATGTACTTCTGGGCGTCGTCGATGCCGATGCGGCTGGCCTTGGCGGCTATGGAGGCGAGGATGGAGGCGTAGTTCTGGACCGTCTCCTTGTTCCCGGTCTGCCTGAAGATGTCCTCGGCGGCGAAAACGAACGAGTTCATCCTGCCCATGTCGAGCATCCTCACGCGGTTCGAGGTGTTGCCCGGGTTGGGCCTTCTCGGGTAGCTCTGACGCCGGTTCGCCATCCTTTTCTCCTAATATTACTGATATTATGGGACGTATATAAAGGAATTGTTCGGCCGGCATACCGGCTTGCCGGTTTACCGGTTTACCGGCTTACCGGTTTACCGGTTTACCGGTTTCCCCGTCTTCCCCCACTTTCACCGACCCCCGGCGAATGCTCTTGAGCTTCGGGGCAGTGTGGAAGGCCGATGGAGCCCGTCAAAAATGGCGCGATGACCGGGGAGCTTGCCCGGCGCCTCGACAGCGGCTCCAGCCTTTTTCTTTTCGGCTACTGCCTCAGGGCGCTCGAGGGCGCCGCGGCCGAAGGCCGGCGGTCCGGGGAGGGGTACCGTGAAGCCGGGCGGATCCTCGACAGGCTCCGGGAGACCGCCTCCCTGTCGGAGGGCCTCGAACCGTTCAGCAGGGAAATCGACGATGTGGCGAGGCTCCTCGGGGAGCGGACGAAGTGCGGAGGGCGTCTGGAGGAAGGGCTGGCCAGCCTGCTGGAGGGGTGCGCAAAGCGCTGGTTCCAGCGCGTGAGGGAGATGCCGAAGCGGCGCAACTCGCTTGCGGTGGACATCGCCTTCAACCTGGAGCTTGCGGGGCAGGATGAGATAGCGGCCGGCTTGTACGAAGCGATACTCTGCATGGAGGCGGGGGCCTTCCACGCCAGCCGGCTGATGTCGGGGCGGGCGCTGGACAGCGCGCTCGGGAAGGCGGGCGCGGCGGGAGGGGACCTCCCGGCGCGGCTCGCCAAGGCCAGAGAGGCGGGCCTCATCACGGCGGCCGACGCGCGGCCGGCGCTCGCCTGTTTCGGCGGCGCGGGAAGGCCCGGCGATGGAGGCGAACCCGATGACGGCTCGTCGGCGGACTGGGCGCTCGAAACGGCGCTCAGGCTGACAAAGAAGCTGCTGAAGGCCGAACTCGATGCCGGATTGCGCCGTACGATGGCATCAAAGCCGGGGGCAAAGGGCTCGGATTGAGGCGGCGGCGGCGGGATATTCCCTGGAGAGGGAGTCGGCATCGGCCGCTTCGTAGTCGTCGTGGTCGAAGCCCGGGGCCATGGTCGTCCCGAGCAGGGCGAACTTCCCGCCCGGCAGGAGGCGCGCCCCCTGCCAGGTGCCGCGGCGCACGACCAGCTGCGGGGAGTGCCCGGCCGGGACGTCGGGGCCGACGATGATGGAAGTGCCTTTGCCTTTCGGGCCAAGGAGGAGAAATTCCACCGGGTAGCCGAGGTAGAAATGGAATATCTCGTCGGAGCGGAGCCGGTGCAACCGCGAAAACGATTCGGGCGTGATGAGGTAGTAGATGGCCGTCGAGAGAGAACGGGCGCCGGAATAGCGCGGCGGCAGCGCGTTGGCGGCAAGCCTCTCGGGCGCGCGCCAGCTCTCGGCGAACCAGCCGCCCTCCTTATGGGGCCTGAGGCCCAGCTTTTCGATGAGCTCTTCCGCCGTGACCATTAACGGTGTTATGGTCTTGGTATAATATTTAACTTGTCCAAAACATATTCCTGTCCATAAGGATTTTCGCAAACTTATTAAACCTCTGAAAGGGATTGTTCCATTAGATCGTTTATGGAACCGTACCAGGTAACCGGCACCGGCGACTTGAAGACTATGAAGGTCATATTGATCATCATATTTATGGTCCTGATACTCTCATTTGTTCCGGTATTGATATTAGAGATCCGGCTTGGTCTATTTCTTTTCAATGTTGTTTTGTGGTCGAGCGCAATCGTAGGTGGCACACTGGTCTGGATCCATCAATTGAGGTTGTATCTGATGTTCATCAAAGAAAAAACTCTGGTGATCGACGACTTGGGTGTCCGGCTCGTTTCCGGCAAAAAGACATTCTGGGACGTCCGTTGGAGCGTCATGGTGGAGGCGCGTATCACATTCCCGGGATTCGCCTGCATAGTCATCTCTACGAAAGACGGCAAATTCGACTTGAATAGCGATGAGCATATAGGTCCCCGAGACAAGGTCAAGAATGCCTTCCAAATCATTTCGGACGAGGCGCGAAGGCGTGGCATAGCGGTCTTGGACCTAAGATCGCCGGCTCCGGGTACCCGGCAGCCCGGTTCTTAGTCGCTCGCACCATATCCGATTTTCCCTGAATCCCGGACCCGGTTCCCTGAAAAAGTGGTCATGACCACCGCTTGTTTATAAAGCCCCGGCGACCAACCAATGGACCATGGACTTGACGGGGTCTGGGAACCGGGGGAGCCAGCAATGAAATCATTAAGTATCAGTATAAACATAATGTTTATACATGAGGTATAATGTTCGAGTGCCGGTTCAACGGGAGGCTCTGCGTCCTGAGCCGGGACGCGGTAGACGATCTCCAAAGGAACGGCATATCACATTTCACTTTACGCGAGATCATCGAACAGGGCGAAGACTTCCGGGACACCAAGATGGGCCGGGGAGAGTTCGGGCGGTGCATCGCGATCAAAGGCGAGCTACTCTTTGTAAAACTCGTGGAATCCTATTCGTTCTGCCTGGATGAGGAGGTCTGGCTGGTGAAGCATGTCGGGAAGGGGAGATCGGGATGAAAAACAAGGTCTTGGCGATGGAGCGGGGGGACCTGAAATGCACGGAATGCGGCGACCGCTGCAAACCGGCCAGGATTCGGGCCGGCAAAGCCGAGCTTCGCGGCTGGCGATGCCAGAAATGCGGCTACGAGGTCATAAGCCCCCGCGATGTGGAACGGGCCTACAACCTGCTGAAGGCGCAGGAGCCGTCCGAGGTCAGGATCTCAAAGCGCGGGAACTCGTTCATGGTCACCATACCGGCAGCCATCGCCCGGAGCCTGGGCATCGACAAATCCACCCTGGCGGAGATACTGCTCGAGGAGGACGGCAGGATAGCGATAAGGGTCAAGACCGGCGGGTGAGGGACAGCTCGCCGGTTCCACATTGTCTCGTCCGTCGTACCCTGACCGCTGTACCCTGAACCCTGGCTCGTCCCTGACCCCTGAACCCTGACCCCTGAACCCCCGTCAGTGTATCTCCGCCATGAGCTGCTTCACGAGGTCTTTGCCTTCCTTCTCCGGGAAGCAGTACTTCATGTCCAAGAACCTCTGCCTGAAGGCCGTCGCTTTGGCCTTGACATCGGCGTCTCTGAGCACCACATCGGCCACGAGGCCCGCGAGCTCCTCGAAGTCCTTCTCCTTTGCGCCGAAACGGGTCATCTCCTGCACGCCCATCCTGATGCCGCTTGCCGAGGTGAAGCCCTCGTCGTCGGGCAGTCCCTGGTAGTTCACGATCAGGTTGTTGCGCTCGAGGCGGTTCGCCGTCTCCACGCCCTTCGCATACCCGACGCGCAGAAGCACCTGGTGAGTCTCGGTCCAGCCCACGGCCGGGTCCCCCTCGACATGCAATCCATGGTCGTGCAGGGCATGGGCGTAGGCCTTCGAGTTGTCGAGTATCTGCTTTTGGTACTCGCGCCCGAATGTGTTCATCTCGTAGGAGGCCATGAGCAGGCCGAGCATCGTGCCGAGGTGGTGGTTCGAGACCGAGCCGGGGAACACGCGCCTCTGTATCGCCTCCCAGAGCTCCTCGTGGTGCGTCCCGGGCGACATGTTGCTGCATATCACTCCGCGCTGCGTCCCGAAGAAGGTCTTGTGCGTCGACCCCGTCACGATATCGGCGCCCTCCTGGAAGGGCTCCTGGAAGTAGGGCCCGGTCAGGCCGAGCACGTGGGCCATGTCGTACATGAGGATGGGCCTCTCGTCCAGCCGGTCGGCCATCTTGCGCAGCGCCGCCACGGGCTCGGGATGCAGCACCATGCTCTTTCCCAGGATGATGAGCTGGGGCTTGTGCTCCTCGACGAGCCGGGCGCATTCATCGAGGTCTATCCGGTAGGGGTTGTCCTTGAGGATGGGGAAGTTGACCACGGCGTGGCGGTCGGACTGGGGGTCGTTCCCGACAAAGTCGCGCAGGGCGCCCATCGGCTGGGACGACAGGTGCCCCCCGCGCCCGATATGGTTGTTCATGACCTTGCGCATCCTCCTGGGCTCGCTTTTCCGGTCCATCCGGTTGAGCCAGTCCACGATGCCCGAGAACACGGCGGCGTTGGCCATCTGGCCCGAGGTCACGCGCGTCTCGACCTCGTTGCACTGCATGAACTTGCGCAGCTCGTCGATCAGCATCTCCTCGACCCAGGTGATGAATTTCGTGCCCTGGTAGTAGTAGACCTCGACGTTCCCGAGGGCCTTGACCAGCCGGTGCTCGGCGTAGCGCCCCTCGGGGTCCATGATGGTGAGCGCCCGGACGAGCGCGGACGGGGTCTGCTCCGACGGGATGAGGTTCACGCACTCCCTCTGCCGCCAGTGCGCGTTCGTCGCGGCCTTCGACACGAGCTCGCGGGCCCGGACAGTGAATATCTCGCGCTCCTCGGCGATCTTCTTGCGCTCGATCTCCTCGTAGAAGATGGCCCTCGAGTAGGGCGGCGCCTCGGCGCCCAGGTTGCGCTTGACCACGCGGGCGTCGATGACGCGGGCGCGGCTGTCGACGTGGATGGTCTGGCCGTCGCGGAGCTCCGCGTCCAGAAGCGCCAGCGCCACGCTGCGGCGGGAAGCGTCGCAGGTGATGCACGAGTGGACGCCACGGCCGTCGAACTTGCAGTAGGGCGCGACCGTGCCGCTCGTGATGTAGCCCGCCAGCCGGTCCCCGATTCGCACCTGGTCGCCGGCGCGGCAGATGCCCGGGCCGATTATCTCGACCGGAAAGACGCGGCGGGGCAGGACCTGCTTCTCGCGGGGCTTGCGCAGGGTGCCGGCCTCCCGCGCCTTGAGCTCCTCGAGCTGCTCGGCCAGCGCGGATTTGCCGATGTAGTCGCCCTTCTCGTGCGAGAACGACACGCCCAGCCGGCCGGTGTTGACGGCGAAGATGGGTATCTCACGCTTCTCCGGGTCGACGCCGAACTCGTGGCCGTAGAGCGGCAGGGCCGCCTCCAGCCGCAGGGTGTCGCGGGCGCCCAGCCCGACGGGCAGTATGCCCTGCTCCTTGCCGAGCTCGAGGATCCTGCGCCAGATCCTGGGCGCCTCGTGCGCCGGGATGAAGAGCTCGAAGCAGATGGGCTCGCCCGTGTAGCCCGTGCGCGAGAGTATAATATCCACGCCCATCATGTGCACCTTGCGCAGGTTGTTGCGCGCCGGGTCCGGCAGCCGGGAGCCCTTGTCAAGGAGCTTTTCGATTATCGCCTTCGAAACAGGGCCCTGGAGCGCGATCATGGCTATGTCGGAGGTCTTGTCCTGCATCGTCACGCCGGGGAACCTGGGCAGCTGCTCCTGCATCCAGTCCCAGTCCTTCTGCCTGTTGGAGGCGTTGACGACCAGGAGGTACTCGTCCTTCGCCGGCCGGTAGAGGTAGCAGTCGTCCACGGCCCCGCCGGTGGGCGTGGCCAGGAGCGTGTACTGGGCCTGCTCCGGGTCCAGCGCCGCGGCGTTGTTCGTGAGGCAGTACTGGAGGAACTTGAGCTTCTCCTTGCCCGATATGATGAAGCGGCCCATGTGCGACACGTCGAAGAGGCCGGCGGCCCGCCGGGTCGCCAGGTGCTCTTCGAGAATGCCCGGCTCGTAGTGCAGGGGCATCTCCCAGCCGTTGAAATCCACAAAATGCGCCTTGCAGGCCTTGTGCTCCTCGTACAGCGGCGTCCGGTTCATTTACCCATCCTTCCCTTCGAAAACGACGCAATGCTTTGCATGGCATAAATGTTGTTATTGTTACTGGGGCACAAGGCGCAAGGGGCAAGGGGCAAGGGACAAGGGACAAGGCGCATCGAGGGGGTGGGAAGGCTCAAGGGCTACTTGACCCGCCAGCTCTTCACACCGGCCGCCTCTTCACAGTTTTTGGGTGAAGAGGGCGGGGGCAGAAGGAAAACAGTGCTCGTTACCACTCGCTCCATGCACTATTTGCCAATCGTCCACCCCTTGCGCCTTGCGCCCTGCGCCGTGCGCCTTAATTGGTGAACGTCTCGCCCTTCTCGAAGCTTTCCTTGCAGTACTTGATGAGGAGGTCGCGGTTCTTCCGGAGGTGGCTTTCGAACCAGACCTTGATGACGCCCGCCAGTATCTCCCAGACCTTGTTCAGGTTGACCTTGTCGATGGGGGCATCGTACAGCACCTGCTGGGCGAAGATGCGCTTCCAGCCCGAGTACTTGTAGTAATGCTCGCCCTCGCAGTACTCGAAGACCAGCCGGAAGTGGACCTCCTTGCCCAGGTTGTAGAACCAGGCCTTGAGCGAGTCGCCCGTCCGGCCCTGGTCCTGGGTCTTGTCGATGAGGTAGACCGACTGGGTGTTGGGGAAGTCGAAGTTGTCCCTGAACTCCCATTCCTCGGGGAAGTCCTTGAAGGTGGCGAACGCCCCAGGGGAGGGCTCCATCGTGAAGTGGATCTTCATCCGGTCGAAGCGTATCCAGACCTTCCAGAAGTTCTCGATGATGCTCTTGTTGATGGCCGCCTTCTTGTCGGCGAGCTTGCCCATGTCGTCAACGATGTCGTCCGTCATGTTCTGGAGCTCGGCGTCCAACTGGGCAAACAGGTCTTCCGGCATCGTCACCACTTCAGGGATGGTATAGGGACTAGGACTTAAATATTTTAGCATAATGATAAAATGCTGGAAAAAGGGCAGCAGGCAGCGGGGACGGGGGAGCCGGGAAGGGTAGGGGAACAGGGAACAGGGTCCCGGGAACGGGGACCGGGTGCCGTTGCGTCCCTGTTCCCTGCCCCCTGCTGACTCAGTTCCTCTGCCTGAGCTTCCTCGCCGCGCCCAGCGCCAGCACGAGGCCTATCGCCGCCATGGCGAACAGGCCGTCGAAGCCGGGGGACTTGGGCTCCGGCGGGGGCGCCCACACGATTATCGTGACGGTCTGGAGCGACCCGCCCTTGCTGTCGCTGGTCTCGAGCGTTATGGTCTGGGTGCCCTTGGGGAGCCGGTCCGTGGACACGGTGGGACCGCGCCCTATCTCCACGCCGTTGGCGTCGCGCCAGATGAAGGTGAGCACGTCGCCCGTGTCCGGGTCCGTGCCCTCCGCCTGGAACACCACCATGGTGCCCTTCTTGTACCTGGTCATGTTCAGCGGGCTCTTGACGTAGCCCGTCGGGAGGCGGTTGACGTCGTCGACCGTGATGTTCCATTCCTTCGTGACGGTCGTGGTGCCGTCGAAGACGTCGACCTTGACGGTGTAGACGCTGCCGCCCATCTCCCAGTCCGCGTCGAACGAGAACTCGTAGGACTTGGCGTTCTTGTCCTTCTTGCCGTTCACGTACCAGATGTAGGTGAGCTTGTCTTGGGAGTCGTCGTCCTGGGCGGTCACCTTGAAGAGCTTCCGGGTGTTCTCCCGGATTGTCAGGTCGTCCTCGACCGGCATCGAGGTCACGATGCGGGGCGGGTCGTTGACCGGGTCGACGAACACCGTGATGTTGAGCGTGGTCTTGAGCCCGGCGCGGTCCTTGGCCGTCACGAGGAGCTTCTCCTCGTAGTGGTTGCCGGGGATGTACTGCTCCTTCCCGGTGTCGATGGACAGGTAGCCGTCGTCGGTGATGGCCACGAGGAGCTTGTTCTCGCCGGTGACCGTGTAGGTCAAAGCGTCGTTCGCGTAGTCCTCCGGGGTGTCCGGGTCCACGAACAGGTCGGCCAGCGCCAGGTGGTCGTCCTTTTCATGCTCCTTGATGGTGAGCTCCATGGGGTCGGCGATGTTCTCGCGCAGGGAGGGCCGGTGGTTGATGTGGGCCACGTTGACCTTGAAGCTCGTGGGCACCGGTATCGTGCCCGTCACGCCGTCCGTGGCGGTGACCTGGACATCGTAGGTGCCGTAGAAGAGGTTGCAGGGCCCGAGCTTGTAGGAGCGGCTCATCGAGTCGTACTGGTAGGGAAGGGCGCTCGCCGGCGGGTGGGTGTTGGAGGACACGACCTTGAGGTTGAACTTGAAGTCGGTGACCTGGTTGTCGATGTCCCGGAATATGGTCGAGAGGTCCGGGGTGTAGGCCGGCTCGTTCTCCTTGATGTAGACGTCCGGGATGGTCTGGACGAGGAAGGGCGGGTCGTTGACCGCCTCCACCACGACGGTCACGTTGGCCTCGATCCACTTGTTGCCCGGGCCGTCGTCGGTGGCCTTGAACCGGACCGTTTCCGTCCCCGACCAGTTGGCCTGCGGGGAGAACTTCACGAGCCCGGTCTGGTTGTCCACCGTGGGCCGGCTGTTGTAGGCGCTGCCCACCACGGAGTAGCTGAGGGCGTCGCCGTCCGTGTCGGAGAAGTAGTTGGCCAGGACGAGCGTCTCGAGCGAGCCGTCCTCCTGCATCCTCTGCTCCGGCAGGGGGCCGTTGAACACCGGCTGGGCGTTGGGGAGCGTGAACGTCATCTTGTATTCCCCGCGGGAGGGGATGAAGGCCGCTCCCTCCCCGCTGCCGTAGAAGTGGGCGATGGCCTGGATGCAGATGTAGATGGGCCCGTCGTAGGCGACGACGGTGTTCTTGATGCTGATGCTGTTCATTATCGGGTTGGGGTTCTGCTGGCCGAAGTTGGGCCAGCCGCCCGTCTGGGTGTTGTACTTGCAGGCCTTGAACGCGTAGTTCTGGTCGAACACTATCATGGCGAACAGGTTGTTCGAGGCCGAGCTCGTCAGGGTGAAGAACATCTCGGGTATCTCGCGCCCGGCCTTGGCGTTGACCTTCCACCAGTCCACGGGGTCGGCTCCCTGGTCGGCGAACTCGCCGTGGGGGTAGTTGTCCCGGATGGGCATGGCCTTGGAGGGGATGTTGTTGTCGTCCCGGGAATTGGTGGAGGACTGGTCCCAGTTGAGCTTGAAGGTGCCGGCGCCGTCGAAGCCCCGGAGCTCGACGTAGTAGGCGGTGCTCTCGGAGCCGCCGACGCGGACCTCCTCGATGTTGCCGAGGCTGGCGTTGGTCCAGGAGCCGTTCACCTGCCACATCGACCCGATGTTCGAATGCTCGTAGCGGGGCCATACATTGTAGACGTAGATGTCGAAGTCGGCGTTCACCGGGACCTCCAGCCGGCCGATCCCCAGCTTGTTGTCCGCGATGGGCGCCGCAAGCTTGTACCAGTAGCCCGTCCGGGAGCCCGTGCGCCTGTCCATGTAGCCGGTGACCTGGCCGTCGGTGAGGGAGAGGGGGTCCTCCATGCTGGCGCTCAGGGTGTAGGTGCCCGCCTGGCTCGCGACGTTCGGCGGGTTGGTGTTCGTGAGGTTGACCTGGATGACCACCCACATGTCTATGGCGTTCTGGGAATAGATCTGGAAGAAGGTGAACGATTCCCACGGGTAGAGATAACCTCCGGCGGTGTTGCCGCCGGCGATCTGGGCCAGGTTGCCGCCGCTGATGGCGTAGAGCTGGAGCTGGAAGTTGACCCCGCCCCAGTCCGACGAGTTCCAGTTGAGGATGTGCATGCTGGCGTTCAGGACCTTGCCGTACGGGACCGAGACGGCGTACACGTCGAAGTAGTCGTTGGGGCTCGTGGTCATGATGCTGCCGTACACGACCTCGTCCATGGTCAGCGCGGGAGCGGTGTTGATGTTGTTGTTGGCCGGCTCGTCGTCGGTGGTCCGGGCCGAGGCCCCGCCCTCCGGGTTTTCTGCCTGAACTGCGGGGAGGAGGCCTCCCAGAAACAGCAGGACTATCATCCACGCGGCCAGGGTCTTCGCAAACGACCTGTTTTCCATTTCAATCACCTACATACGACGTGATTGGTGAGGCTATCATCGATATTCCTATATTTGCTTTGTGGTACTCTCCGAGGGCGTGCATAAATGTCGCGGGACGTGAGCGGTGAGCCGTGAGCCGTGAGCCGTGAGCCGTGAGCCGGGGGCTGTCGGACGAGGCGGTTCCGGGTGCCGCATCCTGGCTTCCCGGCGCTGTCCCGTCGTCGTCCCCCGCTCACCCCTCACGGCTCACGGCTCACCGCTCACGGAACCCGTCCCGTCCGCTCGCCCGCTCAGTCCCGCTTCCTGCGCCCCAGTCCGACCGCGATGATAGCAATAGCGGCGGCCGCAACCGCGGCCGCCGTCCCGAACCCGGGTATGAACCCGCCGCCGCCCCCTCCGCCGCCCGTCTTGGGCTTGTAGATTATGACCACGCACTCGGCCGTGGCGTTGGCCTTCCCGTCCGTTATCTCGAGTATTACGGTCTGGGTGCCCTCGGGGAGCCGGTCCGTGGAGAACGTCTGTCCGCGGCCGAGCTCTACGCCGGAGGCGCTGCGCCAGATGTAGGTCAGGTTGTCGCCGTCCTCGTCCCGGCCCTCGGCGATGAAGGTGACGAAAGTGCCGACCTTGGCCTTCGTGAAGTTCACGGGGGACCTTATCGAGCCGGACGGGGCGCGGTTCACGTCTACGACGGTGACGTTCCAGAGCACGGACCGCTCGGTGTAGCCGTCCGACACCACGACCTTGATGGTGTGCATCGTCCCGCTCATCGTGAAGTCCGGCTGGAATGCGAACGTCGTCCCGCCCCGGCCCGGCTCCCGGACGCCGTCGCGGTACCACGCATAGGTCAGGTCGGGGGTGTCGGCGTCCGTGGCGGTGACCCTGAACGAGAGCTTGGCGCCCTCGACGGCCTCCACCTCGGTGCTCTCGGGCGAAAACGACATGACCACCGGCGGGTCGTTGACGGGGACCACCCTCACCGTGACGTTCAGCGTGGCGGTGCGGCCGAACCTGTCCCGGGCGGTGACCACCAGCCTCTCCTCGTGAACGGTGCCCGGGAGGTATTCCTCCGTCCCGGTGTCGACCACGAGCAGGCCGTCGACCACCTTCGCGGAGAGCCTCTGCATTCCCGCGACGGTGATGTTGAGGGAATCGTTGGCGTAGTCCGCCGGGAGGTCCGGGTCGGTGAAGGCGTCCGCCACCGAAAGCTGCGTGTTCTTCTCGTGCTCGCGCACTTCCAGGACGGTCGGGTCCGACGTGCCCTGGACCAGCGACGGGTCGTGGTTTCGGTGGGTGATGGTGAGGTTGAACACGGTCGCCGCCCGGTCCGACCCGGGGTGGCCGTCGGTACAGAAGACCTCGAGCAGGTAGGAGCCCCAGTGCAGGCGCGCCGGCCCCAGCCGGAAGACGTTGCGGGCGCCGTCCCACACGAGCGATATGTTGGCGCCCGGCGGGTGGGTGGACTGCTGGAGCCTCCGGATGCCATACGTGAGGTTCTCGGGGGGGTCGTCGATGTCCCCGAAGAGCAGGCTGATGTCGGCCGTGCGCCCCTCCGTGTCCTCGTTGAGGTAGATGTCGTCGAGCATGCCCTTCAGGTACGGCGGGTCGTTCACGGGCATGACCGTCACGGTGGTGTTGAGCTCGATCCACTTGTTGCCCGGGCCGTCGTCGGTGGCCTTGAAGCGCAGCCGCTCCGTGCCGGACCAGTCCTTCTCGGGGGTCAAAACGACCTGGCCGGTGGTGGCGTTCATCTTCGGCCGGGAGTGGTAGGAAGAGCCCACCATGGTGAAGGTGAGGTTTCCGCCCTCCGGGTCGGAGACGACGGTGGAGAGGTTGATGCTTTCGTCCACGGTGTCCTCCTGCATGATGACAATTGGCAGCCCGCCGGAGTACAGCGGGGGCTCGTTGGGCAGGTCCATGTTGATCTTGTACCAGCCCCGGGCCGGGACGAAGTCGACGGCATAGGAGGCATAGCAGGCCATGGCGCGCACGGCGATGTACACCGGGCCGTCGTAGCCGACGGTTATGTCCGGCACCCGGGCATAGGCGCCCCCGCCCTGCTGGGGCATCCAGTCGCCGGCGAGGTAGGCCAGGTTCTTGTCCCACACGGACAGGTGGAAATAGCTTGCCGCCTCGTAGAGGCCCGGGCTGAACGTGAGGTAGGCCTCCTTGATGGTCTTTCCGGCCCTGGCGTCCACCCTCCACCAGTCCACCCAGTCCACCCCCTGGTCGCAGAATCCGGCGTGCGGGTTGAGGTCGCTGATGAGCACGGCGTTCTGGGGGAAGTTGTTGGAGTCGGGGGCCTGGCCGACATACTCGGTCGAGAGCGAGTAGGTCCCGTAGCCGGCCATGGCCGAGGCGATGAAGTACCACGTGCCCCCGAGGCCGGAGAACCGGCACTCCTGGAGAGACCCGAGCGGCTTCTTCTGGGAGGAGTTGCGCAGCGCCCATCCCCCGTCGCTGGGCCAGAGGTGGTAGGCCGACACCGAGAACGCGCCCGTGGCGGGGGACTGGAGCCTGGCCTTCACCACCTGGTCGTTCCCGGGGGGCGTGTTCACCAGGTAGAGCTCCTCGGCGTGGGAGCTCTGGGCGTTGAGGTTCCCGTTCACGCTGGCGCCGTTGTAGACGAGCGGGTCGCTGAACGAGGCGCGCAGCTGGTAGCGCCCGGCGAGCGTCCGGGGCGTGAAGGGCGGCTCGGTGTAGTTGATGACCACCCGGATGTAGAACGAGCCCACGGAGCGGGACCAGTACTGGACGCCGATGACGTTCTCCCAGCGGTAGTTCGTGTAGGAGGAATCGTAGTTGACGAGCTCCAGGTGGAAGTTGTGCTCGCCCCAGTCGGCGTCGTTGTAATCGACATGGTACAGGCTGACGTTGATGACCTTGTTGTAGGGGACGTCTATGATGTACCAGTCCTGGATGTCGCCGACCGGGTTGGTGAGCAATGTCCCCTCTATCAGCTCGTTCTCGACGATGGGTATGGCGTCCTCCCAGCGGTCGTTGGGCTCGATGTCGCCCCCGCGGGGCGATGCCCCGCCCTCGCGGGCGCCGGCGGCCGGGGCCAGCGCCTGCAGGAGGCACACCAATACCAGCATCAACGCGGACAGACCGTGCGCCCTTCTCCGTGACATCCTTGCTCACCTTCGGACGGGAATCGATTTGATAGATAATGCTCGGGTTATATAATTGTTGGTTCGGACGGGAGGGCTAAAGAGCCGCAATCGGGGAAACGGACGAGCGGGAAGCGGGAAGGGCGCAGGGGAACCGGACCGGGGTGCGGGGGGAAGCGGGCAGGGACGCCTTCCCGCTTCACGCCCCGCTTTCCCCTCGTCTTCCCCGTCAGCCCTCCCTCTTCCGCCTCGCCGCCCCGGCGGCGGCGATGGCGCAGGCGGCGGCCACGGCCGCGATGGCCGCCTCGAAGCCGGGGATGAAGTCCTTCGAGGCCGGCGGGGCAGGGGGCTTGGCTATCATCACCACGACGTCGCAGTACACGTTCCCCTTGCCGTCGTTGACCTCGAGCCGCACGGTCTGCGTACCGGGCTGGAGCTTGTCGGTGGAGATGCTCAGTCCGGTGCCCAGGAGGGTCCCGGCCCCGTCGCGCCAGGTGTAGGTCAGGTTGTCCCCGTCCTCGTCGCGGGCGTCCGCCGTGAAGGTGATGAACTCGCCCTTCTTGAACTTGGTGAAGTTCACCGGCGCGCTTATCGTGACCACGGGCAGGCGGTTGACGTCGATGACGGTGATGGTCCACTCCGTCGACACCTCGGTCGTCCCGTCCGAGGCCACGGCCTTGAGCTGGTGGATGGTCCCGCCGAGCTTGAAGTCGGGGTAGAAATTGTACACGGTCCCGGTCTGGGTCCTGTCCTTGACCCCGTCGAGGTACCAGGAGTAGACGAGCTCGGCGGTGTCGTTGTCCTGGGCGGTGATGCGGAAGGCCTCCTTCTTGCCCTCGATGGCCCTGAAATCGGTGTTCTCGGGCAGGGCGGAGGTGATCGCCGGCGGGTCGTCTATGGGGCTGACGGTGACCGAAATGTTCACCACGGCCTTCAGGCCTGCCTTGTCCTTGGCCGTCACCATTATGGTCTCCATGACCGGCCGGCCCGGGTAGTACTGGACCGTCCCGGTGTCCACCGTGAGCCGCCCGTCGGGCGCCATCCTGACGAGGAGGTCCTTCTGGCCGGAGAGGTTGAAGGTGAGCCGGTCGTTCGCGTAGTCCTCGGGCAAATCGGGGTCCACAAAGAGGTCGGGAACGACGATCGAGGAATTGGAGCCCCGCTCCTCGATGGTCATCCTTATAGGGTCGCCGACCCCGCTCGCGCGGGCCGGGGCGTGGTTCTTGTGGTTGACGCTGAGGTTGAACTCGATGGTCGGCGCCACCGTCCCGATGTGGCGGTCGGTGCAGCTCACCTCGAGCCTGAAATTCCCGAAGCCGCCGAACACCGGCCCCAGCATGAACGCCTTGGACGTGGTGTCGTAGCGGAAGGGCAGGGAGGCCCCCGGGGGGTGCGTGTCCTGGCCCAGGATGCGCATCGAGTAGCTGAGGTTCTCGGGAAGGTCATCGTTGTCCGAGAACAGGCTCACGAGGTTCGGCGTCTGGCCGCCCTGCTCCTCGACCAGGAGGATGTCGTCGATGCTCCCGAGGAGCCGGGGCGGGTCGTTCACGGCCTCGACCACGACGGTAACGTTTCCCTCGACCCAGAGGTTCCCCGGGCCGTTGTCGGTGGCGCGGAAGCGGAGGAGCTCGGTGCCGGACCAGTTGGATTCCGGCGTGAAGGAGATCCGTCCGGTGGTGGTGTTGATGCGCGGCCGGGTCTTGTAGGTCGAGCCCAGTATGGCGTAGGAGAGCGTGTCGTTGTCCGGGTCGGAGAAGTACTGCGAGAGCACGAGGCTGTCGTCGGTGGTGTCCTCGAGCATGCGGAGGGCCGGGACGGGCCCCGCGAAGACCGGCCTGTCGTTGGGAAGGGTGAACGTCAGCGTGTACCATCCGTTCCCGCCCTCCCACTGGGCGGTGGTGTTGCCGCTGTAGCCGTTGGCGTGGACCATGAAGTAGACCGGGCCGTCGTAGGGCACGGCGGTGTTCTGGATGAAAGCGTAGTCGGCCCAGTTGTTGCCCCCGAGCCAGCGCGGGATGCTCGTGCCGTTCATGTAGTTCAGGTCCTTGTCGTAGACCTGGAGGTCGAACGTGCTCCCGTCGGAGAACATGCCGGCCAGGAATGTTATATAGGCCTCCGGGATGGGTCGCCCGGCCTTGCAGTCTATGCGGTACCAGTCGACGAAGTTGACGCCCTGGTCGAGGAAGGACGGGTGGGGGTTGTTGTCCCGGATGGTCTGGGCCTTGGCGGGGATGTTGTTCTCGTCCTGGGAGCGGCCGTCGTTGTTCACCGTGAGCGAGTAGGTGCCGTTGCCGCTCAGGCCGTCGAGCCTGATATAATTGGTCCCGCCCACGCCGTTGATGACGATGTTCTGGATGTAGCCCGGCGAGTTGATCCACGAGGCGTTCTGGCGGTACCAGCGGCCGTCGAGGCCGTAATACAGGTAGGCGTTTATAGCGAAAACGCCGGTCTGCGGGCAGGAGAGCCGTCCGCGCATTATCTGGTAGTCGGCCGGCCCGGGAATCAGCTTGTAGAAGGCGCGCCCCTTCGGCCCCGTGCCGCCCTCCAGGTAGGCCTTGACCTCCGGGCCGTCGCATTGGAAATCGGGGACGTCGCTGAGAGAGGCGCTGATCTGGTAGCGGCCGGGGTCCGTGCGGACCTGGGGGTTCATTCCGCCAGAGTAGTTGACCTGCACACGAAGATAGATGGTCCTCGCGGAGGTCGTGTTCCAGTACTGGACGCCGGCGACGGCCTCCCAGCGGTTCTTGGTCTCGGAGCGGTCGAGCTCCACGAGGTTCTGGCCCGACTGCGGGCCGTAAGCCCGCAGGTGGAAGTTGTACCGGCCGATGTTGCTGTCATCGTAATCGACCAGGTACAGGCTGGCGTTGAGCATCTTCCCGGGCGGGACGTCCATCTTGTACCAGTCCTGCGTGTCCCATTGCGAGGTCACGCGCAGGCTGCCCTGCACGACCTCGCCGTCGGCCATCGCCGAGGCCCCGTTGGGGTCGTCGTTGTTGTCGGTGTCGGAGGCCCTCGCCTGCGCCCCCCCCTCGGGCGAAAGGGCTTGCGCGGCCGCCCCGAACGCGCCCGCCAGGAAAAGCGCCACGGTCAGGAACGCCCAAAACCTCGATAGACTGCCCTGCATCATCAAGACCAACCTCCGGTCGACCTGCATCAGCAACCAGCTGATATATATATACTTAGATTGGTGCAAAATTCTAAATGCTTTTTGACAGGCCGGCAGGGGGGACAAAAATCGAACCAATGAGTTTAATATCTCCGTCCGGCCTCGTATACAATGAGAAAAGTCGGATCTCCCCCCCGGTGGGGTTGCGGCGAGGCGGAAGAACGGGGAATGAATCATGAATTGCACTGCGAAATGTATATATGGTAAAAAGCGCAGTTACCTGAACAAGGCTGAGATTATGGGTGTTCGGCCAGCGAAGCGAGCGGGCGTGCTAGGTGCAATGCTCGTTGTCATCCTCCTTCTGTCCATGACCTTGCTGCCGGCCGTCTCGGCCCTGCCGCAGGCGCCCCGCCTGCGCCCCGCGCCCGACCCGGCGCCGGGCCGCGCCGTGGCCGCAGTGGAGGACAAGCTCTTCATCAGGACCAACGGCACGGGAAACACGCTCACGATGAGCACCGTCGCCGGCACGGGAGGCTCCCTGCGGGCCCTGCCCGCCGAGGCGGCCATCCCCAACGGGCTCAACGCCAGCGTCGAGGTCGTCGGCAAGGACATGACCCAGGGCGCGGTCAAGGGCATGTGGCTCTGGTTCGAGCTCCGGGGCGTGCCCATCGGCAATACCATCTCCATCCAGATTTCGGAAAACGACGCTGTCATCGCGAACGGCACCATGCCCCTGGGCAGCGCCACAGGCGTGAAGCGCTGGGACGTGCCTTTCGTCTCCGGGGAGAGCCACACCTTCCCGAAGGGGGCCGTCATCAAGGTGCGGATCGCGTCCAGCCTGCCGGGGACGACGATGCAGGTCAACTCCGCCGACTGCTACCTGCTCATGCCCATGACCTCGGCGCCGGTCCTGCCGGGCGTCGGGACCTACTACGCCCCGGGCAAGGCCACCACCGAGTTCCACCCCAACTGGCCCGACAGCGTCCGCAAGGTGATCACCGAGGGCGACATAGTGTCGCTCTTCGGGCCGGGGGACATCCAGAGCGTCATTGTCACCATCCGCAACCCCTCGGGCGACATCGCGAGCAACGGCACCGGGACGCTCACCGGGAACCGCTACGCCAACACCTGGAGCTACTCCCGGGGCCAGGTCCCCGGAAACTACAACGTCACGGTCCGGGTCCTGGACCAGCAGGGCCACGAGTACCTGGCCTCGATGATGATATCGATGCTCAGGTACGCCGTCTTCGTCAGCTCGCCCCAGCAGGACGCCGACGAGGTCGTCAAGGGGGCCGCCTCCCCGCCGAAGGGCGGCAGCCAGGGCAAGGACGCCGCCTACTCGCTCATCGTGCTCAACTCGGGATTCTCCGACACGACGGTCACGATGCGCGTGTCGTCGAACCCGCCCCCGGGCTGGTCCGCCACCCTGTCGTCCACGAGCCTGGCCTCCATAGCCCCCGGCGCCACGGCCAACGTGACCTTCACGGTCATCCCCGACGCCGACGTCGAGTACGGCAACCGGGCGGTCATCTATGTCGAGGCCGTGGCCGACTCCGACACCCGGACCCCGAAGGCCTCCTGGACCGTGCAGACGGTCACGAACGCCACGATGTCCCGGGCCCTGGACTTCAGCCTCAACAGCCCCGCCGACGTCTCGGTGGACATCTCGCAGAAGGCGACCTACTCGATGCTCGCCCGCAACAAGGGCGTGCTGGACATGAACGTCACGTTCTCCATCTCCGGCGCCCCCTTCGGCTGGGACGCCCGCTTCACGGACGTCACCGGCATGGTCCGCCTCGACACCGGGGCCAACTCCGAAAAGGCCGTGACGCTCGTGGTGACGGCCCCCTCCGAGGAGGTCGCCAACATCAGCCGCGTCGCCCAGCTGACCGTGACGGCCCAGGTGCTCGAGGACAGCTCGCTCGAGAAGCGTGTGACGACCATCACCCGGCTCATAACCATACTCGGGCTTTCCGTCGACCGGGCGAGCCAGACCTGCGAGCCCGGCGGAAAGGTGGATTTCAGGGCCACGATATCCAACATGGACCCGGCCGCCTCCCACCCGGTGAAGATAACCGTCACCCCGCCGGCGTCCTGGCCCCTCACATCCGTGAGCTTCCAGCCCCGCGAGACCAACCTCGGGGCCAACACCACCACCACCATAATCATCAGCGTCATCCCGCCAGCCACGGCCGAGGCCAACCTCGACAGCGGCTACCAGCTCATTATAAAAGTCGAGCCCACCGACCAGCCGACGCGCTCCAACAGCACCGCCATCGTTGTGAAGCTCAAGGCGAAGGTGGACTTCGAGATGACGCTTTCGGCCGCGGGCCGGGACGCCACCCCGGGCCAGAAGGTCACCCTCCAGCTCACGGTGAAGAACCTGGGCAACAGCAAGATAAACGTCGTGATATTCGTGGCGGCCGACATCCCCCAGGACTGGAAGGTCCACCTCATAGCCGGCGGGATGGACGTGCTCTCGCCGCCCAACCCGCTGACGGTCACGCTGGACCCGGCCGGCGGCGCCGGCGCCATCCAGGCGGTCAACCTCACCATCCAGCCCTCCGCGTCCAGCCGCTCGGACACCACGGTCAAGATAACGCTCACCGCCACCGCGGGCACGGACGTCAAGAAGACCTCGGCGGTGGATATCACAGTCAAGAAGGACCTGATGGCGAGGCTCCGGGACGCCATAGTCGACTCGGCGCTTGTCATCGTATTTTGCATACTGGTCCTCCTCGTGTTCGGCGTGCTCGTCCGGCGCAACGCTAGGCCGGTGAAGCGGTAGGGGAAGACGGGATTGGCAAGTTCGTAGACCTGATAACTTGTCAACCTGCCAACTTGCCAACCCGGCAATCACGTCCTCCGTCCCCCCTACAACAAACCTAAAATCCTAGAATGGCCCATGGGAATCCGTGTCCATGCGGCCGGCCGTATCCTCCAGGAAAGCGCTTCTCTGCCTTTTCCCAGTCGCCTTTCTCATCGCGGCCGGCCTCGCCCCGGCCCTCGCCTCCGATGCCCCGGCCGGCCCCGCTGGACCATCCCTGCCCCTCAACGACATCAAAAGCGGCGCGCCGGCGGAGGGGCGCGCCGTCGAGAGGCCCGACCACGACGGCCCCTACGTCAACGGGACGATCATCGAGCGCTTCCGCGCCTCGACGAAGCTCTATTCCATCAACCTCAAGATATTCTATCCGGCCGTCTCGGCCGGGACGGACACCCCGCCGGACGCGTCGGGCGCCCCCTACCCGGCGGTCCTGATGATGCCCTACGCCGGGGGCGACGAGACCGCCTACGACTTCGCGGCGCCGAGGCTCGTGTCGTGGGGCTTCGTAATCGTCTGCGTCGGCCAGAACCAGGCCGACCAAAACAGCGGCAATACCACGGACCTCGAGGATATCCTCGACCAGCTCGGGAGGGACAACGCCACGGCCGGGCACAGGCTCCAGGGCATGGTGAACCTGGGCGCCTGCGGGATAACCGGCCACTCCCGCGGCGGAGCCTACAGCATATTCCACGGCTGGCCGGTAGCCCGGCTCCGGGTCATCGAGGCGCTGGCCCCGGCCCTGTCGGACAGCAGTGTCGACGCCGTGGCCTCCCTTCCGGCAAAGCCCTTCCAGGTCCAGGTCGGAAGGCTGGACACGTCGTTCTGGGCCGTGTCGCTCCACGCCTACAAGGATTTCCGGGCGCCCAAGCACGCGCTGGACCTCGCCGGCACCGGGCATGGCGGGCCTTTCCTCTGGGACCTGTCCATCTCCTTCTTCCTCCGCCACCTTCTGGGCCTGACCGGCTACGACCGGTTCCTGTCCGGGGGGCCGGCCGTCGACGACGCCGCCGATGAGAAGTACTTCCTGAACTTCACGCTGGAGAACGGCTCGTTCTTCCCCCCGGACATCACGGTTGCGGCCGACGCCCTTTCGCCCGACGAGGATTCTCAGGTCGGGTTCACGCTCGCCTGGGAGGGCTTCCTGCCCCTGGGGCACCCGCGCTCGAACTTCACCTGGGACTTCACCTCGGACGGCGCCGTCGACCTCCGCGGCCCGTACCTGACCGCCTCCAATGCGAGCTTCACACGGGCCGGGCCCACCAGCGTGACCGCCCGGTTCGTGCTGGGCGGGCTCTCCCTCGACACTAAAAACACGCTCCGGCTGGAGGTGCGCAACCCGCCCCCGGCCGTGGTCGCGGGCGGCGACCTCTCCGCGGCCGAGGACGAGGCGCTGGAGCTTTCCGCCTTCGGGAGCGACACGCCATCCGACCAGCCCGTGCTTTCCTACAGCTGGGATTTCGGCGACGGCACCGTCGCGAAGGCCGCCTCCGCCACCCACGCCTGGAAGCAGGCCGGGAACTACACGGCCCGCGTGACGGTCCGCGACGACGAGGGCGCCGCCTCCGAAGCGGCCGTGGCCGTCACCGTGCGGAACCTCCCGCCGACCGCGTCCGCGGCGGCGGACATCGCGGCCGACATGGATGCCGAGGTGCAGTTCCTTGGCGCGGGCTCCGACACGCCCTCCGACAGGACCGCTCTCCGCTACCGCTGGGACTTCGGCGACGGCCTTTCCAGCGGGTGGTCCATCGAGCCGGCCGCGTCACATGCCTACACGGCCGCCGGCCGGTTCACCGCCGTCTTGATCGTGGAGGACGAGGACGGCGCCTCCGACCGCGCCGCATTGAACGTCACCGTCCGCAACCTCCCGCCCTCGTGCAATGCCACCGCGCCCCGCCCGGGCGCCACCGTCCAGAAGGACGAGCCGGCCGAGCTCGACGGCGCCGGGGCCGACACGCCGTCGGACCGGCCCCACCTGCAGTACAGCTGGGACTTCGGCGACGGGAGCTCGTCGGCCTGGGGCCCGTCCCCGAAGGCGGAGCACACCTACAAGCGGGGCGGGAACTTCACCGCCGTGCTCTCCGTGCGCGACCGGGCCGGAGAGGCGGCCCGCTCGAGCGTCCGCTTTTACGTCTTCAACCAGCCGCCCGCGGTCAAGGCGCTTTCGCCCGCGGGCGGGGCGTTCGAGGAGGATTCGCCCGTGCAGTTTTCGGCCGAGGGCTGGGACACCGCCTCGGATTCGGCCTCCCTCGAATACGTCTGGCTCGTCGACGGCAAGGACCTGCCCGGCCGGACCGTGGAGGCCTCGTTCACCACCGAGGGCCCCCACGCCTTTGCCGTGACGGTCACGGACCGCGAGGGCGCCTCCGCGACCGCCTCCGGCACGGTTTTCATCGCCAACCCGGCGCCGCGCCTTTCGGCCTCGGTGGTGCCGGGCTCCCTCCAGCTCTACGGATCGGTCCGCTTCTCCGCCTCGGCGGAGGACACCGCCTCGGACGCGGGGGCGCTCTCCTTCAGCTGGGACTTTGGCGACGGGGGCCTCTCCTCCGAGGCGTCGGGGACCCATGTTTACAGGCGGGCGGGCACTTTCACGGTGAGGGCCTCGGTGCGCGACGACGAGGGCGCCCGGGACACGGAGACGTTTTCGGTCCGGGTGGACGAGCCGGCGGTGACGCCGCCCCCCGGCGGCGGGGACGGGCCCGCCCCGGCCCCCTCCCTGTCATCGGCGGCGGCCGCCGCCGTCGCCGGGGCGCTGGTCCTGGCCTCGGCCTCCGCGGCCGCCCTGCTCTGGCGGCGGCGCCGGCGGGGCTGAATACCCGTATATCAATCAAGCGGATGAACCAAAATGTTTAAGCCGGCCCTCCGACACTGGGAAGCCCGTGGAAGGGAGAGGCATGGTTCCCCGGATAAGCGCATTCCTTGCAGTTGTCCTGGCCGTCTCGATGCTTGCCCCCGCGGCGATGATTGCCCCGGCGTCCACCGTATCGGGGGTTTCCGATCTCGACGATAGCAAAAGCGGCGCGCCCACGGAGGGGCGCGCCGTGGAGCGCCCCGACCACAACGGGCCCTGGGGGAACGCCGGCTTCATGTACTACCGCTTCAAGGGAAGCACCAAGGACTACGACATCGGGGTGAAGATATTCTACCCGGCGGAGGCCTCCGGCGAGAACACCACCCACAACGCCTCCGGGGCGCCCTACCCGGTGCTGGTCATGCTTCCCCCGATGGGCGGGCCCGAGGAATCCTACAACCACATCGCCGCGCAGGTGGTCTCGTGGGGCTACGTCTGCGTCGTCGTGGGGCCCAACTGGACCGATTTCGGCCAAAGCGCCAATTCGACGGATATGAACGAGATACTCGATTACGTCGTGTCCTGCAACGCAACGCCGGGCCACGTGCTCCAGGGCATGATCAACGCCGGCGCCTGCGGGATCATGGGCTACTCCTCGGGCGGGGGGCTTGCGGTCATCAACGCCGCGCTCGTGGACCGCCTCAGGGCGCTCGTGGCGTTCGCGCCGGCCATAAGCGACAGCGCCATCGACATCATCTCGACGTGGTTCAGGAAGCCCTTCCAGTTCCAGGCCGGCGAGTTCGACGACTACTACAACGCCCACGCCATCCACGGCTACAACGACTTCCCGCCCCCGAAGTCGTACCTGCACACGAAGAACGGGAGCCACGGCGGGCCGTTCTACTGGGACTGCGTGATCGCTTTTTGCCAGCGCTACCTCCGGGGCGATGCGCGCTACGACACCTTCCTCTATGGCGACGAGGCCTTCAGCGACATGGCGCAGGACAAATACTTCCTCAACTTCCGGCTGGAGAACGGCACGTTCTTCCCGCCGGTCATCACGTCGCGCGCCTCAGCCTCGTCGGTGGACGAAAACGACGCCGTGGACTTCAACGCCTCCTGGGACGGCTTCCTGCCGGCGGGCCACCCGTCGGGCGCGTTCAGGTGGGACTTCAACGGGGACGGGGCGGCCGACCTCTCCGACGCCCAAAGCCCCGCCGCGAGCTGGCGGTTTTCGAAAGCGGGGCTGCAGAAGGTTTCAATGTGGTACGGGCTCGGCGGCTACGCCGTGAACGGGACCTCCCTGTTCATCGAGGTGAGGAACCTCCCCCCGCGCGTCTCCATCGCGCCGGACTTCTCCGCGGACGAGGACGAGATTTTGGAGTTTTCGGCCGAGGCCTCCGACAGCTCCGGCTCGGGCGGGCCCGTCCAGCTCTCCTGGGACTTCGGCGACGGGTCGTCGGAACCGTACTCGGCGTCGCTTTCGGCGCGCCACGCCTACGCCCAAAACGGCAACTACACGCTCAGGGTTTCGGCGCGCGACGCCGACGGGGCCATCGCCTCGGCGCGGGGAAACGTCTCCGTGCGCAACCTGGCGCCGGTCGTCCGCGCCACCGGCGGCGGCACGGCGGCCAAGGATTCGCCGGCGTTCTTCAACGGGACGATGGAGGACACCCCCTCGGACGTGCCGGGCCTCCTGTGCCGCTGGGACTTCGGCGACGGCCTTTCGTCGGACTGGGGCACGGCGACCTCGGCGGAGCACGTCTACACGCGCTCGGGCAACTTCACGGCGGTGTTCCTCGCGGTCGACGGTGACCAGGCCCTCTCGACGGCCTCGCTGGAGGTCACGGTGGAGAACGGGCGGCCCCTCGCCGCCATCACGGCGCCGGACGGCAACGCCACCCTGCTCAAGGACCGCGAGGTCTCGTTTGCGGGCCGGGGGCTTGACACCGCCACGGACATCGCCGCGCTCGAGTACCGCTGGGACTTCGGCGACGGGAACCTGACCGGGTGGTCGTTCAAATCGGAGGCGTCCCACACCTACACCGTTTCGGGGAATCTCACCGTCCGCCTCTTTGTGCGCGACGGCGAGGGAGCGATGGGCGAGAGCGCGCTCGCCCTTACGGTCGGGAACACCGCCCCGAAGGTGCGCCTGCTCGCCCCGCTCCTCTCCGAAGCGGACGAGGACAGGCCGGTGCGCTTCCAGGCCGCCGGGGAGGACTCGGAGTCGGACCAGCCCCTGCTGAACTACACCTGGACCATCGGCAACGCCACCCATTTCGGGGAGACGGTCGACGTGGCCTTCACCACCGCCGGGGTGAAGGCCTACCGCGTCGTCGTGCGGGACATCGACGGCGCCGAGGCGGAGGCGAACGGCTCGCTAGAGGTCTTCAACCCGGCGCCCCGGCTTTCGGCGGAGCTTTCGGCGCTCGTCATCATGGAGAACGGCACGGTCAACTACTCGGCGTCCGCAAAGGATACCGTTTCCGACCGGGACGCGCTTGTGTTCCTCTGGCGGTTCGGCGACGGCAACGAGTCCGGCAACCGCGCGGGCTCCCACCGCTTCATGCGCCCCGGCGCCTACACGGTCAGGGTGACCGTCACCGACGACGAGGGCGCCTCGGACGAAAGGAGCTTCACGGTGACGGTGCAGGCGCGGCCAATGCCCCCGCCCCGGACCAACGGCACGGGCGAGGCCGGGTCGGACGCCCCCCTCGTGCCGGTGGTCGCCTCGGCCGTCGCCGCCATTTTGGTCATCGCCGCCGTCGCGGCGCTGGCGATGCGACGGAAGAAATGACGGGTCAGCGGGCAGCGGGCAACGGGCAGCGGGGAGCAGGGGACGACGGAGTGCCGATGCCTGTTGCCCGCGGACCATCTTCAAGTCGTGACAACCGCCCCGCCGGCGGTTATCACGACCGTGTGCTCCGCCTGGGTCACGATGCCGTCGTCCACCTCGCGCAATGTCGGGTAGAACGAGATGGCGCCGGAGCGGACGAGCGCCTCGAGGGCCTGTGCGGTGTTCCTCTCGTAGCGGCAGCACCAGCGCTCGCTGAACGGCAGGTTCGGGAAGCTCGACTCTATCGCGCCCAGGAGCGAGCGGGCCTCCGAGGTCCGGGCGAAGCGGTGGCGGACGAAGCGGTAGATGCTCGAGTTCCTCTTGCCGTCGACGCGGCCCATGCCGTTGGTGGCGAAGGGCTCCACGGCCAGGACGTCGCCCTCGCGCACGGTGCCGGCGCCCTTTTCCTTCACGTTGGGCACGCTTATCCCGGCGTGCAGGACGTTGCGCTCGAGGCTGTGGCCCGTGAGGTTCTCTATGGGCTTGAAGCCCCTGGCCGCTATCGTCGTCTCTATGGCCTGGCCCACGAGGCTCAGGTCGACGCCGGGGCGCAAAAGGTCCACGGCCGCATCGAGGGCCTCCTCGGCCGCCTTCCTCATGTCCGTCCAGGCGGAGGAGCCGACCTCGATGGTCACGGCGGTGTCCCCGATGTAGCCGTCGATGTGGACGCCGACGTCGAGCTTGACGACGTCGCCCTTTTTGAACCGCAGTTCGACCTCGTCGTGGCGGGGCGTGAAATGGGCCGCCACCTCGTTTATGGCGATGTTGACCGGGAAGGCGGGGCGCGCCCCCCTCGAGGTTATGAGCGCCTCGATGGTGTTGACCGCCTCCAGGAGCGAGGCGCCCTCGCGGACAAGGCCGGCGCCGTAGTCCCGGGCCTCGCGGGCTATCCTGCCGGCGAGCCGGTACTTCTCCAGGACCTCCTCGGGCAGCGGCATCATGAACCCCGGCTATTTGATTCGGGCTATCAGCCTTTTTATCTCCTCGTGGGCGGCGGCCCCCTTCCGGGAGATGCCGGCCTTCCCGGCAGAGCCTCCCGTCAGGTCCACAACCGTTGAGGCCTTCCCGAAGGCGGTCTTCCCGCAGTCGACGTAAAGGTCCACGGCCTCGCCCAGCTGGCGAATCGCCGAGCGGGCGGTGCGGGGGGAATGGCCCTCGTGCAGGTTGGCGCTCGTGGTGGTTATCGGGCCGGTCTCGCCTATCACGGTCAGCGCGAACATGTGGTTGGGGATGCGCACGCCCAGGATGTCCGAGCCGGCCGTGAGCGTGGCCGGGACGCCCTTCTTCTTGGGCACGAGGAAGGTCACGGGCCGCGGGATGAGTGCCTCGACGACGCGGGCCATCCAGGGTGAGAGGTTGGCCACCTTCTGCATCATCTCCAGGTCGGACACGGCCACGGATATCGGCGCGTCAGCGGGGCGCTCCTTGGCCTCGAAGACCTTGCCAATGGCCTCCGGGTTCATCGCGTCGGCGCCCAGGCCGTAGAGCGTGTCCGTCGGGTAGACCAGGAGCCCGCCCTCCTTGATCGTCTGGACGGCCACCTCGACCACCTCGGGCCGGCGGCACTTCATCAGCTCGGAGCAGATCTGGCCCTTCCTTTCGCACTTGAGGATCTTCACCATATCCCCCCTCACTTCCTCGCCTGGCGCACCTCGAGCGCCAGCGCCTCGGCGGCCTTTCCCGGCTCGGGGCTCTCGTATATGTTCCGGCCGACGATGATGGCGTCGGCGCCGGCCCCGATGGCGTCCGAGGCCTTCCCGCCCTGCGCCCCCACGCCGGGTGAGAGTATCAGCAGGTCCCCTATGAGCCCCTTCAGGGCCCGGACCCGCTCGGGCCTCGTGGCCGGGGCGATGATGCCCGCGGCGCCGGCGGAGGCCGCCATCCGGGCCATGGCCTCGGCGTTCTGGGCCAGGAAATCGAGGGCCCCGGGATGGCTCATCTCCGTCACGACGAACACGTCGCCGTCGTGCTTTCTGGCCTCGTCGACCACGGCCGCGACGCTGTCCTTCCCCGGGAACGCCTGGCAGATTATGCCCCGGGCCCCGGCCTTGAAGGCCTCGGCGGCGATGAGCCGGTTGGTATTCGGTATGTCGGCCACCTTGAAGTCGCAGAGGACATAGGCGCTTTTGGCAAGCTCGGTCACTATGCCCAATCCCGCGCCCAGCACGAGCGGGTAGCCGACCTTGACCGCGTCGAGGTGGGGCGCGGCGGCCTCGACCACCTTGACGGCGCGGGTGCGGTCGGTCACGTCGAGAGCCAGGACTAGGCCTGAGCTAATCTTCATGCCTAGCCGTACAGGATATGGTAATAGAAAAGGATTTTGGGAAGGCGGGACGGGTAAACCGGTAAACCGGTAAGCCGGTAAGCCGGGAGGGCGAGCCGGTTGGCCGGGAAGCCGGGGAACCGGTTGGACGGAGGACGGTTTCGGGGATGGGCAATTCTAATATAGGCCGGAAGGAGATGGTCGGGCGATGGTTGGAAGCGGGAAGAGGACGAAGACAGTTATCTTATCCACCTTCTCCGTTCTGCTTATAACATTGGCATCGGTTATGGCGATAATCCAATACCCACTTTTCGGATTCGACTTGAAAACGGATGACCTTCTTGTCAGGATGATGGGGCAGAGAAAACAGCTCGTCTTGGGCCCGTATACTCCGGAGATAGACCCCAAAACGGGAGTCTTAATCCAAGACATGACGGGAATATGCAAAGAGGGCAGGATAACAGCCATTCAATTCACTGTCGGGCTTCTTGACGGGCATCCACCCATTAATTTAAGTCGCTGCCGGTTCCACTATATAGGAACTGTAGAAAGCATTTATTACGTTTTCAATGATTCATATGCCATGGCCATTGGAGAGGGGGCCAATTATACCATTATAAAAGATCCTGACGGTCAAATGGCAAGCGGCGTATTGACCGAAAACGCCTCCGTGTCGGTCACATTCCAGGGCGTGAACGACGTTCCAGGCGGCCGGTTCAGCCTCTATTTTATGCCCAATGAGGGCGCAGTCGATGAATACCAGTTCGGGATATCCAAGTTCCAGGTCGAGCCAGCCTATGATATTGGATGCATGAACGCCGTGCGAATCATCGATACAGACGGAAGCTTTCCGGCCCCAACGGATCGAGACTGGATAATCAACAATGAGACCCGGATTGAGAACACCACCTTCACACTCGAGAAAAACCTGACCGTAATAGACAAAGGAAATCTGATAATCAGGAACTCGACGATTCTGGTCAATTCCACCGAAACAAACCATCTGGAAATAACAGTGGGTGTCCGTGGAAGAATGGAGATTCTGAATGCCACGATCCGCCCGGCAAATCTGACCGGACATGACTATTGGGAAAACCGGTATTGGACCATAGTCATGGGCGAACTGAGGATGTACGGTTCGTCAGTCCTTTGTTCAGCTACTCCGGGATTCCACATTTTTTCAGAAGATGTGATAATAAACGATAGCTTTGCAGACGGTATCAGTTGCACTGATTGTTCTCCAATAATTTCGAACAACACCCTGGGATATCTCATTCTCCGGGGGAGCTCGGCTCAGGTCTCGAACAACACTTTCGGTGATTTCGTCTTCCCGGGCGACTGGACCGGGACCAAGCCCTATCCGCAGGGGATAAGTATTGGCAGCGGTGCTGATCCGTTGATAAAAGGGAACACATTCCTAGACCTGGATGAGGCGATCCTGTCAGACAATTATGCGCATCCGCGGATTGTCGCGAATCAGTTCAAGGATTGCGATATCGGCATATCCTTCGACCGATCCTACGGTCTTGTTGATGGAAACACCTTCAGAAATCTCTCGACTGGAATCTATCTGGAATACGGGTTCTCATCCGTGGACATCTCAAACAATGATATTTCTGCAAGTAAAGGAATTCAGCTGGAATGGTTCAACACCGCGACAATCACAAACAACACTTTCCAGGATTATATTGATTACGGCGTATTCTCCAACGGCTCATTTACACGCCTTCGGGGAAATAGCTTCCATCCAGGTGAAAATGTCGTCGAGGGGAGCTTCGGCGCCAGGGTGCAATGGATCACGGCCTTCGGTCTCGTGGATGAAGAGATGCGCGATGTATCCGGGTTTGGAACATCCAAGGTGACAGTCAAGAACAGCCAAGGCTCGGTGATCAGAAGCAATGCCCACCTCGATGGCGATACGCCCATAATTGACAGGTACCCGACTTTATTTTTGGGGATATTGCCGGAAATTCAAATAGGCAGAGACGGAAAGGAAATCAGGTGCAATCCATATACCGCATATGTGGAGCATCTCGGCTTCAAAGGATCAATTAAATTCAACGTCAATAGGACATCCACATTCTACATCCTCCTGACACAGAAGCAGGCTCCATTAGTAAATGGAACATACCTCGTCTTGATCATCATCGGCATGGCCGTGGTAGTCAGGCTTGTCGCGCCCAAGGTGGCACAGTGGCTCGAAGTCCGAAGAGCCCGCAAGCTCAATCGGCCCCCGCCGGTCTCCCATCAAGCTAAAATTCAATCTGATGTTGTTGAATGGCGCGACTCAGAATAGAACATGCTGTCAAACCTGGCACACCCAGTGCCCATCCCATTAAAACGAGTCCAGCTTCGCCTGGAAGCGCGCTTTTTCGCCCGGTATCTCGACCGGGTACTCGCCCGTGAGGCACCCCAGGCACAGCTCGTTTCGGGCCAGGCCGATGCACTCGACCAGGCCCTCGAGGCTGAGATAGCCCACGGAGTCCGCCCCGATCTCCTTGGCTATGTCCTTCGGGGTCCGGCCCACGGCCACGAACTGGTCGCGGGTCTTCATGTCGATGCCCAGATAGCAGGGCGCGATAATGGGCGGCGAGCCGATGCGGACGTGGACCTCCGTCGCCCCCGCCTTGCGGAGCGTCTCGACGATCTTTCGCATCGTCGTCCCGCGCACGATGCTGTCGTCTATGAGGATTATGCGCTTGCCCTGGATGCGCGAGCGCACGGCGTTGAGCTTGAGCTGGACGTTCATCTCACGGGCCTCCTTCGAGGGCAGGATGAACGTGCGCCCGATGTAGCGGTTCTTGATGAGACCCTCCTCGTAGCGGAGGCCGGTGGCGTCCGAATAGCCCTGGGCGTGTGTGCGGCCCGAGTCGGGCACCGGGACGATGACATCGGCCTCGACGGGGTGCTCCCGGGCCACGCGCTGGCCGATGCACCGCCTCACATCGTAGACGTATTTGCCGGCCAGGATGCTGTCCGGCCGGGCAAAGTAGACCCACTCGAACATGCACTGGGCCGGGCTGCGCCCCGTGGAGACCCGGTGGCCCCTTACCTCCTTGCTGGTGAGCTCCACCATCTCGCCGGGCTCGACGTCGCGGATGAACTCGGCCCCGATGACGTCGAGCGCCACCGTCTCGGAGGCGGCGATGTGGCCGGTGCCGTCGGGAAGCCTGCCGATGCAAAGCGGCTTTATTCCCAGCGGGTCGCGGATGGCCAGCACGCGGTCCTTGAGCAGGACGACGAGCGAGTACGAGCCGACTATCTTCTTCATCAGGCTGCGCACGGCCCGGGAGGCGTCCTCGTTGGCCGCAAGCTCGTTGGCCAGTATCCGGATGAGCACCTCGGAATCGGTCGTGGTGATGAATGCCCAGCCCAGCTTCTTGAGCTCCTTGCGGATGGCGTCGGCGTTGACTATGTCCCCGTTGTGGGCCAGCGCGATGTCGCCGCCGGAGGAGGAGGCCACCACGGGCTGGGCGTTCTCGAGCCGGGAGGAGCCCGTGGTCGAATAGCGCACGTGGGCGATGCCACAGCTCCCGGGCAGGTCGGCCGGGTTGTCCTGGAAGACCTCGTGCACGAGCCCCATGCCCTTCTGGCACTTGATGCGGTCCTGGAAGGTGGCGATGCCGGCGGACTCCTGGCCCCTGTGCTGGAGCGCGCGCAGTCCGAAATAGAGCTGGAATGCGACAGGACGTGTGGAAGCGATGCCGACAATCCCGCAGGCTTCCTTCGGGTGCATGAAACACCCTAGTCGTGGGTCCTCTTGTTCCACTGGTACTTGCGGATGCGGGCGGTGGCCCCGAAACCGCAGGAGGCGCAGCGTTTCTTCTGGACGTGGTAGGACCGGCGGCCGCACCGGCGGCACCGTATGTGGGTCTTCTTGACCATCTTTCCCATCGACGGCGTGCCCTTCGTCATGTCAGGACCTCTACGGCGGCGAGATGTAGATGACGTTGTCGCCACGGACGATGGCGAGCTCGTGCGTGCACCGAAGCTGCTTGTTCACATGCTCCTCGGCCGCCTTGAGCACGAGGTTCATGTGCGGGTCGTAGCCGTCGAGCACGCCGCGGTACTCGCGGTTGCCCTTGAGCTCCACTATGACCCGTTTGCCGATGTTCATGTTGAGCACGTTGAGCGGTTTTTGCATGCCATCTCCCTGCTCTCTCGCCTGTAATACACCCTAACCGGCGGGACTATTTAATATTTTTCGGTGGGGGAACGGACGAGCGGGAAGCGGGAAGCGGGAAGGGACTGGGGTTGGGGCCCCAGCCAGTCCTCCTTCCTGCCCCGCTAAAGACCGGCCGAGGCCGGTCTTCTCGGCCGTGACGACCGGCTCGATGCCGGTCGTCAACGGTCCCGCTCGTGCCCTTCCCGCTCGTTTCCCGGTTCGCACTGCGTCGCAAGCTTCATGTCCCCGTTCGCCGATGGGCAATCGCATGCCCTCCTGGGAGGTACGCCTGCTCACCTCGACCTACTCGGCCGAGGGCGACGGCGTGGTGGTCGAGCTCTACGCCAAGACGCGGGAGGGCCAGTCCGTCGTCGTCCGCCACCGGGGCTTCAAGCCCTACTTCTACATGCTCGACCCGCCCGAGATGACGCGGCGCTCGCTCCAGAACGACCCCGAGGTCGTGCGGACGGACGAGGTGGAGCTGTGGAACGGCGGGGACAGGGACCGCTTCCTCAAGGTCACGATAAAATACCCCTGGAAGGTGCCGCAGTACCGCGAGCGCTACCGGCAGGGGACCGGGTTCTTCGCCGCCGACATACCCTTCGGGCAGAGGTTCGTGTACGACCTGGACCTCGGCGCCTGCGTGCGCGTGATAGGCAGGGAGGCGCCGCCGGAGGACGGCCGCCGCTACACCTCCGGCCTGGTCATCGATGCCGAAAGGTACGAGGAATGCCCGCCCTTCCAGCCCCCGCTGAAGATACTGAGCTTCGACATAGAGAACTCCATCAAGAAGGAGACATTCGGGAAGATATTCACCATCTGCCTGGCCATCCGGGACCGGCCCGGCGCCGAGCTGCGCACGAGGTGCCTCACCGGGAGCGAGGTCCAGATACTGCAGGCCTTCGAGGCCGCCATACAGGAGGAGGACCCCGACGTCATCACCGGGTACAACATCGACAACTACGACATCCCGACGATTCTCACGCGGACGAAGGTGAACGGCCTCGAGGAGCCCCGCTGGGCCCGCGACCGCTCGGAGCCCCGGAGCATCAACGACCGCTTCTGGCGCCTGACCGGGCGCGTCGTCGCCGACGCCTGGTGGAACGCGAAGCTCGCGCTGCGCCCCAAGAAGGAGACCCTCGCGGCCATCTCCAAGCTCGTGCTCGGCGAGGAGAAGCTCGACGTCGACCCGCTCCAGATAGACGCCGAATGGGCCCGCGACCGGGAGAAGGTCCTGCGCTACTGCACGAGGGACGCCGAGCTCGCGCTGCGCATACTCGAAAAGATCGCCATCCTCAAAAGGTCCATGGACCTTGCGGCCGTTTCCCGGCTGCCCCTCGACGACATCGTCAACGGCCGGACGAGCACGTTCATCGATTCCATCCTGATAAGGCAGGCGGACCGCGCCGGCATCGCCGTCCCCATGACGCGCCGGGAGCGTAACGAGGAGAAGATAGAGGGCGGGTACGTCCACAGCATCAGCCCGGGGCTCTACCACTGGGTGGCGGTGCTCGACTTCAAGTCGATGTACCCGAGCGTCATCATCTCCAAAAACATCTGCTTCACCACGCTCAGCCCCGACGGCGCCACGGAAAGCCCGGTGGGGGCCCGCTTCCTGACGCCGGACATCCGCGCCGGGCTCCTGCCGCGCATCCTCCAGGCGCTGATGAAGGACCGCCAGGACGCCCAGCGCCGCCGCAACGAGGCCCGGGCGAGGAGCAGCAAGGAGGAGGCGGACTACTACGACGGCCTGCAGGAGGCCGTCAAGGTGCTCATGAACTCCGTGTACGGCGTGTTCGCCTCGGCGTTCTACCGTTTCACCAACCAGACGATAGGGGCCTCCATCACCGCTTTCGCCCGCGAGAACATCAAGGGAGTCATAGAGAAGCTCGAATCCGAGGGCCTCAAGGTCATCTACTCGGACACGGACAGCGTCTTCTTCCTCCTGCCCCCCGAAAGCCAGAACCCGGAGGGGGCCGTGAAGTACGGGAAGGCCAAGGCGGAGGAGTTCTCCAAGGGGGGGGCCACTTTGGAGTTCCAGGGCATCTACGAGCCGATGTTCACCCACGGCGCCAAGAAGCGGTACGTGGCCCGCTCCATATGGCCCAAGGAGGACACGGTGGTCCGGGGCTACGAGATACGGCGCACCGACAGCTTCGACCTCCTGAGCGAGTCGCTCGCCCAGGTCTTCGACCAGATACTCGCCGGGAAGATAGAGGAGGCAAAGCAGTACGCCAAGACCATCGTGTCGGACGCCAAGTGCGGGCGGGTGCCCCCGGAGAAGCTCGTCATCTCCCGGACGGTGCAGGGCATGGACGACGAGGGCCGCTCCGGCGTCTACAAGAACCCGGACTCGATGGCCAACGTCGCCACGGCCCGCAAGCTCAAGGCGATGGGCTACGACTTCGTGCCGGGCATGAAGGTCTCGTGGATAGTCACCAACGCCGAGGCGACGCCGCAGCAGGTGGAGCCGTTCATCGACGGCCGGCCGTTCGAGTTCCGGCCGGACTGGAAGTACTACGCCCGGAGGCTCGCGGTTTCGCTTTCGAGGGCCACCGAGATCTTCGGGCTCGACGAGCGGGCGCTCCTCACCGGCCAGCAGGGCCTCGACGGCTTCGCCTGCGACGGGCCGGCGCCCGCCCGGGGCCGCCCCGGCCCGGCCGACGCGAAGCTCCGGAGGACTCGCAGTCTTGACGAGTTCATGTAAACGTTTATTATATTGCTCGCGCATCCTATGGACCGATAATCATGGTGACCAGCCGGTTTCACAAGGACGAGGCCGTGCTCCAGCGGGACACGATGGCCGGAAAGGTCCGTTCCAGGCGGATGATCGCCATCGTCTCCGAGATCGCGGCGATGTTCGCCCTGTTCTTCGTGATTCTCGTCCTCATGGGCCCCCTGACCACGAGCCCGCTCTCCCTGCCACTCTACCCGGCCATCCTCGTGCCCCTCGCGTTCGGGGCCGTCTTCCTGGGCACGGGCGCTTATTTCAAGAAGAGGCTCTACGACATGGCGGACCTCTCGGAGAAGCCGGCCATCCGCTCCCGCTACGGCCGGGTGGGGCTCGTGTTCGTCGCGGTGTTCCTCGCCTTGGCGCTGATATTCATCATCGCGATGCCCCCCTTCGGCGGCACCAACCTCGCGGAGCAGACGATGGTGCGCGAGGACAACACCGATGTGGGCGCCAACACCTACATCCGCCTCCAGTTCCAGGGCGCAGACCCCTTCGGCAGCTACCGGGCCGAGGTGACGGTCACGTCGCGCAACAACGTCTCGCTGAACTACTACCTGCTCGAAAAGGGCGATGCCGAGGGCTTCGACCCGGGCGCCCCGCCCCCCAGCGCCATCTCGGTCCGCGAGGGCGCCACCTCCTTCTCGTACCAGGGCTCCGGGCTGAAGGCGCAGGACTACACGCTCATCATCAGCAACCTCCAAAACGATACCGCGGCGATCCATTACAAGGTGTTCCAGAGGACCTCCGACAGCCTGAGCCTGTTCTTCATTGTCTTCTTCCTGGTCTACGTCGGCATTGCCGGCGGCTGGGTGGCCTACATCCGCTCGCAGGCCTCGACCGAGACCGTCCCGGTCATCGCCCCGCCCGTCCCGGGGCCGGCCCCCCAGAGGCCGGCCATGCCCGGGCCGCCCCAGCCCGGGATGGGGATGGAGGCCCGGTACCCGGCGCAGCCGGAGCCCGGCCCCTCGCCGGAAGCCGGCGGGGTGCCGATGTCCATCACCTGCCCGCGCTGCTCCACCTTGTTCGAGGTGATGCGCGGAGCCGGGCCGACGAAGATAAAATGCCCCGGCTGCGGAAAGGAGGGGACGCTCGCCGGCCTCCCGGCGGCGGCGCTCGCCGCGGCGCAACCCCAGCCGGCCCCCGCCCAGCAGCCCGCGCCCGCCCCGCAGTACGCTCCCCAGTACGCCGAACCCCCGGTCCGGCCGGAGTACCCCGCGGCCCATCCGGCGCAGGCCGGGCCCGGGATGGCCCACCAGCCTCCGGCAGCGCAACAGCGCGCCCAACCCGGGCCGGCCCATCCCGACCTGCACCGGCAGGCCCCGGCCAAGCCGGCGCCCGCCGCCGATGACATGTACGCCCAGCCGGCCGCCCCGCCCGCCCCCGCGCTGCCCCCCTCCCCCTATGACCAGCTGATGGCGATGGGCCTGGCCACGCCGGAACCGTCGATACCGGAGGCGCCGGCCACCCCGTTGAGGGCGCCGGCGGCGCCTGCCGGGCAGGCCCCTGCGCCCGGGCCCGCCGTCATGCCGGCTCCGGCCGCCCCGGCGCCCGTCCCGAAGAAGACCATCGCCTGCCCGCGGTGCAAGCAGGCCTTCCAGATAGACAAGGTCGACGGCCCCCAGCACATCCGGTGCCCGCACTGCGGCAAGGAAGGGACCATCGGCGCGAAGAAGCCGGCGGCGCCGGCCGCTCCGGCGGCCGTCGCCGCCCCTCCGGCTGTCCCGGCGGCCGCGGCCCCGGCGCCGGCGCCCGCTCCCGCGCCCGCCCCCGCACCGGCCCCGAGGCCCGCCGCCGCCCAGCGCCCGGCCATCCAAACCCCCTCGCCCATGGCAGGAGCGGCGCCGGCCGCGGCCGTCGCCGTCCCGAAGATGATCTCCTGCCCCGCCTGCAAGAAGCCCTTCGCCGTCACTGAGACCCGCCGGCCCCTCCAGGTCAGGTGCCCGGCCTGCGGCAAGGAGGGCCTCCTCAGGAAGTAGCACCGGGGCGGCGACCGGAGGACCTCATGAGGCGGATGGCGCTCCTTGTCGCAATGCTTCTTCTTCCCGCGCCCTTTTGCGCGGAGGCGGCCCCCAATGCAGGAACGGCCCCCCTGCTGCACAAGGGTGATTACTGGAAATACATCGTGTCCGACGGGTCGGGCAGGCCGCTGAACAACCTGACGGTGCGGGTGGTCGACGAGCGCGACGTGCGCGCCGGCAACTCCACCATCAGGGCGTACAACCTCACCCAGAAGCTTACACCCTACCTGCCGCCCGTGAAGACCAACCTCAGCGACCGGGCCCGGTGGGGCCCGGTGTACACCGTCGTGGAAACGAACCTCACCCTCCGCAAGAGCGACCTCTGCACGCTTTCCTCGGAGGCCACCATCCGCTCGGTCCACTATGCGGACGTCACCGTGGACATCGAGCTTTTGGCCTTCAGCCCCAGCGACGGGCGGCTCCGGTTCCCGCTCTCGGCAGGCGCCTCCTGGAACGCCACGTTCAACCAGACGCGGACCCGCCAGTACCCGTTCCACCGCGTCACCGAGAACACGACGGTGACCCGCCTGTACGAATGCCAGGCGTTCGAGAAGCTCCCCGACGGGAGGGAGGGCTTCCGGATACGTTCGACGGACGCCGCCACCGGGTCGGAAACGGTCTCCTGGTTCAGCCCCGGCCAACGCGCCGACGTCAGGCGGGAGGAACGGGACGGCCCCGCCGGCACGATGCGCGTCTACGCCCTTGTCAGGCACGAATCCGGGCTGCCGCCGTCGATATTCTCCAACCCGCAGACGCTGCTTGCCATCGCCTTCGGGCTCGCGGCGCTAGCGATGCTCGCGGGGGCGCTGTACACCGCCTACCGGGCCAGGCACCCCTCCACCGGGCACGACGTGAAGAGGCCCGCGGCTTCGGCCCCGGAGCCCCCGGCCGCGCCCTTGGGCGCGCCGGGAAAGGGCCCCGGTAGAAGCCTTTAAACCGGGTACCGCAATACTAGGAATACTGGTGAACCCATGCGTTCTATCCTCCCGGCCGCCGCGCTGGCGATCGTGCTGCTCCTGGCCATCCCGCCCGCCATGGCGGACAACGATTCCATGAAGGTGGTCGTGCTCGTGGAGCGGAATGACTATTCCGTCGGGTCGAACGTCGAGCTCTCCGTCTGGGTCCACGAGGGCGGCGTGCCGGCCGACCCGGACAGCACGCCGGAGGTCAGCGTGCTCTCGGCGGCGCCCCGCAGCGTGCCGGTGTTCAAATTCGGCAACGGGCTCTTCAAGGGCAACTTCACCATCCAGCCCGGCGACGTGGTGGGCGGCCTGGTCCCCGTGGAGGCCTCGGCGACCATCGGCAAATCCAGCGACAGCGACAAGACCTACAACCGGGACACGGACATAGCCAGCATCCAGCTTTCGGCGGCCCCCGCCGGCGCGTTCGAGGTCCGGCTCTTCACCACCGGCGTCTCGGACAGCGTCATCCGGCCCGGCGCCACCGTCTCGGTCGCGGCCGAGGTGGCCGCCTCGGGCTCGCCGGTCCAGCCGGACGGCTTCTCCCTCACCGCCTCGTACCTGGACCCGGAGGGCGGGAGCCGCTCCGAGCCGTTGAACGCCACGAGCCCCCGCACGGGCAGGTTCGAGGCCGCCTACGCCCTTCCCCAGGTCTCCTACGACCTCCAGCTTGTGCTCACCGCCCGCGCCTCGTCGGGAAACCTCAGCGCCTCGGGGAGCCTCACGCTCCCGTTCAACCAGTTCTGGGTGGTGTACCACAACGTCTCGAAGTCGCCGACGGGCACGGTCTTCTACCTGTATGCCGGCGACCCCTCCGGCCGCGCGCTCGCCGGTGCCACGTTCGATTTCAGCTACTGGCCCGACGGCAACGTCTCGCTTTCGAGGAAGGGCACCGCGGCCCCCGCCGACACCTTCGGGAAATCGCGCTTGAGCCTCGAGTTCGAGGAGGGCACCCGGACGCTCACCGTGCAGGGCAGGGTCAACGCCTCGGGGAAGAGCCAGCGCTTCAGCGGCGTCATCGACGTCTCGACCGGGGCGGCCGCGCCCAGGCCGTCGACCAGCGGGTTCGAGATGCTCTACACCGGGCCGGGCGACCTTTACACGCCGGGCAAGATGGCCGTGCGCCAGTACATCGCATTCAACAACTCCCAGCCGCTGCGCAACTCTGAGCTGTACACCTACATCGTCGTCTACCCCTACACGCCGGGAAGCCCGGCGGCCTTCACGCCCGTGGCGCTCCTCCAGGCGCGGCCCTACACCACCGACCTCCAGGGCCGGCTCTCGCTGCCCTTCACGCCCCCCGCCTACGACGCCTACCTGATATTCTATTTCAAGAACGCCACGGGTACCCACCCCAAGCCCTCCGGTTACTTCTTCAACCACGACAGCAACGACGGCCAGTACTTCTCGGAGACGGCAGACATGGTCTTTTCCGGCCGGACGTACTCCGGCTCCGACGTGAAGGTCCAGGCCTCGCCGTACAAGCCGGGCTCCCCGGCGTCGGTCAAGGCGACCTCGGGCGGCGCGGGCAACGGCACCGCCTGGGCGATGTGGCTGCCCGGGGACTTCGACCCGGCCCTCCCCGGGGGGTCGCCCTCGGCCGAATGGCAGGTGTGGGAGGGCGTCGCAAGTTACCTCAACCGGACCTCCGGCGGCTACTCCGGTAGCGTCACCATCCCGGCCTTCATGCCCGACAAGGTGAAGTACACGGTCGTGGTGTTCGTGTCCGGCTCCGGCCCGTCATTGCCGCAGTACGGCTCGGCAACGCTCGCGAGGGCGGCCAGGGACGACCCGGGCACCGGGCAGGACCCGCAACTCTACCTCATCCTGATAATCATCGGCGCTGGAGTGGTCGGCGGAGTGGCCGGCGGCCTCGGATACCGCCGCCGGCGCGCCCTCGCGGCCAGACAGCCGGCGGGCGAGAGCAAGACCATCACCTGCCCGTCCTGCCGGACGCCCTTCCCCGTGGTGCAGGGCCCCCAGCCCGTGAAGATCCGCTGCCCGAGCTGCGGCACGAGCGGGACGCTCCCCGCGCTGGCTGGCCCGCCGGCCGGCGCCGCCGCCGCAGCGCCCGCCGCGGCCCCGGCGGCGCCAGCGGCCGGCGCGGGACAGAAGCTCTCCATACCGTGTCCGCAGTGCGGCACCGTCTTCGACATCATTCGCGGCGCCGGCCCGACCAGGGTGCAGTGCCCCAGGTGCGGCAAGAGCGGGACCATCGCCGGCACCGGGGCGGAGCCGGCGCAGGCTCCTGCGGCCCAGGCGGGCCAGCCGGCCCCCGCAGCCCCGGCCCCGGCCGCGGGCCCGGGCGCGATGCAGGTCCAGATGGCCGCCGCCGCCCCCGCGGGCCCGATGATGGCCCAGGCCGCCACGGACATGCCGAGGCCCGAGCCCGTGGTCCAGACGAAGACCATTGCCTGCCCCCAGTGCCGGAACCGCTTCACCATCGAGAAAAAGGACGGCCCGCAGCAGATAAAGTGCCCTCACTGCGGAAAGGAGGGCACCATCGGGAGGGCGCCGGCCCCGGCCGCGGCGGCGCCCGCACCGCAGGCCGTCCCGCAGATGATGGCGCCCCAGCCGGCCCAAACGCCCCAGCCGCAGCCGCCCGGCCCCCGGATGACGGCGCAGCAGCCGCCGGCCTTCCAGCCCCGGTACCAGGGCCAGATGGCAGGGCCGCAACCGGCCCGGACGCCGATGGGCCAAGAGATGCGCCCCCAGCAGCACGCGGCCTCCCCGGCCGGCCAGCCGGCGGCCCCGGCCGCCGCCGGCAAGCTGATCACCTGCCCGGCCTGCCGGAACCGCTTCGCGGTCGGAGACCCGCGCCGGCCGATAAAGGTCCGCTGCCCCAATTGCGGGAAGGAAGGGACGCTCGCCAGGTAGGCCCCTCTCCGTCGGAAACATTATAGTTCCGTAAATCCAATCGCGTTGCGGTGGAATAATGAGGTCGGCCTGCCTGTTTCCTGCGATGGTGCTGTTGATCGCGACCCTGATGCCGGTGGCGTCGGCAGGGGCCGACCCGATGCACCTGGTCCTGATAATCGAGCACAAGGAATACAAGGTGAACACCACCGGGAAGTTCACGGCCTACGTCTACGACAAGGACAAACTCGCCGACGCCGACTCGCCCCCGCAGTTCAAGATCGGGAGCCACCTTTTCAACTCGACGAGGAAGGCGGCCGGCACCTACGAGGCCCAGGTCACGGTCAACGCCTCGGACGTCAGGCACGACGACTGGTACGGGGACTATGCCCAGCTCGGCACGACGACCGTCACGCGCGGAAGGGAGAACCAGAGCGACAACTCCTACGACCAGGCTTCGGACATCTGGACCAGGTTGCCCATCAACCTCCCAACCGGAACCCCCCCTCCCGTGCCGGCCGAGGGACTCAAGGTCAGGTGCACGGTGAAGGCCGTGACCGGCGACTATGCCCAGCCCGGCGGCACCGTAACGGTGGAATCCCAGGTGACGTTCGACGGCAACGCCACGGACCCCGACGGATTCAACTACAGCGCGGTCCACTACATGCGCGGGGGCGGCCAGAAGACGGAATATCCCGAAGCCAGCAAGACCGGGCCGGGAAAATACGAGTGCCGCTTCACCATTCCGACGACGAACTCGAGCACGAGCATCACGATATACGGGACGGCCACGCGGGGCCCGAACACCGCCAAGAGCGGGGTCTACGGCGACCTCAATTTCCTCAACGTGATCTACCACAACGTGCGCAAGGGCGCCACCGAGACGGCCTTCGAGGTGTGGATCGCCGATGCGCTGGGAAAGGCGGTGGGCGGGGCCCACCTCGACCTCGGATTCCACACCAACACCAACAGCCGGAACGTCAAGTGGGTGGACTGCGGGAACACCTCCGCAAAGGGCAGGGTCGAGGTGGTCCTCCAGTACCCAAACGACACGAAATCCATAACCGTCCAGGGCTTCGTCAACACGAGCACGGTGTCCCAATCCTTCTCGGGCCAGAAGATCAGCATAGTCCCATCGACCGTCTCCCCCAGCGGGACGGGCTTCGAGGTCGCCCGCAACGAGCCGGCGCGCATCTATCCGACGGGCAAGGCCTTCGAGATGGAGTTCATCGCGTTCAACAATTCCGCCCCCTGGGCAGGAAAGACCCTGTACGCCTACGTGACCTTCGCCGGCCGGGCCGCGACGTTCAAGGTGACCGCCCCCTACGATCAGGAGGTGCGGACCATCCAGACGGGCGCCGACGGGACGTTCGGGATGAAATTCCCGGCGATGGGCGCAGAGACCGACATCGCCATAACCTTCAAGAGCGCCACCGGCGCCTATCCCCCCGGCGGGTACTACACCAGCACCGACGGCCTGCTCTATTCCTCATCCCTCCAGCAGACCGAGACCTTCAAGGGGTCGGCGAACCAGGATACCGTCGAGCTCACGGTCGAGAAGCTCAACCTGGGCGGGGCCTCGAACGTGAGGGTCAAGGCCAGGTCAGGCGACCTCCCCGTCATCATGGCCGGCTGGAGCATGGACCAGGCCTGGGGAATCGACGGCGCCTCCGGCACGGAGTGGCAGCAGTGGGTGACCATCGACACCTACCTGCGAAAGAGCGGGGCAGAATTTTCGGGAAAGGTGTTCCTCCCGGAGTTCCTGCCCAGGGACAAGACCTACACCATTGACGCGTCCACGGGCACCGGGCTCGCGATGGAATCCCTCAAGCCCGGGGAGGGTACCGGCTCCGTCGCCGCCGGCATCGCGGGCATCCCCTGGTCATACATCTATATTATCATCATAATCGTGGTGGTCGTCATCGTACTAGTCGTGTTGATGCGCCTGAAACGGCGCAGCGCCCCCGTGCCCCCGTCGGATGTGGTCAACTTCGCCGGGGCGCCCGCCGTCACGCAGCCCCCTGCCGTGCCGCCGGGAGGTGCGGCCGCGCCGGGCGAGACTGCCGGGCCCCAGGGCCCGGGCGCCCCGCCGGCTCCGCCGCCGCCTCCGCCGCCGCAGTACCAGCAGCCAGCGCCCCAGCAGTATCCGCCACCGCCCCCGCAATACCAGCAGGCGGCGCCGCAGCAGTATCCTCCACCGCCGCCCCAATACCAGCAGGCGGCGCCGCAGCAATCTCCTCCTCCGCCGCCGCAGTACCAGCAGCCAGCGCCCCAGCAATATCCCCAGCCCCCGCCGCAACAGTACCAGCAGCCGGCCCCGCAGCAGCTGCCGCCTCCTCCCCCGCAGTACGCGGCCCAGCCCGCGTACGTCGCCGCGCCCCCGCCCACCGGGCCGCTGCCCCCGCCGTCGAGGCAGGGCAGGATGGCCATGCCCAACAATGCGATGTGCGCCTTCTGCAACCAGTGGCTGCTCCAGGGGGCGACCGGCATCATGTGCCATTGCGGCAAGTGCTACCACGAGCACTGCGCCAAGATACAGGAGAAATGCTCCCATTGCGGGACGAAGCTGGCCTTGTAGCGGGTTGCGCCCGATGAAAGCGATTCCTTCGGCCGCGCTGATCGCGCTCCTCCTGCTGGCCGGAGCGGCCCCGCCGGCGGACGCCGCCATCGGCCCGTTCACCGTTTTCATCACCGGCGGCACCGGAACGGTGGTCCCGGGCCAGGACGTGAACTTCACGGTGCGCACGGTCGCCCGGGGAGAGCCGGCGGTCCCCGACGGGCCGCCGGAGGTCACGGTGCAGTCCGGGCCGGGAGCCGGGCGCCTCATCCCCGTCACGGCGGCGGGGCCCGGGGCCTGGACCGGGAACTACACGGTCCTCCAGGCGGACGCCGGGAACAACGGGTACATAGAGCTCGGGGCCCGGGCCTATTTCAGGGATTCCGGGGGCGGGGACAGCCCGGGGTACTCCCACCTCACCTTGTGGCTGGCCCGCCCGCCATATGCGCCGGAGCCCTCCAATCTGTCGATTCGCGCCCTCCTCCTGGAATGCCCGGACGGGGCCATCGGGCCCGGGAGCCGCCTGACCTTCCAAATCTGCGCCACATACGACGGCGCGCCGGTCCCGCCAGCGGACATCAGCTTCCAAATCACATTTGACCCTGACGCCGGAGCAACCGAGAAGGAGCCGGTCCGCGCCGGGAACCCTTCTCCGGGCAGGTTCGTCGTGCATTACACCGTTCCGGCCAGGGAGACCAGCGGCCGCTTCGAGCTCGGGGCAACCTGCCTGGGCAGGGAGTACAGCTGGCTGTCCACGGTCCATCTGGACTTCTTCAACATCGTGTACCACGAGCTCGGCCGCAACGGCTCGCGCGTCGACTACGAGCTCCTTGTCTCCGACCGCTCGGGGAACCCGGTCAACGGCTCCGACGTATGGGTCCGGGTCTCCGCCACCGGGTGGGGCATCGGCCCGGTGGGGCTCGAATTGGGAAAGACGGACCGGAGCGGGAGGGTGCGCGGCCTGGCCGACCTCGGCCCCGCGCCGGGCGAGCTCCTGATGGTGGGCTGGGCCAACACGAGCAAGCGGTCGCAGCATTTCGCCGGGACGATAAAGCTGGGGAACGCCACCCGGCCCGCCACGCACTGGGGAGGCCACTTCGCCATCGAGCGGCTCTTCCCGTCGGGCAGGCTCCCCTCCGGGGGCGTGCACAACCTGGGCTACCGGGCCGTTTACGAGGACGCCCCCCTGCGGCGCCAGGAACTGGACCTCTATGTCCAGATGTACCGCGGGGCCTACCCCGG
>Ga0233425_10001932_pt1 | contig 43390 bp, 47 predicted proteins | sample Watercolumn_Towu_2_FD_181712 | JGI IMG/M metagenome (GOLD analysis project Ga0233425, IMG submission 181712) | Freshwater microbial communities from Lake Towuti, South Sulawesi, Indonesia - Watercolumn_Towuti2014_140_MG | ecosystem: Environmental > Aquatic > Freshwater > Lake | place...
ATTATTGATTGGGACTTGAGCTATGAATAGTGATGATTTTAGAGAGAAATTATTAAGTTATGTTGATGAATTTAAACGCACGCTTGCTACAGATGATGGCGATTGGGTAGTTAAAGGTTTCATAGATATCTATAGAAATATATATACAATATCAATTGATACAAAGGTAGTATCAAAGATAATAGAATTGATGCTCTTTCCCATTTTATCTAGATTTGCAACCGAGAATAAATTTAAGTTGATCCTTAGTGAACACCAAAATCATTATCCTGATATAACGTTTATCATGCCAGACAAAGTTAAAATTGCACTTGATCTGAAAAGCACATATAGAACAGGTGTTAATACAATAAATGGTTTCACTTTAGGTGCTTTTACAGGCTATTTTCGTCAGAGACAATCAAGTAAAAATATTACATTTCCATATGAACAATATGCCGCCCATTTCGTTCTAGGCGTTATTTATAGTAGAAGAGAAGAAGCAATTGATGAAAAACGCATTCATGGTTTGGATAATTTACAAGATATTGTTTCAGTAGTTAAGGACTTCAGTTTTTTATTCCAAGAAAAATGGCGTATTGCCGGAGAACAACCCGGAAGTGGAAATACAAAAAACATCGGTTCAGTAAGAAAAATTGAAGAGCTAATCGAAGGAAGAGGTCCATTTTCGTCTCATGGAGAAGAAATTTTTGATGACTATTGGATGAATTATCTTACAGCAGACATGGCGCGAGCAATTGAATCGAATGTCCCTTTCCGTAATCTTAAGGAATATTTTAACTGGAGAAATCGCTTCAATAAAAAGAAGAAAAGTTAGGATTTTTGAATGCACCATTTCCACTACCAGAACAATGAACTCTATTGCGAAGGCGTGCCGGTAAAAGCCGTCGCCGCCAAGGTGGGGACTCCTTTTTATCTTTACAGCTCCGCCACCCTGAGCCATCACTACCGGGTCTTTGATGGGGCCTTCGAAGGTTTCCCCCACGTGGTCTGCTTCGCGGTCAAGGCCAACGGCAACCTGGCCATTTTAAGGCTCCTGGCCAAACAGGGCGCGGGCGCGGACATCGTCTCCGGGGGTGAACTCCACCGGGCAATCACCGCAGGGGTGGACCCGGGAAAAATCGTCTATTCCGGCGTGGGCAAGCGGCCGGAAGAGATCCGGGCCGCGCTCAGGGCCGGGATTCTGCTGTTCAATGTGGAGTCCTCCATGGAGTTGGGGGAGATCAACCGCATCGCCGGGAGGATGCGCCTCAAGGCCCGGGTGGGGCTCAGGATCAACCCGGATATCGACCCCAAGACCCATCCCTACATCTCCACGGGGCTGAAAAAGAACAAGTTCGGCATCGATATCGAGCGGGCCTTTCAGGATTACCTCCGGGCCCGGGAATTGTCCCACCTGGAAGTGATCGGCGTCGCCTGCCACATCGGCTCCCAGATCACCGAAGTGGACCCCTTTCTGGACGCCCTGGAACGCTTGAAGGAGTTGATCGGCCGTTTGGAGCAGGCCGGCATCCCCATCCGCTACCTGGACCTGGGCGGCGGCTTAGGGATCTGCTACGACCAGGAAGAGCCGCCCCATCCCCACGAGTATGGGGAGAAACTGGTGGAGAGCCTCCGGGGCCTGAAATGCACCCTGATCCTGGAACCGGGCCGGGTCCTGGTGGGCAACGCCGGCATCCTGGTCACCAAGGTGCTCTACACCAAGGAAAGCGAAGCCAAGCACTTCATTATCGTGGACGCGGGCATGAACGACCTGGCCCGGCCCAGCCTCTACGGGTCGTATCACGGCATCCGCTCGGTGGTCAAACGCCCGGGGCCCCGGGTCAAGGCCTCCCTGGTGGGGCCCATCTGCGAATCCGGGGATTTCCTGGCCAAGGACCGGGAGATGGCGGCGTTTCAGCCCGGCGAGCTGGTGGCGGTGATGAGCGCCGGGGCCTACGGCTTTTCCATGAGTTCCAACTATAACGCCCGGCCCCGGGTGGCGGAAATTTTGGTGCAAGATCAAGAGTTTTATGTTATCAGAAAGCGGGAAACCTACCGCCAGCTCATCTGGGGGGAGAGTATTCCGGAAATTCTGAAGTAGCTTAAAGACGGGCTATTTCCCTGGTTCCCAAGCTGTGCTTGGGAACCGCTATTTGACGCCAGGCTTTTGCTTTCGAATCACTTATTTCTGGTTCCCAAGCTGCGCTTGGGAACCCTGATTATAGTGCCGGCTTTACCGGGGACGGCCTCTGTTTGCCAAGCTGTGCTTGGCGGGCGACGGCATCCCTTAGGGACGGTTGACGTATACGCCCCATAAAAAATAAGGTGTCCAAGCAGAGCCTGGACGGATAATTGCGTTCCCAAGCAGAGCTTGGGAACGAGATAAAAAGTCATGAGCCTGGAAACCAAGCGCCTCACCTTTTTCAAAATGCACGGTGGCGGCAATGATTTTGTCCTCATTGACCATCGGCAGCCGGTGATCCCGGATAAGGATCAGCCCCGTTTCGCCCGCCGGGTCTGCGCCCGGCAGGTGGGGGTGGGGGCCGACGGCCTGATCTTACTGGAATCGTCCCCCAACGCCGATTTCCGCTGGCGTTTTTACAACGCCGACGGCTCCGAAGCCGAGATGTGCGGCAACGGCGGCCGCTGCGCGGCCCGGCTGGCGGTGATGCTGGGCCTCGCTCCACCGCAGCTTTCATTTGAAACCCTGGCGGGCATTATTAAGGCCGAAGTCCAGGACCGCAACGTCCGCCTGGAGCTGACCGGGATCGGGGATTTTCGCCTCTCCCAGGAGATCCCCATCAACGGCAAGACCTTGATCGGCCATTTCCTGAAGGTGGGGGTGCCCCACGTGGTGGTGCCCATCAAGGAACTGGAGCAGGTGCCGGTGGCCTTCTGGGGGAAGATCGTGCGCTTCCACCAAATGTTCCAGCCCGCGGGCACCAATGTGAACTTCATCAATTTCCAGGGATCCCAGGCCCTGGAAGTGCGCACCTATGAGCGGGGGGTGGAGGACGAAACTTTAGCCTGCGGCACCGGCGCGGTGGCCTCGGCCCTCATCGCCGCCCGCCTGGGCCAGGCGGTCTCCCCGGTGGCGGTCAATACCCGGGGGGGCGAAGTCCTCACCGTGCATTTTAATCTTAAGGGAGAAACCTTTAAGGACGTGTATCTGGAAGGCGAAGCCCTGGTGGTGTGCCGGGGCGAGTTGTGGGTTGATGAACTCAAGTAAGGAGGAGTAACACCATGTTAAAGGGAGCATTCACCGCTATCGTTACTCCCTTCAAGAACGGCCAACTCGATGAAGAGGCCTACCGGGCCATGATCGAGCGGCAGATCGAGGGAGGCATTCATGGCCTTGTGCCTTGCGGCACCACCGGGGAATCCCCCACCCTGTCCCATGCGGAACATAAACGGGTGGTGGAGATCTTAATCGACCAGGTGAAAAAACGCGTGCCGGTGATCGCGGGCTCCGGTTCCAACAGCACCGCCGAATCCGTGGAACTCACCAAACATGCTCAGGCCGCGGGCGCGGATTATGCTCTGATGATCACTCCTTACTACAACAAACCCACCCAGGAGGGGTTGTTTCAACACTATAAAACCGTGACCGACGCCACCAAGATTCCCATCGTGGTCTATAACGTGCCGGGGCGCACCAGCGTCAACCTGCTGCCGGAGACCATGGCCCGGCTGGCGGGCATCCCCAATATCGTGGGCCTCAAGGACGCCACCGGGGACCTGAAGCAGGGCTCCAAGACCCTGGAGTTGTGCGGCGACAAGATCACCATGCTCTCCGGCGACGACTTCACCACCTTTCCGCTGCTGTGCGTGGGCGGCATGGGAGCGATCTCCGTGGTCTCCAATGTGGTCCCCGGGGACATGGCGGGCATGTGCAACGCCTTCTTCAAAGGCGACCTGGCGGAAGCCAAGAGACTGCACTATAAAATGTGGCCCTTGACGGAGGCCATGTTCTATGAAACCAACCCCGCGCCCGTGAAAACGGCCATGAAGATGCTGGGCCTGACCACCGGCGAGGTGCGGCAGCCCTTGTGCCCCATGAGCGCGGGCAACGAGGAAAAGCTGCGCCAGGTGATGCAGAAGTACGGCTTGATTAAGTAGTTCAAGGTTCAAGGTTTAGGCTCTCGACTTTGAACCTTGAACTTTGAACTTTGAACTCTCTGGGAGGAATCCATGATCAAAGCCATCGTTGCCGGCCCCGGGGGCCGCATGGGCGGCCGCATCATCCACATGATGGAGGGGGTGGAGGGCATCACCCTGGCCGCCGCGTTCGAGCAGCCGGGCCACCCCGGCGTGGGCAAAGACGTGGGGGAGGTGGCGGGGCTGCCCCCCAAGGGCATCAAAGTTTCCGGCTCCCTGGCGGAGGTCCTGCCTCTGGGGGACGTGGTCATTGAATTTACCCATCCCGAGCCGTCCCTGGCCCACCTCAAAGCGGCGGCGGACGCGGGCAAGGCCATGGTCCTGGGCACCACCGGGTTCTCCCCGGCGCAGTTGGCCGAGGTTAGGGCCCTGGGCGCCCGCACCCGGCTGGTCTTCGCGCCCAACATGAGCGTGGGCGTGAACCTGATGTTCCGGGTAGTGGCGGATATCGCCAAGGTCTTGAGCGCCGGTTACGACGTGGAGATCGTGGAGGCCCACCACCGCCTGAAAAAGGACGCGCCCAGCGGCACGGCCCTGAGACTGGCCCAGGTCATCGCGAGCGCCCTGGACCGGGACCTGGAGAAGGTGGGGGTCTACGCGCGCAAAGGCATCATCGGCGAACGCACGCCTGCCGAGATCGGCATCCAGACGGTCCGGGCCGGGGACATCGTCGGCGAACACACCGTGCTCTTCGGCGGCTTGGGCGAGCGCCTGGAGATCACCCACCGGGCCCACAGCCGGGACAATTTCGCCCGGGGCGCGGTCCGGGCTGCAATGTGGATCGTGGGGCAGCAGCCGGGGCTTTATGACATGCAGGATGTCCTGGGGCTGAAATAGCTGTCAGCTTTCAGCGGTCAGCTTTCAGCTAAAAGATTGCCAATCTGCTTTTCATCCTTTAGTTTGATTGGTGGCGGGCACTGAGGCCCGACCCCAAGATAAGAGGCAATTTTTGGTGGGGCGGCCGTCCCTGGCCGCCCTCAAAGATTTCTATTAAAGAGCATCTTCTTCTATAGTTAAATGAAAAAATTTACTTTACAGAGGATCTTTTAGCTGACGGCTGATAGCTGAAAGCTGAAAGCTAAACCATGCGCATCGTTCGCTTTGACATGCAGGGCCGCTCCGGGTACGGCATCCTGGAAGGCGAGCAAATCTCCGTACTCTGGGGCGCGCCCTACGACGGCGGCCTGGCCAATACCACCGGCGAGGTGGTGTCCCTGCCGGAAGTGACCCTCCTGGCCCCCTGCGAGCCTTCGAAGATCGTGGCCCTGGGGCTGAACTACCGGGACCATGCCGCGGAATACGGGAGCGTGGTGCCGGAAGAACCCTTGATTTTCATGAAGCCTTCCACTGCGGTCATCGGTCCGGATGAGGCAATTGTCTATCCCGCCATGTCCAAGCGGGTGGACTACGAGGCGGAGCTGGCGGTGGTCCTGGGCAAAACCGCCCGGCACGTGCCGGAAGATAAAGCCTTCGAATACGTCCTGGGTTACACCTGTTTCAACGACGTCACCGCCCGGGACCTGCAACGGAAGGACGGCCAGTTCACCCGGGCCAAAGGTTTCGACACCTTCGCGGCCATCGGTCCCTGGATTGAAACGGCGATCGCCGACCCGGACAATCTCAACGTGGCGGCTTATCTGAACGGAGAGGAAAAGCAGCACTCCAACACCGGCGACATGGTCTTCCCGGTGGCGCACCTGATATCCTTTATTTCCCGGATCATGACCCTGCTCCCCGGGGACGTCATTGCCACCGGCACCCCTTCGGGCATTGGGCCCATGCAGCCGGGGGACGTGGTGGAGATCAGGGTGGAGCATATCGGCGCCTTGCGTAATCAAGTAGTGGCAGAGAGGACGGCTTAATGACGAAGTTCTTCGAACCCGCGGCCCGGCTGGGGCTCATCCCCCCTTACCTCTTCAAGGAGATCGACGACAAAAAGGCGGAAGTGAAGGCCAAAGGCGTGGACATCATCGACCTGGGAGTGGGCGACCCCGATCTGCCCACACCCCGCTTCATCGTGGAGAAGATGATGGCCGCGGTCCAGGACCCCGGCACCCACCGCTATCCCGCCTACTCGGGCATGAAGGGGTTTAGGGAGGCCGTGGCCCGCTGGTACAAGAAACGCTTCGGGGTGGAGCTGGACCCGGAAGCGGAAGTTTTGACCCTCATCGGCTCCAAGGAGGGCATCGCCCATCTGCCCTTAGGCATTAATAACCCCGAGGATATCAACCTGATGACCAGCCCGGGGTACCCCGTTTATCAGATGGGCACTCTCTTCGCCGGCGGCCACAGCCATTTTGTCCCCCTGCTTCGGGAAAACGCCTTTCTGCCGGATTTGCACGACATCGACCCCTTGACCGCCCGGGACGCCAGGGCCTTTTTCTTCAACTATCCCAACAACCCTACTGCGGCGGTGGCGGACAAGAACTTTTTCGCCAAGGTGGTGGATTTCTGCCGGGAGTATCAAATTATTGCCGTCCACGACGCGGCTTATACCGAACTGGCTTATGACGGCTATCAGCCCCCCAGTTTTCTGGAGGTGCCCGGGGCCCGGGAAGTGGGCATCGAATTCCATTCTCTGTCCAAGACCTACAACATGACCGGCTGGCGGCTGGGGATGGCCGTGGGCAACAAGGACGTGCTGGCCGCGCTGGGCAAGATCAAGAGCAACATCGATTCCGGGGCCTTCGACGCGGTGCAGCTCGCGGGCATCGCCGCCCTGGATTCGGACCAGAGCTGCGTTAAGGAAAACTGCGCCATCCTCCAGGAACGCCGGGACCTCCTGGTGGGGGGGCTGAAAAAATTGGGCTATGACGTGGAATTCCCCAAGGCCACCTTCTACGTCTGGCTGGCAGTGCCCAAAGGCATGACCTCCATGGGCTTCACCACCCATCTTTTGGAGAAAGCCGGCATCGTCACCATCCCCGGCATGGGCCTGGGCGCACCCGGGGAAGGCTACGTGCGCCTGGCCCTCACCGTGCCCAAGGAGCGGATGGCGGAGGCCCTGGCGCGGCTGGAGAAGATCGGCTGAAGGGTCAGTGAGCAGTAAGCAGTGAGCAGAAAGTTCCGATGCCGGAACTGCTCACTGCTTACTGCTCACTGCTTACTCTCCTCCTCCAGGAACCATCAAGATGTCTCTCGGACACGCGGCGATTACGGAATTGAAGCCGGTCCTGGCCTACATCGGCCTGGGGGCCAACCTGGGGGACCCCCCCCGGCAGCTGGAGGAGGCCCTGGCCCGGTTGGCCGCCGCGGAGGAGGTGGAGGTCCTCAAGGTCTCCCGGTTTTACCTGAACCCGCCCCTGGGGCCGCCGGACCAGCAGTGGTACGTCAATGCCGTGGCCCAGGTGAAGACCCGGCTGGAACCGGAGGAATTGCTCAGGGTCTTGCAGCAAATAGAGCAGGACTTGGGCCGGGTCCGGGGGGAGCGTTGGGGACCCCGGGTGATCGACCTGGATTTATTATTGTATAACGGCGTGGTCATGTCCGGGCCGGAGTTGACGCTGCCGCACCCGGAGATGCACCGCCGGGCCTTTGTGCTGGCGCCTCTGGCCGAAATTGCCCCCGAGGCCTGGCATCCGGCGCTTAATAAAACGGCCGGAGAGCTTTTGAGTGAGTTGCCGGAGGCAGAGCGGGACCTGGTGCGACCCGGGTCCGGCTAAGAGAGAGCAGTTTTGAATTTTCGCTTCCTTATCGGCTTGGTGGTGGGGTACCTGGCCTATCGCCTGGTGAAGAAAGGCATCCAAGCCTGGAAAGAGCGGCAGCCCGCCTCCCGGGAACCCGGGAGCCGGGAACCGGAGGAACTGGTGCAGGACCCGGTCTGCGGCACTTTTATTCCCCGGCGTGATGCCCTGAAGGGCCAAAAAGACGGCCAGGATTATTTTTTCTGCTCCGAAGGTTGCCTGAAACGCTTCCGGCGTGGTAGGCCGGAATAAACTATGATAGTATAAAAGGTCATTATGAAATTCTTCATCGACACCGCCAATCTGGATGAGATTCGGGAGGCGCACAGCCTGGGCCTGGTGGACGGAGTGACCACCAATCCCAGCCTGTGCGCCAAAGTGGGCATCAAAACCGACAAGCAGTTTGAAGACCTGATCCGGCAGATCTGCGAATTGGTGCAAGCCCCGGTGAGCGCCGAAGTGACCGCGGTGGAAGAAGCGGGCATGCTGACGGAGGCCAGGCGTTACGCCAAGATCAGCGACTGCGTGGCCGTGAAAATCCCCATGACGCCGGACGGCCTGAAGGCCACCCGGAAATTGTCGGAAGAAGGGATCAAGGTCAACGTCACCCTGATCTTCCAGCCCCTTCAGGCCCTGTTGGCGGCCAAGGCCGGCGCGGCCTATGTCAGCCCCTTCATCGGCCGCCTGGACGACATCTCCCAGCGGGGCATGGAATGCGTGGAGCAGATTGTCACCATCTTCGAGAATTACGGCTATGACACGGAGATCATCGTCGCCAGCATCCGCAATCCCGTGCACGTCCTGGAAGGGGCCCTGGCCGGCGCGGATATCGCCACCGTGCCTTACGGCGTGATCATGCAGCTCATCAAGCACCCCCTGACGGATATAGGGTTAAAGAAATTTCTAGAGGATTGGGAGCGTTCCCGAAAAAGCTGATACATTTTCACTTTCGAGTGAGACAAACTTGCTAGGAAATCTAGCAATAATCTTCTCTTTTAACGGAAAACCGAAAACGGTATAACATGAACCCGGACCTGGCCAAATTCTGGAATCTGCCCAATATTCTGACGGGCGCGCGGATTGTCGCCATTCCGGTGGTGATGATCTTTTTGTGCTTTTCCGGGCCGGTGGCCAGTTTTCTCGGGGGCCTGTGCTTTTTAATCGCCGGGGCCACGGATTTTCTGGACGGGTTTATTGCCCGGCGCCAGCAACTGGTGAGCCGATTCGGCAAGTTCATGGACCCCCTGGCTGACAAACTCCTGGTTTCCGCGGCCCTGATCATGCTCATCCCCCTGGGCCGGGTGCCCGCGTGGATCGCCTTTGTCATCATCGGCCGGGAGCTGGCGGTCACCGGCCTCAGGGCCCTGGCCGCGGCGGAGGGCATCATCCTGGCCCCGGACCGCTGGGGTAAGGCCAAGACCCTGCTGCAGATGGCCGCGCTCACCGCCCTGATTTTGCACTATCCCTATCAGGCCGTGGATTTTCAGCGCCTGGGCACGGGGTTGCTGTGGCTAGCCATGATCGTCACCCTGACCTCAGGCGTCGGATATTTCCTGGCCTTCTACCGGCAATATCCGGAAACCCAACAGTCTTGACCTGGAGAAATTCTTAAGTTACATTTAATGATTATTTTTTGCGGAGGACTTTGATTTGGCCAGACATATTTCCGCCCTGAAACGGGCCAGGCAGAATAAAAAGCGGCGCCTGCGGAACCAGAGCCGCAAGACCAGGGTCAAGAGCGTGGTGCGGGAAGTGCGCCAGGCCATGGCCAAACGGGATGCGGCCGGAGCCGAGACCGCACTCACCAAGGCCGTGCCCGTCATCGCCCAGGTCGCGGGCAAAGGCACCCTGCATTGGCGCGCCGCGGCCCGGAAGATCTCCCGCCTCACCCGCCAGGTCAACGCCCTGAAAAGCGCTTAAAAAGACACCACAAAGACACAAAGGGTCACAAAGAAAAGAATATTTTCTTTGTGTTTCTTTGTGCTCTTTGTGTCTTTGTGGTAAATCTTTTCTTCCCTACCCCGGCCCCATCTGCAATAGGCACCACTCCAGCCACAACCTGGGGTTGCCGGCGCTGGTCTTCAACTGCTGATCCGTCTGGTGCAGGCGCCGCAGGTGCGCCTGGAGCGAGGGCGCGGTGAAGCGGGCGGCCTGCTTGGCCAGGTCCTTCATTTTCCAAGGAGGAATTTCCAGGGACCGGGCCAGGGCCTCCGGCGGCGTGCCCGCGGGGCTGTCTTTGAGGCGCAATAGCAGGCGCAGTTGCCGGGCCAGCATCACCAGGATCTTGGCCGGTTCCTCCCCCAGGTCCAGGAGGTGGGCCAGGGCTGAGAGCCGCTTTTGCGCCACCGGCTCCCCGAGCGCATCCACCAGCGCGAAAATATTGTAAGTGCGGCTGTGGCTGGCCAGTTGGCTCACCAGGTTCGGGGTCAGGGTCTTTTCCGCACCCGCGAACAGGGTCAGTTTTTCCAGCTCCGAAGCCAAATCCGCGAGATTGTTCCCCACCATGTCCACCAGGCGCTGGGCCCCGGCCAGGGTCAGGGTCTTCCCGTGGGCCTGGGCCTCCCTGGTCAGCCACTGCTGTAGCTCCCCCTCCTTCAAATGAAAGAAGCCCAGGGCCGCGTCCTCCTGCTGGAGGCGGCTCCAGACCGGGCTTTTGGCCAGGTCCCGGGCCTTCAGCCCCGGGGCCAGGAGCACCACCCGGGTCCGGGCCGCGGGATGGTCCAGATAATCCAGGATGGCAGTCAACACCTTGGGCGGGTAGGCCTCCACCCGCCGCAGCACCAGGAGCTGCCCGGCTCCCCACAGGGGGGCCATCCGGGCCTGGGCCAGAAACTCCGGCAGCCCGGTCTCCTGGGCTTCCTGCACCACCTTCACCGGAGCCTCGCCGTCCGGCCCGATCAACGCCCGGCCCAGACGCTCCAGGGCCCGGTGCATGAGGAACTCTTCATCCCCATAAAACAAATAGAGGGGTTTGAGGGCGCTGCGCTTGAGGTGGCGTTCGAGGATGGGGTGGGACATAAAGAGCTTTCAGCAGTCAGCTTTCAGCTTTCGGCAAAAGAATACCTTTTATCTCACGCAAAGACGCCAAGGCGCCAAGACGCAAGAATTAAATATAGATGTTTTGCGTCTTTCTTTGCGGCTTTGCGCCTTTGCGTGAGATATATTTTTTCAAGACAGCAATAAGTCCTCTATACTGATAGCTGACCGCTGATAGCTGACAGCTATATTACCAGCAACACCTTATCCCGCACCCTTTGCGCCAGCGTGGCCGCGGCCCGTCTGATGCCCCGGTCTTTCAAGGTCTCGCCGATCTGGTAGTTGGGGTCCACCAGGTAATCTTCCTGAATGACCACGGTGTCCTTCCATAGGGTCTTATCGCTGGCCCGGCGCTTAAGGACAAAATCCACCTTCATGGTCACCCGGCGCACCGTGGACCGCTGAATCTCATTAAAGGCCACGGAGCTGTTTTCCAGAAAGGCCACTTTGCCTTCCAGCACCAGCTCCGCATCCTTGAGGTTGGTGGTGAGCCGCACGGCCTTGGTCTGGGAAAAGGCATGGATCATGGCGTTGGCCATAATGGTTTCCATGCCCACCTCGGTGGAGCGGTTGGCGAAGGGAGGGATGGCCAGCACCGGAGCCACTTCCGCGCGGTAGGGCTCCAGGCCCTGGGGGCGGTAGCCGCAGCCTGTCATGGTCAGGAGCAAAATAAGGGCAAAAACACGGCCGCAGGTCACGGCGCTTCCTCAAATAACGATATTCACCAGCTTGCCCCGGGCCACCACCATTTTCTTGGGGGTTCGGCCCTGGAGCCATTTTTGGATTACCGGATCATTAAGGGCCGCTTGTTCCATTTCCCGGTCGGACAGACCGGCCGCGACCGTGATCCTGCTCCTAACCTTGCCGTTGATCTGAATGACCACAGTCCGGGCCGCTTCAGCCAGGGCTGCGGCCTCGGCTTGGGGCCAGGGGGCCAGTTGCAGGGAAGTATTATAACCCAAAGCTTCCCAGAGTTCTTCAGTAATGTGGGGCACCATGGGATAAAGGAGCAGCAGGACCGCCTCCAGGGCCTCCCGGAAGACTGGGAGGGCCTTATCATCCCGGGCATGGTCATCCGCGGCCTGGTAAAAGGCATTAATCAGCTCCATCACCGCGGCGATGGCGGTGTTGAAGTGGAAACGGTCCTCGATGTCTCCGGTCACCTTCTGGATGGTCTGATGCACCTTGCGCCGGAATTCCCCCAGGCCGCCGGAGAGATCGGCCCCGGTTCCCTGATGGGGCGCGGCCTCCTTGATGCCCGGCAGCAGGTTGTGGGCCAGAGTCCAGAGCCGGTGCAGGAAACGGTGGCCACCCATCACCCCCTGGTCGCTCCATTCCAGGTCCCGCTCCGGGGGCGCGGCAAACAGCAGGAAGAGCCGGGTGGTGTCAGTGCCGTAGGCCTGGATCATGTCGTTGGGGTCCACCACGTTGCCCTTGGATTTGGCCATCTTGGCCCCGTCCTTGAGGACCATACCCTGGGTCAGGAGCCGCTGGAAGGGCTCATTTATCTTAACCAAATCCAGGTCCCGGAAAACCTTGGTGAAAAAGCGGGCATAGAGCAGGTGCAGCACCGCGTGTTCGATGCCGCCGATATATTGGTCCACGGGCAGCCAGTAATCCACCCGCCGGCGATCCAGCACCCCTTCCTGATAATCCGCGCAGGCGTAGCGCAGGAAATACCAGGAGGACTCCACGAAGGTGTCCATGGTGTCCACCTCCCGCCGCCCCGGGCCGCCGCAGGCGGGGCAGGTGACATTAGTGAAAGACGGCAACTGCGCCAGGGGCGAGCCCCCTTCGCCGGTAAGGGACACGTCCAGGGGGAGGGTCACCGGCAGGTCCTGCTCCGGCGCCGGGACCATGCCGCATTTCTCGCAATAAATGATGGGGATGGGCGCGCCCCAATAGCGCTGCCGGGAGATGAGCCAGTCCCGCAGCCGGAAGTGCACGGCCCGGCGACCCTTGCCTTCCTGCTCCAGGAAGGCGGCGATGGCTTCCTTAGCCGGGGCGCTGGCCTGGCCGGAAAATTCCCCGGAATTGACCAACAGCCCTTCGTCTTCATACGCGGCCTTAAGGCTTTCGGCCCGGAGTTCCTCCCCCGGGGGCTGGATCACCACCTTGACGGGCAGGCCGAACTTCTGGGCGAACTCGAAGTCCCGCTGGTCGTGGGCCGGCACCGCCATCACCGCGCCGGTGCCGTATTCCATGAGCACAAAGTTGGCCACGTAAATGGGCATCTCCCAGCCGGTCACCGGGTTGAGACAGAAACGGCCGGTGAAGACCCCTTCCTTGGTGATCTCCTCCAGCACCCCCCGGCTGCGGTCCTGGGCCCGCCAGTGCTCCACGAAGTCATGCACCGCGGCTTCCTGGGGCGTCCCCTTGGCCAGGGACAGGGACAGAGGATGCTCCGGGGCCAGGCTCATGAAGGTCGCGCCCCAGAGGGTATCCTGGCGGGTGGTGAACACCCTGATGGGTTCGCCGCCGTCTTTCAAAGGGAACAGGATTTCCGCGCCGGTGGATTTGCCGATCCAATTGCGCTGCATGGTGAGGACCCGTTCCGGCCAGTGCTCAAGATGGTCCAGGTCGGCCAGGAGTTCCTCGGCGTAGGCGGTGATCTTGAAGAACCACTGCTCCAGTTCCTGCAAATGCACCGGCGTATCGCAGCGCCAGCAAAGGCCTCCTTCCACCTGCTCGTTGGCCAGCACGGTTTCGCATTTGGGACACCAATTCACCGGGGCCTTTTTTTTGTAGGCCAGACCCCGGCGGAACATCTCGATGAAAACCAACTGCTCCCAGCGGTAGTAGTCCGGGGCGCAGGTGGCCAGCTCCCGGGGCCAGTCGTAGCTGTAGCCCAGTTCCTTGAGCTGGCCGCGCATATAATCGATATTGTCGTAGGTCCAGGAGGCCGGGTGCAGGCCCCGGGCCATGGCCGCGTTTTCCGCGGGCAGGCCGAACGCGTCCCAGCCCATGGGATGGAGCACGTTGAAGCCCCGCATCCGTTTGTACCGGGCCACCACGTCGCCGATGGTGTAGTTGCGCACGTGGCCCATGTGGATGCGGCCGGAAGGATAGGGGAACATTTCCAGGACATAATATTTGGGCCGGGAGGGGTCCTCCCCGGCCTCAAACAGCCGCCGCTCTTCCCAGATTTTCTGCCATTTCTCTTCCAGGCGGCGGGGTTCGTAACGGGAGGTCATGCTTCAGCTCCGATGCGAATTGTCATCATCTCATCGGTAAAATTTATCACAGAATTTTCCTGAGATGCCATGTAATAATGCTAGATTGGCGGAAAGACGATAGTGGAGCAATATTATACACCTTGAATTTTCCTTACTTTCTGATAACTTTCCTGTATTGTGCCCCGGGTGAGCGTCATTATTCCCACATACAACCGGGCCGCGGCGGTTCAGGAAGCGGTGGCTTCGGTGCTGGCCCAGACCTGCCGGGACTTCGAACTCCTGGTGGTGGACGACGGCTCCACGGACGGTACTGCTGCGGCCCTGGCCCGATGCGGCGGGGAGATCCGGGTGCTGCGCTCGCCCCGGCGCCAAGGAGTGAGCGCCGCCCGCAACGCGGGCATTGCCGCGGCCCGGGGCGAATGGCTGGCCTTTCTGGACTCCGACGACCTCTGGCTGCCGGAAAAGTTGGCCCGGCAGATGGCCTTTATGTCAGCCCACCCCGGGCTGCTTCTCAGCCAGACCGAGGAGATCTGGATGCGCTGGGGTGTTAAGGTGAATCCGCCCCGGAGCCATGGAAAGGAAGGGGGCCGCATCTTTCTCCGGTCTCTCGAGCGCTGCCTGGTGAGCCCGTCGGCGGTGGTCTTGCACCGGCGGCTGCTGGAGGACCACGGCGGCTTCGATGAGGACCTCCCCGCGGCCGAGGACTACGACCTTTGGCTGCGCCTGAGTTGGCGCTATGAGGTGGGCTTCTTGCCGGAGCCTCTGATCATCAAGCGGGGGGGGCACGCAGACCAGCTTTCCCGGCAATGGGGCCTGGACCGCTGGCGCATCCGGGCCTTGCAAAAGATTTTAGCCGAGCCGGAACTGCCGCAGCCCTATCGCCGGGCGGCCCGGCGTATGCTGGAGAAGAAATCCGCCATCTACGCCCAAGGCTGCGAAAAGAGGGGGAAGACCGCGGAAGCAAGGCATTACCGGAAGTTGGGAACAAGCGCCGCGGACGGAGGCTTGGCCCGAAGCCCAGGGATGCCAGCCCGCGCCGGGTATAGTCCGGATTAGCCATAATTTATTAGATATTCTCGGGAATCGCTGTCTTAACTTTGAACTTTGAACTTTGAACTAATCCAGCAAAACAGGTTAAGCTGACCCCGGGCGGGCGAGACGCCCGCCCTACCTATAGTGGAGGAGGAATCATGGACCTGTACGACGCCATTCACCACCGCCGCAGCCACCGCCTGTATAAACCCGATCTGCCCTCCAAGGAAGTCTTGGAGCGGGTCATCGACGCCGGGCTTTGGGCCCCTTCCGGCACCAACGCCCAGGCCTGGGAAATCACGGTCCTGGCTGGAAAGCAAAAGGACGAATTCGTGGCCCTGGCCAGCGGGGCCATTCCCTATATGGAACCCCTCCTGGAAAAAGCCGGGCTTCCCGAGAAAGGCCGGCAGATGGTCCGGGGCTTCTTCAAGAACCTGGGGGGCGCGCCGGTGGTCATCGCCGTCACCATCTACAAGGCCCCGGACCCGGAAATGCAGATGGCCAACATTCAGAGCGGCGCGGCCTTGGTGCAAAACATGCTTCTCGCGGCCCACGCCGAGGGTCTGGGCACCTGCTGGATGACGGGCGTGCTCTTTGTGGAAAAACAACTACTGGATTTTCTGGGCAAACCCGACCAGCAGCTCCTGGCCATCACCCCCATCGGCTACTCCGCCAAGGAGCCGCCGGCGCCGCCGAGGAAGGAGCGGGAAGTGCGTTGGCTGGGTTTTTGAGAAAGCTTTCAGCTTTCAGCGGTCAGCTTTCAGCAAAAGACTAATTTATCTCACGCAAAGACGCAAAGGCGCAAAGGCGCAAGAATTAGGTAAAATAATAATATCAATTTTGGCGTCTTTCTTTGCGGCTTGGCGTCTTTGCGTGAGATATATTTTTTCAAGGCAGTTGCTCATGAGCTTTTGGCTCACCCATAAATTATGAAAAGTTACCGGCAGTTAACCTTGAACTTTGAACCTTGAACTTTGAACTTTTCGGAAAAGATCGGCAATGGCTGAAGACAGACAGAAACCCCTGGTGGAACAAGTCCGGGCCGCGGGCTGAGCGTCCAAGATACCTCCGGGGGTCCTGGAGGAAGTCTTGCACAGCTTGGTTTTTAAGCCGCATCCCGATCTCCTGGTGGGATTGGAGGCTGCGGACGACGCCGGGGTGTTCCGTCTCACCCCGGAGCTCGCCCTGATCCAGACGGTGGATTTTTTCACGCCCATCGTCAATGACCCGTATCAATACGGGCAGATCGCCGCGGCCAACGCCCTGAGCGACGTCTACGCCATGGGGGGGCGGCCCTTGACCGCCCTGAACATCGCCTGCTTTCCCTTGCAGACCACGCCTGCGGAGGTCCTGAAGGAGATTTTGCGCGGAGGCATGGACAAGGTGCATGAAGCCGGAGCCCTCTTGGTGGGCGGCCACAGCGTGGAGGACCCGGAGCTGAAATACGGCCTGGCGGTCACCGGCATCGTCCATCCGGAGAAAATTCTCACCAAGGGGGGAGCGAAAAAAGGGGACCTCCTGGTGCTCACCAAGCCCCTGGGCACCGGCATCATTGCCACCGCCCTGAAGGGCCGGTTAGCCTCTAAAGATGCGGAAGAGGCCGCCATCCGGGTGATGAGCGAGCTCAACCGGGCGGCCGCGGAGGCCCTGGAAGGGCTGGAGGTCCACGCGGCCACCGACATCACCGGCTTCGGCCTCCTGGGCCACGGCCTGGAGATGGCCCAGGCCGGTAAAGTGGAATTAACCATCCATGCCGGCCGGGTCCCGGTCCTCCCCTGGGCCCGGGAATACGCGGCTATGGGCCTGGTGCCCGGAGGCAGCCACGCCAACCGGCGTTTTTGCGAGAAGCATCTGGAGATCGACCCTAAGGTGGGCCAGGTGGACGTGGACCTGCTGAGCGACGCCCAGACCTCGGGGGGCTTGTTCATCGCCATCGCGCCGCAGCAAGGGGAGCAGCTCGTGGCCCGGCTTCATGATAAAGGCGTTAAAGACGCAGCAATTATCGGTGAGGTGACTGATACGGGAGTTGGTAGAATCATCGTAATGCCCTGAAGGGGAGACGAAAATGATCGAACCAATCCAAAACTTCATTGAAGTATTAAGGAAAAAGCCCCAAGTCTCAAAATTTGACGAAAACGAAACAAAGCAAGGCATGATTTTGCCAGTATTACAATTGTTAGGTTGGAACGTCTGGGATACCGAAGAGGTAAAATCTGAATATCCCGTGGAAGGGAAAAAAGGTCCAGAAGGAGGGAGAGTAGATTACTGTCTAAAAATCAAAGGAAAAAGCGAAGTATTTCTGGAAGCCAAGCGCCCTAGTGAAGATCTAGAAAAACACCAAGAGCAACTTTTAGATTATTCCTTCAGAGAGGGAGTTGATTTGGCCATCCTTTCCAGTGGCATTTTCTGGTGGTTTTACCTCCCAAGAAAAAAAGGGCACTGGAAAGAAAGGAAATTTTATGCCATTGACATCATGCAGCAAGCCCCAGGTGAAGTATCCGAGAAATTTGTCCAATTGCTTTCCAGGAATAAAATACAATCTGGGGAAGCGCTACAAAACGCCAAATTTATTTACGAAGAAATGGATCGACAGAAAAAAATCGCGGAAACTCTTCCCAAGGCTTGGAATAAAATCATTTCAGGAATTGATTCACGACTACTCGATCTTCTGATGGACACCACTGAAAGTATCTGCGGCTTTCGTCCTGGAGATGATGATGTCAGGGAGATGATAACTCATCATAGACAAAATTTAATGTTACCAGAAACCGTTCTCCCCAAAACATATACTAAGTCTACAGAATTTCCTGGAACGTTGAAAAAGGAACTAACGAAATATACTGAAAAAGGAAAAAAACTTTATAAGGAATTCTTTCAAGAATTACTTGAAAAAAGTAAGCAAAAGATTGATCTTATATTTAACGAACAAAATATTGAAAAAGAGTGGTTAAGTACATATCCAGACAAATCAGGAAATTCATTTGGCTATATAATTACAAAGAAAAAACCATTTATAGAATTAAGCAATTGGTATAAAGACAAAGAGAAATCAATTTTTGATTTATTATTTTCAAATAAAGATGATATAGAAAACAAAATAGGAAGTCCTTTAGAATGGCTGCGAAATGATAATAAGCAAAACTGGAGAATCATTTTATTTTTTGATGATGGTAGCCGAGATAATCGGGAGACATGGCCAGATTTACAGAAAAAGATGATTGACGCCATGACAAAGTTTGCTTTGGTTTTTAGCCCTATCATTGAAAACATTAACAAGTCAAAAAATTAAGACTCTAATCTATCGTTTTATCAAACCAATAAAACACTGGAGATATTCATAAGTGAAGCTAGTAACCGAACAACTGGCCCTCATCAAGCAGGGCTGTCAGGAGATAATCCGGGAGGAGGAATTAAAGGCCCGGCTGGAAAAATCCATCGCCAGCGGCAAACCTTTGCGGGTGAAGGCCGGCTTCGACCCCACCGCGCCGGATTTGCACCTGGGGCACTCCGTGCTCATTCAAAAGCTCAAGCATTTTCAGGACCTGGGGCACCAGGTGATCTTTCTCATCGGCGATTTCACCGGCCTGATCGGCGACCCGTCAGGCAAAAGCGAGACCCGGCCGCCCCTGACGGAAGAGGAGGTCAAGGCCAACGCCGCCACCTACGAGCGCCAGATCTTTAAAATCCTGGACCCGGAAAAGACCGTCATCGATTTCAACAGCCGCTGGATGAAGCCCTTGCAGGCCCAGGACGTCATCCGCCTGGCGGCCCGCTACACCGTGGCCCGCATGCTGGAGCGGGAAGATTTTCATAAGCGCTATACCTCGCAGACGCCCATCAGCATCCATGAATTCCTCTACCCCCTGATCCAGGGCTATGATTCCGTGGCGCTCAAGGCGGACGTGGAACTGGGGGGCACGGACCAGAAGTTCAATCTCCTGGTGGGCCGGGACCTGCAGCGGGAGTACGGCCAGACGCCCCAGGTGGTGCTGACCATGCCGCTGTTGGAAGGCCTGGACGGCGTGCAGAAGATGAGCAAGTCCCTGGGCAACTACGTGGGCATCGACGAGCCCGCCAAAGAAATGTTCGGCAAACTTATGTCAATTTCCGACAATTTAATGCTTCGATACTATGAACTGTTAACGGATATCACCCCGAATGAATTGACCAATCTGAAGAATGATTTGGCCGAGGGAAAGAAGCACCCGCGCCAGGTCAAAGAAGATTTGGCTAAGGAAATTGTGACCAGATACCACAGCGCCGATGCGGCGGAGCATGAAGCCCGTGAGTTTATCCGGGTTTTACGGGAAAAAGAGGTCCCCGAGGACATCGAAGAAATCATAATAAAGAAGGGAGACATCCCCACCATCAGGTTTCAGACACTGCCAGCCGAGAAGGGCATCGATATCGATTTACCCTATCTGCTGGTGACCACCGGCACTGCTGCCACCACCTCAGAGGCCCGTAGATTAATTAACCAAGGCGGAGTGCAAGTGGATGGAGAAAAAGTCACCGAGATGAAAATTAAGTTGTCTCCGGCAGCATCGCGCATTCTGAAGGTGGGAAAAAGGCGTTTTAAGAAAGTAATGCTTTCAGATTAAAGAGATAGAACGCACAGGCGAGACGCCTGTGCCACTAGGTTTTAGGGTTATCTGAAAAATCTCCGGCCGGTTAGGTCGGGCTGGCAAGGCCCGAGCTAATCGGCCTTTTTATTTCCCATTACGCGAATTATAAGGGGGGATATGAGAAAGATTAAGCCCCGCCCCTCTTTACCTCCTGTTCAACCCCCCTCTTTTTTTAAGTGTAAGCCCCTGAAAGCCGATAAAAAGGATAAGTAAAACTAGGCGCTCAGTTTGTTATAGATCAGCATAAGGCAGGACAATGCCAATGCCCGGGGCAGGGATGGTCCGCCGGATCAGATTCATCACGGTTTGTCTCGCTGTCCTCCTCTGGGGGCTTTGGCCGGCGCTGCCGGAGGTGGCGGATTCCGGCGCCGCGCTCCCCGGCATTTCCCAGTGGCACACCGGTCCGGCCCCTTCCCGGGCCGCCCAGATGTCGGCCCGCAAATCCCCTTCCGGAGCGATGGAGGCCCGCCAGTCTCCATCCGACCCCGCTGCTGCCCCTCCCACTCCCAAACCCGGTCTCCCCCAACGGGGCTATGCGGGCCTGTTGAAGTTCATGTCCGGCGGCCTTCTGGGGGGGCTGCTGCTAAACCTCGTGTTCGGCTTTCCCCTTTCCCTCTATTGGAGTCTGGGGAACTGGCCGGTGGGTTTTTTGGACGTGGTGGTGGGCACTTCCGCGGCCTACCTGGGGTATCGCCTGCTCCGCCCCACCGGTCTCAAGAGCAGGTTTATTCCCATCCCCGGCTTCCGCATGCCGGAGGATCGCTCGCCCCCGGTCTTTACCATCAAGAACGAGGCCGGGGCCGGGTTGGCCAAGTTCTCTCATAGCAATCCCTCCTTCAATCTGGAAGGGTTTGTGGAATACGCCCGGCAGCTCATCTTCGACCTCCATGAGGCCTGGAACCACGAGGACCTGGACCGGATTCAAGACCGGGTCACCCCCCGGATGCAGGAATTTCTGGGCATGGGCTTGAAACTTCTCAACTTCCGCCGGGAAATCAGCCGGGTGGAGGATTTGGCCCTGAGCCGGATCGTGGTCTTGAATGCCAGGCAGGAAACAAGCCGGGATGTCATCATCATGGGTTTTCAGGGGCGGGTGGTGGACTACCTGCTGGATCGCCTGAGTTTCAAGCTGATTTCCGGCAATATGACCTACCCGGAAAGATTGCAGGAATGCTGGATCTTCGAGCGGGAGTGGGGCGGGGGTTCCTGGCTCCTGGCCGATATTCAGGATTTCCGGTATTTTTGCGACTTTGAGCCGTCTTAGGTTTCCGTAATCCGCCTGGGACCCCGGTTCCGGGAGCGGCGCCGCCGGGGGCGGCGGCGCTTGGGCTGCAAAGCCCGGGGCGGGATTTCTTCCGGCCGGCACCTTTCCACCAAATCCTCCGGAGAAGCTTCCTTTAGCTGACAATAGAGCCAGGCTTCCGGATACGCGGCCAGACGGGACAGCCGCACCGGCACGGCCCGCCTTTGCCGCAGCACGGGCGCCAGCTTCTCGGCCAGGGCCAAAATCTGCACCAGTTCTTCCTGACGCTGCCGGGGTATTTCGCTGCCCAGGAAGGCCTCATTCGCCTCTTCCTGGAGGAACTCCCGGAATTCCTTGGGGTTTGCCGGACCGGCGCCCTGCTCCAGATAAGGGGTCAGAAAAACGGCCCAGAGCAGGCTGTCGGCCAGGGGCACCTCCGCTTTAAAGAGCAGGTCCACCCGGGCGCAGAGATCCAGGAGCCGCGCCTCCCCCTCCCCGGGCAAACGGGATTCCCAGACGGGGAAAATTGCATAAAACAGGCCTGAAGCCAGCATCAACTCCATAAAGGGGCGGGTCGCGCCGCTGTGGAAATCCTTGAGCAGTTCGTCCCGCACCCGGGCCGCGGGGCACAGCCGGATCAATTGCTTTTTGTGGCCGATCTCCTCCCAGGCTTCCCGGTCGATGTCGAAGCCCAGGCGCGCGGCATGCCGCAGGACCCGGAGCATCCGCACCGGATCCCGGGTGAAGCGCACCGCCGGGTCGCCGATGACCCGGATGCGCCCGGATTGCAAATCCGTTAAGCCCCCCACGTAATCCACCAGGGAAAAATCGGCGATATTGTAAAACAAGCCGTTGATCGTCAGGTCCCGGCGCTGGGCGTCTTCGGCGGGGGTGCCGAAGGTGTTGTCCCGGGCCGCGGGGGCTTCCTGGTCCTGCTGCTCCTCTTCGAATTCCGAGCGCCGCCTGAAAGTGGAGACTTCCACGATATGCCCCCCCCGGAAAAAGACCTGCACCAACCGGAAGCGGCGGCCGATGATGCGGCTGTTGCGGAAAAGCTTGCGGATTTCCCCGGGCCGGGCATCGGTGACGATATCGAAATCCTTGGGTTTCCTGCCCACCAGCAGGTCCCGGACGCTCCCCCCCACCAGGTAGGCGGTATAGCCGGCATGAAACAGGCGGTATAGGACCTTCAAGGCTTCCACTTCCACATCCTTGCGGGAGAGGCTGTGCTCAGGGCGGGGGATGATTAAAGGCGGAGGCAGGGGTGATTCTGAGACGTCGATCCGCATATGAGTATTATAGCGAATTTTCTTAATTTTTTAACCCCTTTATTACACCTTCGGAAAAAAGGAAAATTCCCGGCGAAAGGAGGGTGAAATAATCCTGAAAGTTGGGTATCGTGCCTTTGAGGCGTTTTGCGTTTTGCGTTTTGCGTTTTTCGTTAAAGATTGAATCTTATCGGCATGTTACATTCCAGATTTGTTTTATTTGCAGGAGAATAAGGTATTGTGCCTTCAACCGGCGGGGCGGATGGGCCAGGGGTTGGGGGAATTGTTGACAAGCACTTTAAACCCGTGTATTTTTGAGATGTTAAGGAGCAAGAGAGCGAGAATTAACGAAAGCCCCAAGGGGTTGCGGCTCCGGCTCATCCTGGCCGCAGCCACCTGGGGGGGAGTGGGCTATCTCCCGGGCATGCCCGGCACCTGGGGGACGCTCGCGGCCCTGCCCCTGTGGTGGGGCTTAAGCCTCCTGGGTCCCTGGGGATACGGCCTGGGGACGGCCGCGGTCCTGCTGTTGGCCTTATGGTCCGCGGGCCCGGCCCAGGACTACCTGGGGCGCACCGACCACCCCGCCATCGTGGTGGATGAGGTGGCGGGCCTGCTCATCACCCTGGCCGGAGTGCCGTTGACCTGGCAAAACGCGGTTGCGGGCTTTATCGTCTTCCGGATTCTGGACATTTTCAAACCCTTCCCCATCCGCTGGTTCGGCCGGGGCGAGGGCGGTTTGGAAGTGGTGGCGGACGATGTGGCCGCGGGGGTGATGGGGCGGATGGCGCTGGAAGTAATGATAATATTTTGGTTAGGGAGATAAGGATTAAGCTATCAGCGATCAGATTCCAGCCAAACAAGACATTTCCTCTCCTTTCCAAATTGTACCAGGGAGAGGAATTGGACGCCAAGCCAAGCTTGGCGGAGATAGCGTAAACCGGCAGTAAGTTGGTGGGGCGGCCGTCTCTGGCCGCCCAAGAGGTTGGCGGGCGGGACGCCCGCCCCACCTCTAGGTTGGGCGCCACGCAGGCTGAAACCCGCGGCTGCCCAACTCGGAACTCGGAACCTGGAACTCGGAACTATCTATTTATGGGAGGGGCTTGGTGACAGTCGCCGCCAATCAGTAGCCGGCTCTCGCAAAAATCATCTGCCGACCGCCGCTGACCACTGGCCGCTGACCACTGGCTACTGCGAATGCAAGGGGAAATAATAACCACCGGCACCGAACTGATCACCGGCCGGGTGGGGGATTTTAACGCCCGTTACGCGGCCCGGCGTCTCCACGAGGCGGGTTTGAGGGTGCAGAGCATCACCATCCTGGGGGACAATGCGCCTTTGTTCCAGGATTCATTGACCCAGGCTCTGGCCCGGTCCCAGTTCATCATTATCACCGGCGGGTTAGGACCCACGGATGATGACCTCACCGTGGCCGCGGCAGCCCAGGCCTTGAACTTAAGGCTCTTTGAGGACGAGACGCTTTTGGCCCGCATCCGCCGCTGCCTGGAGGAACGGGGCCTGCCCTGGGAAGAGCGCTACGCCCGGCTGGCCCAAATCCCGGAAGGGGCCACGGTCCTGGACCCCGGGGCCTCGGCCTGCGGCTTCTCCCTGAAGCATCAGGGCGCCTGGCTCTTTTTTCTCCCGGGAGTGCCCAAGGAGATGCAGCTCCTCTTTGATTCCTTCGTGCTGCCCTTTCTAGTGGGATTTGCCGCGGGCGGCGATTTCATGAGGCAGCGTACCCTGCGGCTCTTCGGCATGTCCGAGACCCAGCTCCAGGAGGCGGTCAACAAACTGGGGGAATGGCAGGAAGGCGTCTGCGTGGGTTTTTATCCCAACTTCCCGGAGAACCACCTCACTTTGACCTTGAGGGGGCAAGACCCCCAGACCCTGGAAGCGGACCTGGACCGGCTCACCGCGGCCTTAAGCCGGGAAGTGGGGGAAGTGCTGCTGGGGCCGGAAGCAGCCACCCTGGAGGAGCTGGTGGGCCGGCGGCTCCGGGACCAGGACCTGACCCTGGCGGTGGCCGAATCCTGCACCGGCGGCCTCATCTGCCACCGCCTCACCAACGTGCCCGGGTCCTCCGATTATTTTATGGGCGGAGTGGTGACTTACAGCAACGAGGCGAAGATGGACCTGCTCAGGGTCACTCCGGAAACCCTGGCTAAAAACGGGGCGGTGAGCGAAGCCACGGCGAAGGCCATGGCCCTGGGGGTCAAGGAGATTTTTCATGCTCCCCTGGGCCTGGCGGTGACCGGGATCGCCGGTCCCACCGGCGGCAGCGTGGATAAGCCGGTGGGCACGGTGTGGATCGGCCTGGCTACCGCGGCGGGGGTGGCGGCCAAGCAATACCGCTTCCACGGCTCCCGGGAGGAGATCAAGGCCCTGTCGGCGCAGACCGCGCTTGATTGGCTAAGACGGGAGTTGAAATAAAAGATAGAACCTCACGCAAAGACGCCAAGACGCAAAGAAAGACGCCAAAAATTTATATTATTTTTTGTAAATAACTCTTGCGCCTTTGCGCCTTGGCGCCTTTGCGTGAGATAATTATTTTTTTTCTGAAAGCTGACCGCTGAAAGCTGAAAGCGCTAACATGATCCGTTGCTTCATGGCCATCGATCTGCCGGAGACGCTGCGCCCCCAACTGGCGCTCCTCCAGGGGGAGCTGAAGAAAACCAATGCCGACGTGCGTTGGGTGGCGGTGGGCAACATCCACCTGACGCTGAAATTTTTCGGCAACGTGCCGGACAGCGAGATTGACGCCCTCGTTCAGGCGGCCCGGGACGTGGCCGCGCAGCAGCAGCCCTTTGAACTCCGGGCCACCCAGGCCGGGGCCTTCCCCAACATGAAAAGCCCCCGGGTCGTCTGGGTGGGATTGGGCGGGGATGTCATCCCCCTGGCCCAGATGTACCATAAGCTGGAAAAGGCCTTCGAAGTCCTGGGCCACCCGCCCGAGGGGCGGGCGTTTAACCCGCACCTCACCCTGGGCCGGGTGAAATCGCCGGCCAACCGGCACCGCCTGGCCCTGGCCCTGGAAAAACTGCCGCCGCTCAAGTGGGGGCCCTTTATGGTGAACGAAATCATTTTATTCAAGAGCACCCTGACGCCCCAGGGGTCCATTTATACGCCGCTCAAGGTGATTAAATTGGGAGAAATGTAGGGTGCGTCTCACGCACCATGAAAAGCTGAAAAAGGCTTGACCAAAACTGAACCGTGTAATACATTGTAAGACATGAAAACCAGTACCTTGACCATCAGGCTTGACGAGGAGTTGGATAAGCTCCTGACCAAGGCCGCGCAACAATCGGGCAAGAACCGGAGTGAGATTGCCCGGGAGGCGCTGCGCCGCCAACTCCGGGTCAGCCAGTTCGAGGCGCTGCGCCGGAAGATCATGCCTTTCGCAGAGGCTAGGGGGTATCTCACCGATGAGGACGTGTTCCGGGAAGTTTCATGAGGGTCCTCCTGGACACCGACGTCATCGTCAGCGCGGTGGCGACCCGGGGGCTGTGCGCCGACGTCTTCCGTGCGGTGCTGGCGGCCCATGAACTCGTCACCTGTCCCAAAGTGCTGCAGGAGGTGCGGCGAATCTTAAATATGAAGTTCGGCGTCCCGGAACAGTTGCTCGCGGAATACCTGGAACTTATCGCTCATGATGCCATCGTGGCCGAGCCTGAAGACCCGCCGGACCTCCCCATCCAGGACAAGGATGACGCGGAAATCGTCGCCGCGGCCATCGTTGCTAAGGCGCAGGTCCTGGTCACCGGCGATCACGAGCTGCAAAGCCTCGGGAACATCGGGAAGGTAAGGATTATTTCCCCGAGAGCATTCTGGGAGGAACTGACGTTCCAGGAATAAGGTAAAGAGATGAAGAGAGAATATACTGCCGTTATTAAACAGGAAGATGATTGGTGGATTGGCTGGATAGAAGAAGTGCCGGGGGTGAATTGCCAGGAACGCACCCTGGAAGAACTGCGGGAAACCCTGCGGCTCACCTTGCAGGAGGCTTTGGAGTTCAACCGGCAGGAGGCTCTCGCCGCTGCCGGCGCTGAATTTCGCGAAGAAAAAATCGCGGTATGAACCGCAGGTACGAGGGGCGATATTATTGATGAAAAAGTGATATATATTAAGGAGACATATTAATGCCGCGTATCAGCCAGTTTTACGGCGTGGCCATCTATATGTATTTCAACGACCACTTGCCGTCCCACTTCCATGCCGAGTACAGCGGTTCTGAAGCGGTATATGCCATAGATAGTCTGGATGTCTTGCGTGGCCGATTGCCGCAGCGCGCTCATGTAATGGTGATTGAGTGGGCCCTGGCTCATCGACCCGAGTTAAGGGATAACTGGCGGAAAGCAGTAGCAAGATTGCCCCTGGAGCAAATTGCTCCCCTGGATTAACGGAGAAGCGGCCATGACAACCTTAGGCCCCCTTGTCAGGGTGCGCAGCGTTGAGCTGCTCCAAGGCTTCAGGGTGCTGGTTACCTTTGATAATGACACCCAAAGGGAAATCGACCTGGAGCCGTTCCTGCACGGACCCATTTTTGAGTCGATCCGCAGCAGTGCCAAAATGTTTGAGGCCATGAGAATTGAGGGGGGGACCGTTGCCTGGGATAATGGCGCCGATATTGACCCGGATGTCCTCTACTACAATCTCCAGCCCGCCTGGATGCAAGAGGGCGAGGAGGCTGCTTCCCTTGCCGATCCGGCCGGGAGAACCCAAACCTAGAAATGCAGGGTGCGTCTTACGCAACATTGCAGAAGTCTCGGACATGGCGGCTGCTTATTGGCCGAGAGGCCATCCTGGCCGAGCCTGAAGACCCGCCGGACCTCCCCATCCGGGACCGGGATGACGCGGAAATAGTCGCCGCGGCCATCAGCGCCCGGGCCGAGGTCCTGGTCACCGGTGATCACGAACTGCAAGGCCTTAAGAGCATCGGGCAGATAAGGATTATTTCACTGAGAGCATTCTGGGAAGAACTGACGTTCCAGGAATAAGGTAAAGAGATGAAGAGAGAATATACTGCCGTTATTAAACAGGAAGATGATTGGTGGCTTGGCTGGATAGAAGAAGTGCCGGGGGTGAATTGCCAGGAACGCACCCTGGAGGAACTGCGGGAAACCCTGCGACTCACCTTGCAGGAGGCTTTGGAGTTCAACCGGCAGGAGGCTCTGGAAGCTGCCGGCGCTGAGTTTCGAGAAGAAAAAATCGCGGTATGAACCGCAGTAAGTTTCTCCAGTATTTGCGCTCTCATGGCTGCAAGATGCTGAGAGAGGGAAGCCGCCATTCGTGGTGGCATAATCCCAAGCTCAATAAACGCTCGGCCGTGCCAAGGCATTCTGAAATAAAAGAAACGCTGGCAAAGAAAATTTGCAAAGACCTGGGGATAACCCCGGTGAAATAAGCCTATGATACATGAGGCAGGAAGCAGATAAGGAGGCCTGCGCGGCGTGCCCTATAGGAAGGTTAAATTTAGGGTGGGCTTGGTCCACCATATATGGGATTGAAATATTTTGTATAAGGTGCGTACTGAGCGCCATGGAATATGTGTAAAACAGAAAGTAAACAAAAGGTTCACCTCAGAGTAGATTTGGAAATGGACACATGGGGAAGTTATGACAACCCCTAAGTTATCCAGATCAAGGGATTTGGCTGCCAAAGTAATTTATGCATCCTTTCAAATCTTGAAAGAAAGGGGCGGTGAAGCTCCTGGTCGCGAGGTTATAGCCGAAGTAGAAAAAAGGGTTGCACTCGATGATTGGGCTAAGGCCAAATATGAGAAATCGGGATATGTTCGTTGGCAATCAATCCTCCACTTTTTCAGCATAGATTGCATAAAAGCTGGATATCTTATAAAGAAAAAGGGAGTATGGTACTTAACTCCTGAAGGAGAGAATGCACTTCAACTTGGAGAGGTAGGTCTTCATCTTGCCGCCGATGCCGCTTATCGTAAATGGCGCAATGATAATCAGCCGCCCGTGTCTGAAGATAAAGAAGAAGTTGTAGAAGAAGGAGAGCAGAGCCAAGAGGCTACCATCCATGAAATGGAGCAATTAGCAATCGAAGGTTTAAAAAAACAGATTTGGCTTAAGAATCCATACGAATTTCAAGCATTGGTAGCGGCTCTTCTTAGAGGAATGGGATATTATACTCCATTCGTAGCCCCTCATGGAAAGGATGGAGGGGTTGATGTAATTGCATATCGCGACCCTTTAGGAACTATATCGCCAAGAATAAAAGTTCAGATTAAACATCGTGAAACTTCTGCAAGCGTTCAGGAAGTCCGCCAGCTAATGGGATTATTACAAAAAGATGGCGATGTCGGAATCTTTGTTTCATCAGGGGGATTTACTCCTGACGCGAAAACAACAGCACGAGGTTCTCATGTGCATGTCGAACTTATTGATCTAGATAGGCTCATTTCATTATGGCAGGAATTTTATGGAAAGCTGACAGATGAAGATAAAAGTTTATTACCTCTCATGCCAATCTTTTTCTATGCTCCTTCAATATAAATGATATTTATTAACAACCATTAACATTAAATAAAAAAAATCAAAAACTGAAAGCTGACCGCTGAAAGCTGAAAGCTATACCAAGTAAATCCAAAACACACGAAGAGGAATATAACCATGGCAGAGCAAGGAGCACCGGAAAAAGCCAAGGCGTTGGATGCGGCCCTGGGCCAGATTGAGAAGGCGTACGGCAAAGGGGCCATCATGCGCCTGGGCGCGGAGGAAAAGATCGACGTGGCGGTGATCCCCACCGGCTGCATCTCCTTGGACCTGGCCTTAGGTATCGGCGGCATCCCCCGGGGCCGGGTCATCGAGATCTTCGGCCCTGAGGCCTCCGGGAAGACCACCCTGGCCCTGCACGCCATCGCTGAATCCCAGAAATTGGGCGGGGTGGCGGCCTTCGTGGACGCGGAGCACGCCCTGGACGTGATCTACGCCCGGAAACTGGGGGTAAGGACGGAAGACCTGCTGATTTCCCAGCCCGACTCCGGCGAGCAGGCCCTGGAAATCGCGGAAATCCTGGTGCGCTCGAACGCCGTGGACATGGTGGTGGTGGACTCCGTGGCCGCCTTGGTGCCCCGCTCGGAGATCGAAGGGGAGATGGGGGACGCCCAGATGGGGTCGCAGGCCCGGCTCATGAGCCAGGCCCTGCGCAAACTCACGGCCACCATCGGCAAGACCAAGACCTCGGTGATCTTCATCAACCAGATCCGCCACAAGATCGGGGTGATGTTCGGCAACCCCGAGACCACCACCGGCGGCAACGCTTTAAAGTTCTACGCGAGCATGCGCCTGGACATCCGCCGCATCGGCGCCATCAAGGAAGGCAACGAGGTTGTGGGCTACCACACCCGGGTGAAGGTGGTGAAAAACAAACTGGCGCCGCCTTTCAGGGAAGCCGAGTTCGACATCGTCTTCGGCCAGGGCATCTCCAGGGAAGGGGACCTGCTGGACCTGGCCACGGCCCAGGGGTTGATCACCAAGAGCGGCGCCTGGTACAGCTACGGCAGCGAGCGCATTGGCCAGGGCCGGGAAAACGCCAAAGTCTATTTAAAGGAGCACCCGGAAGTGACCGGCGAACTGGAAAAGCAGATCCTAGCCACTTACGGCCTGACCATGAAAAGCAACCTGCCTGAGGAGTTAGACACGCCATGACCAGCTTTGATATCCGGGAAGCCTTTTTACGCTTTTTTGAAAAACACGGCCACACCCGGGTGGCCAGTTCTTCGCTGATCCCCCAGGGGGACCCTACCCTGCTCTTCGCCAACGCGGGGATGAACCAGTTCAAGAAGGTCTTCCTGGGCGAAGAGCCCCGGCCCTACACCCGGGCCGCGAGCTGCCAGAAGTGCGTCCGGGCCGGGGGCAAACACAACGACCTGGAGAACGTGGGCTTCACCGCCCGGCACCACACCTTCTTCGAGATGCTGGGGAACTTCTCCTTCGGCGACTATTTCAAGGAAGGGGCCATCGAGATGGCCTGGGAATTCCTCACCCGGGATTGTAAGCTCCCCCCGGACCGCCTCTGGGCCACGGTGTATCACGAAGACGAGGAAGCGGCCCGCCTCTGGGAAAGAATCGCGGGCATCCCGCCTGCGCGCATCATCGGCCTGGGGGAGAAGGACAATTTCTGGGCCATGGGGGACACCGGGCCCTGCGGCCCCTGCTCCGAAATCCTCATCGACCAGGGCGAGGCCATGGCCTGCGGCCCGGACTGCGGCATCGGCAAATGCGAATGCGACCGGTATCTCGAGATCTGGAACAACGTCTTCATGCAGTTCAACCGCTCCGCAGACGGGAAACTTAACCCCCTGCCCAAGCCCAGCATCGACACGGGCATGGGCCTGGAGCGCCTGACCGCGGTGATCCAGGGGGTGCAGAGCAACTTCGACACCGATCTCCTGCGGCCGGTGATCGGCCGGGTGGAAGAGCTGTGCGGCAAGGCTTACGGCGTGAACGCCCAGGAGAACGTGGCCTTCCGGGTCATCGCCGACCACTCCCGGGCCACCACTTTCCTCATTGCCGACGGCGTGCTGCCTTCGAACGAAGGGCGGGGCTACGTGCTCCGGCGCATCATGCGCCGGGCCTTGCGCTTCGGCCGTATTCTGAATCTGAAGACCCCATTCCTCCCCAAGGTAAGCGAAAAAGTGGTGGAGATGATGGGGGAGGTCTACCCCGAACTCGTGGCCGCCCGGCCCATCCTGGCCCAGGTGGTGACCAACGAGGAAGAACGCTTCGCGGACACCCTGGACCACGGCTTAAAGCTCCTGGCCGAAGAACTGGGGGCCATGAAGGCCAAAAAGAAGGAAGTGCTGCCCGGCGAGGTGGCCTTCAAGCTCTACGACACCTACGGCTTTCCCCTGGACCTGGTCCAGGACGCGCTCAAGGAAGAGGGCTTGAGCCTGGACTACGAAGGGTACGAAGCCCAGATGCGCAGACAAAAGGAGGCCTCCCGCCAGGCCTGGCGGGGCGGGCTGGGGGAGGAGATTCCCGCGGTATACCAGGAACTGGCGGGCTGGGAAGCCACCAAGTTTTTGGGATATGAGACTTTGCAGGGCGACAGTACGATTTTGGCCCTGATCCACCAGGACGGCCAGGGTGAACAGGCCAAGGCCGGGGAGGAAGTGGAGATAGTGACCGCAGCCACGCCTTTTTATGGCGAAACCGGCGGCCAGGTGGGGGACGCGGGCTGGATCACCGGCCCGGGCTATAAGCTGAGAGTCACCAATACCCAGCGCCTGCCCAACGACCTGTTCGTGCACCAGGGCAAGGTGGAGGAAGGGGTGGTAAAGGTCAATGCCCCGGCGCACCTGGAGGTGGACGCGGAGCGCCGCCGCCAGATCGCCCGGCACCACACCGCCACCCATATCCTCCAGGCGATCCTGCAGCAACACCTGGGAAGCCACGTCAAGCAGTCCGGGTCGCTGGTGGCCCCGGACCGGCTGCGGTTTGATTTCACCCATTTCCAGGCCATCAGCCCCGAAGAACTGGCCCGCATGGAACACGACCTGAACGCCCGGGTGGCCGAAAATCAGCCGGTGGAAACCAAGGTCATGCCCCTGGCCCAGGCCCTGGAAAGCGGCACCATGGCGCTTTTCGAGGAAAAATACGGGGACCAAGTGCGGGTGGTGGCCATCCCCGGGTTCAGCCGGGAGCTCTGCGGCGGCACCCATGTCAGGCGCACCGGGGATATCGGCTTTTGCCGCATCACCTCCGAGGCCTCGGTGGCCGCGGGCATCCGCCGCCTGGAGGCGGTCTGCGGCCCTGCGGCCATTGACCTGATGCAGGAGATGGGCCGGGAACTGGACCAGGCCGCGGGGCTGCTGAAAGGCGGCCGGGGGGATTTGCTGAGCCGCCTGGAAAAGGTCTTAAAGCGCCAGAAGGAGCTGGAGAAAGAGGTGGAGACCCTGAAGAGCCGTCTGGCCACCGCCCAGGCCAAGGACCTGATGGAGGAAGTGCGGGATATCGGCGGCGTCAAGGTCCTGGCCCTGGAAGTCCAGGCCCCGGACCCCAAATCCTTAAGGGAATACGCGGTGAAATTCCTGGACCGCCTGAAAAGCGGCATCGTCGTCCTGGGCAGCGCCGCGGGCGAGAAGGCCATGCTTATTGCTTTAGTAAGCAAGGACCTCACCAAACGCTTTCCCGCCGGCGAAATCATCAAAGAACTGGCCCCAGTAGTGGGCGGCAGCGGCGGCGGCAAACCCGACCTGGCCCAGGCCGGCGGCCCGGAGAAGGGGAAGATCGCCGCGGCGGTGCAGCAGGCGTATGAGGTAGTGGGTAAAAAGAGATAGCGTATGGAAACATTTGGGGTAGGGGGCAGAGCCCTAAACCCCCTTCCCCACTCCGATACACCTACTTAGAGCACTTGGAGCTGGTGTATTAATCCGGTCACAGGAGGATGATACGAAAAATAATTTCTGCAAGATCATCTACTTGCTGACGTCTATGTTTATTCTTTGCGCCACCGGCGCCGCTTTCGGTTGGCATGATAAGACGCATATGGCGGTCTCGAAAGCCGCCGGCTATGAGCAATGGTTCAACTCTGCCGCTCCGGACGTAACGAAGACGAAGGCGGGAGAGAAAGAAGGAAAGAACCACTATTGTGGCAACCATGCCATCACTGAAGGCGATAAAGTCCATGAAGTCACCGTAGATATAGTATTAAAACAAGTGAAGTTCAATTTGTACGACAACTGCATAGATGATGAAGGCCATCTATATGGTGCAATTGTCGCTTCTCTTAATAAATATATCGAGTCGAAGAGAGAAGAAAAGAAATCAGGCAAATACGCAGGTTATCATATGGCTTTTTGCGCCCATTATATCGGGGACTTATCCATGCCCCTGCATAATGTGCCACATGGAAAAGACAAGAAGGGGCCATATGGAAAGTTTAACCAAGAACATCATACGGAAAATGACGCCATTGTCGAAAACAATGATCTAGACCAAATTACATTACAGATTATAGGAAGAATGGATAAATATAAAATCAAAAAGATAACAGATGAGCATGCTCTCTGCCAGGAAATCGCCAAAATCGCCACCAAAGCCCGCAACCTTGCCTGTTCAATGGTAAAAGATAAAGAACGGACTATAACGGCGGATGAAGCATACGAACAGCTCGCCCAAAGTGCGGCTTTACTCCAGGCTGTATTGGAATATGCAAAACAAGAAATCGCCAAAGAAAAATAATAATACTTTATCCCCGGAGGGCAGGCATTTAGAAAAGATGGGGGAGAACCCATGAAAAAATATCGTTTCAGTGTCCTGATTGAACGGGATGAGGACGGATACCTGGTGGCTACTGTCCCCGCTCTCAAGAGTTGCTACACTCAGGCTAAAACCATGGAAGAACTTATACCGCGCATAAAAGAGGTCATTGAACTGTGCTTAAAGGAAGAAGAGCCGGTTCCCCTGAGTTTCGAAGCCGTGCAACAGATTGAGATTACGGCATGAGCCGCCTTCCCACCATTCTGGAGATAATTTTATGGGTAAATTCGAAGAAAATTTTGTGATCGATGAAAAAGGCAATCGCATTGGCGTGATTTTAGATATTGCCAGTTATCGTAAGCTTTTGGAAGAAATCGAGGAATTGGAGTCAATCCGCGCTTACGACGCCGCCAAAGCCTCAGGTGATGAAGCGATCCCTTTTGAACAGGCAATCTCTGAGATTGGAAACCTTCCATGAAATGGTGCGACCTCTCCTGTGAGCATGCCTCTTTCCCCCAGGTCCAGGCCGTGGATGGGGCCGGGTCCTGCCGGACTTTCCAGGCCCTGCATTGCGCCAAGCTGGGGCGGCTGGTGCATAAGAACGCGCCCTGTCCCTGCCCCGAGTCTGACGTGAAAGATACGGAGAACGCCGGTAAATAAGGTTCTCCCCTTCCCCAGCTTATCCTCAGAAATGTTCAAAGTTCCATGTTCAAAGTTCAAAGTTAAGGGCATGGCCCCTCGAAATAAAAGTCATCAACCGGTGGGGGGCCGTCTCTGGCCGACCGGACCAGGCGGGCACGGAGGCCCACCCTACCAAACTTTTTATCATAATGCTTCTTCTTTGTTCCCAATTAATTAAGCTTTGGCGCGTGGCTGGGGGAATTAGCAAGATTTTCCTTGAAAATTCCCGCTTGTGTCATATCATTTACATAAGACAGCTCTACTTCCAACTGACGGGCAGATAGATTTACCTCTTCATGATCGATCACTTTGTCATCAGTGCCAGCGGCCTGTGATTCCCAAGGCTTCCGTTAACTTCTAACCTGTCGTCTCATCCGTAACTTCGGGTTCCTTCAGGGGAACCGCCCATGGTCCTTTTCCAGCCGTCGACGGCCGGCGTCCCCTAAGGGAGAAAAGGAGGGTCCGATGGACCAAGGGAGTGAATTCGCTTCCAGGCCCCGGAGTGTCCCCATCGCCTGGTGGTTTCTGAGTTTGGCTTTCTTCTGGGTGTGGATCTGTCCGGCGGCCTGGGCCAGGCCTACCACCGCCGCCCAAGCCCGGCAGGCGGTGGAGACCTGGCTCGCCCTGGACCCCCGGCCCCTGGAAGCGGCGTTGGGGCAGGAGGTCGCGGAGGTGCAGGCCTTCCCCGGAGACGCGGAGGAGCCGCATTATTATGTGGTTTACCTGAATTCCCGGGGTTTTGTGGTGGTTGCCGGGGATGATCTGGTGGAGCCGATCATCGCCTTTATCTCCATGGGCCGCTACGATCCCTCCCTGGATACGCCCCTGGGCGCCCTGGTCAGCCAGGACCTGACGGGGCGTGTAGCCGCGGCCCGGGAGATGGAAAGCCGGGCCTCGCCAGAGGAACTGCAGGCCCCTTCAGGGGAGTTTGGCCAGGCCCGGCGCAAATGGCTGTTGTTGGCCCAGCCCCCGGCCGCGGCCAAGTCACAGGTGGAGGCTGCGGGCCTTCCCAACATCTCCGACGTTTGGGTGGCGCCCTTTGTGCTCAGCAGGTGGGGCCAGGGATATGAGTACTCGAATTATTGCTACAATTATTACACTCCCAACAACCATAGCATGTGCGGCTGCAACGCCACCGCCTCGGCCCAGTTGATGCGCTACCATTCCCATCCCGACACGGCGGTGGGAACCCCCAGCTTCACCATTTACCTGAGCGGCGCGGCCACCACCGCCAGCTTGCGGGGCGGCGACGGCAGCGGCGGGGCCTATGACTGGGCGAACATGGTATTGGACCCGGACGCCTCCATCACCGACGCCCAAAGGCAGGCTATCGGCGCACTGTGCTATGACGCGGGAGTGGCCATCAGCACGGATTATCGAGGCAGTAGCGCACTTGCCTACTTCCGGGAAATAACCCGTTCCCTGTTGGACACCTTCCACTACAGCAACGCCATCAGGTCCTATAACAATACGGCGGCCATTCCCCTGGCCACCCTCTACCAGATGATCAATCCCAACCTGGACGCCAGGTTGCCGGCGCCGATAAGTCTGAAGGCGGGAGGACTCGGGCACGCGGTGCTGGCCGACGGCTACGGCAAGAACCTGGATACCTGGTACCACCACCTCAACATGGGGTGGAACGGCAACCAGGACGCCTGGTACAATCTGCCGAACGTCCAGACCAGCAGTACTAATTACAGTCTGATCGACAGATGCGGCTATAATATCTATCCCAGCGGCACGGGGGAGATTATCAGCGGCCGGGTGACCGGCGCCGGCGGCAACCCTGTCCCCGGGGCCGCGGTGCTGGCCACCAAGAGCGGCGGCGGGAGCTATGCCGCCACCACCGACAGCCGGGGTATTTACGCCCTGGCCAGGATTCCTGCCGCCTCCACTTACAACGTCAAGGTCACCAAGTCGGGCTACGCTTTCACCCCCAGGACCGTGGCCACCGGCACTTCCCAGAGCGACACCCTGGTCACGGGCAACGTCTGGGGGGCTGATTTCCCGGGGACCGGCGGGTCCACGGGTTCCGTGTCTCCCATCTATCAACTGCTGTTATCGGATTAAGAAGATGAAGATTCCGGGGAGGGTCCAATTGTTCGGAGAAATTGCACCCCGGGGATAACAAAAATCTCTCTGATTCACTCCAAGGATAAAGAAGATAGTTTTTTTAAGGCGGGGATTGCCTGAAAAGGGGAGAATGTCCACCTTTAACAGGAAAGCCTATCCAAGCATCTGGGGGGGTAACAAAAAATGAAACGGCCGGTAAGAATCTGGTTCTGGGGTTTAATGGCGCTTTCTCTGATTTTGTTGTCTTTTCCCACCGGTTCCCAGGCCTTGCACGATCAGGAGATCATGGCGGCCGCGCATATCGTCAATTTGGAAGCCAGTCCGGAATGGTTCCGCCGGGGCCAGCCGGTGGACTTCATAGTGAAAATCCGGTATGACGGCGGGGTCCAGGACGGCTTCGATGTCGGCGTCTTCCATGAAGGCCGGCTGGTGGGCTGGGAAGTGAATAAAAGACTGCATCACGGTATGAACACCTTCCGTTTGCATGACCCAGGCTTCCAGGGAGACCCCGGGCATTACATCGTGCGGTTGAAATTTAGAGGCGTGGTCTTCCAGGAGAAGCGTTTCAAAACTTCTGCTTATTTCACCATCAACCCGACAAGACGGTATTGAGAAGCGGAAGGGGCGACACCAGCAACCCTGCGCCACTTTAACGTTTACTCTTAGTAAAACCGATATAATCCTAGGAATCCCCGGGGGTTTGGAGGGCCTGTGCGGCCCTTCCCCCCGTTAATTTTCTTCCCCGTGAGGTTGGCTGATGATCGCCTTTTATATCGTCTTAGGCTTGGTGGCGGCCGCGCTCCTCGGCGCCATCGCCATATACAACCGCCTGGTGCGCAGCCGGCAGATGGTCCGGGAAGGCTGGTCGGGCATCGACGTGCAGCTCAAGCGCCGGGCCGATTTGATCCCCAACCTCATTGAAACGGTGAAGGGTTACATGGGCCATGAAAAAGGGGTGCTGGAGAAGGTCACCGAACTCCGGACCCGGAGCCTCCAGGCCCAAAGCCTGGGGGAAAAGGGCCGGGTGGAAGGGGCCCTGGGCGCGGCCCTGGGCAACCTCTTCGCGGTGGCGGAAAACTACCCGGACCTCAAGGCCTCCCAAAATTTCATCCAGTTGCAGCAATCCCTGGCGGACATCGAGGACCAGGTGCAGTTGGCCCGGCGCTATTACAACGGCGCGGCCCGCAACTTAAACATCCTGGTGGCCTCCTTCCCCAGCAACCTGGTGGCCAACATGTTCCAGTTCGCTCCGGCGGAATACTTTGAGATCGAAGATGCCGGCGACCGGGCCGTGCCCAAGGTGGCTTTCGGCTGAGTACCACCGTTTTCGGTTTTCGGTTTCCTGTTTTCGGTTAACAGAATTTTGGTGTTTAAGTTGGTTGCCCCAGAAACCTTGCCTGGTATAAGAGCCGCGGTTATGAAACCCCTGGTACGCTCCTTTTTCCTGGCCCTGGCGGCCCTCTGCCTTTTTCCCGTACTGGCCGCCGGAGCCCCGCCTTCCAAGAACGCCAAACCTTACACCCCGCCCGCGTACCTGCGGGAGAAGATCCTCCGCTTCCAAAGCATCGTGCAGGTGCATCCGGACGCCACCCTGACGGTCACCGAAACCATCAAGGTGGAGAGCGCCGGGGTGAAAATCAAGCGGGGCATTGTCCGGGACTTTCCCACCATCTACCGGCATAAATCCGGAGATACCGTCACCGTGGGTTTTGAGGTGTTGGAGGTCCTCCGGGACGGGCGGACGGAGCCGTATCACCTCGAATACGTAGCCAACGGGGTGAAGGTGTACGCCGGCCAGAAAGAAGTGGTTTTGCCCCCCGGCGTGTATGAGTACACCATCAAATACCGCACCGACCGGCAGTTGGGATTTTTCCCGGAGTATGACGAGCTTTATTGGAACGCCACCGGCCACGGCTGGACCTTTCCCATAACCGGTGCGAGCGCAATCATCGAGCTGCCGGAGGGCGCGCGGATCCTCCAGCATAGCGCCTATACCGGTCCCATAGGGGCCAAGGGGAGGGACTTCCAGGCCCGGGAAGCCGGTCCCGGGAAGATCATCTTCACCGCCACCAAAGACCTCCCTCCCGGCTCCGGGCTGACCATCGCCGTGGCCTGGCCCAAGGGGGTGGTGCGCCCGCCCGGCGGGGTCGATAAAATGGGCTTCTTTCTCCGGGACCACCTGCCGGCGGTCGCGGGGGTGGCGGGGTTCCTGCTGGTTCTGGGATTTTACCTGGTATCCTGGTCGCGGGTGGGCCGGGACCCGGAGGAGGGCACGATCATCCCTCTGTTTGCGCCGCCTCCGGGATTTTCGCCGCCGTCCGTGCGTTTTCTGATGCGCATGGGCTTCGATGACCGCACCGTGGCCGCGGCCCTGGTGGACATGGCGGTCAAGGGCTATCTGACCATTGAGAACGTCGGCAAGGATTACATTCTCCATAAACGGGGCGGAGGGGCCAAGGCCCTCTCCAGGGGGGAACAGAACCTGGGGGACCGGCTCTTTGCCGGGGGCAATGACCTGGAAATGAAGAATAAAAATCACTCTCTGATCCAGGATGCCCGGAACGCTTTGAAGCAGACCCTGGCAGGTGAGTTGGAGAAGGCCTACTTCGTCAGCAATGCCAACTACTTTGTCACCGGGTTGATCCTCAGCGTCCTGGCGGTGGGGGCCGTGGTCCTGGCCTCCATGAACCACGGCGGCGCCTGGGACACTTTCCTCAAGCTGGCCCTCTGGACCGGGGCCTGCGGGGCGTTGGCCTTTTGGTCCGTTAACGGTTGGGGCCGGGGCACCGCCTCTGCCTTTTACTCTCTCAAAAACCTGGGGACCGTGGGTATGGTTCTCCTGGCGTTCGGTTTTCTGGCCGTAAAAATTTTCGGCGCCCCTTTTCTCAAGCAGAATTTCTCCTTGGCCCTACTGGTTTTGCCGGCAGCCCTGGTGGTAACGAATTTCTTGTTTTATCGTCTGCTCAAAAGCCCCACTCTCTCGGGACGCAAGGTCATGGATCAGATCGAGGGTTTCAAGCTCTACCTCTCGGTGGCGGAAAAAGAACGGTTGAATCTGCTCAATCCCCCGGAGAAGACCCCGGAGCTCTTCGAAAAATACCTGCCCTATGCCCTGGCCCTGGACGTGGAGAATGAGTGGAGCGAGCAGTTCGCCGAGGTTTTGGCCCAGGCCGCGGAAAGGGGCTACACCCCCGCCTGGTACTACGGCGGCTCCTATCGCGACGTGGGGAGCTCCAGGTTCGTCTCCAACCTGGGAAGCGCCTTTGCCGGAGCCATTGCTTCCTCCGCCACGGCCCCGGGCTCTTCTTCGGGCAGCGGCGGCGGGGGCTTCTCCGGTGGCGGCGGCGGAGGCGGCGGCGGCAGCGGCTGGTAAAGGCGTGGGGCAGGAGGCAGGTAAGCCGCGCTATGACCCTGTCAAGAGCTGCTGAGACAATTCAGCAACCTCTTCTGCAAGGTCAAGAGCTTGTCGGGCTGTGTCACGGTCGAACAACTCCCAAGGAGTCCGTCCGCCCGCCTCATCGCCATAATCGCTTTGCACATGGATATCCGGCCCCAAAAGCTCGGCACACTCTGCCAGGCGTTCCACCTTGGGCGAAATGTCCGCATCGAATTCTCCTTCTGTCAATGCTTCTCGCAATAGCAAAGAGGGATTGTGAGTGCGCCCTACTGGTCCCAACAGCGCCAGCACTGCCTTGGCTGCGTTTTCCGTAGCTAATTGGCTACTATCGACACATGAGCGCCAGCGCCCCAAGCTGAAATCCTGACGGGCTTCTTCCAGAAACCCCAGGACCAGGCGCAGACGGTAAGAGGCTTCCTCAGGAGCTGGCATCGGTTATTCTCTCCACTCAATTGCCCAGGGTTGCGGAGGCTTTTGCCGCCATCTCCAGACCTCACCACCCGGAGACTGTTTACGATAGAGGCCAGTCTCCGCTATCAGGCGCTGCAAATCAGCCAAACGCTGTCGGGCATATCCGTTGGGATCAAAGAGAATTTGACCATCTTGCGCGATATCCAGATACAAGGAAGAAATCTTTCCCTCAAATTCCAGGGGAGTCTTTGCCAAAAGAGATACTGCGCCGCGATATGCCGCCGGAAGAAAACGCTTCAAAAGGATGTGCCGCTCCCATAGTTGGGCCGGCAAATCCGAAGCAATGATAAAGAGGTCCCAATCACTGGCTTGGCGCGCCTGACCGCGAGATCGGGAGCCATACAAAACTATGGCCACCAGGCGCTCTCCTAAGCCTTCCTGGAGAGATGTCACTATTTGAGACAGGATTTTTCCCTGGTCTTCCATAGCAGCAACTCCTGAACTTCCAATAATCAATTTAACTGTTAAGCTACTTCCTTAATGGTATGCAAATTACCAAAATTAATTATGAACGCCAAGGTCTTTCAGCAGTTCCTGGGCGATATTGCTCTCCAGGGACCTCGGCGCAATTTCCCTCAATCTCAAATTCCCAAATCATGCAAGAAGATTTATAATTTGGTTTCAGTGGTACATTCCAAGGATCGGATTCAGGGGTCAAGTGATGCGCAAAGGGCTATTATTAGTGGGGATGATACTGGCGGCCGCGCTGCTGATGGCCGCGGGGCCGGTGCCATTGTCGGAGCAGGAACTGCTCATTAATTCTCCGGAGTTTGGGGATTTTCATAAAGCCAAGGAGATTAAGGAAAAGGGCAAGCAGTCCCTCCAGGTCTGGGCAAGCTATAGTGAATTCCTGAAAAAACACCCGTCCCGGGTCAAGAGCCCGATGCTCCAGGGGCCGGGCGTATCAGAAGTTAGTTATGACGAAATCTGGGTGGCGGAACGGGACTACAATCCCCTCCTGGTGGTCCGGCGGGAATACCGGGGCAAGCCTTTTCTGGTCAAGCTTTACTGGCTGGAAAATAAAGTGCAGGCTCTCTCCGTGGAGAAATATTGCCAGACCGATCCCCTGACCTGGGAGAAGCTGGACAAGCCGGGGTACAGAATCATCGCCCTGGTGGACCGTCAAGCCCTGGAGCCGGAACTGGCCAAGCTGGCCGCCGGAGAGCAGACCTTTGCCGCGCTCTCCCCCGGGGCCCATCTGGAGGAGGCGCAAAAGGCCCTGGCCGCGGGCCATCCGGAGGAGCAGGATATTAAGAAGAGGACTTACGGCCGCCTGGAAGACGCCCGCCGCCACCTGGAGGCCATTCAAAAACAGGTGAAGAAGCTGGACGATGAATCTAAAAAGGCGCTGCAGGAGGTGGAAAACCGGGAAAAAGATCTGAAAAAGTATAAGGAAGTGATGCAGAAAACCGTCAAGGAACAGGCCCTCAAAAAGCGGGAGGCCGCGGCCAAGGACCTGGACCGGGATTTCTTGAGCAAGGGCTTCGACGTCAAGATTCACCTGGACGGTTCGGAAAAAACCACCCTCAAACTGGAAAGCGCGCTCTTTAACCGGCCCATGGTCTTCGCTCTCATCGATAAATCCGATTTTCTGCAAAACCTAAGGGACGCGGGCTTCGAAGGAGTGGTCTTCTCCAATAAAAATATCAAGTTTGCTTGGGAGATTGATTTGAATAATTAATGAATCGTAGGAATAACCGGTAATTATCGCTTGCGGGTCAAAAAATTAAGAATTGGGGGCAGGACGGCGAAGTTGCCAGGAGCTGATGGAGAGGGCGCTCTTTTACCGGCCTTTGGCCTTCGCGCTCCTCGTTAAAATAAAGTTTGACTGGCTACAGGAATAATATATAATTTTATATGTTTTTTAATGGATAACTTGTCAACTGTCTTTTTCCCTAAGCCATTTTTTAATTTCAACTATCAAGTCTGCCGCATAACCCGGATTGATGTTGTAACAATCCCGGCACAACGCCTGCCCGCACAATTATGGGATACTCATAAAGACAGCCATCAGCTCTTCCAGGCGGATACCTCCCACCTCACCTGTCCGCGGTGACAACGGGCGCAGGCAGTCTCACAAGAAACGCCGTGAAGGAGGAAGCCATGAAAAAGACCTGGCTATTTTTCAGGTGTCTTGGTGTCTTGACGGTGTTGTCAGCCGCAATTTCATCTCCGGGGTCAACTTCGGAAAGGGCCGTAAACCAAAGCCAACCGACTTTTGCGGTAGCGCCGGTCTTGCCGAAACCGGAAAAACCCGGGCCTTCGGCGGGAAAGCCGCAAAAACTAGGCATCGTCACCGGTTACGGCAAGCTGCCCCTATTTTTCATTGAGAATCGGGGGCAACTGGCCGGAGAGGTGAAGTATTACGCCCGGGGCCGCGGCAAGGCCATCTTTTTTACCCCGGAAGAAATCGTTTTCTCCCTCCAAGACCTTCCTTGGCCGCCGACCCGGGACCGGGCGCATCTGCGCCGGAATGAACCGCCGGCGGCCCTTGAACCCAGGCGGTCCGCCGCGGCCCGCCTGGCTCCGGTGGGGGTCAATAAAGGATTGGAAATAGTGCCTCTGGAGCCCCTGGAGGGGAAGGTCAATTATTTCACCGGCAATGATCCCCGGAACTGGCGCACCGATATCCCCACTTACGGGGCGGTCTTATACCGTCAGGCGTTTCCGGGCATCGACCTGAAATTTTATGGCGCGGGACGACTGCTGGAATACGACATCATCGTCAAACCCGGGGCCGACCCCCGCAAGGCGCAATTCGCTTATTCCGGCATCAGGAAGCTGGCCCTCACCAAGGAAGGCGACCTGCGGGTGATCTTGCCGGAAGGCCTGGAATTGCGCCAGCAGAAGCCCGTGATTTACCAGGAAATCAACGGCCGCCGGGTGGCTCGGCAAGGGAAATTCATCCTCGGTAAAAAGAAAGGGGACAATTTTATCTTCGGCTTTGAGGTGGCCGCTTACGATCGGCGCCATCCCCTGGTCATCGACCCGCCGGTGCTCATCTACTCCACTTATTTGGGCGGCAGCGGCGGTGCGGATGTCGGCTGGGGCCTCGGGGCCGATTTCGCCACCGGTATTGCCGCGGACGCCAACGGCAACGCTTATGTCCTGGGCGTGACCTCGGCTAATTCCTTCCCGGTTAAAAATGCCTTCCAGTCCAGCCGTAAAGGCGACGCCGACTGCTTCGTCACCAAAATCAACGCCGCGGGGACGGCCGTCGTTTACTCCACTTACCTGGGGGGGAACAAGTATGACCTTGGAAACGCCATTGCCGTGGACGGGAGCGGCAGCGCCTATGTCACCGGACACACCAATTCCGCCGATTTCCCTCTTAAAAATGCCTTTC